>OBYU01000043.1_pt1 | contig 126983 bp, 123 predicted proteins | sample 1501421 | NCBI WGS metagenome assembly OBYU01 (sample SAMEA2580207, study PRJEB22360) | human gut metagenome | biome: human gut; feature: human-associated habitat; material: faeces | place: Denmark | collected 2008/2010
CTTGCAAGTCATTCATACACAATGCTTATATGCTTGAACGATTTATTTGCGTGTTTGGGATTAACCCAGACACGCAAGTTATTGACAAACTTTTCAAAGAACTCATTTTATTTACTGTCAGAGCCGCTTAGGCTTGGCAAATTTTTAACGAACTATTGTTATAGTATTTCCTAAACTAACGAGAGTTCGATCTAAGAATAGATATAATCTATTGTTAAATAGGAATATAGCGATAAAAGTATTAAATTTATAGAACTGAATATAACATTTAAACGATTATCACTATCTTCTCAAAGTCTAAAATTACAGAGATTTATTGTATGGCCGATGATTTTTGCGAGGAATTTGCGTTATAACAGGAGAAATATATGATTGAAGACAAGAAGAGCGGGTATCGTAACAAGCCCAATCGTATGAGCGAGCTGAGATTATGGTCATTTTTATCCTGTTTCATTCGGGAGGTTTCCGCTGTTTCAAGCATTATCACAAGGAATATGTCCGTAAACATCTGAAACACCTGTTTTCACGCCAGGTGTCCTATAACCGTTTCGTGGAACTGAAGAAGGAAGCATGGTTTCCCTCTGAGCATTTTCATCAAGAAGGTCCCGTTGGGAACCTGTACATGTATTAGTCTCGTCGACTCTATCCCCCTTTGGTGTATGTCGTAATCAGAGGATTCTGATTCATAAGACATTTGAGAGGATTGCAGTGCGTGGAAAATCTCCTATGGGATGGTTCTTCTGATTTAAGTTACATTTAATAACCAATGACAAAAGTGAAATTGTTAATTTCATGTTTACACATGGAAATATAGATGACCGTGAGCCATTGAAACAATGATAAGTTCCTATAGAACATCAAAGGGAAACTATGTACGGACAAGGGATATATCGGTCAGGCTCTGCTCGAGAGTCTCTTTCTTAACGGTAGACCGCTTGTCACTAAAGTTAAAAACAGCGTGAGAAACTCCCTGATAAGTATTGCTGACAAGATTCAGCCCAGAAAAAGAACCTTGATTGAAACGGCCAATGATGAATTGAAGGACATTGCACAGATTGAACATTTTTCAGACATCGTTTTTTAATTCATTGTCAGCTATCGCAGCATACTGCTTTTTGAACAAGAAACCCGCCTAAAGTTCATCGACGACGGGTGACTTGCTATTTTCTGATTTTACATCGAACTCACGTTATATAACGATTATAAATCGTATGAAAAAATATTTACATTTTTTCTTCTTTTTGTTTAGGAGATATCTTGGCTTATGTCTCTTATGTATAAAAAGAGTTATGGAAAGTCGTTTTTGCCCCAAAATAAATGAATCTGTTCTCTTGCGTTACTTTACAAAACAGTTAACGGATAGAGAGGCTGAGTGTGTGGAAGAGTGGATACAAGCATCGGAGAAAAATAGACAAATTGCTCGTGATGTGCATTATATTCTATTCGCTACAACGACATGGTCTAATTTAAGAAAAACATCATCGGAGAAAGCTTTACGACAGGTCAAAAGGAAAATGCTTCGTAAGCGATCTTGGTTATTTGTTAAAACAAGGTTTCAACAAACCGCAGCTATTCTTTTGATCATTTTATTATCCAGCGTGAGTATCTATCTGTTGAAAAAGGACTCAAGGCAACTAGAGTGGATCGAGGTACGAATGAATTCAGGAATGACAGGTACGATCATGCTGCCAGATGGATCTAAGGTTTGGCTGAACTCAAATACACATATCAAGTATCCCTCTGAATTTGCTCAAGATCGACGGGAGGTAGAGTTGAATGGAGAAGCCTATTTTTCGGTGGAGAGAGACCCGAATCGTAAATTTATAGTTCATTCAGTTGAGGATCAAGTTACGATAGAGGTACTTGGTACGGATTTTAATGTCGATGCGTATAAGGATAATGGATTTGTCTCGGCCACATTGATCTCAGGATCGATCCGGTTGTCATACGTAAATGCGGAGAAGGAGAAGCGTTGTTTATTGATGCGACCAGAAGATAAGGTGATATACGATCGAGTCCAAAAAAATGTAGATATGTGCAAAACGGATGTGGAAAGGGACATTTCTTGGAGAGATGGTACGATACTCTTGAGAGACACTCCATTAGATGAGGTCTTATGGACATTGAGCAAATGTTTCAATGTTGAATTTGAGGTGAGAGGCGATCATTTACGATCCTGTTCTTTTACTGGGGTATTTAAGAATATGAGATTGGATCGGATTTTAGAGCATTTTAAAATAGCCTCTCATATAAACTATTCCATAGAGCAAGAGGTTGGAGGAAATGGTGAGGTATTGAAAAAGAGAGTGATACTTTATTAATTGTTTAATCTTTAAATTCTAAAAATATGAATGAAACATATTCTTGACTTAGACAGAAACTTGGTTGTATCCAGACCTGGAGAATCATTATCATGACGTTTTAATCTTAAAAAAAATTTAAATCTATGGGAAACATCTATAACAGTTGTAGATTGCCATTAAGGATGAAGTTAGCTGGCATGTTGTTAATGGGATCAATCAGTATGGGGTATGGTATTACTGAGCGTAGGCAGTCTGCCTCTTTATTTATTGAAGTTAATAATGAATCGGTTCAGAATGTATTAAAGGAGATCGAATGTCAATCCGAGTACAGCTTTTTTTATGATAATCAAAAAATAAACACCAGTAGGAAGGTCTCTATTAGAAGCGATGGCGAAGATGTGTTTTCGATACTTGAAGAGTTGTTTGAGGATACCAACGTTACGTATAAAGTTTTGGACAATAGTATTATATTGTCGGTGACGGATTCGAATCCTGCAAAAGGAATAAAAGAGAAGCTGCAATCATATAGAAAAGTCACAGGTGTCATTACGGATCCGCAAGGGGAACCAATTATTGGAGCTAATGTCGTAGTGAAGGGTACTACGCTAGGTACGATTACCGGACTGGATGGTGATTTTAGCTTGGAGGTACCGGATAGGGCGGTTTTATTGATTTCCTTTATAGGTTATGTACAAAAAGAGGTTACGATAAATAAATCCTCAGTGTATAGAGTTAAACTACAGGAAGATACTCAGAAATTAGACGAGGTAATCGTTACGGCGTTAGGTATCAAGAGAGAGGAAAAGGCATTAGGTTATTCTGTGCAAAAGGTCGGTAGTGAGGAACTTACGGCTGTTAAGGGTACGGATGTGGCTACAAGCTTAACGGGAAAGATAGCGGGTTTGTCTATCAATAATAGCTCCGAGATCTCAGAGGCTCCGGAATTGCAATTAAGGGGTGAGAATCCATTGATAGTAGTGGATGGTGTGGCTTATGGCAATTTTACATTGAGTGATATCAGTGCGGATGATATCGAAAGTATTGATGTCTTGAAGGGAGCTACTGCTTCGGCTTTATATGGCGTACGAGGGCGTGCCGGTGCTGTAATGATTACCACAAAGAGAGGAAAATCAGGAGAACTGACCGTGAATGTGTCAAATAATACTATGTTTCAAGCGGGGTATTTACGTTTGCCAGAGGTGCAATCTAGTTATAGTACAGGAAACTATGGCCGTATGGAGTATAATAGTGGTTATGTCTGGGGTGATTATATGGACGGCCGTGAGGTTGAGCAATATGATCCGGAGACAATGACCATGCGAGTGATGCCCTTGGTTTCCAAAGGACGTGACAATGTGAAGAATTTTATGCGTCCTGGCTTGGTGACCAATACAAATGTAAATGTATCTCAATCTGGAGAACTGGGTGGTTTTCGTGTATCAGCCACGCAGGTGCATCAGAATGGACAGTATCCCAATTCTTCATTGGATAAGTATATCGTGAATATGAGTGGGAATATTACCTATAAGAAGTTCAAACTGGATGCGGGAATGTCTTATAAGAAGATGAAGTCACCCAATATGCCGGTAGTGGATTATGGTGGAGGTAACATCCTTTATAATATGCTGATTTGGGGAGGTACGGAATATGACATTCGTGATTTCAAAAATTATTGGAAGGTTCCGGATCAGCAGCAAAATTGGGGTTTTTCTGCTTGGTATGATAATCCTTATTTCTTAATGAACGAGCGAATTGATTCGAGAGATAATAATCTGTTCAATGCGAATGCTACCTTGAGTTACGATATCATGAAGAATCTTAAGGTAACTTTACGTTCCGGTTTCGACAATTATGATAACGGCACGGAAAAGCGTCGTTCAGTGGGTGATAGCGGCGAAAAACGTGGTTATTATGAATATCGAAAAAAGGGGGGATCTTCTTTCAATAATGACTTGATTGTGAATGGTGATTTTACATGGAAATATTTTACAGTTGATGCGATTGTGGGATTATCTTCTTTTTGGTACAAGCAGGATGATCTAGACTCTTGGACGCGTGGAGGTTTGTCAGTTCCCGGTTTTTATTCTTTAAATGCTTCTGTTGAGCGTCCTGGTACTTCTAAGGAGATAAAGGAGAAGGCTTTGTACAGTATATATGGAAAAGTTGGTTTGTCTTGGAAGAGCGCAATTTATGTGGATTTGACGGCTCGTAACGACTGGTCATCCACACTTCCCTCTGATTCTCGCTCCTATTTTTATCCTTCTGTTTCTGGAAGTTTTATACCGACTGCGTTTTATAACCCGCTTGAGGAGGTATTGGATTTTTGGAAGGTTCGTGCATCATGGACTGTCGCAAAAAAAGATCTATCTGAGTATGAGATCAATAGGGTGTTTGACGTGAATACGGATGTATGGAATGGTATGTCTACTGCTGGTTATCCTTCCAAATTACGAGATCCGAATATCAAGCCGGAAACGGAGGCCTCTTATGAGTTTGGTACAGATTTTCGTTTTTTCAACAATCGTTTGGGATTTGATTATACCTTCTTCAGTCGCTTGCGTTATGATCGTTTGATTGAAGCGGATATATCTGAGGCTTCTGGAGCCAAGAAGATTATAACCAATACCGCAGAAGAGTTACGTCAGAGAGGTATGGAGTTTACGCTTACCGGAAAACCGATCGTGACAAAAGAGTTTCAATGGGAAAGCGCTTTGAATGTTGCTTATTGGCATTGGTATTATGATAAGCTAGATCCTGTATACAGTTCGCAAGATCCCCGTATTGGTGTTGGAGAGCGTTATGATAAATATTTTTTCACGGATTGGGAAACTGATCATGCCGGGAATATCGTTCATCAAGCGGGACTTCCGGTGAAGAACAAGTATCAATCTGTTATAGGATATAAGGATCCGAAGTGTATTTTAGGCTGGACAAACCGTTTTTTCTACAAAGGGTTTGATTTGAGTGTCTCGATCGATGGTCGTATCGGAGGTGTGATGTACTCATGGACGGAACAGGCCATGTGGCATTCCGGTGTTCATCCCGATAGCGATAATCGCTGGCGTTATGACGAGGTGGTAAATGGTAAGCAAAATTACATAGGGTCGGGCGTAAAGGTTGTAAGTGGCTCGGCTTCTTATGATCCGTATGGAAAAGTTTTGGAAGATACTCGTGTGTTTGCTCCAAATGATGTTCCTGTGTCTTATCAAAATTACACGATGAATTATAATGAGAATCCTTGGGATCATGATGCTCGTCAAAATATCAAGAATGGCTCGTTCTTGAAACTAAGAGAAGTAGCATTAAATTATACACTTCCCGCAACGATCGCTCAAAAACTCTTGATGAAGAAAGTGAGAGTTGGTGTTATCGGACAGAATCTGTTAATGTGGACGAAAGAATTTAAATTTTCTGATCCGGATCGTGGTAAGGAGAACTTAAATACTCCGACTTCTCGTTATGTTGGTTTTAATATTGATTTAACTTTTTAAGTACAAATAGAATATGAAGAAGATATTTTCTACCTTATTGATATCTTTGGCGTTTTGCTCATGTGGCGATTTTGATGAGATCAATTTGAATCCTGATACGCCAACAACGGTAACTCCGGATTTCTTGGCAACCAATGTCATATTGAAAACGACAGAGAGTATTACAGGCAAGCATTTTTTTGATAATTCTTGGTTGTTAAAAACTTCTTCTTGTACGGAACACATGGAGTGGTACCTTTACAATAAGTTTGAACGTTCCAGTTTTTCTCGGTATGGTTATTTGACAGACTCAAAGAAAATGTTAGAGCTGGCTGTGGGTAGTGAAACATTGTCGGAGGAGGAGAAAAATGCTTATCGTGCGTTGAATTTGTTTATTCGCTCTTATGCTTTTTATGAGACTACGATGGAGATGGGGGATATACCTTGTTCGGAAGCCTTGAAGGGTGAGGGTGATGGTATTTTTTCTCCTAAATATGATACGCAGGAAGAAGTGTTCCTTACTATCTTGAATGATTTGCGTGAGTCTTCCCGATTATTTGCCAGTGCTGCAACCTTTAAGGGAGATCCTGTATATAATGGAGATCCTTTGTTGTGGCGGAAGAATGTGAATAGTTTTACGCTACGAGTCTTGAACATGTTGAGCAAGAAGCAAACGGTAGGTAGTATAAATGTACGTGACTTGTTTGAGCAAGTAGCTAAGGAGCCTTTGATGGAAAATGAGGGAGAATCTTATCAACGTGTTTATGATGCGGGTAAAAGTTCGCAGTGGTATCCGTTTTATTTTGAAAAACAAAATTATTGGTCGTATCCGGTGATGAGCTCTTTCTTAGTGGATATGATGAAAGAGTTGCAAGATCGTCGTTTGTTTTATTACGCAGAACCTGCCCCTCGATTTAAGGATGCTCCTGCCGATTCGTTTGATTCTTATAGTGGCGTAAATCCTGTATTGGAGTATGGCCTGGTGCAAGCGGAGTTCGCAGGGGGATTGCATTCTCATTTCAATGAGCGTTATCATCGTGTGCCCGAAGGAGAACCTGTTAAATTTATCGCTTATTCTGAGATACAATTTGTTTTAGCGGAGGCGGCTTTACGGGGATGGAAAACTCCGGCAACGGCACGGCAACATTATGAGAATGGCGTACGTGCCGCTATGCTGTTTACTTTCGAGCATACGCCGGAAGCTTATCGGCATGGAGTGACGATTGATGAAGCGTACATTAACGAATATTTGAGTGGTAAGGCTAATTTTGATGAGTCTAAGGGCTTGGAGCAGATCATGAACCAAAAATTGATAGGCTTTTTTGCCCAGTTAGGTTTTAATGGATATTATGACTATCGTCGTACGGGATATCCCCGTATTCCGATTGATCCGGCAACTAACATGAATGAGGTAAATACACAATTACCTCTCCGCTGGATGTATCCAAGTAGTGAGTATTCACAGAATCGTGAAAATATAGAAGCCGCTATAGAGCGTCAGTTTGGTGGTATTGACACTCCGAATGAGGTAATGTGGCTGTTAAAGTAGGAAAGGAATGAGATGAGATCTGTTTTTATATTGTTGGTGGCGGTCGTTATGACCGCCTGCCAATCTTCGAGGAAAGAGCTGAAGGTGCTTCAATTCAATATTTGGCAAGAAGGGACCTCAGTGGAGAATGGCTATTGGGGGATAGTGGACAATATCGTTGAATTGAGTCCGGACTTGATTACTTTTAGTGAGGTCCGTAATTACAATGGCATCTCTTTTATTTCTCGTTTGGTGACGGATTTGGAAAAAAGGGGGATGAGGTATTATGGAAAGGAAAGTGTGAGTACGGGGATTTTGTCAAAATATGAGATTCAGTCGCAAGAAGTGGTTTTTCCCTTGAAAAACGATCGTGGATCAGTGATTAAGGCAATGTTTCAAATTGAAGGTGAAGAGATTGTCCTCTATTCCGCCCACTTGGATTGGATGAATTGTTCATATTACTTACCGAGGGGATATGATGGTTGTACTTGGAAGAAGATGAAACAGCCTGTGGTTGACGTTGATTCCATATTGGCGGATAACAAGGCTTCTTTTCGGGATGATGAGGTGCGGGCGATTGTTGAGGATGCGCGGAAAGAACGAGAACATGGGCGAATTGTTATGATTGGTGGCGATTTTAACGAACCTTCCCACTTGGATTGGCAAGCCGATACGAAAGATATTCGTGAACATCGAGGAATGGTTGTAAATTGGGATTGTTCTAAGATATTGATAGAGGATGGCTATAAAGATACTTTCCGAGAGATTTATCCGAATCCGGTTATTTATCCAGGATTTACATTTCCAACAAATAATATTGAGGTTGATTTAAAGAAGTTGACTTGGGCTCCGGAAGCAGACGATCGGGAGAGGATTGATTTTATTTATTATTATCCGAATAAAGCTGTCGCGCTAAAGGACGTTCGTATCGTTGGAGCAGAAGGGGCTGTCTTATATGGTGAGCGCATAGAGAGAGACAAAGATAGCCAAGATTCTTTTATTGCTCCAGCTGGCACATGGCCTAGCGATCATAAAGCCTTGTTGGCTACGTTTGTATTAAAATAGGAACCCGATCATGCGAACAGGGAAAGCCATCTTTTATATACTTTAACTCCTTTGCGGATGGCAAGCCGCAGCACAGGAACTAGCGATGCCCGAAGGCTTATCGACAGACGGTAAGGAGGGAGGCTATGTGGATAAAGTCGGTAATCAAGCCTATATCTATACCGGGGAGTTGGAACCTCCGTACCTAAACCGTCTGGAAGGGCACCCTTATCTGGATACGAGGAATTACCGGAAGGGAGCGTTGGCTTTTGACGGGGGCGTATATCCTGGGATAGGGATGCGTTTGAACGTGTATATCGAACGGCTGATCGTGCTTTCGCCGGATCGGCGGTTGCATGTGATTGTCCCCCCGGAACGGATACCGCGATGTGGATTGATGAAGTTATTGACCGCTCTCCGCGGAACTACAGGTCACGCATGAGGCTTTCAAATCATCGTTCCAATCCTTATTTTCCGAAAGTTCGACGTTTTTTAATTCATGCACCTTGTCGCAGAGTTCATTTTCGCTCAAGCTCTTGATGTCAGTTGTGTCGCCATAAAAGTGACGATGCAGCCATAAGGTGTATTTGTACCCTTGTTTGTCGTTGTCAAAGATGCTTCGAAGCTCTTTCACCCGATTCTTCTCAAGGATTAGGCGTAACAGCTTCATCTGTCCTTCCGTGAATGTTCCCTCTGTAGATACATATACAAGATTGAGATTGCTTCCGGAATGGAGTAATTGATAGTGGGAGATGCAGTCTATAAACGACTCCCTGATGTAGAGAATGTCTATCGGGCGGCTTTTATCGTGGTTGCTGGTTGCCAAACAGCCGAACTTGCCGCCAATGACTCCCTTAAAGGCTTCATTCCGTTGTGAAATGGCTTCCACGCCTTTTTCACTGTACATCTTCACACATACATTCCGATAGATGCTTCCTAGTTTTTTTACCTCACGAATAAAAAACGTGTTATTGAACACCGGGCTTTCAACGCTCTCTTTTGAGATACCTCTTTTCCGGAGATAGTTACCCTTGTAGGGTTGTAGCTGACGCAAGTAGAATTGAAGCTCGTCCGGTCTCATGCTTGTGTTGCTTACATCATACCGGCTTTTTTCGGGTGTCGTGATACGGTTGGTGCTGATGTAGTTCTGAAGGATCTCCCCTACCTCACGCAAGGTCGGCATTTTTCCGGTTGTTTCAAACAAGTGCTCTTGCATCAGGTCCATGATGCTACGGCCACGCACGTTGTCACTATGCACATCCCAATAAGTATATTGGTTCTGTGAGTTCCGCTTGATGACAATGGTGTGCGTTCCGTTGCTCATCTTAGGACAGGCGTTGGAAGAGCCTTCCACGATTTTCCATCCCAGTTCCAGCAGGAAATCGGGCAGAGAAATGGTTGTTTTTATCTGGTTGAAATCGACTTTCATACGATTGGTGGATGGCTAGATGGTTTCTATAATATCTTCTGGAAGAAAGTATCGGATTGTTTCCTGATGCTCTGGTTTTTGCTTTAGAAAAAGGGCAAGATGCACTTCCTGGCCGTCTTTGATAAACGGGAGATGGGTAGCTTTCCCTTTTGTCAAATAACCAATATAAGATAACTGCAAAACAACAGTAGAAGATGATACCTCTAAAGTATATTTGCCATCCATATCTGTCACTGTCCCGTTTGCCGTTCCTTTCTCTATTACGTTCGCTCCTATTATCGGTTCACCATTTTCATCCTTTACAATACCACTTACCGTTTTTTTATTCTGCGATACACTTGGCTGTAAAACTAATTCTGTCGACAAAATAACCTTCTTATCCACTACCGAATACTTTACATTCGTTCCGGAAAAGATATGATCTAAGACTTTGAATATATCACTGTTTTCAGCATCAATCGAAACTTTACGATTCAGGTCGACATGCTTCGTGTTGAAAAAGAACGAAAACTCAGATTGGTTTTCTATTTCATCCAATACGGTTTGAACCGTTTGATTCTGCATTTTCAGGTTAACAGTTGCATTCTGAGCATAGCTATTTGCAGCTTGTGCCAAGCCAATCGAACAGAACAACAAGAATATGTATAACTTCATAACTCTTGGAATTTTGTTTAAGGTAAACCAAAATAACTCTGATACTACCCAAAACTGTTGGGTAATAAAATGTTTTTGCATCACTTTGTAGTGATCTAATTAATAAAAAATGATTTATTACTGCTTGTCGCCAAACAAGCATTTTAAAGTCAATTCATTTCATCCGGAAGAATACGCCAATATTTTTCCGGATGTTTTTTCTTTATGGGGGTCTGTTGGTGTGTTTCATGATACATTGCGTGTTTTAATGTGTTATTAAATTACTTTTAAATTGTGCCTAATAGATTTCAACCTTAGCCTTCTCATTCTCGATATTGTGCGTATCTAAATAACGCCATTTGATATTAGACGATATTTTAAATATTTCCAAGATACGCTCCAACCGCTGATGACTGAAAGACCCGGTAAAAGCTTCACCACGAAGACGATCATTGGATAATACGAAGGTTACATTAAACCGCTTCTCCAACATCCGTAAAGCTTCCGGTAAAGGGGTCGCATGAAAAACAATCTTTCCGTCTTTCCAAGCAATCTCTGACTCGCCGTTCGTTTCAGCCAATTGGGCTCGGGAGGAAGAAGAGTCATAAGTTAGTTTCTGCCCCGGTTTCATCTCTATAGCCGTCATTCGACCGTTTTTCATGTAACCGAAACGAACTTTACCATTGATCAATGTAGTCGCAACAAAAGGATCTTTTTCAAAGGCTTCAACATTAAATGAGGTACCCAGCACCTCTATTTTTGTTTCATGGGGAGCAGTGATTTCAAGACCATGCTCCGGATCTTTCTGCACTTCAAAAAAGGCCTCTCCTTGCAATGTAACCCTTCTCTTGTCCTTATCAAAAAAGAGGGATAAGTTAGTTTCGATTCCGAATTAAGATGGACAATAGAGCCATCCGGCAACTGAATAGTAGTCGTCATACCCGGATTCGTTTTTACTTCAATCATCTGAGCTATTTGGGGCGGACGTGGTCTCAGTGTTTGTATACCGAAAGCGATCAAAAGTGGAATAAACAGAATTGCTGCAACCCGTTGCAGTAAAGTAAGCATGCTCACTTGTGGACGGACACTGTCCTTGCTCATCTTTTGACAGACAGAAGATAGCGCTTTCTCCGTATCCACTTTCAACAATACCTGCATCGTATCTGTCGCCAGATAAAGGGTATGAATCTGTTTGGCAATCCGATAATTTTCATCCGATAACCTGATCCACTCTTCAACTTGCCGACATTCCTTGACTGTCGCTTCGCCAGAACAATAGCGAGGGAGAAGGTACTCTATCATATCTGTATTCTGTGTTTCCATGTCTGTCTTTTATCCATGTTTATCTATTAGACAAGAGAAGTCAGACGGATCCCTAAACGTAAAGGTTTTTTTTAATTTTTTTACATAAAAGAGCTTTTTACTTGTTTATACCCTTAAATCAAGGTCCATTCGGAATTATCAAAATAGTACTGACCATCAAAGTACATTATCCTGTTAAGGAAACCTGATTTGCGGAATTTACACATTCTATAGTGCAAAACAAGTTTATTTGCGTAAACAAATAAAGAGTCATGGAAAAATTACAAATAAGTTTCGATGCCATGTTACGTCCCATATCGACTGCATTTCATCGATATATGTTCGACCATATAAATTGGAACAACCGTCTGATAGGGTAATCGGTCCGCATGGTGCAGGAAGAACAAAAGTAATTGCAAGGCATTGAAAACGATTTTGTTGTAAAAGACGATATCGGACAAGATTATATGAATGTAATTTCCTTATGGCAATTCGGACAAACTTATTAATCTAAGTTCAGACATGGATTTCATAAGTATTTTGAATTTGCAGAATTAAAAATTACTTTTGTAACCAAAGATATGGAAAAAGAAATACTACAAACCACAGACGAGCGCTTTTTACTTTCAGCCATGCAACATAGGGATCTAAAAGCATACGGTGTTTTATTCAGAAGATACTATCCTATCTTGTGTACATACGCCACTCGGTTTGTCGAACTGAAAGATGTAGAAGAGATCGTGCAAGACGTGATGCTATGGCTGTGAGAGAATCGGGAAACACAAATCTTCGAAACATCACTGAGCCAATATCTGTTCAAAACCGTTTACCATCGTGCAATTAATATGATTGCTCACCATCATTCCCAACTAAGGGCCGATACCTTTTTCTACGAGAATATGCAGGAAATGCTGCAAGAGACCGATTTTTACCAACTCGAAGAGCTAAAAAGAAGGATTAAGGAAGTGGTAGACGCTTTGCCTCCCATCTACCGGGAAGCCTTTGTCATGCACCGCTTCAAAAATAAAAGTTATAAGGAGATAGCCGAGTTCCTGCAAATATCCCCCAAAACGGTAGACTACCGGATCCAACAGGCACTGAAACAATTACGGATCACGTTGAAAGATTATTTGCCGCAGATCATGCTGTTGTTTCCTAAAAATATTCTGTCGTAAATGATTGAAGCGGCATAAAGCCGCTTTTTTTACATTAGAAAAAAAGATTACACGTTAAAAAATGCTTGTAAATTTGGTGCTTTTCAAGTTTATCGATATTTTTGTATCAAAAATGATACTTAAATATATTTTCCTCTATGAAAAAATTATATGATACATATACAATATATGAATTCTCAGATGAGAGTATTGTTAAGGAAATATGCAAGAGGGTTAAGGCTATACGACTTAGCTGTTGTTTTTCTCAACAAGAATTTGCGGATAAGGCGGGGGTATCCATCATTACAATTAAAAGAATAGAATCTTGCAAAGTAAATGATATTGCCTTGAGTACGTTGCTTAAGATTTTGCGTATCAGTGGAACTCTTGAGGGGGTTGTCGGTCTTGTACCGGAACTTCCAGACTCTCCATTCCTTATCAATGAGAAAACAGGCAAGAGAATACAAAGAATTAATAGTAAACGTAAGATGGCATGAAGAAAGAACCAATTATAGTGAATGTATATTTGTGGGGAACTTGTATTGGCAAATTGAATTGGGATTTTGAAAAGCATTGTTCCGTATTCCAATTTACTGATGAATATAGGAAACAGGATTATGATATATGTCCTTCCACCCATCCCAAGAGAACCCCTTTGTTTGCGTCTTTTTATGGAAATAGGGATAAGTTATATCAAGGGCTTCCGGAATTTCTTGCGGATGCGCTTCCTGATAGATGGGGATCTTCCTTGTTTGACCAGTGGCTCACGGATAACAATATAAAGGTTACGGAATCATTACCCCTATTGAAACTTTCCTATATTGGTAAGAGGGCTATGGGAGCATTGGAATTTGAACCGGAATTTAATGATGATGAGATCCAAGAGACGGTGGATATGTCATCATTGGCAACATTGGCTTCTAAAATATATAATGATCGGGATGCTGCTGCCATATCGCCAGAGGATAGCCTCACGATGAAAAAGTTGGTATATCTTGGGACCTCTGCCGGTGGTATGCGCCCGAAGGCGGTGATTGCCTATAATACCGAAACGGAAGAGTTCCGTTCCGGCCAGGTGGATTTACCCGAAAATTTCAAACAGTATATCATAAAATTCAAAGAGGCTGATGACTCTCCTACCACAGAGATAGAAATGATATACAGCGAAATGGCAGCGGCGGCAGGGATTGACATGATGCCATGTTTCTTGAAAGAAATTGATGGAAAGAATCATTTCGTAACGGAAAGATTTGATCGTAAGAATGGAGAAAAGATTCTTAGCCAGACTCTCGCGGCCATCATGCCGGGGGCAGATGATTATATGAAGCTATGTTGGATAGCGGAGACTCTGAAACTTCCCCAGGAAGACAAAGACCAGATATTTATCAGGATGGTATTTAATCATGTAGCAGGTATATCTGATGATCATAATAAGAACATATCGTTTATTATGGACAAGACTGGGGCGTGGCGCTTGTCACCTGCATACGATGTGGTGTTCACGGCAAATACATGGGAAAATCCTTCTGCGCACATTCATTCGATGGGCGTGATGGGCAAAAGGTCGGCCTTGACCACAAGTGATTTCGTTAACTTCGCCGAGGATTTTGTGGAGGAACCCGAAAAGAAGATACTACAGGTGTTCGATGCTGTAAGTAACTTTCGATCATTATGCACCAAGTATGGCATAGGCAAGGCTATATCTGATAAAATCCAACATGTGTTGGATGGGTTGGTCACCGATGATTTGAACTTGTTGGAGTCGAAGAAACAGTAAGCTTGAACTGAACTGGCCGGGTTATTTGCTGATTTGGAATCTTATCTGAAGGGAGTCACCTTTTCCCCACCCGCCACTAGTGCCTTCGGGCTGGTTTGCGATAGCGTACACGCAGTTCTCTTACTCCCACCATCCCATTAAGGTATGCCTGATTCTTGTTAGTCCTCACTGTTGTTCGTTGGCTGCGGAATCAGGCATCCGGTACGTTCACGCATCATCTTGTGGGATGCTGTGTTCTCTCACCTTACTGTTTACTCATATGCCCCGGCCTTTTAGGGCCGTAGATAGGTAGCCGGATATTTCGCCCCCAAATCGGCAGTCCGGTCCAACCCTTGCTTTTCTCCGAATGGATGTCTTGTTATTTTTCCGGTCGTATAATCTTATTTTTCCGGAAACAAGTGTGGTGGCCGTATGCCCATATGGTTATGTTCTCCCCACAGAATCCGTTTTCCCATTTTTCCGGTGTAGCCTTTCATATTACCGTGCAGCCACTTTTCTCGATACGTGGAATATGGTACGCTTCATTTTTCGGCTTCATCTTTTTTAAGGAATTGCAGATGTTTCTTCCGGTGTATCGATAGGCGGCCAACTGTACTTTCGGAATGTGCCATGCTTGCTGTCTAACCGGTTGTTTCTTGCGTCCATTCCAAACCTGTTACTGATTTTCAAGTTTTGTTTTTCATATCATTTTTTTAGTGAAGTCAAATCATTTTCCGCCGCAAATATAGATTGTCGCTAATCCCTTTTACGGGGATAAGGGGACGATTCACAAATATCACGTTGTTATTTGGCTGAAATCTTCCTTTTTCCGCCTCGTGCAAAAAGTGTATTTAACCCCAATTATTTGTTGCCATCTTAACCAATAAAAGAGGTACAAATCTTCCTTTTTTGACAAGTAAAAAAAGCGTATTTATCCCTTTTTTCATGGTGTCCCCCCAAGTCAACAATCAGTTTTCGCACCGTAAAATTGATTAATTAACTTCTAAAAAAATCAGAGATATGAAAAAAATTGAAAATTCATTCGCAGTGACAGGTTTTATCGGAAAGGACGCAGAACTCCGTAGTTTTGGAACAGCAAGCATGGCACGCTTTTCTATCGCAGTCAGCCGTGCGGACAAGACAGGCGGAGAAATCTCTTATGTTTCCGCTTTCATGGGGATTGAAGCCTGGAGAAAGAATGAAGCGGCGGCTTCCCTCGATATATTAAAAAAAGGTGAGCTGATTACCGTTGAAGGCTACTTCAAGCCGGAAGAATGGACGGATTCTAAAAGTGGTGAGAAGCGTAACCGCGTCATTATGGTAGCTACCAGGTTTTATCCGGCTCTGGAAAAAGAAGAGGAAAAAACGGATCGGCCTAAAAAGAAGGCTGCCTCTAAGAAGAAAAAAGCGAGCAAATGATTGAAGCGGCCTTGTGCCGCTTTTTTTGCCACATATCCGAGAATGTATTTGCGTTCACGCAGATTGTTTCCCCCACCCCTTCAGCGGAATGACTGCTCTCGCTCCAGGCTTGTATCGAACCAATGTTTATGGCTCACTGTTTAACAACAATGTCAATTTCAGTATCTCGATTCTTCCGAATTTTGATAACCAGCATGATCACAAAATTGTCGAATCCATATCAGATTTACAGACAGCTCTCACTGAAGGTGGAAACTGGATACTTCAAGAAGACTTGACCACAGACATGGTACTTTTTGTCACTCCCGGCAAAGAATTAAATCTCGACTTAGGAGGCAATACTTTAAATGCCACAAAACTGAGTATGACATATAAAGACGGGACTGAGAATGTATCTGGTAAAACCTGCGCTTTTGCCAATGATGTCATTGACATCAAACCGAAATCAAGCTCCAGCATACAAATCGTTGCCAAAGAGCTGCAAGTTGTTTTCAATAATGTCACTATCAACTCAGAGGATACGCAATCCACGATCTTGCATGGAACCAGTGGTGGTGATTATTCTGAGGCGATACACAGTACATTGGTTATGAGGAACTGTACTATCAACGCCAAAAAAACAAGCGGTATCGTTATTGGTAGACAGCAGAATGTAATATTGGAGAATACCATTATTAATCTTAATGGAGATGGTTATGGAATTACTCAGAATGGGACAATCCTCGGTTCTGTTTTCACGTTGAAAAATTGTACTATCAATAGCTCGCACTCGGCTATTTATCTGTCCAACCAAGAAACAGACGATCCCAACACACTGACCGTGGACGAGGGGACATACAGCAGTACCGATACCCCATTCGAGCTGAAAAAGACTAATGTCACCATAAAAAACGCTACCATCAAATCTATTTGGAGCGAGGAGCAAAAATATACTTTCAATGATGCTGGAACGGGAGCTATAGGATATGGTATTGCACTGGTAGGTTATAAAACAGGAAGACCATACGCAGAAGACGGCATAATCGCTTTATTTGAGAATAACACATTTCAACTTTCTGCAACTGGAAATCCGATTAATATCGCCACTTATAATGGAACGTCACTTGTAGAATACAATAAGTAATCTTTTATGTTCATAAAAATGAGAGTATGCTTAGACAACAATTGAGTATACCCTTATTTATATGTTTTATATCTTTTATCTGATTAAAAAGCACATTATCAATTTCTTAAATCTATCATAAAAAGTGCAGTACAAAACATAAAAAATGAATTTTGGAACAAATACAAGATTCGTGTCATCTCTTGCGCAAAGAAAGTCTGTAAGATAAACCACAAAGAGTAACAACCTTAGATCATTTTCATAAGAAAAGGAGAAATCAAATTGTTTAATTACCTTGATGAGAAATACGGATATATAGGCAGGATTAAGATATTAGACTCCTATGAGGTTTAGAAATGAAAGCGATCTTGCGGCCTTACGGTCCAAGATAGGCAGGCTGGCTGATCGTGGCGGATCTTCCACTAGGTGAACAATCAAGCGATTTTTGTTGTTAAAATAATATAAAAATAGGAGGGTGATTTTTATTTAGCCTTTTATTCCATTCCTAAATACGGACTATATTTATAAATTTGGGGGTGGTTTTTTGTTTATATAACCTCTCAAAAGGATAAAAGACAAACGCTGGAATGTTTACGGTGCGTATCGCTATTAATGTAAAAGTGCTTCTCATTATCCATTTTGAAACCATTTATCAATCTTATAATAACACAAGTATGAATAAGCAGATTATTGGAAAGAATGCGGGGATCTTATGGCGTTTCCTAAACACAGACGCGCATAAAAAGTGGCAACTGGCGGAAGTTAAAAAAGGAACTGGGCTTGATGATATGGAGCTGGCCAGCGCGATCGGGTGGTTGGCACGTGAAGATAAAATCCAGTTTGAGCTACAGCATTCAAGCGGAAAAGATAAAATAGCATACGTATATCTCATGCTAAACGTGTATTTCTAACTATAAGCCTCCGGCGGGGTAACTCGTTGGGGGCTTTCTGGCCTTTACATATCATGGCTTGAGTTTTCCATGAAAGAATCATCCTATTGGGTCTCTTATATTTTTTAGCATATTGGCATAAAAGAACTATTTTTCCATAACGGGGAAAACATTTATAGAAGGATACATAGTCCCTAATCAAACAATAAATCGCCTTTAAGCGCTGGTACTTATATTCAAATTAAAGAAATACCAGAACAAGGTTGGCAGGAGAATACGGAGAGTAACTTCATATAGATAGCTTGGATTATCAATGTAACACGGGTAAATCGGCCTCTTTAAACAGAATCTCTGGCATGTCTGCAATTTGGCTCAAGAAACGATGTACGTGTACCGAATCGATTTCTATCAACTCCACCATTATTCGATTTTCCTCTTCAGATATATAGAGATCGTTAATCCCTACTTTATAGCACTCTATCCTCCCCGTGTCCCTCTGCTCGATAAATGCTTCCAAAACCATTATAAGTGAGTCATATTTAGACAATAAATGATTATATGGATACTCGCGTTCGGTAATCAAGAATAAATCATTGCCGAGCATTTTCCTTATCTCATCTCGATATACGGACGTATCCCCTACAACCCCTATAACCAGTTCACAGGCGGAATTAACATAAGATCCCGCATAATAATCCGGATATATTGTCTTTCCCAAGCTATCCACGAGAAACGAATCCTTATATTTATCCTTATTCGTATTAGCGATGGTCGTTTTACCTAGCAAGTCTTTCCAGACTTCCTCGTCGGTATTCTTATGTACACAAGAACACATTATACTAATCAGCGACAATAACAGGAACATTTTCATATTGCCTAAATATAATGCAACTATCATTTACTATATATTCTTTAAATTTAGAGATGGATAAATCGTTACAATCATCCAAATACACAAAAATCCGATTTTCCTTCTCTGATAACGAACAATAACGAAATCCTATTTCTTTACAGATATTTTTGTTCTTTTCTTTCATAGTAAAAGACAACACACTATCATTCATCCGCCTTAGATATTTATAAGAAAAAAAAGCAGGCTTAACACTAAAATATGTACGTCCAAACATTTTATTTAACAACATTTTCCCTTCCTCCAGATCTCCGACTACATAAATAATAAAATTATACAGATCCGTATCATAAACTCCACCGAGACAATCAGGTAAACTTTCATATTTCGTTCTGTAATAATATCCAAACGTATCTCTGAAACAATCATAAACAGACTTTTTTATTGTCATATCATTAATGACACTATCCTCTTCATTACCCAAACGGAACTCACCCGAAAGTATATGATAATCACGAGATTTGTTACTGAGACCATATGTTACCGTGGCGTTTTTAGTCACTCGGTATTTCCCGGCCCTTCCTGTATACTCGTATATGGTTAATTCCAATGTGTCACGTGGAGGAACTACATCGGTAATCATTAGGTAAGCATGGCTTTCTGGTAACACGTTTTCCCAAGTTTGAGAACTCTCATCATAAAACTCCAACTTATAATCATTTCTTCCCATCTCAATAACATTATCCATGTGATTTATTATCTTGATCGGTATTCTGCGTTGTGACACAGGAAAAAGTCGCATTTACCGTGCCATCTGTTAATGTCCAGTACTTATTGCCCAGCACCTTTTTATTGTTGTCTAAGAATACATCCATATTCAAGTAAGTCATATAAGGATTTCCGACCAAGAAATGACGCTTCTTTGAGGTGCTGCCCTCGCCGGTTACATTGCTTGCGGACTCACCGAACAGGTCGCTCAACTTCACTTTTAAAGTGCCGTCCGTATTCTTATACGCCGCCAACTGCCCGGATTTCTCCTTGGGATACTCATTCGCTCTTAAAACGGATGCTTTCGTCGCTGCCTCATATTGGTAGTTTGCAACATTGTCCTCTTTCGGAAGGCGAACCAAGGCCATACCATCATTAGGAACCTCCTCTACGCTCAGGTAGAAGCCCTTGCCGATCGGGTAAGAAACGGTTACATCGTTGTACTCGATACTCCAGTTGGACTTGACGGCCGCTACTTCCTTCATTTCTCCATTTGTATCAGGCTTATACTCAATCGCGCTGTTCCAAGCCTTTTGGTAGAAGGCCGGTGCCCAGCGGCTGTAAGAGATTCCAAGATCTTTATCTTCCTCATATTTAATATCCTTAAAGGCTTCCGTCTCCTGTCGGCCATTGTCTTGCGGGGCATAGAAGTCACCCGCATAGACATTTTGCTGCGGAGAGGCGAACCAACGCTTTTCCGTGTTCGACATCTCGAACTCTACCCAAGCTTTCTCGTAATCCAGATAGTGCTGGTTCATCAGCATGGCTTTCGGCTGGAAGTAGATCTTGTTTACCTTGTTGCCGTAGTAAGGGACAACCTTAATCGCATTGTTAGTTCCGGTATTGTTGACGGCCATATCGTATTGGATATTGTTTAGATTTGGCCAATTTTTTAAATCCAACGTATTGCGTTGATCTCCCTGTCGTAGCCTGCTTTCGTCTTCCAATCTCAATACATTTGTATTATTTCCCTTTTTAGGATCAATCGTAACCTTGGTGAAGTAGAGCGGAGCGAAGGCATTCTCGATCGGATCTGAGCCATTAGCGTCTGTGTCGTTGTTGTTTCCGCCCATATACAACTCGGCTCGGGTGGATTGATCCCAGTTGTCATCGTTATACCAAACAGCGTCGGTACCTCCCTTCCAAGTCAGGTACTCGGGGACGATCTTAAGCAACAAGGTCGCATAACCGGTACATGAATTTGGTATTTCCGATGTGCCATTATACTCGCCGAAAGGTATGCGTAATGAATAGGTACGTCCTTCTTCAAAGCGACTGTTTATATCACGATTAAAGGTAAGCGATAAGCTACCACCCTTCTTATTTGTTGCGGACAAAGATGTTAATACAGCTATCGGTACATATTTCTGTTCCTGTTAATTCTTACCTCCTATAATCAACTTCGGCTGATGTTCCGCATCACCCAACAATCTCTTCAAGCATTGGGTTGCCTTATCATCTTCTTTATAAAATTCCAAAATCTCATCTTTAGTAAACGATGCGGTTTTATCATTTTGTTTATCCTTGAAATCTTTCAACAGCTCCTGAAGGTCTTTTTGTTCGGAAGAAAATTCTTGCTCATACTGCCAAGCCCCCCTAAATACCAGTCAAAAGTATATGTTCCATTTGGATATGCTTCTGTAAACCGTTTTACAGTGCCCGTTGGATTTCCTTCGGTATCCACCTCTTCCACCCAAAGCTCAGCGGTTACCTCCGCGATAGACCCCATGCAGGCAATTCCCTCGGGAGCGGTCGATGAAGCATTCACCGCTATTGTTACAGAAGGATTTACAGTGAAAGGAGAGTGTAACAAACAAGGTTCTTTAAAATTAATCGTAGGTACTTCAATCAAATTTCCATCATCATCATATGCTGATCTGGCAACATGACGTGCGCTAAACAACACCACCTCATAGCTATCCGAAGCGGGTTGGGCTTCAGGCGTACTTTTCTCCCCCTTGAATTTAAGATCCGTATTATTCACGTCGATCGCACCTAGGTAAATAATATATTGGCTTCCTATTCCTTCCTCCCATGGGCAATGAATACGAGGAATCTTCAAGAAAGAATAAATAGTTTCTAAACACTCCTCATATATCTTATTAAAATTACTACCCTTGCTCTTTATCGCATTTATGGTTTCTTGGGGGATCTCCGTGATCTTTCCGGTAACCTTGGAGAGATCATCGCTCTTTTCAATCGTTACCTTTAGGGTAGTTAATGCATCTTTAAGTTTATTTATATCTATATTCGCATGGTCTAACTCTTCTTTTGACCAAATTGTCTTTTTTTCAGTCCCGTTCGGCCCTTTTATCTCTTTCTCACCCGTATCTGAGATAAAATCATTGATTGCTCGTATATTCATGACAATCTCACTTGCCAAAGCATCATCTTTGGAGCCGGGCATCGGCTCAAATTTGTCTCCTTCTATATACCTTTTGGTTGGTACCGCTATACGAATATTCTTGGAAAGCCTTTTCAATACAACATCTTTTTCCGCCGCTAAATTCTTACTCAACGTCACCCAATCATCCAATTGATCGCCAAATGTACTTGGGTCATTAAACTTTTCCGTTTCCACCACACCATAATACACATTGCCCACACCATTATGCGGATCATCCGTGTAAGGATCCGGCCCCATCAATCCATAGCGAGACTTACGAGCCTGCTTGTTTGTCAAATTAATATTTTTCAACACATCCGGCTCTTGATGCCACCCCATATTGCGCAACAAAGTACCATAATCGGAACTTACAATTAAAGAGGATGCTGTACAAGCACTTTCTCTCCGCACTTTAATATTGGGTTTTTATATACTCGCACATCATCAATGGCATAGTCTGCTCCATAAGTATGAATGGTATTATTTTGTACCTCTATGAAATACTTCTCAAATTGGCTAGAATTATTGATAGCCATGGTATAACATACTTGCTGCCATTTACCTACGTTTTTATTAGCAGGTCTATCATCATAGGTAGCAGAATAATCCGTTAAAGCATCTCCTGACGTAAAACGATGTAAGACTACCGGGTTTTCACCCTCATTCTGACCAATAAAGTTGATATTGATATTAGGAGGAAGAGGTTTTCCACTACCTTTGTCACCGTTCCATGTGGTCATGTCATTTACCCATGCTGTAACAAGTAGTTCGGTATATTGACAAACCCCTTCTTTGATTGGCAACATGACCAATTGTCCCGGTTCGTTTGAGGCATCTATGTAATAAAAATATCCACACAGCGTTTGATTACTCGTCGCGTAAGTCCTATCATAAACTTCGGGTGCATCACTATTACTTTTTCAAATAAAAAGCGTTTATTTTTTTACCGAAAATATTACCTTTTGTCCTTTGGGGGTACGCTATAATATACGTAATAGGTGTACTGATACCATTACTTAGATTAGATATGTAGTGGCTACGATGGATTATTTCGCTCGTACAAGGGTGTAGCTGGTTAATTTATTGATTGTATCGGATTACCCTTTCTGTGGGTTGCCTCCCCAATTCTTTTCCTCCGATCCGAGTCCGGCTTTTTGCTCGGCAAAGGTTTTAGGATTCCGTAAATGGCAAGTTACAGCCATATCCTTTACTGTATGGAAAATAACGCTGAAGAAGTGTTGCCATTGCAGGCTACACCGATTGCTAGTGCATATAATGCTAAAGTAAGGGAAAAAGAACTTGTTTTCCGCATTGACCGTCTGCTAAAAGAACTTGCTTCCTTGAAAGAAGCTCTCCTTCTGAAAGGCAAGTGTTCTTGCTTTCTTGTCCTCATAGCTAAAGATTTTAATTCATAATGTTTTTTGTAGTTTCATAAAAATGCTTTTTCGAGAACAAGTACCTGTTTCGATAGAATAGTAAGATAATCACACCAAAATTCAGTGTACATTATTCTATATAACTAAACAGGCTAACCGAGTAGACAAAGAGGGGATAAGATGATTGCTCATTCTTATCTCCTCATGCCATCAGTTATTCAAAATAGTCCCTATCAATGTACTTCTATTGTAATGACAGACCTTATACGCACAACTTAATGTGTCAAGCAATAATACAGCTTTTTTTAGCTTTACAATTGCAATTTGCAACTACTTAGAGTAGTCATTTTAGCTTTGACATCCTCTTTCTTGTTATCTGCGGTGAGCGGTAGGACAGTTTATTTCGCCACGTCCCACCATATGCGAGAACTGAAGTGATCGCTACCGGACAGACGGCTAACAGCTACCTCGTAATTAGCCGCATTGTCTTGCGACTCTTTTGATGGGTAGCGGAAACGACGGGGGATCTCTCCATTCGTATCTGCGTTAGGATACGGATTGGCCGGGTCATAGGTCGATTTTAATTCCGGATAGCCGGAACGACGCCAGTTAGCAAAGGTCTCATATTCATCACAGAAACAGTTGATCCAATATTGTGTGTTGATCTGTTCCAACGCTTTCGATGCATTGAACGGGTTCTCCGTCAAATAGCGGTCGATCGCGGTCTGCGTCAGATACTGATTATACAGCGCCGTGCCGTTGGGGAACTGTGCGAACTGCCGCATGCAGCGCGTACGCCATTCTCGTAGTAGGTCTGCGCGCTCCCGTCTACCCAGCCGCGTACGGCGGCCTCGGCCAGCAACAATTGCGTCTGGGCATAGGTGCAGACGAACGTCGGGCCCGTCGAGTCGGAATAGGTATAACGGTTTATCGTGGAATAACGGCTCCTGTACGTGCTGCGGTAATCCTCGTCCTTGAACTCGGGGTATTTGTTTCCTACGAACCACGGGCTATCGGGGCTGTCGGAGAAACCGCTAGGCAAGCCTTTCTGGACGGCCGGATCGGAATTGCCATATTGGAAGTCACTACCCGCCTGCACCGAGATGGTCGGCTCCTCGCACACCGTACCGATCAACGACAGGCGCGGATCGTTAGTACTTTTCAGCAGATCCACGAAATACTCGGTCAGGAAGAAGTTGCCGCGATCCTCGTGCGAGTAGATCTTGGCGTATGGCTCGGAGAAGTCGTTCGTTGTCAGGCCACCCGCATGCATCAGCATGCAGTTGTCCGCATCCGACTCAAATACCCCGTTGGCTACCGCGGTCTTCACCCATTGCTCCGCTGCGGCCGGATCTACCTTCGACATACGCATCGCCACGCGCAGCATCAGTGAGTTGGCAAACTTCCGCCACTTCGAGGCATCGCCTTGGTAGAAGTTGTCCGCCGATTTCATCGCTGCCGCCGATGCGCCGTTCAAGGCGGCCTGTGCCTCGTTCAATTCCTTCAGCAAATCCATATAGATAGATTGTTGCGTGTCATACTCCGGGAAGGAATACAACTCCGGCTGTACCGCCTGTGAGTAGGGGATATCCCCGTAAAGGTCGGTCATGCGGTGCATGCCGTAGGCGAGCATGATACGAGCGATTTGGTAATCGATCTGCCGTGACGGATCCTCTTTCCAAGCCTCCACCGCATCTTTCATGTCGCGGAGCGCCCCGCGCGTGTCACCGTTGTAGATTTCCCAATACACACCTGAGTAGCCGTCGTTCCAAGTGTAATTCGCATTACCCAACCAATTGAACGATGCGGTATGGCTCATCCATTGAGCCGCATAGATACAACCGTTTCGCCATACGTCCCAATCAGATCCTAACATCTGATGCTGACCGTTGGTGAACAATAACTCGGTCGGGATATTCTCCGAATTCAGGTGCTCCGGGTCCATATTCACATCCCCGAAATCGCTGCAACCCGTTCCCCCGATCATGGCCGCGGCGGCGCACGTCATATATACTAAATACTTTTTCATACTATTATACTTCTTCAAACGTGATTAGAATTTGACATTGACATTGAAACCGATATTTCTCGTGGCCGGATAACCGTTCAACTCCAAGCCCTGTCCGTTCGTGTTGTTGTAAGCTGACTCGGGATCGATGTTATCGGTATGCTTCAAGATAGTCCATAGGTTACGTCCCACCAACGAGACGCTCAAGCCCTTCACCACCTTCATCTTGTTCAAGACAGACTGCGGGAAGGTATAGCCGAGCGACAACTCACGCAACTTGATGAAGCTGGCATTGTAGACGAACTCCTCGGCGATATTATTGTTGACGATCCCCTTGTGATAATCCTGCGCGTTTACCGCCACGTTGTTCTCTCCAAGGATCTTTCCATTGTCATCTATCATGACACCGGCACCGATAAAGCCACTGCCTCCCGGGTTATCAACTGTACGGCCAAGCAACGTACCCTTGTGCAGACCCTCGCTGTAGAGCGAGTAGTTCGTGCCGGAGAAGAGGCTTGCGCCTGCCTTGTAGTCAATCAAGAACGACAAGGAGAAATCGCGGAATCCATTCACAGTAGGATTCAATATATCATAAAGCGAATTATAGTCACTAAACTTGATTTCTGTCTGTGGATTTAACATAGAATCATTATTGGTTTATCACATAAATATATTGAAAATCAACAATATAAAAAAGTAAGATAATGCCAGATTATAGAAAAAAAGAAGGATGCTTAACTCTTGTGAATGCAAACATCCTCCACTTGTTAACGATGTGATTCAAGTCATATGGCTACTTTTTCAGCAGCACCGAAATCAGATCCCCTTTTTAAGGTTGACAGTAAGCCAATCAAAAATAGAAAATGATTGTTTTCATTCAAAAAGAAATTAGAGTTTCTAAGCGTAACAACAATTTCTACATATAAAAACTATACTTAATTTGAGGTTTTTGTTCCGGTGACACATATTTCAATATTTCTCCAACATTCCGACTACAATCAATTGTAATCGGAAATTTTCTATCAAATTGGGTGTTATTCCAATTCATTTTTGTAAGGGATAATATTTCTTTACATATCTGTTCAGGAGATTCATCAAAAGAAAAAAGCCTTATTTCTATAGGATTAGGAATATATTTACCTGGATACGTCCCATAATACTCAACATATCCTCTAGTATATAAAAAATGACGGCATCTATCAAGACTAAACATTGTTCCTCTTAATGGAGGATAATCATTATCTCTATATAATCTAAAACTTGTAGGCATGATAGTTACTAAATCTATTGAATTAATATTCATATCATAAGCAACCCTTTTAAAACCATCAATTTCTTCTTCGGAATAATTCGAACTCTTATGAATGACAAGCCTTTGAGGAAAAATTTTTATTGCATTATAATATTCACTCAAGGATTCCTTTAAAAGATTATATGCTTGTTCCTCCGTTAAGTGAGGTTGCCTATCCTTTTTATCCTCCTTTACAGGAGTCCCTCTTAATATTACTCCATTACCGTGTTCATTAAAAATTTGTGCAACACTGGTCTGAATAGTTTTTTTATCACGGGTACGATAAAAACTTATTCCTGCAAAACAAGTTATATTATTAGTTTCCTTTTTTAAAGACCAAGGAATACCTCCTGCCTTATAATATAAGGCAGTATAAAAGTTCCAAGCTATACTTGCTTCATCTTGCATCTCAGAAGAAGGCTTAGCAATTCTATCTCTTAGTATTTGAATTGGGATATTATATTCCATAGCTTTGGCTTTTAGTAATCTCCTAAAATTAACCTCAACTTCCACAGAATCCTCCTCTCCAAAATCATCATCTATTTCAAAAGTTTTAGTCCCATATATTATTTTTGTCAAAGATTCATCCAATACACATAAAATAACATCTGGCTTCTTATTGTTTGCAAGAAAATGTATTTCTGATAAATAAAGCTCCACTGTTTTAAGAATTAGCTGATCAATATCATTAGCTTCTTTTTTAATTTTCTCAAAGGTCGAATTATTAATTTTACGTATATACGATTCATCATATACAATTTTACTATGAAATCCGACTGTTTCATTAAATCCTGGAAAATTAGTAAAAAGATTAGGTTGTTTACTCTTTTTTGCTTCAATATGATTGCCACATTTTTTAATCCAGCTAATAGCAATATTAATACTTTCACTCAATCCTATAAACCCAACAACTATTTTATCAGGTCTTATATCATTAATATCTGACACATTATACTTATATATACCTGTCCGAGGACAAACATATTCCCCTTTGCCAAATTGTAACAAAGGTTCGTCTAGTAATTTAATTTCCATACAATAGAGTATAATTTAGTGTTAAATTAAAAGGAGAAGAAAATGATATATACTTATATTCAGTCTCATTATCTTCTAATTTATTTGTAAGACAGTATGACAAAAACATAAAATGTTGGTAAACAGAAGAATTACTTTCCAAGTTTTTTTTCTGAGCAATTAATTGACTTTCTTGTTTGCAACTATGATATCCATCATAAGTAAAACTCCATCCTGGAGTTATACTTATAAACCATTTTTCATTTGATCTAAAAGATTGAATTTTAAATGAAAGTTGCCTAAAATATAAAATTTGCTTCTTTTCGCTATTCCAAACTTCAGCAACAACAGAACGCGTTGCCATTTTTTTATTTTTCCACGTAATTTTTCGTTCCCTAGGCACTCCTATAGGCTTAAATCTAAAGTATTTTTCTTTTGGCAACCACTGAATATTCTTGTATGAAGCCAACTCCTCTATAGAACGATTTATAAGATGAAGCAGTGCCTCTTCGTACTTGAAACTAACATTGGCAAATTCATTTACAGAATACTCTTCAACCGTACCAATTTCCACTAACTTATTTAAAGGTTCATCCCGGTTATCCAAGGGCCTAAATGATAAAATTTTATCTTCAAAAGTAAACCAATCTCTGCAATATGTGATCTTCAATAGTTCAAACGCCTTACTTAACACCTTACCCATGGATGCACTCTTTTTAAGTTTATTGGGAGTACTCCAAGATTGCGTAATTATATCATCCCGATCTATCCCAATTATGCCTACATATACTTTTGAGGGGATATTTACTTCAAGTATATTCGGAAATAGCACTTCTGTTTTTATTATCTCTCTATGTTCTAAGAGATATCTTCGTTTACTTATTTCTTCTTCACAAAACTCATCTTTCAATAATTGTAATAAAGAATCTATTTTAGCAATACTAATTAAAGAGTTTACTTCTTTAAGAATGTCACTATAGTCTAAAATATCTTTTTCCGAAAATTCTAATTCATTATCACAAGCTACAGAGAATATAGCATCTGAATATTTTTTCAGCTTCTCTGTTATGATATATATAAGTAATCTATCATAATCCTCGCAACGTTTACCTTTTACAAATTCATTTATTGTATGTTTGACTTTGTCCCCAGTACTAGTAGATGTAACTTGAACCGCTATTCTATTTTCTGTATCCACTAGATCTATAGCAGCAGAATTCCTCACTCTGTTATTTATATTAACTAAATTTACTCCATAAACCAAATTTAGAATAGGAATAATCACATTTTCTGCATGAACATTGATATCATACAAATTTAAACTATTTAAACTTTCGACCTCAGTTCTAAATCTTGCAAATAGTTCTGCTATTTTTTCTATTTTCTCTTTTCTATGCATATAACTACATTTTACATATCTTTAAAGGTACACAAAAAAATATTTCTATAAACTTTCTCTTAAATTATTAGAGTTTATACAGAATAAGAAACAGAGCTATTGATTACTAGCACCCTGAAATCTTATTTGATATAATGTGTATTATGAATAAAAGTAGATATCAGAATATCGCTATATTGAAACTTTAATATATCATTTTTTGAAAATAAAGTATATATTTGCATTGAAAGAGTCGTTCTTTGACTGATGCAAAAGGAAACAGAATATTGTAATTTGCTTGTTTCTAAATCGTTACCTGTTATTATCAAGATAGATAATAACTACTTTATTTTCAATTAGATAGAAAATATATTGTGTTTTTACCAATAAAGCGATACTAATAAATCCAATGTCCTGAAATCGTCAGCATCATTTATGGCAATATCCTTACAAAACCACATTGTGACATCATTAATGTCTTTTACCGAATAAATACCAGTTAATCTATCTTTCCACTTTCTTGGACGTCCGATTTTTTCCTTATATCCGTACTTATCGCTGACAGAACCAATATCTTCTATTATGTCTTTACACAAATCCATGAAATCATCATCCACTTTACGGGTTGTGACAAAAGCTATTTTTCTTTTGGAAGACAATACTATTATCAATGAGTCATCATTGTATTGATATTTACTATCTATAAGTGGACCAGATAGCACATATACCTGCTGTTTGATAGATTCTGCAATGGTTTGCACTTCTTCCAAAAATCTTTTATTCCTAGAAGACAGTACTGTGTTACTATAAAAATAGTTGCTATTCATTTCTAATAGTTCATCAAATTGTTAATTAACTAAAAATAGGTTAAGTTATCCAGATTCATTATATTAAGGTTTCTTACATCTTTTAGAAAGGATGAATAGAAACGAACTTAACCAATATTTGCAATAATAACCAGTATCGCTTAAAATCAGCAGTAAAGATAAACAAATAGCGTGAGAAATTATGCTTGAAGTACTACTTTTATGTCTAATAATTCCCGACTGGATTAATTTTCTCCAGTTGGAATGTTATGGACACTTTGGCGAACAACGTTATCATCTGCTTTTCGGGCATAAGCTCGACTGGCTTTCTTTTAGCGCCTGTTTCAGTACCTTTCCATATCGCCATTGCTTTTGATCAGAGCCATATCAGCAAGTCTGATAAATGCACCTCCTTCTTTGGACCTTCAGATTAGATTACGCCAAGACGACAAAAAAACTGGAAATATCTGGTATTAGAATCATTAACATATATCTTCACAACTATTTTCATTTGGAGGCCGTCTAAACGCCATAGACAAAACGCCGGAGAAAGTCAAGTGTACATTGACAAACTAGTATTTGCATATGTTACATGTACGTAAAGAAGAACCTCTCTGGTTGAACAAATATGTGGTGGTCAATGCCTATTTCTCCAAATCGACTTTTGTGAATGGTGTCATTGCCATGAGTTTTTATGTGGAAAGCCATTTCCGGGATAACGCCTATTTAAGTTATCTCACCAATGGTAAACCTTCTAGTGAGAAAAGCATCCAAGATTATATGATGGAAAAATAGACATGGAACATCTTGAAAAAGACTGTTTTGAGATTATCCCGTTGGAAGGCAGATAGGGACAGATACTTTTGACTATCGTATATTCCATTCATTCAAAAATAATGTTCTATTATGCATTTGGAAAAACGGGATAAGAAAGTGCGAAAACTCTATTCCATCACTGATACAGAGACGAGGGCTTGAACATGTTGGATTATTGCAAAACTTGTTTCCATGTCGAATTTTGTGTCCAAGACGCAAAACAGTTTACAGAGCTAACCGATTGTCAAAGTAGAGACTTGGATAAACTGTATTTCCACTTTAATACTACATTGACAAGTGGCAATCTAGCTAAGACAGAAGCTTTCGAAAAGGGTGTCGTATTTTCAATGGCAACAGTAAAAGTGTTGTTCCACAATATTTTTCTCATGTAACGATGAGAGTTTTGACCCCTCATCAAAAGTTATAGGAAGAAGAGATTAGATTTTATTGTTATATAACAATGTTAAGTGAATGTTTAACGAACTATTGAATAAGAATGGAATAGTAAAAATGACACAGCAAAACTATTATCATCACATCCACAATAAGTAGAGTTAGTGAAATTCCTTAAATACTATAATATCCATACAACTAAATTTCATGGTTCTTCTCACGGCTCTTTCATTTAACTTTAGCATATCTCTTCAAATGCTTGATAGTACAATAGTTACATTGTAGTCAATATCTGATTTCAAGACCTATGTTATTTCGAATGAAGAGACAAATAATTGCTAACGAACTATTAGTCACGCCATTTGAAATTTTCATGTATTTTGAATAATTAAGAGCCGTGGGTTCTTCTTTGAAAAATCTAATAAAAGCTTGCAGAAATCGAGCCTTTTACTTTCCTTTGCGTCGTCAAAGAGATAATGATTGTTGAATTGATAAAGAAAAGTAATGAATTTAGTATGATGCTAATTCAATGGTTTTCATAAAAAAATAAAGTAATAAATGTGCATTCAATCAAGGGGTTAGAATAAACCAAAGCAAAAGATTCGATTCCTGGTGGCACCACTTTTAAGAAAAGAAAAACGATGTAAATCCCTGAATTTCAAACAAGTTCAGGGATTTTTCATTTCCAAGAATAGGCAAAATAAGTGGGATTGAAGCAGACGGCACGTCCTTATTCGGGGGACGGTTTTAGAAAGCCTAAAATGTTACACAACACAAGTGCTACTTCGTTTTTTTACAGCACGTTGATCTATTTTACATAACCAGGTTCTCGGTTCGATTTCCTAATTTTGTATCATTAAAAATTGAGCCGTATGGAAAGAGAAATATTCAGCGTGTTGTTCTTCATCAAGCGTAGTAAACCGTTAAAAACGGGAAAGTACCTTTGCGTGTGAAATTCTATCAGATTTACCAAGACTTGGAATTGGAGGAAAAGATTGTCTCCGCACGTGCCATAGTAAACCGCTATCAGGAAAAGGACGAAACTTTCAAAACATTATACAATGTGTTCAAGGAGTATAACGACAACTTGGAAACTCCAATGAAACAGATCCCCAATATCCAACTTAAATTGACCCCCGATTTATTTTTCCTAAAATACAAAAAAATATCACATAATCAGTTTATTAGTTTTCGATTTGTGCTGGGTTTATAATTTTTATTTACTGCCAATATAATCATTCATTTCTTCCCGCAAATTTTGCGTATGGACTCTCCGTGCAGCTCAATTCTTGCGGCTTGGTGAGTTATTCTGTCCATGACTACGCCGGCTATTGTCTTCTTGCCGATGACATCATACCTGTCTTTGACCGGCAATTGTGATGTAATCAGTGTTGATTTCTTACCATATCGGTCTTTGATGATGTCCATCAGATGCATTCTGCTTCCGTTGTCCAACGGCTGCAAGCCGAAATCATCCTGTATAAGCATATCCGTCCTTTCTATCTTTTTCAGCTCCTACAGGATGCTACCTTTTACCTTGGTGGCCTTCAACTGCCCTAAAAGTCTGGAAGTATTGGCATACAGCACTTTCAATCCTTTCTGGCAGACTCTGTATCCCAAGGCTGTGGTAATGTAGCTCTTTCCTGTACCGGAGCTTCCCATGACAAACAAGTCGCACGCCTCCTTGACAAATCTTGTTCATGCTGATTGATTTATTGGGAATACTATCTGTTTTGTCTATTTAATAGATTAATGTAGAATTATGAACTGATTCTGTAACTCTTTTAATGTTTTTTGGGGTGGGGCAATTTAAATTGGATTTTGGGGGACTCTTTAGATAGGATAATGGGGGGACAGTTTATACCAGATTTTCCACCTGTCAATACACAGAAGAATTTTCATTGTTTATTACCGAAAAATAGAAGCAGTCTCTACAAAAAAAGACTGCTTCTGCTTCATTTCTAAAACAAATCAAAAAACAAATATGCTCAACTATTAATCTTAATTTTCTTTTAAGAAACGGATGATAACACAGGTTTGTCTGATACGGAAAACAAGTGCTCACTAAGCGCCTTCAAAGCATGCACTTTATCTTCCGCTTTCATCACCAACGATACATTACTACTACTTCCGCCGTATGAAATCATCCGTACGGGAATATCTTTCAATGCATTGATGATGCGTGCCTCAAAACCGACATTTTGCCATTCCAGGTCACCAACAACACAAACAATCACCATATTCTTTTCGACTGTAATCGTTGCGTATTTCCGTAATACACCCACAATCTCGTCTATATGCTTGTCATCATCAATCGTTACGGAAACCCCGATATCGGAAGTGGTCACCATGTCCACCGGCGTATTGTAATTATAGAACGTATCAAACACGATGCTCAGAAAATGAGGTGTCGGTATCATATGGAGCGACTTGATCTTGACATACGTGATGTTGTCTTTGGCGGCAACAGCTTTGATCGCACCCTTTTCCGCCGTGTTCGAGATCAATGTACCCGACGCACTTGGCTGCAATGCGTTCAAGAGACGTACCGGTATGTTCTTTTCCTTGGCAGGCAGGATGCAAGTCGGATGTAGTATCTTGGCACCGAAATGTGCCAACTTAGCGGCTTCGTCGAAGTTCAACTGCCTAACAGGAGCGGTGTCATTGACAAACCGTGGATCGTTGTTGTGCATCCCATCAATATCCGTCCATATCTGTATCTCTTCTGCTTGGATAGCCGCCCCAATTAGAGAGGCGGTGTAATCGCTTCCTCCTCTTTCCAAGTTGTCAATGCTGCCGTAAGCATTCCGGCAGATGAAACCTTGCGTAATATATATTTCTGCCTCTTTGTTTTGCTCCAAAAGTGTATTTAGGTGTTTAGCGATATATTCCATGTCCGGTTCATTGTCCATTGTAATCCGCATGAAGTTCAACGCAGGCAATAAAACTACCTTCACTCCTTGTTCTTCCAGATAGCAGGTCATCAGAAAGGTTGATATTAGCTCACCCTGCGCCAAGATTTCCTTTTCATCGAACATGCTGAAAGGCATATTAGAGAAAGACCAGACATGTTGAGACCGTTCGAGCATGTATTGCATGGCTTTTTCCTTGTAGACATCGCTCCGGTATAATTCTTCTATATGATTGACATAAGCCTGCTCCAAGGAAGAAAGGACCGCATTGGCTTTTTCCGGATCTTTCTTATGGAAGCACTCAGATATCTCCACTAAAGAGTTTGTTGTCCCTGCCATGGCAGAGAGTACTACTATTTTCTGTTCCTGATCGCAAATGATTGATGCGACATTCTTGATCCGCTGGGCAGAACCGACTGAAGTACCACCAAATTTTAATACTTTCATTAGACTATCTGATTTTTGATTTTACTTTTTATACATTGAATCTGATCACGAACGTGCTACCTTTACCGACTTCGCTTTCGATACGGATCGTACCACCATGAGCTTCCACAAAGTCCTTGCTGATGGCAAGTCCCAAACCGCTACCTTGTACTTTTGTTCCCGGCACACGGAAATAGTGGTCGAAAATACTTTCGTGGTAACGCGAGTCAATGCCCTTTCCGAAGTCCTTGACATAGATCTCGACGGCTTTGTCGATCTGTCGTGCACCGATGATAATCCGTCCGTTCTCCGACGAATAACGGATGGCGTTCGATAACAGGTTGGTCACAACCCAAGCAATCTTCTCGCTGTCGACAAACAATTTGGCAATCTTTTCGGGATACTCCACTTCGATCTGACAGTTAAAACGCTCGGCCTGTACCCGGTTCGCCTTGATGGCATAGTCGATCAGTTCGATCGGTTTGGTAATCTTCGGATTCAGGTAGAGCTTACCGCTTTCTACCTGTGACATCTTCAACAATTCGCCAGTGATCTCCAGCAAACGGTCACTATTTTCCTTTATGTTCTTGGAAAGGCTCTCCTGTTCTGTATTCAGTTTTCCGATCCGATTGTCTTCCAGCAATCTCAGACTCATCATTATAGCTGATATCGGTGTCTTCAGTTCATGGGAGATCGTCGAAATAAAGGTTGTCTTTGCAATATCTTTTTCTTTAAATTCGGTCACGTTCTTCAACAGGATCACATCCCCGACATACTTACTCTCCAGTCCAGTCTGCCTGTTAACGTTGATCGGGATGTATTTTACTTGAAAATAGCTTTCCTTGTTGTCTGCGTAGATTTTCAACGGATCCTTATTGTCATCGGGATGTACCAACTGGCGGATCAAACGGCGCAGCAGATCATTTTTTAACGCCACTTCGGGAGCCGGTTTGTCGATAATGTTTTCCCGTGTCAAATTCAAAACAGTCAAAGCCTCGTCATTGACAAACAAAATCTTCCGTTCCTTACTCAAGCCTATGATAGGTTCTGCAATGCTGTTGATAATTGTTTCTATATATTTTTTCCCTTGCAGGATATCTTCCAGCGAACTGTTCTTGTATTCGGCCAAGCGCTCGGCCATCTCGTTGAACAACGTGGCTATTTCCTTAAACTCCGGTTCATTGCCCAAATTGAGCCGTTTGCTGTAATTGGCATTGGTGATTTCCTTGATGCCATCCGTCAATTTCTGGATCTGTACGCTGACCGAGCGTGGCAGGCGAGCCAGAAAGAGGAAGGCGATCACGATACAAGCAATTCCTACCGTCCAGATCCAAAAGAGAGACCTTTCCGCCGTATGGACAGCCACTTCATTCTTTTCATAAATGGCAGACATATTGACTGCCATAATGGTATAAATCGTCTGGCGTATCTGCCGAATCGATTCATCATCCATGTCATCCAACGCCTTTTCACAGTTCGAACTTAATCGGTTGGTTAGTACGTCTTCATCCTTCTCTGTCAGATTTTTTTTCTGAGCTTCCAACCCGGCCTCAAACTCTTTTCGAGCATTCGGATTTTCCCGAATGGCATCCAGTGACTCGAGCATCTGACGGGAATAAAGGAGTGAATTATAATTATCCGCTAGGATATTCTGCGTGTCATCCGATACATTATGAATGTTTTTTATAGCCAATCCACCTAATAAAGTGATCAGGACAAATAAAAGTCCTATCCCATAAGTCAACTTTGTTTTTATATTCATATTCATGGAAGGATTTTTATGCTAATATTATTAAATCAATGCCTAATTGAGCCAACTCTTCTAACATGTTCCGATAGTGGACCATCGCAAGGATAGCGGAAGGATATTTTAAAGCTGGTCGTCCGATACATAGCGTACTGATTTGCTTTTCTTTACAAGCCTGTACGATCGCATCCGTTATATGTGGGGATTGCACTTGAATGATTTCTCCTCCAAGTTCCGTTGCCAACTTGAAATGGTTAAGCAAATGCCTTTGACTTGCCAACGGAATCCTGTCGGAACTTTCTCTTGGGGTTTGTACATACAGTACAAAAAACTTGGAATTATATCGGGTTGCCAACCGTGCGACTTTCCGTATGATCTTACGGGGAGTTTTCTCATTACTGCTGATGCAGGCCATAAACCTTTCGTGGCGTACGCCGAGATTCTCTGGAATGGTATTCTCCACTTTTTTTTCTACCCGCAAAGCTACCTCTTTCAATGCCAACTCCCTAAGCTGAAGAATATGTTCAGCCTTAAAGAAATTATTTAATGCTGTTTGTATCTTATCGGGTTTGTATATTTTTCCGGCTTTTAACCGAGCCAGCAGTTCGTCAGCAGTAAGGTCTATGTTGACCACTTCATCAGCCTGCTCCAGTACGATATCAGGAATACGTTCCTTGACCTCAATGCCAACCACGTCCTGCACCATCTCGTTAAGTCCTTCTATATGCTGAATATTGACCGCCGTGATCACACTGATACCGGCATCCAGTATATCCATGACATCCTGCCAACGCTTTTCGTTCTTACTGCCTTCGACATTGGTATGAGCCAATTCGTCAACGATGACAACTTCAGGATGGATACTGAGAATCGACTGCAAGTCCATCTCTTCGATCTCTTTTCCTTTATAAAATATCTTGCGGCGGGGGATGATAGGCAATCCTTCCACCAATGCCTCCGTCTCGACTCGCCCATGTGTTTCTATATAACCGATCTTGACATCGATACCGCTTTCCAGTAATTGGTGGGCATCTGATAGCATCCGATACGATTTACCTACACCGGCAATCATGCCGATGTAGATTTTAAAATTGCCACGACGAGACTTTTTCAACAAATCTAAAAAATGTTGTACACTTTGTTCTCGGTCCATGCGTATTATTATATCAAGGTCTTAAAGAAATTCCCAAGACAAGATGGGCATCCTCCATGCGAGGGTTCCAAATTGCCTGTGTAAAAATAGGTAATGAGAAAGAATCCGTGATTTTGATATCTTTCGTTGCTTTCAATGCAACATTCGTTACTGCAAATCCACTATTTACATCACCTCCATACGTAGTTATTCCCGCATCATACGGAAGAACACCACAAGTTGCATTCAGATCGACGCCCTTCACTGTGAATGGAAAATTCAACTCCACATAAGAAGAATAGTTTTGGTTTCCATTTTCATCTTTGTCTTGACCGGCAAACATGAAATTCCAGGCGATAGACAAAGGTAACTTCTCAATAGGCAAAGTGTAAGCCAAACCTGCTTCAAAATGGTGATCTGTTTCATGGCTTTTGAAGTTAAAATAACGGCAAGAGCCTTGCCCTGCCCACCATAAGCTAGCGACAGATAATGTAGGACCAGCTGATCCGAATGTATACGCTGCCGTTAAATCTATCTCTTTAGCCGCAGGCATAGATGTAGAGTTTGCTCCCTGAAAATCGGTAGATCCCCAGGCTGTCAAAGAGAAATTACCTACCCCCAGTGATAGTGTCGGCTGGAAGCTAGCACCAGTCTGGTAGAAACCACGCCAAATATAGGAACTTACCAAATCTCCCTGCACAGAAAAACTTACTTTACCATCCTCTTCCTGTGCATTAGCCAACGTAGAAGATGCCATTGAGAATACAATTGCCAAGGCTGCTACTTTTTTTACGAATGATTTCATAACCTAAATCTAATTGACTTATTAAAATTTGTTATTTGTTATTTGATGCTTGATCAAGCGCAACATTTAATTTCAATACATTTACTTTCTCCGTTCCGAACATACCCAATAACGGTTTCTCAACATGAGAATTGACGATACCCATGACCTTTTCTTCCGACCATCCACGAGCGTCCGCTACACGTTTGGCCTGTGCATAAGCCGCTTTCGGTGAGATATGGGGATCCAAACCGGAACTGCTGGCTGTGATGATTTCAGCCGGAACTTTTTCACGGGTTAGGTAAGGATGATGAACCAAGAATGTATCAATACGTTCTTCCAACAAAGCTAAATGTTCTTCATTGGAAGGTCCCTTGTTACTACCTGCCGAACTGGATGCATCGTAACCGTCACCAGCATGGGAAGGACGTCCCCAGAAATAAATATCTTGCGTGAAATTCTGACCAACGTTGGCGGCCCCCACTACTTTTCCATTCAATGTAACCAGTTCTGCATTACCTTTATTCGGTCCTGCCACTTGGGCAAACAACCACAAAACGAAGATGTAGAAAACACTGAAGAACAAACAAAATGCAATTGTCAGTCTTAATGATTTAAAAAGATTTGATATCATAATGAATTATTGTTTTATTTTCTTAACCTTCCTCCTATCTTCATACAGAGGGAGGAAGGTTTTTAATATTGATTTTACTTTTACATGAATAAACTTACAATCATATCTATCAACTTGATACCAATGAACGGGGCAATTACACCGCCCAAACCGTAGATCAGCAAGTTGCGACGAAGCAATGCGGAAGCACCGATCGGTTTATAAGCCACACCACGTAATGCCAGAGGGATCAGAATCGGGATGATGATCGCATTAAAGATGATCGCACTTAGGATCGCTGATTCCGGACTGTGCAGGTGCATGATGTTCATCGGGGCCAATGCCGGGATCGTAACCATGAACAGAGCTGGTACGATAGCGAAATACTTGGCCACGTCGTTAGCGATACTGAAAGTAGTCAGCGTACCGCGAGTCATCAGCAACTGTTTACCGATTTCGACAATCTCGATCAGTTTCGTTGGGTCGTTGTCCAAATCAACCATATTACCAGCTTCCTTGGCAGCCTGCGTACCACTGTTCATTGCGACACCAACGTTTGCCTGAGCCAAGGCCGGGGCATCGTTCGTACCGTCCCCCATCATGGCGACCAGCTTACCGTTTTCCTGTTCCTTACGGATATAGTTCATCTTGTCTTCCGGTTTGGCTTCGGCGATATAATCGTCTACACCGGCTTTTTCAGCGATATATTTTGCGGTCAACGGGTTATCACCGGTTACCATTACCGTCTTCACACCCATCTTACGCAAACGTTCAAAACGTTCTTGGATCCCCGGTTTGATGATATCCTGTAATTCGATCACACCGATGATGAAATCATCCTGTGAAACAACCAACGGAGTACCGCCGTTACTCGTAATCTTCTGAACCAAATCGGCCACCTCTTTCGGATATTTGTTGCCGGCAGCCTCACTCATCTTACGAATAGCATCAAAAGCTCCTTTACGGATGCGAGTACCATTTGCCAAATCCACCCCTGAACATTTAGTTTCTGCCGTAAACTTGATCATCTTTGATCCGGATGTATTCAAATCATGTACACGTACACCTTTTTCACGTCCCAGTTCCACGATTGACTTACCTTCGGGCGTATCGTCAGAAAGAGAGGACAGTAGACAAGCTTGTACAAAAGAGTGTTCGTCAATGCCGGATACCGGATAGAACTGGGTTGCTTTACGGTTACCGATCGTGATCGTACCAGTCTTGTCGAGCAGCAAAGTATCAATGTCACCAGCTGTTTCAACCGCCTTACCGGATTTGGTGATCACATTAGCAGACAACGCACGATCCATACCGGCAATACCGATGGCAGATAACAAACCACCGATCGTAGTAGGGATCAAACAAACGAACAAAGAGATAAAGGCCGCGATCGTAATCGTCGTGTTGGAATAATCAGCAAACGGTTTCAAGGTACCGCAAACAACAACGAATACCAATGTAAAACCTGCCAGCAAGATTGTCAAGGCGATTTCGTTCGGAGTTTTCTGGCGAGAAGCTCCTTCCACCAAGGCGATCATCTTATCCAAGAAACTTTCACCCGGTTCGGTCGTCACTTTCACCTTGATCTGGTCGGACAATACTTTCGTACCGCCTGTTACAGAACTCTTGTCTCCACCCGCTTCACGGATCACCGGAGCAGATTCACCTGTGATGGCGCTTTCATCGATAGAAGCCAGACCTTCGATAATTTCACCATCGGAAGGAATCGTGTCGCCGGCTTCACAAATAAAGATGTCGCCTTTCTTCAACTGAGAAGAACTGACCGTTTCGATCTTGTTACCGACACACAATTTGGCAGGAGTTTCTTCCCGGGTCTTACGCAAACTGTCGGCCTGTGCCTTGCCTCGTGCCTCTGCAATCGCCTCTGCGAAGTTGGCGAAAAGCAACGTGGCGAACAATACAATAAACACTAAGATATTGTAACCGAAAGATCCTTGTGTCGTATCACCGGTGGTAGCCGCCCAAATCGTAACAAACAACATGACGAATGTCACCACCTCCACGATAAACATGATCGGGTTACGGAACATCATCCGCGGATTCAACTTAATGAATGATTGCTTCAAACTTTCTATAACGAGCTTCTTTGGAAATAAAGAAGCAGTTTTGTTATTTCTCATCTTCTTAATCTGTCAATTAGTAAATACTAAAATATTCGGCGATCGGGCCTAATGTTTGTGCCGGGAAGAATGACAAGGCAGCAACGATGACGATTACGAAGAATGTCATCACACCGAATGTAACCGTATCAGTCTTTAATGTACCCGCACTCTCCGGAGTGTACTTCTTGTTTGCCAAAAGACCTGCAATAGCTACCTGTCCGACAATTGGCAAATAACGTGAAATGATCAGTGCCAAACCGCAAGTGTAGTTCCAGAAATAGGTATTGTCGCCTAATCCTTCAAAACCGGAACCGTTGTTAGCAGAAGAAGAAGTATATTCATATAACATTTCACTGAAACCATGGAAACCAGGGTTGTTCAACCAGCCACCCTCGCTCTCTACGAATTCAGGGGCATATACCCATACGTAGGAAGAGATAGCCGTAAAGATCAAAATCACGAATGGGTGAGCCAACGAAACGATCGTTGCAATCTTCATTTCTCGGGCTTCTACCTTTTTACCTAAGAATTCCGGCGTACGTCCGACCATCAAACCGCTGATGAATACGGCTATAATCAAGAATGCATAGTAGTTCATGAAACCTACGCCGACACCACCAAACCATGTATTGATCTGCATGTTCAACATCTCCACCATACCAGAAAGAGGCATTGTACTGTCGTGCATACCGTTAACGGAACCATTAGAGGTGACGGTCGTAGTCACAGACCACAAAGCGGTTGCGCCCGGACCCAGACGGGTTTCCTTACCTTCCATAGCACCGCAAGACTGGTCAATACCCATCTCGTCGATTTTCGGGTTACCTGCCATCTCATAGTGAACGTTACAGAATACCCCCAAAAGATAAGCAAACAGCATCACACCATAGATCACATAACCTAACTTTTTACGTTTCAGATAAAATCCCAAAGCAAATACCAATGCCATCGGAATGATCAGAATAGACCAACATTCTACAATATTGGTCAGGTAAGTCGGGTTTTCCAATGGGTGAGAAGAGTTTACTCCGAAGTAACCACCACCATTCGTACCTAACTGTTTAATCGGAACGATTGCAGCTGTAGGACCTTGTGAAACAGTTTGTTCAGCTCCTTCCAATGTCGGGATTGTCATTTTGGAGTCAAAGCCCATCGGCGTACCTTGTATGATCAGGATGAAACCCACGATCAGAGACATCGGGAAAAGGATACGTGTACAGCTGATCACTAAATAGTGCCAGAAGTTGCCGATTGTTTTAGTTGTTTTGGCGGCCATCGACTTCATAATTCCAGCCATGGCAGCCATACCTGTTGCAGCAGTGATGAACTGGAACAACATGATGACGAACAACTGTGTAAAATAAGTCAAACCGCTTTCTCCGCTATAGTGCTGCAAGTTACAGTTAACCATGAAACTAATACACGTGTTGAACGCCAAATCTGGACTTTGTCCGCTGTTCCCATCAGGATTCAAAGGAAGATATCCTTGCGATACCAACAGGATCATACCCCAGAAGAACCAAAATACGTTTATAATAAGCAGAGATTTCAAGAATGCCTTCCAATCCATCTCTTCATTGGGGTTGATACCCGCCAGCTTGTAAATAAATCTTTCAATTGGAGCCATGAAACGCATGCAGTCGTTTCCCTCCTTATACACCTTGGCGATATGCTTTCCCAGCGGGTAACTGATAACCAGCAGCAGCAATATCTGCAATGCTACACCTAAAATTTCTGTATTCATCTTTTCACTTAAAAAAACTAATTACCATTAAAACTTTTCGGGCTTAATTAGGACATACATCAAATACCCGAAGATCAATAAGCAAAGTATAAACAGTGCTAAAAACATAATTTAATTCTCCTTTCTTACATTAAATTTTCTCAAACCAGTCCACACACTTGAAGAAAAACCAATAGCATGCTACACCGGTAGCACACAAGAACAAAAATGATAACGTATCTTCCATACTTGTCTTTTTTAATTGTTAATACTATTTATTTGTTTTCCACCCTACTATATGCCAAAGCTGTGCCAAAAAATCGAGTTCTTGCACAATGCATTGTTTATCAGTTATATAATCAAAAAAATAATATTATTATGTAATATGCTCAATCCTTTTCAAAAGGAAAAAGATATTTTCATTTTGAAAAGGTATATAAAAAAGGCAAGCTGCCTGTTTTAGGTAAACCTACCGGGTATGCAAGAACAAAGTGTTCCACATTATAGTCCATAGGCTTCCATCTTCCTATAAAGTGTGGTTAAGGCTATCCCAAGAGGACGAGCAGCTTCGGGTTTGTATCCGTTAGTATGTTGGAGAACTTTCTGAATGTGGTGCTTTTCAACGCTGACTAGGTCCAATTCAATATTATTCCCCGTATTTTCAGATAATTGACATTTCCTTTCCATGGACATCGTTTTATGGCTGCCATATATTTTTTATGATCACTTTAAATCTCACCAAAATCTTTAGATATCTGCCCTGCACAGGCAGGCTTCCAACAATCGAAATTTCTCTTTTTAGCTAAAATCATGTTATTGATTATAGGCAATTCGCAACTTTCGCTGATATATAAAATAGCATGTCCTTGAGCTGTTGTTTTCAATTGTTTTCTTAATGTGTTCCAAGCTTCTGTATCAGAAATAAAATATTGCGATGCGGTAGACTCCGTTTCATACACCAGTTTGTATTCATTCAGCACCAATTCATTTTCCTGATTTGTCTTCTTTTGAGGATAGCATAAATAGGCAATTCCTGTCAAAAGGATGATTCCTGTAAAAGTATTCAGCAGATATTTAAAATAATAATCATTTTCGAAGACATAGAATTCATTGATGCTACCACATATACATACGCTAGCCACTAACAGTAATATTACCGTTATCCGTTGCTTTAAAAATTTCATCCGCATATTCTTTTCCATTTGTATCCTAATTTTTGAAATCAAATCCTTTAAATAAGCCGTGAATAAATTATATCCACGGCTCAAAAAGAAAAAAACAATTCAAATCTTTACAGAATGAATGGAGAAAAAGATTTTGGTACACATAAAACAACTTTAATTGCAATAATATATAATATGAAACTCATATCCTTCTATGAGCAACCAAGTACTTCTTGCAAGGCCACCATTTTTCAATCCTGTTTTTCAAAATGAAAAAATACCCCAAAACACCAATCCAGCTTGTTACTAGTAACAGAACGATAATCTTGTTTTTGATCCTTTGAGGAACATCTTTTTTTATTAAATTGCTGATTGCCCATACAGAGGCAAGCGAGCCTAACTGATAAATAAAAAATACCATTTTGTTTCTTTGTTGTTCTACATTGTTTCTTATAGCAGACAACCGAAGATGAATATTAATGATACTTTCTTCGGAAATCTAAACTGATAAAGATAATGCCAAAATCAGACCAATTAGAAAACAACAAACATAAATCACTATATATCAATTGATTAAAAATATTAATTCTAAATTGAAAGTAAAAAAAACAACTAAAATGAAAAAGTGTTTTTCATTTTGGTAATATTACTTAGGCTTCCCTATTTGCAAACATCTGTTTATCAATGACAAATACAAATTGGTATGGATTTTGCTTTGTGTTGTATATAATATTTCAAATATGAGATTATTTATCATTTCGAATAGGTTGCCTGTAAAAGTTACACGTTCCTCCGATGGAAAATTTGTTTTTTCACGGAGCGAAGGAGGGCTGGCTACAGGTTTGAAGTCATTGGACGTTGATTGTGAAAAACATTGGATTGGTTGGCCTGGCGTCTGCGTAGAACAAAAGACGGAAAAAGATGACATTTGCAGTCAATTGGAAAAAAATAATTATCATCCGGTATTCTTATCCGACAGGCAGTATGAAAATTACTACGAAGGATATAGCAACAGTACCCTATGGCCCCTCTGTCATTACTTTTTTGCTTATACGTTATATAAAAAGAACTTTTGGGAATCATATAGGGAAGTCAATGCTGTTTTTTGTGAAGAGATATCTCGGATAGTTGAACCTAATGATTGGGTTTGGGTACAGGACTATCAGTTAATGCTGTTGCCGGGCATGCTCCGTGAGAAGTTTCCCAACCTTCATATCGGGTATTTCCACCATATTCCGTTCCCTTCACATGAACTTTTCCGGATTCTGCCCGAAAGGGTCGAGATCCTGAACGGACTTTTGGGAGCCGACTTTGTCGCTTTTCACATTCACGATTATATGCGTCATTTCATCAGTGCGACGGAACGCATCCTTCATAAGAATTTCAATCTGGATGAAGTTCAAATGAATGATCGTGTAACCCGTGTGGATGCATTACCGATGGGGATAAACTATGATCTTTATCACAATGTGATAGCTGATGACAAAGTCCACCACGCAGTAGAGAAAACACGACTTCTATTTGGAGATCATAAGTTAATCATATCGGTAGACCGACTGGATTACAGCAAAGGAATATTGCACCGTCTTTACGGATTCGCCTCTTTTTTGAAAAATCATCCGGAATATCACGGGAAAGTGACATTGGCGATGGTTATCGTCCCCTCTCGCGACCATGTAGGCAGTTATGCCGAATTGAAAACCAAAATAGACGAGGAGATCGGTTCTATCAATGGAACTTACTCTACCATGAATTGGACTCCGGTATGTTATTTTTATCACGGTTTCTCTTTTGAGGAATTGGTAGCGATGTATTATGTTGCCGATATAGCCTTGGTAACCCCTTTGCGCGATGGTATGAATCTTGTGGCAAAAGAGTATGTCGCTACCAAACAAGATAATCCGGGGGTACTCATTTTAAGTGAAATGGCCGGTGCTTCGGTTGAATTGTCTGATGCTTTATTGATTAATCCAAACGACACGGACCAGATCGAACAAGCCATTTGCCGTGCATTGAAAATGCCATTGGAGGAACAAAGAGAAAGGCTTCAGCGAATGCAAGCCATCCTTTCGGTTCAAACCGTAAACAAATGGGCTGCGGATTTCATGAGAGAATGGCGGCAGGCCGCAGAGAAAAACAAACGATTACAAAAGAAAAAGATCTCCGCACAAGACCAGAACGAAATCAAAACATTATATGACCAAGCGAAAAAGCGCTTGATTTTGCTGGATTACGACGGAACATTAACTGCATTCAAAAATCATCCGGAAGATGCAGCTCCAACACCTGCATTACGAGACCTGTTACAGCGTTTTTGTTCCGACTCTCGGAATCATGTAACCATTAATAGCGGGCGGGACCACTATACATTGGAGAAATGGCTGGGAGATCTTCCTCTGTCTTTTGCCGCCGAGCATGGTGCATTTTACAAGGAAAAAGGCGCATGGCATAAAAACATAGGCAATCGAGAGTGGGATTCGGAGCTATTGTTTATTCTAAATTTGTTTGTAAGCAAAACCCCGTACTCTCATCTTGAGACAAAAGAAGCTGCTCTTGCCTGGCATTATAGAGAATCGGACGCCTGGCTGGGAGAGCTGAGAGCGCAACAGCTAACAAAGGCTATAATGCCTGTTTGCCTGAGAAAGGGATTACAAATCATGCAGGGCAACAAAGTCGTGGAAATAAAATCTCCAGAATACACAAAAGGTTCGGAAGTAGATCGCCTATTATTGGCTTCCCGCTATGATTTTATACTAGCAATGGGAGATGACACGACGGATGAGGATATGTTCCGGGCTCTTCCAGTATCCGCCATAACAGTTAAAGTTGGAATTGTATCTGAAAAAGCCAAATACAATCTGTCCTCGCAGGAAGAAGTATTGCCTTTTTTGGAAGAACTGTCGGGTGAAGGTGTTAGTTACGGAACGACTTCCAGAAGCATAAAAGGTCAACTGAAAGCCACCGTTGATTTTTTTAAAGGATTGTGGACAAATAAAAAATAATTTTTATGGACAAGTTAAATTACGGAGTAATAGGAAATTGCTGCACAGCGGCTTTGATTTCGGATAAAGGCAGTATAGATTGGTTATGTTTCCCTAACTTCGACTCACCTTCCATCTTTGCGTCATTGCTCGATCGGGAGAAAGGGGGATATTTCGGCTTCGAGGTTTCTCCGGATTATCAAATATCGCAATCGTATGTTCCTCATACAAATATTCTTTCGACCAACTTCGTATCAGAAGAAAATGAATTTGCCGTTGTAGATTTCATGCCTTGTTACCATCTGAGCGATGCGAGCAATTGTTATCGTCCGGCAGAGATCTACCGATATATCCGCAGAATCAAAGGTACTCCCCGTTTTAAAATCAACTATGAGCCGGCTCCGGACTATGCCCGTGGAAAGACAATTTTCAACACGACCTCGGAATATATAGAGACCTACTCTACTTCTAACAGCAAAGATAGGCAATATCTTTATTCCTCACTACCTTTGCACAAGATCTTGGAACAGAAAGAAATCATACTGGCTAAGGACGAGTTCTTGCTACTTTCATATAACGAGAAAGTAATCCCCGTCAACATTGAGCGTGAGAAACTGGAATACTGCCGGACGCTGGTTTATTGGCTAAATTGGACTGACCGAACCAAGAAGTTTACGGTCTATAACGATGTCATTGAGCGAAGTCTCCTAGTTTTAAAATTGATGTCTTTTTATAATGGAGCCGTATTGGCGGCCATAACAACTAGCCTACCGGAAACGATCGGAGAAGTCCGTAACTGGGATTATCGTTTTTGTTGGCTGCGCGACGCCTCCATGTCCATTGAAACTTTGTTCCAGATAGGCCATGTCGAAGCCGCAAGGCGGTTCATGAGATTTGTCCAGTCTACTTTTGTTTCTCAACACGATACTTACCAGATCATGTACGGTATTCGCGGAGAAAGAAAATTGACGGAAGTTATTCTGGGACATCTTTCCGGTTATAAGAACTCACGACCCGTTCGGATCGGTAATGATGCTTACCACCAGCTTCAAAATGACTCGTTCGGCTATTTAATGGACCTGATCTACCAATACTATCGTTTGATGCCCGGTACATTGGACGAGGTGGAAGATATGTGGGAAATGGTAAAAAGTATCCTGACGAATGTGATGATTGACTGGAAAAAACCAGACAAAGGCATTTGGGAGATTAGAGGAGAAGGACAGCATTTTGTTTCCTCCAAAGTTATGTGCTGGGTCGCATTAGACAGGGGAGCTCGTATTGCAGATTTATTAAACAAACCGACATACCGGAGACGTTGGTCGGAAGAAGCGGCCGTAATCAAAGAAAATGTCATGAAAAACGGTTGGAAAGAAGAGATGCAAAGTTTCTCGCAAGCCTACGGTAATTCCGACCTTGATGCGTCCTTGTTGTTAATGGAACCGTACGGATTTATCGATCCGAGAGACATACGCTACCATAAAACAGTGCAAGCGATAAAGAATGCGTTACTTTACAAAGGGTTGATGTACCGTTATAAATCTCATGATGATTTCGGACTTCCCTCTTCCGCCTTTACTATTTGTACGTTCTGGCTCATTCGTGCTCTTTATGTCATAGGAGAAAAAGAAGAAGCACGTAGTCTGTTTGAGGAAATGCTTCATAATTCAAATCACTTGGGACTTTTCAGTGAAGACATTGATTTTGAAACCAAGGAGCAACTGGGGAATTTTCCTCAAGCATATTCCCATTTGGCACTAGTCAATACCGCTATATTGTTTTCGGAAGAGGACATACGACTGTTTTTTAAATAAACCTTCTGTATCTCTTTCATTTTGGAAATATTTTTTCACTATGAAAGAGATTTTATTCTCTTTTTATAGGACAAAGCTCATAGATATCTCATTATTAAATAATTATATATCTTCGAACGCTATTGGCTCAAAAATTGCCAGCTCCTTGCAGTTAAATAGTGAATCAATATGGAAACGAATAATTTACTGGCCCCATTATTTTTTGTATTGATAAGGTTGATGGGAGGTGCGATTTTAAAATTCGGATTAAAAAAGATGCCTCTTCCTTACACGGTCGGGCTATTTGCCTTTGGATTATTGATCGGTACGTTTGACCGGATAGGCTGGTTGGAAAGCATTCCTATATTAAAATCATCGATCGATTTTGCCGGAAATGCTAATCCCGATATGATACTTTATATTTTTCTTCCGATCTTGATATTCGACGCTGCTTATGAACTGGACGTGCATATCTTTCGAAAAACATTGACAAATGCCACTATATTGTCCGTACCGGGTGTCATTATTGCGATGTTGCTGACGGCTGCCTTGATGATAGGGATCGGAACGTTCGCCCCTTCTTATGAAGGGTGGAACTGGACATTTGCATTGATGTTCGGAGCCTTGATAAGTGCGACAGACCCAGTGGCCATTGTCGCATTGTTGAAAGAGCTAGGCACCAGTAAACGTTTCTCGACGCTAGTGGATGCCGAGTCGATGCTAAACGATGGAACCGGTATTGTCCTTTTCATGCTGTTTTTCGGAGCCTATACCGCTACTGGTGTTTCGGATTCTCCCGTAGCGGACTTTATCATGGTCGTTGCCGGAGGAGCCCTGGTTGGTACGCTTTTGGCTTATTTGTGTATTCAATTTATCACAAATGTAAATGGAGACGAGATGCTTCAAAACAGCGTGATGATTCTTTCCGCTTATATGACTTTTGTCATAGCGCAAAATTATTTGGAAGTATCGGGAGTAATCGCTTTGGTCGGTTTCGGTTTGACAGTCTCTTACATGGGCCGTCTGAGGTTGAAACCGCAGGTCAATAAATTCATGCGTCAATTTTGGGAATTGGCGGCACACATAGCAAATACATTGATATTCATAATTGTAGGTGTCGTAATAGCATTGAAGGTAGACTTCTCATGGATGGATTTATTGATTCTTATCTGTGTATATGTCGGGATAAATATCATTCGTATATTAATAATAACCATATTTTATCCGATCATGAAACGGTCCGGATATGGCTTGTCGGTGCGAGAGTCCACGATCTTGAGTTGGGGAGGATTACGTGGTGCATTGGGACTAACGATGGCACTGATGGTATCGTATACCTTTTCGATACCAGAACCAATACGTCGGCAAGTACTTTTCCTTACGGCTGGGATTGTAACTTTAACATTGACAATAAATGCGACTACAATCGGTTGGCTTCTAAAGAAATTGGGATTGGCAGAGATACCGTCCTCCAAGCTTCTTTTGGATTATAGCGTAAAAAAGCAGTTGTACGAAGGTTCTGAAAAATACCTAAAAGATTTGAAACAGAAGGAAGCGTTGGAAGCAACAGACTGGAGTATTGTCGAACAGTTCCTACCTCAAAAAGAAATATATCCGGAAATGCCTGTCCGTACCAAAGACGTAATGGCAGACATACGTCTACGAATCTTGGATAGAGAGCGCTCGCTCTATTGGAGCCTATACACAAACGGTGTCATTTCATCCGGGACGCAAAGACGTTTAAATGCCGCAATTGATGAACAATACGATCGAGACGGAAAGAAACCTCTATGCGACCGAGGCGATATTTTTGAATTCTGTGAGGAACCTTCATGGATAATCAGTATGAAGTTTTTCTCTCGTTTTTTCCAAAAATGGGCAGATATTTACTATCAAGACAGAATTATTTTAGGGTACGATTTGGCAAGGGGATTGATCATAGCCCAGAAAGAGTCCTTGAAACTGGTTAACGAGTTTGGCTCCTCGGAAACAGTCTCTACCGAATATGAAAGTTGCTTGTCGCTTTTACAAGTCGAGATCCGTAAAAATATAACTAGAGCATCGAATTTTATCACAAAAATATCCATTGATTATCCTAAATCATATAAAGAGGCTGTGACTCGCAAGTCTGTCCGTATGTTATTGAGCAACGAAAAAAAGAGGATAGAACAATTCAAGGAACAGGGTTTGATTTCCCAAGAAGAAGCCGAGCAAATGGTAAATGAGTTGGGAGAACGTCATAATAAGGTTTTTACTTCTTACCAGTTCCTAAAATAGCGACAAGAAAAATATGTCATCCTCAATAGATAATAACTCATCTAAATCACCATTCATAATGTATGGTAAACACTGGCGAATCTTGTCTATAGGCCAATCCCACTATTTGAGGATCTTGTATAATGGTATTTAGATATACGGTTTGTTTATTTCCCGTACGTGGATATATTTTAGTCATCATCTTTCTTCGTTTTTTAGTAATGTTTCTTTTTCAAATAAAAAATAGATTGTGTAGCCAACAGAATTACAAAGACGTATTCCGCTGTTAAATAGATTGCGAGAGGAGCTTGCGTGTAGCGACCTAACCAATAAAGATAAACCAAATATATGGCTGTTGTCGTAACTTGAAAAAGGAAAGTCATTTGTGTCTTTCCTGTTCCTCCGACAGCATTCAAATATACATAACCCGGTAAAGCGAAAGTGTAATTCAACAACATTACAACAAAAGGGGCAAAAGCTAATTGTATCAATAGTTCATTACTCGTATAAAAACCAATAATCCATCGATTACACAATAAAGCAATCGCAACCAAGGGAAATCCTATGGTATAACCTAATTTCAGAATTTTACTACAGATTGAAAATAGTGTCTTCCCTTCTCCCGCACCAATCGCATTACTGACTAATGAGCCTGTTGTAAGCGCAAAAGAATTCGCTATCACAAAAAATATAGCCGATACGCTCCGGGTTATATTGGAAATCGCTAACTCTATTTTTCCCAAATGTTCAATTGAAACGAAAAACAAGAACCAAGGGGCTACACTAATAAGCGCATGAAGCATACTCCATGTTGATAACTTCAAGACTTTTATAAGTAAATTACCATTATAGACCGGCCTTAACCCATATTTTTCTTTATCCAATCGTATCCACATATAGAAGGAAAGCATCATAAAGGAGCCCATCTCTGCCAAAGAAGAGGCAATTGCCGCCCCCGAGATTCCTAATTCCCTAGTGAATATCAAATAAAAATTTAAAGGAATATTGATTAATACCGCTATGGCAGCAGCCCAAGATAGAGCTTTTGTATGCGTTATCCCCACTAAAAAAGAACGTATCGCTAAAAATGGGAATGAAAACAACAATCCAAAGCTACGCCAATCCAAGTATAGAATTACCGCTCGATAAATATCCGAGGAAACGATCAGCTTCTTTAGTATAAATGGGGAAACCGTATGAATGAGAAGGTAAAGAAAGATAGCCAATCCCAAAAGGAAAAATAAGCCTTGAAAAAAGGTCTTGCCGGTTTCCTTGTAATCTTGCTCTCCATTCCTTCGAGCTACCATTACTTGCAACCCAATGCTAAATCCAAAACCAAGCATATAAATCGCCAAATAATAAATTCCGGCGATAGCGGACGCTCCTAATTCTATCTCTCCAACGTGGCCTAAGAAAACAGCATCCGTAATATTGATTAATTGTTCCATTAAGATGCTCATCATTACAGGAAAGTTGATGAGCCATATTTGTTTATATGTATAATTCATTGCTCAACTGTATAATAGTACGATACAACATACCGCTTTTATGCAGTATGTTATTTCGTAATCCATAAAATAAAAGGATATAAAATCTCCGTGACAAATAAAGCTGTATTTGTCAAATAGCTGAATAGCTTTATTGGATAGGGCTAAAAGAAAAAACGGCTAAATAGACGTCTCTATCCAACCGTTCAAAAGATCTTCGCGATAATCTTTTGTGCTCACAGTCAAGGTTAAACTCGAAAAACATATAACTTCAAAATGAATTTATAACATCATTTTGTTTTGATGTTGGCAAAGGTAAGCCTTTATTTGTAAATAACAATTTTTTATCATGTTTTTTTTACTATTATATCTTTTTTTCTTCTCTAGAATATTTTCGTTTTAATTTATGGTCTCTCTTGTGCTCGGATATTCAAAAAAACACAATGGAAAGTTCAAGAGATGAAAGCAGGGCATAAAAAGGGTGTGTCATGACACACCCTCTTGTGAAACCATAAAAAGGATTTTCAGCCACAATGGAAATAAGTATTGACCAGCTTCAACATCTCTTCTGGATTATTCTCTAGGTCCTTGCGTAAAGAAGTGTCATCATAAGATTCCAGTTTACGGATGATGCCGTCTATCATACTCGGACTAAACACATTATATTTTTCAAAAACAGCACGCTGTTGTCTTAAACGGGCGGCTGAGGCTGCGCAACTGTCTGGGAGTTGATCCAATGTCTTTAGGCGATCTTGATTCTCTTCCTTATGAATATTCACGTTTACATAAGTCTTCTCAGCGATTTCCAAAGCATCATCGATCTCAAAACCATGGCGGCACGCAACTGCCAATCCTGCCAATAATTGGTATAAATCAGCGGAGCCATCCGGTGAGCGCATCTCGACCGTTTGCTTTTGGCTCGTATCATAATGGCTGGCAGGTTCCAATGGGTTCGCCAAAGCACACATGTCCGTTTTTGCGGCCCAACCTAGCGGAACACGAACTAAAACTGAACGATTCCGATCTCCCCAACAAATATTCGTAGGTGCTTCTTGGTGTGGAACCAAACGGAAATATGAGGTTGGATTCGTATTTCCAAAAGCCGTAATAGAGGAAGCTAAGCACATCATTCCAGCGATAGCCTTACGGGCGGTTTCGGATAAGATACCATTCGCTAACATCTGATTCTTGCCATCTTTCATGATACGCATATGGACATGCAGACCGGAACCTGCTTTTCCCACCGTAATTTTCGGAGCGAAAGTGATGTTATATCCATATTCATGCGCTAGATTGCGGATCGCCCATTTTGCGATCATCAATTGATCCGCTGCATTTTCCGCAGGACATGGTAAGAACTCGATCTCATTTTGCTCATAGATCAAACCATTTAACGTAAAGTTACCAACTTCCGAATGACCATATTTAATTTGTCCCCCGGCTTGCGCTATGCAGTGCATGCACTCCGTCCGGAACTCATTGAACTTAGCGTAAGGAGCGGATTCATGATAACCTTTTTGGTCGGTAGCAGGGAAAACGCCTTCATCCGGTGCGATTACGTAATATTCTAATTCACCCATTGCCTCAAAATCCATTCCCGTCACCTCATGAAAAGCCTTACAAGCTTTATGCAAGGTATATTCCGGGGAACTTTCTAAGGGTTCTCCATCCTTATTGAAGAATGAGCAAAGCATGGTAAGCGTAGGTAATTCCGCAAACGGATCCTCGAAAGCCGTACGGAAACGGGGCACCACATACAGGTCACTACTTCCCGCCTCGATAAACGAGAAAAGACTAGAGCCATCCACACGCTCACCGCAAGTCAAGATCGCATCCAGATAGGCCGCATTGTTGATTACAAAGTTTAGTGTTTTCAAACGTCCGTCGCCCGCGGGATACATAAAATTAACCATCTGGATATCTTTCTCATAGATATAACGGATAATGTCCTCTTTCGTAAACTCGGACGCTGGCTTTTGTAAAAACTCCACTAATACGTTGGGAGTCATTTCTAGTTCTTTGTTCATGTCTTATATTGATTATGTTTATAGTGTAGAGAAAAACTTTCCTTTGGAACTGCTAACCGGAATCAAGCTAGAGATCGCTTCAGCAACCTCTATAGGTCGGTCAGACTCTATGATGTCCACGCCTTGACGGATGATCATACGGTATGCTTCAGCACGGCTTTCGGGTGTGGATAGTTTATCGTCGGAGGGAGCGGTAGATATCATGCACATGACACCTCTTTCATGCAACATATCGATTACCTCACGGACTTCGGGGGTAATCTTCGGACCTACATAAGCCATGATATGGCTCCAAGGTATACCGTTATCCTCATAGTCTTGAACCGCTTCTTTCGTTTTCACAAAAGCCTCAAACATGAAATTCGGATTTTTCTCGTAAAAGAAACGAGCCGAAGCACCATCATGAACCGTAATCATTACATAAGGTTCCGCTTGCATATCGGTAATCAACTGAGCAGTGCGCTCCATAGGAACATCCTTCTTATCAAGGATTAGGATTGTTTTTCCACGAGCCCAACGAATCGCTTCCTCTAAAGTCGGGATACGATAGTTTGTGATATTTCCTTCGGGATCCTTCAAACGGAAATTTTGCAATTCTTCCCAAGTATAATCAGAAACTTTCCCGGTCCCATTACTGGTACGCTCCAGTGTATCATCGTGGAAAAGGACGATAACACTATCTTTGGTTAACCTCGGATCTATCTCGAACGTGGCAGGAGTATAAGAGAGGGTATTTTCAAAGGTTTCCATACTGTTCTCAGGATAGCCTTTTCCCCGTCCACCTCGGTGTCCGCTAATTAAAGGAATTCGGTCATCGGCATATTGGTAGAAAGATATCAAATCATCTACATTTGATATCTGTAGCGTATTCATTCCGTTGTATTCAAGCTCCTCCTTTGGCGTGTTCAATACGCAAGAACCACAAAGCAGGGCCAGCATTAAAAATCTGGCGGATAAATTGAGTTTCATTTCACGATCGTATTTTAGGTGAATGATTCTTTCTATCCGCCAAACTTACACAAAATAAATGATTTTACAGAGTTAGCACCTTAATATTCGTCAACTTTCTGGTCTACACGGAACTTATCCAAACGTGCTTGCTGGCGAGTTTGGATATCAGCATATTCCGGATTATCGTATAAATTATTCAGCTCATTCGGATCACTTTGCAAATCGTAAAGCTCGTTGCAATTAATTGCGTCATTATGCTCATTCTTCTCTCCATAGAAATGGATCAATTTATAACGACTGTCACGCACGCCATCGTGGCGACGTACCATATGGATAGCTGGATAATCATAATAATGATAATACAGATACTCGCGCCAATCTTTTGGTGTCTCGCCTCCAAACAAGGGGACTAAAGAAGTTCCTACCATATAATCAGGTTTCTCGATACCGGCTATATCCAGATAAGTCGGGGCATAGTCAATGTTCTGTACTAAGGCTGTACATTCACTTCCCGCCTTGATTTTAGCAGGATAACGGATAATCAACGGCGTACGGAAAGATTCCTCATACATGAAACGTTTGTCGAACCAGCCATGTTCACCCATGTAAAAACCTTGATCCGAGGTATAAACGATCACGGTATTATCCATAAGCCCTTCTTTTTCCAAATAGGCGATCAAACGCCCCACTTCATCATCAATAGATTTGATGCAACGTACGTAATCCTTGATATAACGTTGATATTTCCATTTAACCAAATCCTCGCCTTTCAGGTTCTCGTTAATGAATTTTTCGTTGCGGGGCTTATAAGAAGCGATCCAAGCCTCCCGTTGTTCCGGGGTCATACGATCCAAAGAGGCCTGCCAACCATCAATATTCCATTCCTTTTTATAAGCCTCCTTATCTTTAAGCTCATCTACCTTCAAATCATAAACCAAAGTCATATTTTTGTCTATACTCATCTCTTGTGTACGTGCGGCATCGCAACGAGTGGCATAATTATCATTGAAAGTATCTGGATATGGGAACTCTACATCCTCATATAAATCCATATATTTCGTATCCGGCATCCAGTTACGATGTGGAGCCTTATGGTGAACCAGCAGGCAGAAAGGCTTATCCTTATCCCTCTCTTCCAAAAACTCGATAGCGTGATCGGTCGTAAGGGTCGTCGCATATCCCTCTTCTTTTACATACTTGCCATTCGATTCTTTGCTTTTAAACTCCGGATTATAATAATCTCCTTGATCCCATAACACATGATAATAATCAAAACCTTTCGGCTCACATTGCATATGCCATTTACCGACAACACCTGTCTGATAACCGTGCTGTTGTAAGATTTCAGAGAAGAATACTTTTGTCGTATCAATACCTTTTCCTAACTGTCTTTGTCCGTTTTGGTGACTGTAAAGACCGGTCATCAAACAAGCACGGCTAGGAGTAGACAGAGAATTCTCTACAAAGGCTTGCCTGAATAACATACCTTCCGCAGCCAAACGATCTAAATTTGGTGTAGGAGCCAATTTACCTAGCGCATGTCCATAAGCGCTAATAGTTTGATACGAATGATCATCCGTCATGATATGAATGATATTGAGCGGCTTCTCTGCCACTTCTTTTTGCCCTGTTCCGCATGCGGAGAATAAAAGGGCAGGGGCTAATATAGCTCCATAATTAATAGTATTTTTCATATATAATTATTTTATGTAACCTACTTCCCGACGATTCAAACCTATTTGTCCCGTGAGATCATCTCCCAGATCCAACCGAGCCTCTTCTGCTATAGATTGTAATAGACGAATCACCTCCGGATATTGATCTTTCACATCATATCTTTCTCCCGGATCTCTACGCAAATCATATAATCGTACTGGCTAATTGATTGTAAACAGTACCTCTAGGAATCACTCCTTTCCAACACATGATACAAGGAACACGTTGTCCTCCCTCAAACGTGGTAGCTTTCGCTTCTCTCAAACCTCCGGTACTCCCGGCATGATTACCAAAACTAAACCAAGGCCCATTATCCGACGTAAAGATAATCAAAGTATTTTCATCTAGGTTTAATTCCTCTATTGTTTCTAGAACTTGTTGGACACTCCAATCTACCTCAAGCATGACATCCCCATATAAACCTTGTTTACTCTTGCCTCTAAATTTGTTAGATACAGCAAGCGGAACATGTGGCATCGAGTGAGCAAAGTAAAGAAAAAATGGTTGTTCACGATTCTTTTTGATAAACTGGATCGCCCGTTCCGTATATAATGTAGTAAGCTCGGCTTGATCATCCAATGTCCACAATTCTCTTATTTTTTCATTTCCGTCGATTAATGGTAATGTCGGATGCCGTAATTTGTTTGGTAAATTAGATGCTGGAGTCACTCTATTCCCGTCATAATCTACTGGCCACATATCATTGGAATAAGGCAACCCAAGATACTCATCAAATCCTTGTTGCAAAGGCAAAAATGGATAAAGGTGACCTAAATGCCATTTACCGACCATTCCACAAGAATAACCTCTAGTTTTTAATATTTCCGGAAGAGTTTCCTCATTAGGGGCCACTCCTATACGGCCTTGAGGCATCAATGCCTCCGAAATCCCCACTCGATTTGGATAACACCCTGTAATTAATCCGGCTCTCGATGCGCTACTTATAGGTTGGGCTGCATAAAAGTGGGTAAAAAACATTCCTTCAGAGGCCAGTCGGTCAATAGTAGGCGTGTTATATCCAGAAGCACCGGTGATTGTTAAATCGCCATATCCCATATCATCCATAAAAAAGATCACGATATTAGGAAGTTTGTCCCGGGCTTGTATAATAACCGGGGTAACAGTTGCTACCCCAGTTATAAATAACAATTTTCTAATATCCCGCATTTTGTACTAAATTAGGATTCAAGTCTATCTCGGATTGAGGGATCGGCATAAGGATCATATGCTCCTTGATATTTTGCGCAATCTCAGTTTTATTAGCTTCCGCTACTTTTGCTTCATATGCACTATGCTCTTTCATTCGTTGAATAAATGTACCGGTACGTACTAAATCGAACCAACGATGTCCTTCGTGAGGGAATTCCAGCCGTCGTTCATTTAATATAGCTGTACGAAACTCATCCTTCGACATAGGTTTAAAGTTTCCAGAATCATCACCAAAAGCACGTTCCCGTATCCTGTTTAACATAGCGAGAGCCTTTGTAGATTCGCCCACTTCATTTAATGCCTCTGCATACATTAATATAGCGTCCGCATACCTGATAATGTGCATATTTACATCGCAACGGTCACCCGTTTCAAGCCCTTCAACCCAGAACTTACCGCTAAGAGGTATACTTGATTTCAATATTTCACCGGTTTTAAGATGAGCGAACTCTGTCTTAAAATTAGTCTTTTTTCTCAAATCTCGATTATCAAACTGGTCATACAATTCTTGTGTCGGGATATCAGCCTCATTAAGGGCAGAGATTCCTAAGCTCCCCGGAATGGAATATTTCGGACCAGCAAGCGCCATTTCACCATTATGTTGAAATGGAGGTTCTTTATACTCAATATAAAGTACAGCCTCAATACCAGCCTCTGTATCTCGAAGCCAGTTCGCATGGTAATCTTTGTGTAAACCGAAACCATATTCAGATTCATGCTCGACTACCTCTGCCAATTTATCTTTCGCCTTTTGGAAATCCCCTTTAGTTAAATAGACTTTACCGAATAAAATTTTAGCGGCTCCTTTGTTGATACGGCCCTCATCGGAAGCTGAATATTCAGATCTTAAAGGAAGATGTTCTTCCGCAAATGTAAGATCTTCTATAATCTGATCATAAATCAGTTCTTTAGAATCACGTGGTCCTTTTGAATCTTCTACGGTTTTCAAGTCTAAGATTAGAGGAACATCTCCGAAGAAACGAACGAGGTTGAAATAGTATAGAGCACGAAGTGTACGAGCCTCAGCGATCAATCGGTTCTTTTTACTTTCATTCATTTTGATCTCTGGAATCTTAACAATCGCCGTATTTGCCCTAGAAATACCGGAATAACAATTTTTCCACATATCTTTTACAAATGTATTCTGAGAGTTAAATCGCAGAAACTCCAAGTCTTGTAAGTTTGCGTTCGGCATACCTAAACCATTTTTCATCATATCGGTAGGTAGCTCTGCCATCATATACATCAAACGGTTATATAAGCTGTTTAATTGCTGATAAGTAGCATCTACCGCTGCCTGTGCGTCTTTCTCGCTTGTATAAAAATTATCCACGACCAAACGGTCCGCGGGATTCTCGTCAAGGAAAGAACAACTGTTGATTCCACAAGAGAAACAGAAAGCTGAAAATATATATATGAACGATTTTTTCATTTTGAGTCGATTTAAAAGTTATTTAATATCCAATTTAATGCCAAACATAAAGGTACGGGCTTGCGGATAACCGCCAAAGTCCTCTCCTGCCTCTAAAGTTGAAGCGCCTCGATAGCTCACTTCCGGATCATAGCCTCTGTATTTAGTCCAAGTCAATAAGTTTTGTCCGGTTACGTACAATCGCAGACCTCCGATATGTTTCCAATTTAATTTCGGGAAACTATAAGACAATGAGACTGTTTTTAATTTCAAGAAAGAACCGTCTTCAATGAACCGATCACTTACGATATTATTCCGATTCGTTGTCGCTTTTTGGTATTCATTACTTGGATTCGTAGGTGTCCAACGGTTCACGAGATCCTGATATACATTTTGTCCACCAGTCGGCGACTCAAGCTCCATTGCGTTATAATTGAAAATCTTATTCCCATATGAATATTGTAAGAATACGTTTAACTCAAATCCTTTATAAGCAAACGTGTTGGTCATACCTCCAAAGAATTTCGGATTTGCGTCTCCTAATATCTCCCGATCGTTTGTGGCATCAATCTTACCGTCTCCATTCAAGTCCTTATAACGACGGAGTCCGACACCGATAGGCGAGGGTGAAGAAGTTTGTTGAGCACATTCTGCTTCATTTTGGAAAATACCGTCAAAACGATAGCCATAAAATACTCCAATTGGTTGACCAACGATCAAGCGACGGATATCACTCGTCTTTAAATGATCGTCGTATGTACCTACATCTTTATACGTTTCCCCACCCAACTCTAATACTTTATTCCGGTTGAATGAAATATTAAAGGCTGTTGTCCATGAGAATGCCCCGCTTAAGTTGTCACTCTCAATAGAAAGCTCGTAACCTTTATTTTGGACACTACCAATATTTTTCAACATAGAATCATAACCGGAGGCGCTAGGAATCGCTACATTATATAATAAGTCCGTTGTTTTTTTATAATAATAGTCTGCCGTTAAACGTAAGCGATTATTAAATAGCCCAAGATCAAAACCAATATCAAATTGCCCTGTTTTTTCCCATTTCAAGTCAGGATTAGGTATCCTGTTCGGATAAAATCCAGAAACCAATTGATTTCCGATTGTCCAACTATTACTTCCCAATGTAGCCAAGGATTCGTAAACTCCGATTTCTGTATTTCCAGTGAAGCCATAACTGGTACGTAACTTTAAATTATTAATGACAGCTTTAACCGGTTCCATAAAACCTTCCTCAGAGATACGCCATGCCACAGAACCCGAAGGGAAAAATCCATACTTATTGTTGCCACCAAAACGAGAAGAACCATCCACACGTCCGTTAACAGAGAATAAATACCGGTCATATAACGAATAATTAATACGTGCCAAATAAGACATAAGGCTCCATTGAGTAGCAGAAGATTCCGGTTTATCATAAATAGATCCGGCTCCTAGGTTATTATACTTCATGACATCATTCACGAAATTAGAAGATGCTCCCGTTACGGATTCCACATTATTTCTTTGAATGGTAAAGCCTCCTAAAATATTCAAAGAATGAATATCCTTGAATGTCTTATTCCAAGTAAGTATATTCTCGTTCAGCCAGTTAATAGAACGGTTTACACCGACTTTCGCAGATGCGATACCTAACGATTGGTAGATATTTGACGGAGTATATTTATTTTGCTTCAAATACATAATATCCATCCCCAAAGATACTTTAAGCTTTAAGTCTTTTAAGAATTCCCATTCCGCATAAACATCACCTAACACACGTGTAGTCGCATTATTGTATATTTCTTCTTTTGCGGTAGCTACCGGATTCGGGATTAATAACCCGGGGTCGTTAGTTGGCGTATACTCACCCGTCTCTTCATTCGCATAGACAGACTGGATGGGATTCATTTTCAAAGCGCCGTTCACGACTCCGTCACGTCCACCGACATCTGTTGCCGATGTTCTACTGATCGTGTGGGTACCAGACATATGAGTGCCGACTTTCAGTGTATTGAATATTTGTCTATCAAGATTCAATCGTAATGAGTAACGTTTGAAATCCGAGTTAATAATTACACCCTTTTGATCAAAATACCCCCCTGAGATCGCATATGTTGTTTTGTTATCACCTCCGGAAAACGTCAATTGATAACTTTGAATCATAGCTGGACGGAAAATTTCATCTTGCCAATTTGTTCCATTACCCAATTTAGCGATTTCGCCTAATTGTGTAGTGTTATAGGGCGCATCCAATCCATCGTTCGTATAGGCCTCATTAACCAATGCCGCATATTCTTGCGCATTCATGACATCGATGGTTTTTGCTACGTTTTGTACACCAAAACTAGATTCAAAAGTTATTATATCACGTCCCTTCTTACCACTCTTCGTCGTAATAAGTACAACACCATTAGCGGCACGTGCTCCATAAATGGCTGTTGCGGAAGTATCTTTTAGAATCTCGATAGATTCAATATCAGAAGGGTTTACCGTAGATAATCCACTGATTTGTGTATTACCACCCGTCGAGCCGAAACCTGTCCCACTATATACGGGAAAACCATCGATTACATAAAGCGGCTCATTTCCTCCTTGTAGAGAGCTACTACCACGTACACGGATAGACGCTACCGCTCCGGGCATACCCGAAGTTTGCGTAACTTGTACACCGGAAGCCCGGCCTACTAATCCTTGGTCGATAGAAGTCATAGGAGTTTGTTGTATCTCTGTTGTTTTTACAGAGGAAACAGCTCCTGTCAGATTACTTTTTTTCACAGAACCGTAGCCGATAACTACAACTTCATCAATTGTCTTCGAGTCTTCTATCATCATGATAGAAAGATTGTTTTGATTTTTAACCGCCACTTCTTTAGGAGTATAGCCGATATAGGATACAAGTAAAGTAGCTTGATCGGGTACCTCTAATGTGAAATTGCCATCCATGTCAGTAATTGTACCAGTTGTAGAGCCTTTTACTACTACGTTCGCTCCAATGATAGGTTCATTCTTCTCATCTGTCACTTTTCCGGTTATTTTTTTATTATTCGTAATCATAGGATGAGAAGCTTTCTCGTTTGTTTTGTAAATAACAATATGCTTTTCGTTAATGGTATAAGCCAGTCCTTGAGTGGCTAGTAGCCTATCTAATACATTTGCGATATTCTGATTATTGATATTTACAGAAACCTTACGGCCTAGATTAATCTCATCGTTTCTATACCAAAACGAATACTCACTCTGTTGCTTGATCGCCTCAAGAGCTTGTTCTAACGTGGCATCTTCCAAATGAAGAGAAATCTCGTTGACCTGCGAATAACTTACGGTAGCCGATGCGCAGAAAATAGTCAACATACATAGTACTAGGGATAATCTCATAATATTAACGATTTTATGGAAGTGAGAAATCGGCGAATAACGCCTAATATTTAATTTAAAATGCATATCTTCGTATTGATTTTAGGTTTGTAATTGTGTCGCTATAATTCGAACTAAGATCATTCTCTCGAAACGGAAGATGTTGGTAGCATTTTCCGTTTTTTTGTTATTTTCATGTCGTGTCTTTCATACTTGTATCATTTTATAAGATTAATACTCAATTGTTTTATTTCTCATAGATGCATATACTGTCACCTCGCATGGTGTAGTCCGTTCGTTTATCTGCGGTAATAATCCGAAGTATTTGCTCTAAGTTTTCACCCCGCACGAAATCACCTGAAAAAACGGTTCTTTGAAGTTTTGCCGGTTCAACCGATATATGTACATTGAACCGACGTTCTAGTTGCTTGGCTATCTCTAGGAAGGTTACGCTTTTAAAGTAGAACTTACCTTCTTTCCATGATGTATAGTAGTCTAAATTTACTTCATATTTCGAAAAAGATTGTTTCATCTTATTGAAAAGAGCTTGTTGGCCCGGAGAAATGTACATCATGTCGTGATGTCCTCCTAGTCCGACACCCACTTTTCCTTCAGTAAGAGTGACCTCTATATGGTCATCTTCTTTATAGGCTTTCACGTTAAACTTAGTTCCAAGTACCTTCACCTTCACGTTTTCCGCACTTACGATAAATGGGTGGTCCTTATCATGTGATACTTCGAAGAAAGCTTCCCCGTTCACTTTCACTTCTCTTTGGCTTGAGACAAAAGCTGCCGGATAGCTAAGGGTAGTACCTGCGTTCAGAATCACTCGTGTTCCATCAGATAAAACAATCGATGACCTCATGCCCATCGGGTTTGCCATCTCGACCATTTGGCTGTTTTGGTTCTTATAGCCTTCATGATATGAGATATAATTAGAGACTCCCAGCAAAAGAGCGATAGAGGCGGCGATAGCGGATGCTTTCAACCAAAATCTTTTACGTAGATTACGATGGATACGACGGTTCACCTCAAGGAAAATATCCTCTTTCATCTCATCACCCATTTGCTTTATGACCTCTTTTCTTGTTTCCATATTTTGTCTTTCTTATGATGAGGAGTAAGGGTATGCTAAATTCGTTTAAAGGGATTGGCTATTTTTTTCGAAAAAAATAATGAGGAAGTTATAAATGGAGGCTTTTTCCCATGAGATCATTATCTTTGTACGAAACATATCGGTGAAATTATGGACGAGAAAGTGCTCGAGAAATTGAAAATCTTGGCCGAGTCGGCAAAATATGACGTATCCTGCGCTTCCAGCGGAACCTCCCGTTCGCATAAGAGCGGGGCTATAGGAAGTGCCGCGGGATGGGGCATTTGCCATAGTTTCGCTGAGGACGGACGGTGCATCTCGCTTTTAAAGATCATGCTGACGAATTATTGTATGTATGATTGCGCCTACTGCATCAACCGGCGAAGTAATGATTTACCGAGAGCTACGCTTTCCGTTACCGAGTTGGTGAATCTTACGATCGAGTTTTACCGGCGTAATTACATTGAAGGATTGTTTTTAAGCTCCGGCGTGGTCCGAAACCCGGATTACACGATGGAACGGTTGGTGAGAGCCATCAAGGATTTGCGCCTCGTACATCACTTCAATGGATACATACATATGAAGAGTATCCCCGGAGCCAGCCAAGAATTGGTAAATGAGGCTGGGCTTTACGCCGATCGTTTAAGCGTGAATATAGAGATCCCGAATGAGGCGAGCTTGCGGACTCTAGCTCCGGAAAAGGATTTTAAAAGCGTATTTGCCCCTATGCGTTATATCCAACAAGGCGTATTACAAAGCGCCGAGGAACGCAAGCGTTTCCGGTATGCCCCACGATTCGCTCCCGCCGGGCAAAGCACGCAGATGATCGTTGGCGCTACGGCGGATACCGACAAGGACATACTTCGTCTATCATCGGCCTTATATCAGAGACCTACGATGAAGCGTGTTTACTATTCGGGATTCATTCCGGTAAATGCGTATGATAACCGTCTTCCGGCACTTACCACGCCTCCGCTGGTCCGTGAGAATCGTTTATATCAAGCGGATTGGTTATTGCGTTTTTATCAATTCAAGGTAGATGAGATTGTCAATGACGCATATCCGGATCTGGATCTAGACGTGGACCCGAAGTTGGCTTGGGCCCTGCGGCATCCGGAAGTCTTCCCGGTAGATATCAATAAAGCGGATTACGAGATGCTTCTTCGAGTTCCGGGAATTGGCGTGAAATCGGCAAAGATCATAATCGTTTCCCGGCGTTACGCTAATCTCGGTTCAGAGCAGTTGAAGAAAATAGGAGTGGTCATGAAAAAGGCTAGCTATTTTATTACTTGCCGGGAACTCCCGACGCAGACCGTGAATGAGGTCAGCCCTGAAACCGTCCGGCAACTATTGACGAGAAAGAGTGGAAAGAAAGTAGACGATCGGCAGCTTATACTGCCTTTTATAGATTAACGCCTGTTTTATAAGAAGGATTGATAATGATTATATTTGTTTACGACAAGACTTTTGAGGGATTGCTTACCGCTGTATTCGATGCCTATTCCCGCCGGACTTTTCCGGATTTGTTAGTAACCGAGGGCGAGCCATTTCCATTGTTCTATGACGAGGCGATCCGGATTTATACGGACGGCCGGAAAGCAGAACGGGTATGGAAAGGGCTTGAGAAGAAAATCTCCAAGTCTTCTCTTTCCGGGTTGACGGTAACTTGGTTGTCGGAATTACCGGAAGTAGACCTGTTGTTATTCAGATATATCCGCAAAGCGATCGATGCTCCAGCTACGATTGAGTTCAATCTTGGTGACCCGGACATATTGGAAACGGCCAAGATCTGGAAGAAAGTAAACAACGAACGCTTGCGAGTGATGCAATTCTTTCGTTTCCAAAAAGCGGCGGATGGAACTTACTTTGCCGCCATCGCACCTATATATAACGTATTACCTTTGGTATTACCTTATGCGCAAGACCGTTTCGCTGATCAGCAATGGCTCATTTACGACTTAAAAAGAGAGTATGGATATTATTATGATCTTAACGATACGATAGAAGTCCGTTTCGAAGAGAAAGATTCACACTTATTGACCGGATTGCTTAGTGAGGATATCATGGATAAGGATGAGAAACTTTTTCAAAGTATGTGGAAAGAGTATTTTAAGTCTATCGCTATCAAGGAGCGTTTAAACCTGCGGCTTCATCGCCAACATATGCCGGCTCGTTTTTGGAAATATATGCCGGAGAAGAGATAATAGTATAATTGCTATTAATCAGCCAATTACAGTTTTTGTTAATTTCATTATCGAAAAACTAAAGTTTTTTCAGCAGGAAACTAGAGTTTCTCCATTGGAAAACTTTTGTTTCATCTAAGGAAAACTAAAATTTCGTGCTATAGAAAAAAATGTTTCTCTCATATAAAACCAGCCTGTTATTTAACGAAAAAGGGATGAGCTTAATATCAAGTCCATCCCTTCTTATTACAATCAACACGTTTCTCTTATAGCTCACGAATCCAGATATTACGGAAGCTGATCGGCTCGCTAGGATCGCCATGGCTCTGTAGGATGATAGGGCCTGCGCCATGTTTCTTCACTTGCGGGAAACCGATCCACTCTGTCGTACCCAATATCGTCGTATGGTTCTGCAAAACCACGCCATTCTGGATAACCGTTACGGTTGGATGCGTGCGATAAGAACCATCTTCCTTGAAAGTGGGGGCGGTATAAATGATATCGTATACGTTCCATTCGCCCGGTTTACGCATGGCGTTGGCCAAAGGAATGGATTGTTTGTAGATACTACCAGTCTGGCCGTTCACGTAAGTCGGGTTATTGTAGCAGTCTAACACTTGAACCTCATACATCCCTTGCAGGAAAATACCACTGTTACCTCTCGACTGGCTCTCACCGGTAATATTCGTCGGGACCTGCCACTCAATGTGCATCTGGAAATCGTTGAATTTCTGTTTGGTCTGGATATCACCCTTCTTCTTGTTTACGGTAAATACGCCATCATGTACATCCCATTCGGCCGCACCGCCTTTTACGCTCTCCCAAGCGGAAAGATCCTTGCCGTCAAACAAAACGATAGCGTCGGAAGGAGCCGTGAAACCTCCACCTTTTAAATCTGTACCCGGAGTGACTACCGGCGGAACAGGTTCGTAAAACTCGGACATCTCATGCGTGATACCCGCATAACCTGTAGGCATCTTGAACTCTTTTTTCTTGTCTTGAGCGACAACGGTAACGCAACCCGCTAAAGCGAAAGCCGCAACTGTAAGCAATCTTTTGTTCATGGTCTAAAATGATTTATTAGTTAGTTAACATTTCTTGCTGCAAATATACCGTTTTTTGCCGAGACTGATAACGATTTGTCAGAAATCTTATTGATTATGATCAAATAATCTTTTCTCGGCCAACTGCTCAAACTTGGTGTTCGGACGACCGTAATTGCAATACGGATAAATACTTATACCGCCTCTCGGTGTGAATATACCAGTAACTTCGATATATTTCGGATCCATTAATTTTATCAAGTCCTTCATGATAATATTCACGCAATCCTCATGAAACGCCCCATGGTTGCGGAAGCTGAATAAGTAAAGCTTCAAGCTCTTGCTCTCTACCATTTTCACGTCGGGGATATAATCGATATGAATCGTAGCGAAATCCGGTTGTCCGGTAATCGGGCAGAGACTGGTGAATTCCGGGCAATTAAACCGTACCCAATAATCATTTCCTTGATGCTTGTTCGTAAATGCCTCCAATACCTCCGGAGCGTAATCCTGTTTATATACGGTAGAGCCACCTAATAAATGCAACTCTCCTTCTTGTTTTCTCTCGTCCATTTCTTTCATTTACTATTGATTCTCTTCTTTCCTTTTCAGATATTTCTCCAATCCGTCCTTGCGAAGTTTGCAAGCGGGGCAATGCCCACATCCCTCAGCCATAACACCGTTATAGCAAGTCAGCGTCTGCGTACGTACTAGATCAAAGACGCCCAGTTCGTCCGACAATTCCCAGACTTCGCTCTTATCCCGGTCCATAAGCGGGGTATGAATTACGAATTGCTCATCCATCGCCAGATTTAATGTTACGTTAAGAGAACGCACGAACGTATCCCGGCAATCCGGATAACCACTATAATCAGCCTCGGAGACACCCGTTACCAAATGATAAATCCCCTTACCACGGGCTAAGATAGCGGCGAAAGTAAGGAATACCATATTACGGCCGGGCACAAACGTATTCGGATAGCTATCCTCCGGCTTCTCTTGATCCATCTCTATGCTCGCATTCGTAAGCGAGCAATTGGGATCTAACTGGCTGATAAGCGATACGTCCAATAACTGAAAAGGTACGTCCGCATCCGTGGCGATCTTTCGAGCGACCTCTATTTCCAAGGAATGTTTCTGTCCGTATGTGAAGCATACGGCCTCTACACGTGAAAAATGCTTCTTCGCCCAGAAAAGGCAAGTCGTGGAATCTTGTCCACCCGAGAAGCATACCAAAGCGGCATCTTGTTGTTTCATATCTTTCTTGTTTTTAATACGTGGTTTAGCAAGCACACGGAAAAGACATCTTTTCAGCCACAAAGATACGCTTTTTTTTAATTCTTTCGAGCGGCGATAAGCAACATCATCGGACGGCGAAGTTCGTCTCGCATCCCGGGAACCGTATCCAGCATCAATTCGTCCGGTTGAGGCTCCACCAGATGGGTGATACAGAAACCCGCCTTGATCAATCCGTTCACGTAAGTCATAAGTGTCTTATGATATTTGGTTACATCCTCTCCCAAAAAACGAGCATGCCGGATTCCCTCTTGAAAATAATGATCCACCGGCCAATGCGCAGGTTTCCCTTCCGAATCGTAAATCCAATCTTGATTGCCATAAGCAGTAAAAACGGGATGTTCCACAGAGAAGACAAAGACACCCTCTTGCGTTAAACATTTATATACCTCTGTACAAACCGTATCGAACGACTCGAGATAATGGAATGTCAAGGAGCTGATCACGATGTCAAAAGAATTTGGAGCAAAATCAAAATCCTCGATTGCTATTCTTTTATATTCGATCAACGGGGAGGAATTTATCTCCCGTGCCTTGTCTAACATCTTCCCGGAAAGGTCAATGCCTAAAGCGAAGGTCGCCCCTCGCTCTATGGCATATCGACAATGCCAGCCAAAACCACACCCTAAATCCAATACACGCTTTCCGTTAAAATCAGGCAACATCTTCTTTAGCTCATGCCATTCTCCTGCTCCTCTCAGCCCTTGTACAGAGCGAGACATCTGACTGTATTGACTGAAAAAGCGTTCATCATCATACTTATTTTCTTTCATATTATATATTGTAGGGATATCTTGGCCGAAGATACTTATTTTTCGTAGATACCGACATGATTTCCTTCGCTATCTTCTAAAACGGCGAAGTATCCTTTATTTTCCGCTTCAATCTTTGTCTTGGGTATAATAATTTTACCCCCTTTATCCAATACTTTAGATAAAGTGTCCTCGATATCTTGGCTATTAAAATGGATTAAGATACCATCCGGCGAAGGTTGATAACTAGGAGCGTAGAACAAAGCCCCAACCACTTCTCCTTGCTCGATAAAACAAGCCATCTTCTCTGTCTCACACTCGAAAACCGATAGTTTTAACCCCAAAATAGTTTCATAGAAATTGATCGCTCGATAAAAGTCTACAGTTGGAATCTCGAAAAAAGCAATTAAATTGTTCATTTTGTTTTCTTTTTATAGTTACTGTTAATGTCCTCGCGAAGACATCACAAAAGTAGAGCGTATCGTATCTATAGGATAGAAGAAAAAGGACATCTTGATCACTCCGAGAAATAATCAGAATAAGGAGCGCATAAGGAAAGATACTCCGTGGGTGTATAGCCGGAAAACAGCTTAAACTCTTTTATCATATGTGACTGATCTGAAAACCCACATTCATAAGCTAATTGAGCGAATGAAATGGATGGATTCTGTTGTACCTTAAATAAAGCCCGTTGCATCCTAACGATACGAAGAAACTCTTTGGGCGTAGCTCCTACATAATCTAAGAAAATGCGGTTGAACTGTTTAGAACTTAGGCATGCGGTTTCAGATAACTCAGAAATATTAGTTTTCGCTTGTTCATTTATTTGATGGAGGACTACGGATATTCGCTTTAAGTTATATTCATAGCCTTCAAACCTATAAAGACGGTGAATCAAAAACTGCTCGATCAAGCGGATGCAAGTTTCATGATCATCAGCCTCTATCACTTTTCTGGATAATATTGATAATTCCAAATCTGCTATAGCATCCACCGCTATAAGTTCTCCATAAAAGAACTTAAGGGGGAGTTGAAGGATGGCTCTTGCCGCGTACGGCTGGAAAACAACCGTGATCATTTCAATCTTTCCGGCTGACATCACATCTGAAAAGTTGAGGCATTGCCCACAGATGAACGCTTGAGGCTGCGATTCTTTTTTTCCTACTAATAAAAGCCTTTTACCCCTATGAAATACTAATTGTATGCAGCCCGTTGGTAAAGTCCGTTCAGATACAGAAACATCCGCGCCATCTTCCAGTATCCAATAATATCTCACATAAGGAGTTAATATATGAATAGGCTTTATTATTTTAAATGACTGCATCTTATAGAATTTAATTTATCGGGGCAAAGGTAAATAACCCCTAATCAATTCTATAGTAAAAAAGAGACATTTCATATTAATACTGCGACATTAAGCTTCAATCAACTATTTTTGGGTATATTCAAAACTGTAGTATGCTTGATTTCATTAAGCACAAAAGAGCTTTGCATCTTCACGATGCCATGAACCTTGGTTAATTTCTCGAACACAAATTGATTATAGGCATCTAAATCCTTAAGAACCACTTTGACAAAGAAATCATAAATACCTCCCGTCGAGTAACATTCCATTATTTCATCGATATTCCGTATTTCTTCTTTGAAGCGTTCGATATGCTCATCATCGTGTACAGCTAAAGATACATTACAGAAAATGATCAAGGGTAATCCTATTTTTTTATTGTCGACCAATGCCACATATCCTTTTATATATCCTTCGTTTTCTAAACGTTTGATTCGTTCGTAAATAGGAGTCTTGGAGATATGAAGTTTCTCAGAAAGCTCTTTTGCATTGATCTTCGCGTCCTTTTGCAAAGAATGAAGAATTTCAATATCTGTCTCATCAAGTAGTGCCATAGTTTTTTTTCCTGTTTTATTTGATTTAATATCCCCGAATTAGAATTATAGAATGCAAAACAGGACAAAAATAGGAAAATTATCGTATTTAAGATTGACATATAGGAAAACAATCTTCTTTAAATAACTTTGCAGCAAATAAAAATCTAATTCTAACACAATTATGTTTAAAAGTAAAGATCTTCTGTATCATAGTATCGCCATATTGACAGTCATTATATGGGGAACAACGTTTGTCTCCACAAAAATACTGATTAATACAGGATTATCACCGGTTGAGATATTGTTATACCGTTTCGTGCTTGCGTATTTTTGTATTTTGACTATAGCGCATCGACGGTTGTGGGCTAATTGCGTAAAAGATGAATTCTTATTGTTCTTGTCTGGATTATGTGGTGGTTCCCTATACTTCATAGCGGAGAATACGGCACTGGGCATCACATTGGCTTCCAACGTTTCATTATTGATCTGTACAGCACCGATCATTACAACGGTATTGTCTCACCTATTTTATAAAGAATCTCTTAGGAAAGGGCTGTTATATGGATCTTTAGTTGCCTTATTTGGAGTCGGATTAGTTGTTTTCAACGGCAGTGTTCTTTTAAAAGTAAATCCACTTGGTGATTTTCTCACTTTAGTTGCCGCTACGATGTGGGCTTTTTACTGTCTTATCCTAAAGCGTTTGAGTCGTTCTTATCCCACCTTGTTTATTACACGAAAAGTATTTTTTTATGGGATACTTTCTCTTTTCTTCTACTTTGCGATCTACCCTTTAAATATCAAACTAGAGTTATTGAAACTGCCAGTCGTATATTTAAATATATTATTTCTGGGTGTCATCGCCTCAATGCTTTGTTATATCATGTGGAATACGGCAGTCAGAGCCCTCGGAGCATCAAAAACAGCCAATTATATTTACATTGTCCCTCTGGTCACCTTGATAACTTCTGCGATTTTTCTATCAGAAACTATTACGATAGCTTCTGGTATTGGCGCTTTAGCCATTATTAGTGGAGTTTATATCGCAGAGAGGTAAAAATAGAGAAGGATTACTCATATGAGTAACCCTTTGATTTTCAGTGGTGCCACCAGCAAGAGAACTTTTAGCTTCTCTCTGTTGATTATCACCGTTTTATAGTTTCTTCCATTTGGAGATCCACATGATTTAGCACACGATTATGTTTTATCGTTTTGCTCGCTATAAGAACGATTCTTTATTTAAAGATCTCATTGTTTATATATCGTATATGATTCTCCTGAAGGAGTCACCATGCTGATCTTTAAAACTTTATATTTTAGCTTCAAGCATATCCCATGAATTATCCCGCTAATTTGCTACGTGCTTTTGCGGTAGTTTGCTCATGGAGAATACTGAGGGCAAAGATAGTTAATATTAATTCTAATACAAATCTGAAATAGAAATATAGTTAATAAATTGCTCCTTTTCTTTGATGAAAAAGGAATACAAACTTAATGTTGTAAACTCATTTCCGTCTTAGTTTCATATAGTAAATTTGCTAATGCTATATAGTTAGGTATATTCTTTTTAGTTAAGAGTTCAGTAATTTCTTTATTTATAAAAAGTTTTATTTGTAAATATAGATATTCGAAATCTTTTTGTGAAGTTATTGTTCTAGACCATGCACATTGTATAGAATTAACAAGCTTACTTCTATACAATTCGATAACTTCAATACTAATATCAGGATATGCATTAGCATCAGCATCTCTTTCTACGAGAACTTCTGACCAATCTGTTAGCATATTACCAAACCCGATAGAACTTTTGAACTCTATATTTTTGTTACTATCAATGAATTCAGCAGATCTACATGCTAATAAAAAAATCCGTTTATTAGCAAGCAAATGAATCTTCTCATTTCCAATAAATGGCGTATTATCACCTTTATATAAGCAATGACTTGCACCATGTCCTAGAAATATTATAATAGTATCTTCATCGCAAGTTTTAATTGCATCTATGGCTAATTCAACATCTTTCTCATTTGACTCAAAGCGTATTCCTTTGAATGAATCCATGTTAGATAGAAAATCAAATATAGGATTAAGAAATAGAGTCGTTTCGTCCATTGGGTATAAACATAATATTTTCATAATCCTAACTTATTTCTATTATATACGCAATTGTTTGTTCAATTAATTCTTGTTGAAATTCTTGTCCTTGATAGGTCGATTTTTCAATTTCATCAGCGATTTGACTCAGTTTTTTTCCACTAAATATAGGATAGGCTGATGATAATTTTAAATCAGGATACTCCCGCAATTTTTTTAATAAAATTTGCTTAGTAGAGGTATCCTTATTCTTAAGCACTTTGATGACAGAAGCTGCATATCCAGTCCTATCAATAAATTCAGATATATGATGAAGCATCAGTTTTTTTACATCATTTATGAGAGTTGGTAGATCTTTTGAAGCAGGATCACCCATAACGCTTTTGATTGCTTTTTCTAAATTGCCAGAATACAATATTATAGGTACTTTTTCACGTATACTACGGATGATTTCAATAACATCTAATCCATTTACAACATCATCACTTAAATCAAAGTCAGAAGCCACTACATCAATATGTTTTCCTTCTATTTTACTTTTAATACAAGCTTTGAGTTTATCTTTATCTATGTTCTGCTCTTCATTTAAAAGCTCAGGGCTTGTGGTATTTATGAATATAATTTCAACATTATGCCCCTCTTTTTTTAAAATATCCTGAATCTGTGCTTTAAATGTATGTTGTTGATCTTTATCATCAACTATCAAACAAACTTGTTCCATAACTATTAGAATATTAACCTAAATGTAGCTCCTGTATTAAAATGCTTGTTGTTACCTATGAATTCTATATCTCCATGAAGCTCTTTTTGTAGAGTCTCTTTGATAGTATTTAAGCCTATGCCAGATCCTCCATTTCTATTGGTAATGCCAATTTCAAATAATGAATTATCTCTATATAAAGCTTCTTCAACTCCACAGCCATTGTCTGAAAAATCAACAAATAATTTTCCATTCTCTTTTTTAAAGTCCACATATATCTTTTTTGCTCCTGCTTTTTTAGAATTACTAATTAAATTATCGAGTATTACAGATAGATCTAACAAGGAAATTTTCCTAATAAAAGATTCTTTGAAGTCTTGATTAAATTGTATATTATCAATAGAGACAGAGTAATTTGGCAAATATTCCTTTATGTAATTGGGTATATCTACCTTCGTATGTTCTTTTAGAGAATTAATATCAGCTTTCGTCAGTAGACTACTAAGCTTATTAATGCGTTCAATATGAAATTTAATATATCCTAATTCATGCAATATCTTATCGTTATCAGGTATAGATTGTATTAAACTCATAATACTTTTAGAAGAACTTTCTAATTCCGTCGATGATATTTTTATCGTATGAATAATATCCTCAACCTCAGGTGTGATATTTCGAGTTGCAGACAAATATTTATTTTTCTTTTTTTCAACATCACGTTCTTGTTCTGCTTTCTGTTGCTCTATTTCAGCTTTTGCCCGACGTTCTGTTTCTTCTTTAGCTTTTTGTTCAGCTTCTATTTTCTTTAATTCGGCTTCTTTTCGTTGTAATTCAGCTTCCTTAGCTTGTAATTGTGCTTCTTTTTTTAAGGCTTCTTCTTTTTTTCGTCGTTCCTCCTCAGCTATTCTTGCTTTTTCTGCATTTTGTGCTTTAGCTTCTGCTTCTTCACGTTTTTTTATTTGCTCTTCCAATTTTCGTTCTGCTTCTTCCTTTGCTTTTTGTAATTCGTAGATTTTACTTTCTGCTTCTACTACTTTTACTTTTAAGTTCTCATCATTAGTCTTCTCTGCTATTTCCTCTAAATCTTGTAGAAATTTAGGCTTCAATTCGTTTAGCCGGTTTGATATTATATCAGTAAGATCTTTGTTGTAATATAGTACTTCAATATCTTTGTCTTTTACTAAACTTTTAACAATTTGAACAAAATCTATTTTGCTACCAATACTATTCTTTACTATTGATATATCTTCTGTTTCTTTATCATTTGTCAGTAAATAATCTCGGTGCTCTTGTGCTATTTCATCATTCTCAAAATATTTTTCTCTTTTAAAACGTTCTCCCCAAAGTACTCCTGAAACATATCGTTCCAAACGCCTATGTGCTTTTTCGAATGATTTTAATAATTGATATGATCCCTTAGTTTCTACTAAGCCTCCATCTCTACTTGAAACTTCTTTGAATTGAAAATTATTATTCGTATTTATTTCAACTTTACCAAATAAATCTCTAGTTCCTAAAAAACGACTATGTCCTTGTTGTGCCCTATAATCTAATCCCCAACTATCATCCCCCTTATTCCCAAACGGATAAACTCTAAATCCGTTTTTAAAAAGGAAAATGGAACCATAATTAACTGGTTCTATTCCCATACGGCGTGTAAAATTAACTTTGGCTGTCCTATTTAAATAGAATAAACTAATTTTGACATCATCTAGTAGAGGGTACTTTCTATTTATTTCTCGAATTTTGTATATATTATCACCTCTATCAATTACGGTTGTTAAAATTTCATCCTTTGTTATTTGTACGTCAATTTGAGTCGTTTTCAAATTGAGAATATCTAAAATAGAATTTTTAATTACTCCATTAATCCTATCCCGATCAATATATTTGGGGTTATCGAATTTGTCAACAGACCTATCCTCTTCGAATTCTCTTTCACATATTATTTCTATTGAAAAATCATCAGTATTGGAGAATGGATTAATTAACTTTTCTAATGAATGCTTAAGCCCCTTCAATTTTTCCCTATCCCATGTAGAATTTAACGGCTTGATATCAAGAATAGTTCCATGAGTAGATTTATCAGGAAATACTTCAAGATTATATGGTATTTGTGAATAATCAACATTAATATTTACAAATTCGTTATGTTGATCTTCTTCGAATTTTGACCAATTAACATTTATCTGTTCACATGTCTCAGAATCACTAGTTTTTGTTGTTAATATTAGCCTTTTCCCTAGCCTATCACAAGAAAATCGTCCGATTCCTTTAGCTCCTGCATAATATCTTTTATTTTTTATTTTATCTCTATAAGAATCATTTTTGATAATATCGGCATCCTCTGAACCATCTCTTTTTGCAGAATAAGCAACAAACAACCATTTGTCCTGAAGATCATTAAAGGACATCCCTTTCCCATTGTCAACAATTCTTATTGAATTTGTTTCAAATGTAATAACTACTTTTTTTGCATGTGCGTCATATGAATTTTTAACAAGTTCAAAGATGGCGACATAATCATCAGTAATCAAATCTTTACCAATAATATCCTTAAGCCCTGAACTAATTTTAAACTCTAATTTCTTATCCATAAGCTACATTTCTTTTAATACAATACCTGCTAACTCTCCAAAAAGTGGAGGGATTGCATTTCCTATTTGGGTATATCTAGGAACTTCTATCTTCCGTAATTTTCCACCTGTTGTGTATTTCTTTTTAATTTCATACCAATCAGGAAACGTTTGTAATCTAGCATATTCTCTTACAGTCAAGATACGAGGTTCAGCATAATGTATATAATCATCCGGATGAGTTGTTAATGTTGGGCTTATTCCATTCATGTCAAGAATTGTAATTCCCCTTTTCTTTATATTCCAATGTTCTCTTTCTTTATTTTCGATTCTCTTGTTTCTTTGTGGATATTCTTCCAGCAAAGTTTTAAAGAGAATTACAGTGTCTTTGTTGTGATTGGCAAAGCTATGGCTATCTGGTATTATTCTGTCTTTCTCACATTCTTTGCGCATGACTTCTTGAAATTTGGATTTGGTTTTAGAATATATACCAGCACTAAAGCCTTTTCTGTCAGGGCATGGCATGACACCATTACTTTGTAATAAATCAGAAATAGCATCTGCTACTGTTGTTATTTGATTCAGTCCTTTGCTTCTAAGAAAAACTTCTTTTTTTTCTTTGATTTTATCAATGAATTCTGAAGCATTATTATTTAGAGAACCTATTAAAATAAATCTCTTTCTTTTTTGAGGAATACCATAACAAGAAAAGTCAAAAACTTCAGCTTTCACATTATAACCTAAATCTTGAAGCTTTTCAATTACAATTTGAGAATATGGAATAGATTTATCTTTATCTGTTTTTTTTCTAAAAGCATATGTAAATCCTTTTACATTTTCAAAGAGAATTAACCGAGGCCTAACTAATTCTATAAACTCTATATATGAATAAACTAATTTATTTCTAATATCTTCCTCTATTCTTTTTCCAGCCATTGAAAATCCTTGACAAGGAGGTCCTCCTGCAACTAAATCTATAGTGCCTCTTAAAGATTTTAATTGCTCTTGATGACTTTTTAAGACATCGTATATATCATGTTCCTTACATTCTAACCAACTTGGCCAATCAAAATGTTTTTTATTGTCAATTAAGTTATATTTTAGAGTTTCAAAAGCGAAAGGGCTTTTTTCAATAGCAAAAAGCCCTTTCCAGCCAGAAAGATGTAGTCCTAATGAAAGTCCACCACATCCTGCGAATAGGTCTATATATTTTTTTGTCTGTAATTCAGGCATCATACAAATAATTTTCTAAAATGCAAAATTAATCAAATATTCTAATTTGGCAAATTAAATCAAGCTCCTCTAATAAACTTTATTTCTGTAGAATATGTTAGTATCTTAATGTTTTTGATTAACTATTGTTAACTATTTTGGTAAGATTTACAATCTACGATGCTTTCTCTTTTTCTTCTTAGACTTGGGTATTTGTTCTTCATGATTAAGAGGAGTCTTTCCTGATGTAACAAAAGATAGAGGTGATCCTGATATAAAACTATTCTCTATATTGGAAGATGGACTGACAGATATACAATTTTTTTGTTTAGTGATAACAGGCTCCTCTGTATTGAACGTTTGATTATTTCTTTCCTTGTTTTCAAGATTGAAAGTAAACAAGAAATCTAGTTTATTATCTTGAAAGATTTCTGCTTTTCTTGTATTGGATTGAATCTCATATTCTTGCCGTTTAAGTTGTTCTGTTAAAGGACTGTTTTTCATCCCTTTGTAATAATCAAATGATTCTGTTAGTTCTCGATTGTAACCAAACAGTTTATCAAATCCTTGTTCAACTCGTCGGAATAGGTTTACTCGCTCAAAGCCACCTTTTATTACTCCGTTCGTGGTATTTCTGTGGTTAGTTAGCGGTGAAAGTTTCTTTTTATTGGCTTGATCTTTCCGGCTCACTATCAAATGACAGTGCATATTCAGTTTGTTATCAGAACGGCTACGGTCAAAATGAATCTTCCCGTAAAACTTTATATCCGAAGCGGATAGCTCTTTATTGAAGTTCTTAGCATATTCAGGAATAAACACCTCACGAATATACCGTTTCATGGCTTCGGCTTTCTCCTGTTCCGTGTTTCCCATTGCTCGAAGCTCATTTTCTGATGGGCTGACATGGATAGCGTAAAATTTAGCATCCGTTTTTAGGAGTTGCCCGATATTACTATCTATATCTTTTATTACTTTTGATTTATAGATGTTATCATCTGTCAAATTGAAAAAGCCTTCGGTAAAGATATCTTTTTCCATGCGTTCCAAATCTTCATGTTCCATGTAATTGGCTAGCTGTCGGCTACTTCCGGAATTATTATATGTTCCGTTCGATGGTGGAGCAAAGTCTATATGCATAAGCCTATGTATTTATTAGGTTTGTAATCTCTGTTTTTAGGTTATCTTTTCTTTTGCTATCCATCACCCCACAAGCAGAAAGTTCCGAATAGAGTTGTATCAGGTGGAGCAACTTTTTATAATCCTGTTGGTGTATCTGGTAAAGTGCGTTAATCTGTTTGGACTGACTGTTTATCACATTGGCATGATTGCCGAACTGTTCGCTTAACTTTTTCAGCACGGCTGTTTGTCTCTCCTGACTGGTTTCCAATTGAGAGAGTATAAGAGTTTCCAAAGTTTTGCCGATAGTATCGAAACGCAAAGCAATAGAATTTGTTACCCGTATCATGTTCAGTTATTCTTCCTCATAGTGACGAATGAAGCGAATAATATCATCCTGTCTCTTATTTATTTTCGCCAGTTCCGATTTTACGGATTCAGGTGCTTCGGATGGGTTGATATGTGCCTTATCTATATACCCGAACGCCAACTTTACAACTTCACTCTTTTTCAGTGAATAGCGTTTGCATATCTTCTCTACCAAAGCTGCCGTTTCCTTGTCTATGGAAATGGTAGTGAATATCGTTTTTCGACTGCTGTTTGGCATGGTAATTACTTTTTTATAGAAATATGAATAGATAAATACCTGATAATAAGCATTGCAAAGAAAATGCTTATTACAGGTATCATTACAGCGTGTTCTTGTAACACGCTAAAGCCGAAGGCTTTGCCCCGCAGGGCAAGAGGGAAGAACAGGACTTGTCCAGTTCCCTCTTGCTCAATTTAGCGAAACGTGCGAAGCCGGAGGCGTAGCTGTTTCAGCTAAATTAGGGTGGTAGCACAAGGAAGGAGCAGTAATGCTCCATTCCTAAATTTGCTACCTTTTGCTTTCATGGCTGATTCTCTAATTGATTGGCTTTTTCAAACTGTTTGAAGGTTTGGAAATCGGCACGTTCACGAACGAAAGACCTAATATCACCAGCACGATAATAAGTTTTCTTTCCGATGGTAAAGAAAGGTAGTACCCCGCTTACCCTATAACGTTGAAGAGTTCGGAAAGATACTTTCAGAAGAAAGGCTAAATCCTGATTATCGAGTATCTTTTCATTATCATCTAATACTTTATCGGTATTGATTAGGGATTTTAAGTCTTTCCCTATTTCAGTGAGTTTCTTGGATAGCTTCTCCATCCATTTCTCGAAGTTTTCATTGTCTATATACATTTTGCTTCATTTTAAGTTGAACATTCATGATTTTCAATCGATTGATGAAGCAAAGTTCTGAAAATGGATGCAAATAAATTCGGGGAATAGATCACCTATTCCCCGATAAATAATGCTTAATACCCTGAATATCTGTATTGAATTTCTATGGAAAATATCCCTCTTCCTTACACTTTTCAATGATTGCAGCTCTCAGTTTATCTAAAAAGGCTGTCCGTTTATCAGGTTTACGTTTGATTACTTCTTCTTCTTTTTTATAAATATCACTGAATTTTATGTTAAACAGCTTTTCAAAAGCATTTGCCAAATCACTAAAGTGTATTTCCTTACCATCAACCGTTGTAATACACTTTAGATAATAAAGTCCACATACGATTTCCATTATGTCAATGTACTTTGCAATATCTTTATTTAGGTGTAAGGTAGATTTCCATCCAGCTTCAATGTTAATAAAGAATTTGGGAAATTCCATTTGATGATGAAGTAGATCTAGTTCTTTATTAATAAATGAAAGTATCTTATTACATGTTATACTTTTTGCTTCATAACAGAAATCTCTTCTGATTTCTAAACTATTTTTTAGTGCTTCAAATTCTATATAGGTAAGATTTAGTTCTCTAATTAAAGTTTTGTAATCTGATTCATTATTCAAAAAGGTAATCACGGATTCTACAAATTCTCTATATGCCATAAGTAATTGGGCTTCATCAAAGTTCTCTTTTGTGCAAGAAGAGTTGAGAAGACTATATATATTCTGATCTGAAAGATTCCATTTTGGCATAAGTAATTCAACATGCGTTATATTTCTTGTTTATTGCCTTTCATATTTATTCTTTATTCGTTTCAATAGAAAGTAAATGATAATTTTGTGAAATGGTCTAATAAAGAAAAAATATATTCGTCCAAGCCTATTGTTATATTTCACAATAGTTGTAATCCTAAGTTTCTGTTTGCCATTTTTATACTCACCACACCACATTGAAACATGAAAATCCAAGTGGCTGTCAGTCATTCCAAAAATCTCTTCATGCTCATTTTTATCAGACACCATATCTGTAAATTTACTCTTTGTATCCAATCCCAATGGTTTTACAATAGCGTTTCGTAAATTCATTAACCAATCTATCCATTTAGGAAGTTGGTTAAAAGCAAGATTGCGAAATTTTTCAGGTGTTATTTTCTGATTACAAACTATTTCCCTTGAATAGGAATCCACATAATCGGCAGGAAGATACTTTTCAATCAAGCCGTTTGTTTGTATATTTTTCATCTTATTGCTCTTTAAATTTATTGATAACCATATCCTGCAACTCTTTAAACTGTTCCGCTGATAGAGCCGAGCAAACTTGCTGCATGCCAATCAGCATGGAATATTGTATTACCGCCAAATTCATTGCTTGTTTAGCATCTAATCCGATTGCTTCATTCAGCTTGGTTGCATACTCCAACCTGATATTGTCCGCTTGCGCTACATAATTTCGTACAATTGGACTGGAGTACCCCCACGCCCGTATTACACTTTCGTTTCGGATAGAAGCGTATGCTGCCATATCAGCCAATTTCTGCTGTTGTTCTTTGGGATTGTTCAATTTATCCACTTCACGAATAAACTCAAATGTGTTTACCTCCAACCAATACCTCATCAATGCATCCACATAGCCGTCTATGTTTTTGAAATGATGATAGAATGCACCTTTGGTGATTTGTAATAATCCGCATAGATTATCTATCGTGATTTTTGCAAATCCTTCTTTTTCCAAAACTGTTAGTCCTGTCACGAACCATTGCTTTTTATCTACTTTCTTCATAATTTAAATGCATACCATGTGGTATGGTATGCAAATATAATCACTTTATTAGAATAAACAATAGCTTGCCTATCTCTTTTATTACCATTTCTTGTATTTAAGATACAACTATCTTTATAGCCATTTGATAGGATAGCCGAGCATACGCTTTAGTTCTTCCATTTCTGCACTATGCCACATTTCATGTTTGAAGCACCAAGACAATGCTTCATATTTATTATTAGCTACCAGATGTTTAAACGGAATAGGTTCTAATTGCTCAAATAATATATCATCATTTAATTGTGATAAATTATCTATGCATATTTCGTGAATGGCATCGAACTGTTCTTTTAGCTCATATGTTGGGATCAAGTTTTTTTCTACCGACCTGTGTAGGGTTCCCATACCATTAAAGATTCTCACATAATCAACGATGGGAATCAATTCTGTGATTTTAGTATTTCTTCCTGTGATACATGTGATAGCATGGAAGTTTTGACTAATCATTAAATGTCCAACTTGCCAAGCAAAATTTGAATCTGTGTTTTGAGGAATTGTGTACCATAAATCTTGTGGTATTTCGGAAATCAAACGATTTACAAAATTCCTCGATTCGATAATCTGTTCTCTTAAAAAATCAATTCTTTTCATTTCTATAAAATTATATACTTATTAGTAAGTAAGTTTTTGAGGCAAAAAATATTAGATATTTAATAATCCTTCCTGTATTGATTTATACACATCATTTTTTAATACTTTATTCATTTGCAAAGAAGATAGTAATGCAGAATGAACCATAAAAGCCTTTGTCCTTGGTGTTTCCGCAAATGAAAAAGTATTGTTTTTTAAACCATTATCTAATAAAGCTGTAAGCCATTTCAGAATTGTGTTTACCAATCCCTGCAACTCTTTCTGCATGTTTTCAGGTAAAGTGTCATAAGATGGCGAAAGTGAGCCAACTATACAAACCCAATGATTATTAATAAAACTATCATGCATATGAATGTAATTGGAAAACTGCGATTTATAATCCAAACTTTCCCATTTTCTAGTTAGCTCATTAAAAGCATTCAGATTTTCTCTTATTATCTCTACTCCCAAATCCGATTTTGAAGGGAAATAATAATGAATAGCTGCATTCTTTATATTCAATGCTTTAGATATGTCTGCATAGCTAAAAGAATTGTAGCCAATAGAGCGAATTAATTCACTTCCTAACCGTATTATTTCACTTCTTGTATCATTCATGACGCAAATATATGCAATTTACTTAGTAGTAAGTATAAAATCTGCGATTTTAACATCTTGTATGTTCACAGTGTATAATTTCTATCTTCATTTATCCAGCCAGTTATAACCACTTCATACCACTTTCAGACAGTTTAGAAAACGGCTCTTGATTCTTCTTTCATTTGCTGGTGAAAATAGAATCAACACGTTTTATAAACCATTTAAATTTGAAAAAGTATGGAAATAGTAACCATCGAAGGAAGAACCTTTTCGTATGTCTGCGAACGGTTCATGGAGTTTGCCAAACGGATAGAAAGTTTGTGCAGCACTCATACACAGAAAGTAGAAAATTGGCTGGATAGTCAGGAAGTGCGCCTGTTGTTGGGCTTTAGCAAACGAACGTTACAGTATTACCGGAGTAGCGGAAGATTGGCTTATTCTCAAATAGGCAGTAAGATTTATTATAAATCTGCTGATATTGAAAGAATTATTGCAGATAGTGAAACACTGAATCAATCACCCAAACAAACCATGCCTTATGAAAAGAACTAAAGAAGATTATCCGTCCTTCAATTTGTTTTCTATTGTCGGCACATGGGAAAGCATTAATCTGAATCCTACGGTTATCATCTACCGGAACGACAAAGATTATCTTCTTTCTATTATATATGTATCGGAAACCACCAAACAGGCTTCTCCTGCTACATATGAGATACAAAAAGATGATAGCCAGTATTTTATTGCCACTGCATCCAAACGGCTCTATATAGATTATGATCCGGCAAAAGATGTACTTAGCATTTCATCACTAGGTGACTATCTGCGTAACTAATTAATCAGACTGCTAATCATATAACTGATTAGCCATCTGGAAATCTTGAAATCAATATTTCAATAAAACAATCTTTCAATCATGGAACTAATAAATAAAGATACACCACAAGTCAAAGAATTTATTTCTTTGCTCGATTCAATGCTGAACGGCATTGAAATTATAGTAAAGCACTACAAGCCCCACTTGAACGGAGAACGTTTTCTTTCTAACCATGAAGTTTCCAAGAAGCTGAATGTCAGTTTGCGAACCCTACAAGAATGGCGAGATACAGGATTAATACCCTTTATCCAGATAAAAGGTAAAATCATCTACCGCCAAAGTGATATTGATAAGCTACTCCAAAAACACTACTTTGAAAGTTGGAAAGAATAACCTACCACTCTCAAAAACATTGTTTTTCGGAATTTAATTTGAATCATTGACTTTTCCAGTGAAGTATTTAGTCTGTGCAAGTCTTTAGATGAAAATACGCTCGAACATATGAAGTGAACCCAGAAAGTTGGACGGTTAATAAATAGGATTAGTGGATTGAGTTCTAAATTGTATGGGGCTCAATCCTCCTAATCCCGTTTTAATTCTATAATTATTGTAATAGTATATATACTCATTTAGTTCGTGAACAAATTGTTCCATATTCTCAAACTCCCGCAAATATAGTAATTCAGATTTTAATAGTCCGAAGAAGTTCTCTATTACTGCATTATCCAAACAGTTTCCCTTTCTTGACATACTCTGTACTATTCCTTTTTTTCTGAGCATCTGTTGATATGTTGGATGCTGATAATGCCAACCTTGATCAGAGTGAATAATTAAGTCTACGTCATCAGGCAAGAGAGTAAAAGCCTTTTTTAACATATCCGTAACCATAGATAAATTGGGACTTTCAGTTATTGTAAAACTGATAATCTCTCGATTATACAAATCCATGATGGGAGATAAATACCTTTTTGAACCAAAAAGAGAGAACTCGCTGACATCTGTTACCCATTTCTGATTAAGAGCGGTCGTAGAGAAGTCACGTTCCAATATATTAGGAGCCACTTTACCAACTGTTCCTCTATAAGTATTATATTTCTTTCTTCTGACCATACATTTTAAGTCGCATTGGTTCATTAGTTTTAGAACCGTTTTGTGATTCAGGTTATATCCTCTTTGGTTTAGTCCCAGAGTGATACGCCTATATCCATACCTACCATGATTCTCATGAAATATTTGACATATCATTTTTTTCTCTTCTTGATATTTATCTGGAAGGGAAAATTTCTGAATGTAATAATGATATGTACTTTTAGCCATCCCGGAAGCTTTCAATAAAACAGAAAACTTAAATTCATGCCTTAATTCTTGGATGGCGGCAACCCTTTCTTGCTTTCTCGGGCAATGCGTTCCTGAACTAAGGCTCTCAATTTTTTTAGGTATGCGTTTTCTGCTTTAAGGAGTTCTATTTCCTTAAGTAAATCCTTATTATCTTTTGGTTTAGGATCTACAAACTCTTCTGGTTCTTTAAAAAGATCATTTTCTTTTGTTATCATATCTTCAGACCATAGTCGGCTACCTCCATGAAGACCGGATAAGCCTACATTCTTATACTTACGTTGCCACATTAATACGGTACTTGGGCTGGGGATACCATATTTTAAGGCAGCTTCTTGCAAAGATAAATGATTTTCAAATACATCTTGGAGTACTTTATACTTAAAATCAACAGGATAGTATCTATGTTGCATACGCAATCCCTCTTCTCCATAACGGGAGTATAAAGAAACCCAATATTTGACTTGACGTGGATTTACATCAAACATTTTACCTGTTGTACGTAAAGGCAAATGCTCACACAAAACTTTGGCTACTACTTGTAACCGCACAGAATAAGGATGTTTCTCGTACTTCTTTCGTTTGTTAGACATAATGAAATTGATTTATATCCAACTTTCTGGGTTCACTTCAACATAGTGAGAGGAAGATTTTCTTCTAAACCGAAGGCTTGGACTTGAACAGGCTAAATACAGAACTTACCTTTGTCAATGCTTCATATTGAGTTCTGAAAAACTTATTTTAAAAGAAAAGGATTGAGAAAATGAATTTTGAAAAGTAATTTATATATGGATATAGTAGCAATAGAAAGAGTTTCCTTCGATTCTTTTAGAAAGAAGCTGGAACAGATTATATCATTAGCAGATAATACTTCTTTATCTTCCTCTGATATGTGTATTGAGAAAGAATGGATAGAGGGCAAGACATTGGCAGCTTCCTTAAATATTTCTTTGAGAACATTACAGTCTCTACGGGAGAGTGGCAAACTTTCTTTTTCGGCTGTTGGCAAGAAAGTATATTATAAGGTTGCCGAAGTACAAAAATTATTAGATTCAGGTAGAATAAAAGTAACCATTAAAGAATAATTGCTTGTGGATTTGTACACGAATGAGGATAGCCAAGAATTATTGCAATCGTTAGATAGGGCTTTACCTTATATAGAATATGCATTGAAGAATAATAAGCCCATGTTTGAGGGTGAACAGTATCTGACAAGCGAAGAACTTTGTTCTATTCTCAAAATCAGCCGTAGGACTTTACAGTATTATCGGGATGATGGTATTTTCCCTTTTATTCAACTTCCGGGCAAAGTGCTGTTTCGTGAATCGGATATAAAGAAGGTTTTGGAAGATAGGTTTCGTTCTGCCTATAATATAGGAGATTATTCTCTTTAGCCTTTAATATAATGAAGATAGAGAAACGGCTACCGTCCGAATGGATTGGGTAGCCGTTTTTATCTTTAGGTGGTTTTAGGAGAGAAATTTTCTCGTACATTCTGCATATCTCGGAGAATACTCTGATCTAATACTTTTGCGTACCGTTGTGTCATTTTCGTATTGGTATGACCGAGCATCTTAGATACATTTTCCAATGAAACATTGTTAGCTAGCGTAACGACAGTCGAAAAAGTATGACGCCCTGTATGAGTGGTCAGGTTCTTCTTAATTCCGCAGAAATCAGCTATTTCCTTCAAATAACTGTTTGCCTTTTGATTGCATGGAACGGGTAATAATGTACCTTTCTTTTCGCAAATCGGATAGCCTTTGTATTTATCCAATATAGCTAACGGAATATCCAAGAGTGGAATGTTACACATGATTTTTGTCTTTTGGCGAGCCTTTCTTATCCAGATGTTACCTTCATTATCTGTTACTAAATGTTCAGGCTTCAATTCCGATACATCTATGAACGCTAATCCAGTCCAGCACTGAAATAAGAAAATATCACGTACCAATTCCAGACGTGGTACATTGAAAACTTTAGTTCGCAAAATCTCTAATTCTTCTTTGGTTAGAAACTCCTTGTGTACTTCCTGCTCATGAAAATGGATATTCATAAACGGATTCTTATCTATCCAGTCGTTTGCAAGAGCCATGTTAGTAATCTTCTTGACTACTTTCATGTAGCGGATAACGGTATTCTCTTGCAGATTCTTTTTTGATTTCAAGAAATGAATATAATCTTGAATGATGGCATTATTTATTTCTTTCATCGGAATATCCTTTAGATGGTACTGTTTTAGAAGCATTTCTTTAAAATACTTCAAGCATGTATCAAAACGGGAGACAGTGACCTTTGCGTAATCCTTGCCGATCAGTTCCCTGCATTTGTCGTTATGTTCTTGGAATACTTCAAAGAACATCTTATGCTTTTCATCCAGTCCGAGAAAACGTCTTTTAATCTCCATCGGATTAATAAGTTTGTTTTCATCTTCCAAAGTCCGATGAATCTCATACAAGCGTAATTTTATCGATTCCAAATAACGGTTTACTTCTACTGATTTAGAATCCTTACCTGTACATCGTTCTTTGGCTTGTGACCAAAGTTCAGGCTTAACGGTTCTTTTTAGCTGCATTTCAGCTAATTGACCTTGAATAGTTATCCGCAACATGATAGGTGTTTCACCTGATTTTACTGTTCTTGTTTTGCGGATGAAGAACAGCACGTTGAAAGTCTGTCGTTTCATACTCTAAAAAATTAATGTTTAAAGTTACTGAATCGTGCAGAATAGCAAGAATCAAACGATAAGACAATCAACGACTTACGGTACAATTCGTGGACATTTTTTTCGAGACTAAAATTGTCCACGATTTAGCACTACGGAAGTGCGTTATTTTGCCAAAAATATGCGGATTAGGAGAAAAAGAAAATCCCTGAAATGTTTAATTTTCAGGGATTTACCAATTTTGAAGTCTTTTAAAAGTGGTGCCACCAGCACCATACTTAGCCTTATCTTATCTGTTTTTGTTTTCTCTTAATTTCGCTATATTATTAATAATCATATATATGACAAGAGTGGTTAATTAAGTAAGATAAGATAAAATCAAAAGATGAAGCATCAATGTAGTATCAACAAGAAGATTTTGTTATATTTGCCATGTAATTGATAAACATCCTAATACCATGAGCAACTATTTTTTACGTACCAAGAAAGTAGAAGGTACGGCAAGCGTCTATCTTCGTGTACAAAAAAGAACCCCAAAATTAAACATCACAGTTTGCACCAGAGTCTCTGTGGATATCCAACAATGGAACAAGGCGACGAGAGATGTCGCCAAATGGAATGAGTATTGTAGGACACAAGACGGAAGAAAGGTTAAAGAGGCTCTGGAGTTGATCTCTTCGGCAATAGCCAATCTCATTTCACAAGGTATTTATGACAAGAAAAAGATTGATGAGGTGGTTGAGGCTGTCGTTTTCAGGGAAGAAAGGGAGAGACGACGCGTCCAAGAGGAAGAAGAGGCGAAAGAGCAAGAAAGGCTAAGACAGATCAAAGAACGGGAGGAGGAAGCTAAAAGGGCGGATGTCATTCTTTTCTTGGAAAGCTTCTTGAAAGGCATAAAAAACGGTCAGATCAAAAATGGCGCCGAGAACTATACGCCTAATACATGTAAGGTCTGGAGTAACTTTCTAGGCATCCTAAAGCGTTTTATCCAAATATATCCTTTTACATGGGAGGATATAAACAAGACGTTGGCCAACCGTTTCGTCACATTCATGGAAGAGGACGGCTATATGACAACCTCTATCAATAAATACATTATCTGTTTTAAGGCCATGATTCGCAATGCGATGTACCAAGAGTTACACAACAACCCTGTCGCATTGGGAGCGTTCAGCAAGAAGAAGGTACAAGAAGCGGATAAGGCCAAAGAGATTTATCTGGAAGAAGCAGAGCTACAATCCCTATATGAAATGCGGTTAGAAGGACTAAGAGACAGGGTTCGCGATGTTTTTCTTGTCGGATGCTACACTTGTCAGCGTTTTAGCGATTATAGCCGTTTAAGACGGGAGTATTTTACGACTACGGCCAAGGGTACCAAAGTGGTTCGTATCGTCCAAGAAAAGACCGGTAATAGTGTTGTAATACCTGTCTTGAACGACAATCTACTGCATATAGCGGAAAAATACGATTATAATATTCCCAAAGTTAGCGATGTCATATTGAACCGCTATATCAAACAAATACTGAAAGACCTATCTTTTTCGGTTCCATCTCTAGCTCGAAAGGAACGTACCCTTCTAACGATGAAGGAACGTGAGAAAGAAGAACAAGAACTTACCTTTTTTGAACGAGATGATAAGGGGCACGTGATCAAACCGAGATATGAGTTGGTAAGTAGCCATACGGCGAGGCGTAGCGGAATCACGAACCTGTATCTTAGCGGATCTTTCGACAACTTCCAGATGATGAGTATATCCGGCCACAAAGATGAAAAAACGTTCAGTGATTACATAAAGCTAAGCTCGGATGAGGTGGCCGATACCATAGCCAAGAAAATGGATGAACGCAAAAAGACCATGAACAATGAGGTATTGTTCTAAATCGTGTTTCTGTAAAATATCCAACGAGTTTCAATGGTCTGTATAACTATTAATCTCGCACTTATTAACAAGACAATTAATTTTTATATCTAAGGTATGGAAAACATAACGAATTATTGTGATGAAATCTACGAGATATTATGTTCTCTTGATAAAAATACTAATACAAAAGACTGCGACAGGTTTATTTGGCATGACCAGCGGCGTATTATTGAATGGTCTGAGTTAGGAGTCTCATGTATAAGAAATGCCGAAGATGACGAGATGACTATCGAGGAGGTAGAGGAAGAAGAGCGTATGATATCAAAAATCGTGGATTTCTTACAAGAAGATTGTGATTTAGGGTATGTAGGAAAAAAATGTGAGCGCATTAGGGGAAAATGTATTGATAAAGTCATGGGTAGATTCTTATCCCTAAGTACGGAGGATAGAGAATTATATGTCAAGGATATTCTCAAACAAATATCATACATAAGTCAAAACCATCCTCTTGCGGACCAAAACTCATTTAGAAGAGCTGTGGTTCCAGATCTTTTTCAAAAGTTGATTGAGAGCTTTCAAGAGTATAAAATCAGGCTAGATAAAATATTATCAACATTTGGCCCTTTCGAAAGGGATAGGATCTGCTCTTTATTGAACATAGCATATAAAGAACCGCTGAATGAACAAATTCCAAATCAATCGTCGTGCCAAGGGCTTGAGGATCTCTTCGTTCCATCTTGTAGACCATTTGTTCTCCAATTTATTGTACGGTTGGAAGAGGCGGGAATCATAATGAACCGCAAATATAATTATCCGAAAAAGAACTATTTAGCAAAGCTGGTAACTTATATGCGGGAGCAGGGCATCGTCTGCGGCGGGAAAAAGAGAGTTGTCTGGAAACATTTCTATGAGTATTTTGGAGTAAAAGTTGTAGACCGTAGAGACGAAGGTATCGAAAGCGAAGAAGAGTATATAATAACCGAAAGCAATCTTTTTAAAAGCGAGAATAAAAACATCTCTGAGGAAGAAGAGAAGGACTTTGATCTTATTTGTCGTGTTTTTCCTTCCAAATTGTAGGAATTGGAAAAATTGGAATCTGGAACTCGTGATCTTTGTGGCATAATTATAAGCATTATGAACAAGAATTTATTTTTATCAGGGTTAACACCCCAAGAGTTTCAGGAGATGCTCATCAATTCGTTGGAGCAAGTTATTAAACCTTTGGTATCCGCTAAAGAGAGTAGGTCAACGGAATTACTTACACGCAAGGAGGCGGCAAGACTTTTGCGTATATCCTTGCCCACTTTGGCTGATTGGACTCAACAAGGTATCATACATGCGATCCGTATGGGAAGACGGGTATTTTACCTTGTATCTGATATTCAGAATGCACTGAAGAAGCGGGAGGGGTAAATCATGTATGATACCCTAAGATTTCGATTAAATTGTTTGGAGAGGGAGAAGAGAGATCTCCTCTCCAAATTTGATTTTCAAGAAGGAAGATACCCCGGACACTGGTCTTGTCAATTGGATAATTTAATAATTAAGGTTCATGGTTCAATTATTACCGTAGAAGGCAGTCTTGTTAAATTCCATGAGGGGAATAACCTATGTTCATTGAACAGGGAAACGACCAAACAAGCCATAGACTTACTTGGTGACAGATTACATCTGGATATAAAATCAGCCCATGTTACACGTATAGATATAGCGGAGAATTTTGAGATGTCTCATAACGTAAGGGAGTATTTACCATTCCTAGGCTACTATCCTCGACACAAGCGAGACTCAAAATATAGAACCTCGCTTTATTATGGAACGAACGGCCATACTTGTCTCTTCTACGACAAAGGAAAAGAATTGCAGGGTAAAAAAGGAATGGAGAGCTGTTTACTAAGGTTTGAGAGTAGATGGTTTAAGTCCTTATCCGCACAGTTGAAGTGGAAAAACATAACAGGTGGGACTTTATCGGATCTTGACTTTTATCGATACATTATTCAGCTATGGAGAAAGAACTATTTTGATATCAAAAAAAGAAATATCCCGCTTCCTAAGCCTAATGTTCCTATAAATACTGCAAAGAAGGCGAAGGATTATCTATTCAGCGCCTTATTGTCCTCGTCAATGGAATCCACAGAGGAGCTAAGGATGTTTTTGATAGAGCAGCTAGACACCCAAAACAAGAGCCGATTTAAAAGGATGCTAAATGACCTCAATGATGACTTTACCATAAACGAGATGTCTCCGCTTATGGAAGAACTTGATAGCAAGATCAGGGATCGCGTCTCATTGGAATTAAGTATTATCTAATAATAAGGTAAACTTATAATCAAAAAATGATATATGGGACATATACCACACTGTTCTTGATGGGTTATAACCTACCTCATATAACCCCATATGAGTGCTGTTTCCTCGGCCGTATTGGACGAAAGGCAGCTCGTGGAGAATTATAAGGAAACGTATGTAAATGGCTAAAAACGCCTTTTCCTTAACTCAAAATCATGAGGAAGGAAAGGCACAGGATAGGGCTGGAGGTTATACGGAGGTACATGGTTTTGATAAATAGGGGAAGACGGAAAACATGGTTCCTGAAAAGCCATAAGACGTTCACTTGCGGAAGGAAAACGATGACGGTAGAACTCATTGGTTAAGTACCATCATTCTGTCCATATTTGAGGCTTACAACGTATCTAGGCTTAGTTTTTTCCTAGTAAAATGTAGGAAATAATACCCTTGTCGGGGATCTGTCAAATAAATTTAGAGAGGTGGGGGATATTTCCGGGAGGTGGTATCTCTCGCTTCTTTTGTTTTTAGAGGATATTGTTCTGTAAACGATTTCCCAAAAAAGAATCACGATAAAACGGAATTTAGAAAATGTTCGTTATATTTGCGTGAGGTAATCACTAAAAGATGAAACAACAGATAATTAATAAGCTAAGAGGCTTTTTCTCTTTGCAGCCAATAGAGAAAGCGTGGGTGTTTGGTTCCTGTTCACGTGGAGAGGAGACGAAGGATAGTGATATTGATATTCTGGTTCGTTTTGACTCCCACGCTCGTATTACATTATTCAAGTATGCGGGTATGGTGGAAGCTCTAAGCCAATTGTTGCATCGTAAGGTTGATTTGGTGGAGGAAGGACAATTGAAGGATTTCGCCGTTTCTTCTGTAGATCGGGATAAAATATTGGTATATGAGAGAGAAGCCTAAAGACGATACACGCCTACGGCATATGCTGGAGGCGATAAATAATGTCATTGAGTTCACGACAGATGTGACTTTTGAGGAGTATTCCAGGAACAAGATATTGCGTTTTGCGGTCATCAAGAATTTGGAGATTGTAGGGGAGGCTGCTTATTTGATTACAAAGGAATTTCGGGAGGAACATCAAGAGATCGCATGGAATGAGGTCATAGGCATGCGTCATGTGTTAGTGCATGGATATTATCAGATTCGGGATGAGATTGTGTGGGGAACCATTCAAACAGATTTATTTCCGCTTAAGGATAAGATAGAACGGTTGCTCTGTAAATAACTCAATGTATTGTTTAGAAAATAACCCTTTATTGGGGGGTATATCAAATAAATTTAGAGAGGTGGGGGATATTTCCGAGGAGGTGGTATCTTTCGCCTCTCTCATTTTTAATACGATCACTATCAACCAAGTTACCAATCTCGTACTTTTCGGCAAACTGCTATACGATAGTGCATGTTGGCGTATAAGGCGTTTTTAAGCCCGTTTTAGGCTATATAACCCCGCCCCTATATTCCTCATGTGTTTTCTTGAAATGTTTTGTGAGTAGCTTTAAATAAGATTCTCTGCGATTTTCTTTGCCCTTTGTTTTATATGTAATACATTTGCGATGTATTGAAAATAACGTAGAAGCGTTAAGATATTATCTTGCATTGAAACTTGGACACTTTCATTCGCACAGGATAATGGACAAAATGCTCCTACGTCTTTGTCGTCGTATACTTACCTATCTATAGATGGGCAAATTATATGTACTTATAAGGCGTGGGGCTATTGTTTATTATTGTGCGAAGGGCAGTCCAAGGCCTCAATGCAGTAGTATCCAATAGTCCCCACGCTTCTTTTATTTGTTAATCTTCCTAGTGGGGAATAGGGAAGAAAAAATACATATCATGAATAAAACAAAACTATTATTAGTATTACTTATTTCTATTTTGAATATAGGAATAAACAACGGACAAAGTCGGACAGAAACAGATAGTATTGGTATTGTATTAAGGGCCCTGTACGACAATCTGGATGGAGATAACTGGAAACACAAGGACAATTGGTTTTCTGATAAACCTTATGAGGAGTGGTATGGGCTTAAATTCGATGTGTCTGGACTTTATGGTATAAATTTAATGGATAATAACTTAACAGGAGTATTGCCTCCGGAGATCGGTATGTTGCCACACTCTTGTTTGTCTTTAGATGTTCGTAGGAACAACATATCAGGCAATCTCCCTGTGGAAATTTTAAAAGTCCCACATTTATATCCTTATATTAAAGGCAATAAGTTTACTGGAACACTTCTGGAGGCGTTCAAATCTGCCTTTTTCTACGATGAAGAGTGGTTAAAAACAGAAGTCTGTCAACAAAAAGCTGGATATGGTTTTGATTTTCCAGCTACTGTAAATATGATCAAGATCGATGATAATATCTATCTACACCCCCATTTTAATGCGATTGAATATCGATTAGAGAATATAAAAATAGAAGATTTATTAATGACTGATTATAAAACTGATATTACAAGAAAACTTTATAAACTTTTCGATGATAAATTCGATATTATTGTATACCTATTTAACGGAATATCTCCATTCTCTTCTGGTTCAGGATTTGCAGATATTAAAAATAACATAGAAGGGATAGGTAAAAAAAACTTTGATAACTCCTCACATTATGGCTCCAACGGTAGATTAACCGGTATTATACATACTTACCGAGACCATAATGCCCTCAACCATGAAATGATGCATAATTGGAGCGGTTTAGATTTAGAGCAACTTGTATATAGCAGCGATAAACTAAAAAAAGACCCAAATCATTGGGGAGTATCAGATGTAAACGGAATACTTGGAGGTTTTCCTATAGACAAAATAAAAAACAATATTGATGGAAATCCTAATAAATATCAAATACGTTCATATACAAATACAAGCTATGCGCCTTTAGAATTATATCTAATGGGGTTAATTGATATAAAAGAAGTTCCAGATATTCATGTATATACTGATATTCCTTTCTATGAAAGAGACCCGGAAAATATTACTTTCATAGCAAATACAGTTACGACATGGACTTGGCAAGATATAGAGAGAAAATTCGGAAAACGAAACCCCTCTGTAGAAAACTCTCAGAAAGAATTTTCAATACTAACGGTTATTTTAACAACAGACCCCGTAAATAATCTAGAATGGGAGGTAATACAAGAACGTATTAATTCTCAAGCAGACAAAGAAGATACAAATGACCCTTATATCATAAAAAGTTTTTGGCAAGCAACAGGAGGAAGAGCGTCGATTGAAATAGATAAATTAAATGAGAAACTTAAAAATCCAATTGTATCCAATGACAAGATAGACGTACTTTCTTCTTTAAGGCTAATCAAGAATCAAGATGCAATTACTATTTCATCCCAAAAACTCGTTGAAAAAATAGATGTATATGACATGAATGGCCGATTTATCAAAAATGAGTCTGTAAACAGCAATAATCATACTATACATTTAAGGCCAAACATTCATTACATTATCAAAGCTTATTTTAAAGACAAGAGTACAGAGTCTATCAAAATATAAAATCAAACATCATTAATAGTACAACTTTCGGGGAGGACGTTTTTTAACAAAAGTAAGGGTGTGCATAGAGACATAGCATGCATACCCTTTCTTATAATCTTAATCTTCCTTTTTCACGAGTTGCACGATTATTTTTCTCATAACATTTCTTGGACAAAAAATCTTATCCCGAACTAATGTTATTAACTTGTGTGATAGTTTTTTTTGGGGGGGGTACTGGCTTTCATAATCCTTCTATTCTGGGCAAGGCCGGAGCGATGGACATTTAAGTCTTTTTGCCTTTGGCTGGCTACTTGGGTCTCATGGGGATGTTGTCCGCCTTTGTACGTGTGGATTGAGCGGAGATGGCAGCGGGCGAGTTGGAAAAGATGTTCTTATGCGCTGTTATCTCCTATCTCTCTTATTAGCTTAATATATGCTTGCTCGTTTGTATCTGATATCGTCAATAAGCCGTATAGGAGCCGGATGGGGATCTCATATAAGGTGGGTGTAGGATTGCCAGCGTACGAGGTTATAGATCGCACCTATGGAAAAAAGTCGTTCACTTTGGACTATATGGATCGGATAGATATTAAGTTTGAACCGGGTCGTGAAACGGAGAGATTCTATTGGTGGATGAAGACGAATCCCCCGGCTCATTGGAGCGTGTCGGAGGACGGTGGTTTTTACTTTAATGAGATTTCAGAAGATGGAACCTTCTTCACAATGCGTGTAGATTCTCAGAAGGGTACGGCACGTATAGAATATGGAGCGTGGTAGATAACTGGGGTTCGATTGTCGGGGGGGAGGCCTTGTGTTCCGTGGATGGCGGCGGGATCCGTAGTTCCTACCCTTTCTTCTTGGTGCGTAAAAGCCTATTTATTACTGTTTAGGTGTCATAAAGTGGGATATTGTTTGCTATTTTGTTCTTAGGATATGCGGGGTTGGTAAGTGATTTTGCATAGATCAATCCATGCAGGCCAACAAAGGCTGTTTTAGCCATATTGAATAAGGTACTTAGGAAAAGCACTAAGTATGACTAGAAAGCCTTTCCTGTGGCTTAAAAGTGAGGATATATCCATACAACACAGATGCACAACGAGGACTATCGTTCATAGAGAGAAGTTGGGCTGTAGAGGTCCTCGGAAGCTCCGGGCGCCCTTTCCATGGAATATAGGAATTATTTGCTTCATAACGGAAAAACACTTATATTTGTACATCCTCATAGCTTATGAGGTTTATCAATTACAAATGAGGCCTTATTCCCGGTTCGGGCAATAAGGCTTTTATTTTGTGCAGCGTCAAAGTAGCATCAATTCTCGAAATCTTAGATAAAGCAAAAATGCTAATTGCTTTATTATCAGCAATTAGCATTTTTACTAAGTGGTGCCACCAGGAATCGAACCGGGGACACAAGGATTTTCAGTCCTTTGCTCTACCAACTGAGCTATGGCACCATCATGTCGTTTTGTATATCGTTGTTTCGATTACGGGTGCAAAGGTAGGTATTATTTTTAATCCAGCAAATGTTTTGAAAGAAAAATTCACAGGACAGTAAATTATCTATTTTTCCTACAAAAAAATCCACTTTTCTCTTGCAGGTTCAAAAACAATGTGTACCTTTGCACCCGTAATCGAGACAACGATACAAAAAAACGGGATGTAGCACAGTTGGCTAGCGCGCCACGTTCGGGACGTGGAGGTCGGAAGTTCGAGTCTTCTCATCCCGACTCATCAAAAAGGCAAGAATCTTGAAAGAGATCTTGCCTTTCTTTTTTCAATCCTATTAATATCTAATGAATAACAAAAGGTATCAACATATATTGTTCGATCTGGACGGTACATTAACCGATCCTATGATTGGCATTACCAGTTCTGTAAAGTACGCCCTCTCCTATTTCAATATAGAAGTAGAAGATTTACGATCTTTATGCCCTTTCATCGGGCCACCATTAAAAACATCCTTTAAGGACTTCTATCAGTTTACAGATGAGCAAGCAGATGTAGCCATTGCTAAATACCGGGAATATTTTTCAAAACAAGGTATTTTCGAGAATACCCTGTATCAAGGTATTGATGAATTACTCCGTTTGCTTACCGAAAACGAAATGAAAATCTACTTAGCCACCTCAAAGCCGCAGCCCTTCGCTCAACAAATTCTAGAATATTTCCACTTAGAATCTTATTTTACATTTGTTGGAGGAAGCACATTCGACGGAAACCGTTCCGAAAAAGCGAATGTAATACAATATGTATTAGACAGCACCGATATAAAAACACGGTCTGACGTAGTCATGATCGGTGATCGTAAATATGATATAAAAGGGGCCAAAGCGAATAACATAGATTCAATAGGAGTCCTTTACGGCTACGGGGATGAAGAAGAACTAGCGAATGCCGGAGCAAACAAAATCGTTACTGATATAAAAGAACTATCATCTTTCCTTCTAACAGGGAATATCCCCATATAGAAAGCTTAAGCAGATCTATAAATCACATTAAAAATAAACATCAGCAATAAAGAGAATGAAATATTTGGAAAACTCGGCTTCAACCGGGCTACCAATTTTTCTATAGCGATCTTCATCTGTACACGAACCGTACTCTCTTGAACCGATAATATTTCCGCAATCTCCTTCGTTTTCAATCCCTCCTCACGAGACATCAAAAACACAAGACGGCATTTCTCAGGAAGTTCGTCAATCGCTTTATCAAGCATCTCTCTCATCTCTTTTAACTCCAAATGCTCCTCCGGAGAACCCTCATCTTCCTCTTCCATTAATGGCAACAACTCATTTAAAGAAACCCTATTCAAGTCTTTATTCCTTGCTTGAAAACGAAAAGACTCGTTACGTACGGAAATATATAAATAGGTATCTATATTATCAATATCCTTTAATCGTTTCCGGGATTGCCAGACCGAGAAAAAAACATCTGTCACAACTTCACGGCATGCCTCCTTCTCGCCTAAACAATAATAAGCGAAGCGAAAAAACCTGATCATAATATAAATTATAAAAACGTTCGAAAGCTCCCCTGTTATCTACCGACACAGATTCAAGCAACCCTTTGATATCTCGCACAAAAACTCCCACTCCTTTTTCTTTGATTTGGCAAACATACTAAATATAATCTAAATGCCTTTTTAAAAAGCGGACTATTTTTTCTCATATTTTACTTGCATATTCAAATTATTAAACTACTTTTGCACCCGCAATACGGAAGTAGCTCAGTCGGTAGAGCACTGGTCTCCAAAACCAGGTGTCGGGAGTTCGAGCCTCTCCTTCCGTGCGTGAGCGGCAACACTATGAATATGTGTTGCCGCTTTTTTATTATTCTCCTTCTCTTCCCATTGCGATAAAAAAGCGTAAATAAGACAACATTTTTCGTTAAAGAGACTATTTTTTCTTTCAATATATAAAGGAATATACTACTTTTATTGCCGATTTTAAATCTAATTGAGACTTAGTGTAAATCGTATACCATAGAAACAGATGACAACTAACAAATTTTCAAATCGATACTCGTCTGAGAGGAAAAAGTATTTTTTCAAAAGTAAGGCGTTTATCCTGTTCCTCGGATTATTTTTGGGAGCTGGGATTATGATCGCCCTTTATAAAACATCTGTATATTTCTCGACAGATGAATCTTGTATGATGTGCCACGTGCATCCTCACGTAGAAAACAGTTGGAAACTTTCCAAACATGTAAATAATGGAAGTGGCGTTAAGACACATTGCGTAGCTTGTCACCTCCCACCCCAAACAAATACTTGGAAACATTATAGCGCAAAGGCTAAATTGGGTATGAAAGATGTTTGGTCATACTTGACTAAAGACAGCGCAGATTTCAATTGGGAAACTAAGTCCGAGTTGGAACACGCCGTTAAATATATCCCCAATGAATCTTGTAAGGAGTGCCATCAGAACTTATTCCCCGAAGGAATTACCGATGATGGTGTAACGGCACATTTATATTATGATGAGAATGAGAAAAAGCTAGATCTACAATGTATTAGTTGCCATTTGGATGCAGGACATTACAATCCGAACTACAATCACTCTAAGATGGTTGGCATACCGGGACAAAACACATCCGGGGCAACCTCGATAGATACCAGCCTGTTTTTTAAGGAACCAACTACAGTAACCTCTTTCACCGATTATGTAGAACAAATTCCCGGAACAATGGTCTCATTCAAGATGATTGCCATTCCCGGAGGTTCATTCAAAATGGGTAGTGAGGAAAAAGAGGCGTTTCATAAAGCAGATGAGTCACCTGTACACAACGTAACCGTTAGTCCATTCTTCATGGCTGAGGTCGAGGTGACTTGGGATCAATACTGGGCTTTCTATGGGAATACGATGAGTGAGGGCCGTACCCCTCCAGAGACCGTATACGCAAATAACAGTAATCCGAATGTCGATGCCATCTCCGGTCCTACACCTCCGTTCGGTTTCCCTGATCAAGGCTGGGGTGGCGGAGATCGCCCGGCTATTACAATGACTCATTATGCGGCCGAGACTTTCTGCCAATGGTTATCCAAGAAAACAGGAAAGACTTATCGTTTACCGACCGAGGCGGAATGGGAATATGCGGCACGTGGCGGCACGGAAACGCCTTATTTCTTTACGGGTAATCCAAAAGACTTCTCCGATCAAGGCTTCTGGCGTAAATTTTTCGACGCTAAGACTGATAGTATAGGTTCTTATGTGATTTATAGCAAGAACAGCAAAAACAAGACGCAAGAACCGGATTTAGTAAAAGCCAATCCCTTTGGTTTAAAGAATATGTTGGGTAATGTAATGGAATATTGTGCCGACAAGTATGATCCTGAAGCTTACGCTAAAAGCGGAAGTAGCGCCACAGATCCATTGGTTACTGAAGGTACAGAATGGGTAGTGAGAGGCGGTAATTATACCTCCGATGCGGCAGATCTTCGCTGCGCTTCCCGTGATTATACCAAACATGAAGCTTGGTTAAAAACCGATCCGCAACAGCCGAAGAGTATCTGGTGGTACTCCGACATCAGAGGAATCGGTTTCCGTGTTGTATGTGAACCTAATAAATAGTATCTAAAAAAATAATATCATGAAAAAAGAGAACAGCATTAGCAGAAGATCATTTCTGAAAAGTTCAGCCCTAGCGGGTGCGCTTGGAGCAATTGGAACAGGTAGTACAGTTGGTGTATTAACTTCTTGTGGTGGAGGTGAAAGTGCGAACGCAATAAAGCCTTTGAAAGAACCCGGTACTTATTACGTGCCCGAATTACCAGATCTGGCAACTGATGGAAAAGAACTAAAAGCTGGTGTAATCGGTTGTGGCGGACGTGGTTCCGGAGCCGCTTTTAACTTCTTGAACGCTGCGAACGGCGTTACGATCGTGGCTTTAGGCGATACGTTCCAAGAACGTGTCGATGATTTGGCAAAGAAATTAAAAGATGAGAAAGGAATTGATGTACCGGCTGATAAACGTTTCGTCGGCTTGGATGCGTACAAACAAGTGATTGATAGCGGCGTAGATGTAGTGATCGTCGCCACTCCTCCCGTATTCCGTCCAGTTCATTTCCAATACGCCACAGAAAAGGGCAAACATTCCTTCTTAGAGAAACCTATCTGTGTTGATCCGGTTGGTTACCGTACCATTATGGCTACCGCAAAACAAGCTGCGGCAAAGAATTTATGTGTCGTAACCGGTACTCAACGCCATCACCAACGCAGTTATGTCGAGTCTTACAAGAAGATCATGGAAGGATTGATCGGTGAGATCACGGGCGGTACGGTTTACTGGAATCAGAATATGCTTTGGTATCGGGATCGTCAACCGGGATGGAACGATTGCGAATATATGATCAAGGACTGGGTAAACTGGAAATGGCTTTCCGGCGACCATATCGTAGAGCAACACGTACATAATATAGATGTATTCACTTGGTTCAGCGGATTGAAACCAGTCAAGGCTGTAGGTTTCGGTTCTCGCCACCGTCGTATCACTGGCGACCAATATGATAACTTCAGCGTTGATTTCACAATGGAAAATGGTATCCATATGCATAGTATGTGCCGCCAGATAGATGGTTGTGCAAATAATGTAAGCGAATTCATCCAAGGAACCAAGGGATCATGGAGCAGTGACACGATGGAGATCAAGGATTTGGCAGGAAACGTTATCTGGAAATATGATAGCGAAGCCGAAAAAGCGAACTTCAAGCAAACTGACCCGTATACATTAGAGCATGTAAACTGGATCAACTGCATCCGTGGTGGTAAACAAATCGAGCAAGCTTCTGAGACTGCTATCTCCAATATGGCCGCAATCATGGGTCGTGAGTCCGCTTACACGGGTACCGAGACCACTTGGGATGCCATGACTGCCTCTGCATTGGATTACACTCCGAAAGATTTGAACTTAGGAAAGATGGATATGAGCGGCTTCGTCGTTCCTGTTCCGGGTAAACCAATCGACAAGAAATAATCCAGACTGTTTATGACATTAAATAGAAGAAACTTTTTAAGAACCTCCTTATCCGGCGCTGCTTTAGCGGTAGGAAGTACGGCCTTGGCCTCCTGCTCTTCCAAGCCGGCAAACACTGCCAAAGGAGAAAAAGGGAGCGACAAGCCCGGCAAGGACCTTGAATTAAAGCTTTCTTTCCAAGAGGGAATCGCCCCGGGTGAAAGTTTGAACGAGAAACTTGATTTTATGGAGAAGTTGGGCGTTGTAGGTTTTGAGCCGGGTGGCGGAGGATTAGCCAGCCGGGTAAACGAGATCAAGCAGGCCTTAAACGGACGTAATATCAAAGTGAGTGCCATTTGCGCCGGCTTCAAAGGCTTTATTCTTTCTACCGATCCAGCCATCCGCAAGGAATGCATGGATACGATGAAAGAGATCATCGCCGCAGCCGGTGAATTAGGTTCTACGGGCGTGATTATCGTTCCTGCCTTTAATGGTCAAGTCCCCGCCTTGCCTCATACGATGGAGACACGGGATTTCCTTTGCGAGCAATTCAACGAGATGGGAACTTTCGCCGCCCAGCATGGGACTAGCGTCATCTTTGAACCTTTGAACCGAAAAGAGTGTTTTTATCTACGTCAAGTAGCCGACGCCGCCTCTTTATGCCGGGATATCAATAATCCGGGTGTACGTTGCATGGGCGACTTCTGGCATATGACATGGGAAGAGACCTCTGATATGGGAGCCTTTATCTCCGGTGGAGAGTATCTCCAACACGTACACGTGGCCAGCCGCAAACGTCGCAGCATGCCGGGTGAGGATGGAGATGCCGATAACTATATCAATGGTTTCAAGGGATTGAAAATGATTGGTTATAACAACTACGTAAGCTTCGAGTGCGGATGTCAAGGAGACCGTAACGTGGTAGTCCCCGCCGCCGTCAAGTTATTACGTGAACAATGGGAACAAGCTTGATAAGATGCCTTTAGTATACCCAAATATGCAATTGAGTGAGGTGGTGGAAGAACACCCCTCACTCATTCCCGTAATCAACCGGTTTGGGATTCGTCTCGGGCTTGGCGACAAATCGGTGAAGACGCTCTGTGAAGAACATTCGCTGGATACGGACTTTTTATTGACAGTGATCAATACCTTCCTCAACGAGGAGTATTTTCCGGAGAAGAAGTTACAAACTTTCCATACATCGCAGATCATTGATTACCTGACAAAGACGAACCAATACTATTTACGTTATCAGCTTCCCAATATAGAACGCCATCTAGGTTCCTTTATCTCGATGAGTACGCCCGGTAATCCTACTCTTGGATTGATAGGACGCTTCTTCTCCTCGTTCAAGGAAGAACTCATCGCCCGCATTGAGAAAGATGATAAGATATGGTTCCCCTACTGCATGTCGTTAAGTAAAAAGCTGGGAAAAGAACCGGCGGGAACGATTGATGGATTGCAAATCACCTCCGAGCAACGTACGGAAGATACCATCGAGGCCCTTTTAGCCGACTTAAAAAGTATCATGGTCAAGCATCTTTCGGGAGATTACGACGAGAATTTATGTTATGCCGTCCTCTTCTCCATCTGTAGTCTGGAGAAAGATATCAAACAACACAACCGGATCCGGTATCGAATCCTTACCCCCATGGTCTCGGCCATGGAAAAATTATGTATCTAACGATCTGAAATGCATCGAAACAAACAAATAGCGATCATACTGTCTGATACCCTAAGAAGTATTGGGCTGCAAAGCTTGCTGACCGACTACTTCCCCCCGGTAGAGGTTTGCTATTTTCCAAATTTCGAGATGCTTTCCTCCACAGGAAGCGACACCTACGATTACTATTTCACCGATTCAGATACCCTTGTGCTCAACGCAGATTTCTTCCTCCCGAGAAGAAACAAGACCGCCCTCCTCATCGACAGCACCGAAGAACACGGGGCGCTCTCGTCTACGAACCGTATCACGTTACGTTCCTCCCAAGAGACCATTATCGAGCAATTGCAACAATTATTTACGAGCGACAGCTCCGGCAACACCACTACCGAAAACAACAAGGACCTATCCAGCCGTGAGGTAGACGTACTTCAACTGATCGTAAAAGGCATCACGAATAAAGAGATCGCCGATAAGCTGAACATCAGCTTGAACACCGTCCTCACCCATCGTAAGAACATCACCGCCAAGCTGGGCATCAAGACCGTATCCGGCCTCACCTTCTACGCCATCATGAACGGGATCATCTCCGGCGACGATATCGAACTATAGCGAAGCCAACAAACCAGCTTTCAAAATCACTACATCTAGTGATTGACCATCCTGTTTCTTTACCGTTTCTTCGCGATTGAAAAAATATACTAACAAAAGAAATTCGATGAAGAGACACTACTTAGGTATCATCGCCCTAGGTGCGTTGGGGCTGCAAAATGTATACGCCGAGGACATCAAGGCTAACGAGAACGACACGATAAAAACCTATAACATGGGTGAGGTAATCGTGACCTCATCCACGAAGGAGACGAATAACCTCCGTACGTTACCCGGTTCCGTATCGATCCTTTCCCCACAAATGATCTCCGGCAGGCAGATCGACGCATTAAAGGATATAAGTTCTTTCGTCCCGAACCTATACATGCCGGATTATGGGGCAAAACTAACCTCGGCCATCTATATCCGCGGTATCGGAGCCAGAAGTAGCGGACAATCCGTGGGCTTATATGTAGACAACGTGCCTTATCTGGATAAAAGCACCTTCGATTTCGAGCTGACCGATATCCAACGCATCGAGGTATTACGAGGGCCGCAAGGAACCTTGTATGGTCGTAACGCCATGGGGGGCATCGTAAATATCTATACCATCTCCCCGTTCGATTACCAAGGAAAGAAACTCTCCCTATCGGCCGGAAGCTACGGGCAATATAAAGTCAAAGCCTCCCATTATGCTAAGTTGAGCGAGACCATCGGATTTACCGCCGCCGCTTACTATGACCATAGCGACGGTTTCTACACCAATGCCTACGATGGGAAAAAGATCGATAAGGAAGACAATGTAGGCGGCCGATTCAAGTTAGAAGGTCGCTTCAATCCGAACTTCCGTGCCTCCTACTCCCTTTCCGTAGATTATACGGATCAAGGAGCGTTTCCATATGGTATGTTCATCGGAACCGGAAATACCGATCACAAGTATGTAAATCCTATCAATATCAACGATCCCAGCTCTTATAAACGGACTGTTATCGCCAATAACCTGTCCCTCGAATACCGAAATGAGCACGTGATACTGAGCAGCACCACCGGTCATCAATATTTCAAGGATGACATGAAGATGGATCAAGACTTCTCCCCTCTCTCGATCTTTACCCTCAACCAAAAGCAAAAGCAAAACGCTTTCAGCGAGGAATTGGTGATCAAGAGCAACACGAGGAATAATTACCAATGGTCCTTCGGACTCTACGGTTTCTACGATGATCTACATACGGACGGCCCAGTCGATTTCAAGGAAGATGGGATTAAGACCGTCCTCCAGCCCGTATTCGATCAATTGAAGAAAGATCACCCTAAGATGCCCTATCTAAAAATTCTGGACGATCATCTTTATATTCCGGGTTCTTTCGACACCCCTTCTTATGGCCTTGCTTTGTATCACCAATCCACTTATAACAATCTGTTCACGGAAGGCCTGTCAATTACCGCCGGTATCCGCTTGGATTACGAGAAGCAAAAGATGGATTACAATTCTGAGGCTAAGATGAGAATGGGGTTCGGCTTCGTAGAAAACGGACCGGTTATCGACATCGAGAAACTTTTCCCGATCCCAACCACCGTGATGGACGCCAGTGTCTCCCAAGACTTCTGGCAAGTACTTCCGAAAATATCTTTAAAGTACGAATGCTCGCCAAACACGTTCACCTATGTATCGGTAGCGAAAGGTTATAAGACCGGGGGCTACAACGTACAAATGTCGGCAGACGTGATGCAAAGCCAGATGCAATACGATATGATGAGCGCTTTCAAGGACATGATGCCGATCGAGGTCAAAGAACCTACCCCCATCGAGGAAGTAGCCGCCTACAAACCGGAGAAAAGCTGGAACTACGAGATCGGTATCCGTAGCGAGTTGCTATTCCAACGCCTAAGCGCAGAATTGACAGGTTTCTATATGGACATTAAAGACGTGCAGCTGACCAAATTCGTAAATAGCGGAAACGGCCGTATCCTCACCAACGCCGGGAAAGCAAAAAGCTACGGTATAGAGGCCTCCTTGCGTGCCCGCATCATCGATGGGCTAACCGCCGACGTTAATTACGGTTTCACCCATGCTACGTTCCGGGATTACAACAACGGGAAAGAGGATTTCAAGAACAACTTCATCCCATATACCCCACGTCATACCCTCAACGTCGGACTGCAATACACCCGCCTGTTCCGTAACGCATGGATAGACCAATTCTCCGCCTCCGCCCAATTCAGCGGTGTCGGAAAGATCTTCTGGACCGAGCGAAACGACATCTACCAGAAATTCTACGGAACGGTGAACGCAAAGGTAGGCGTACGCAAAGGTATCGTCAACGTAAACCTATGGAGCCGTAATATAACGAACACTCATTACTCTGCATTTTATTTCGAGTCATTCGGGAATCCGTTTATCCAACTAGGTAAGCCTTTCCAGATCGGTGCGGAGGTGGCGATCGCCTTTTAAGCGCAAGCGTTCAATAGAAATAAAAAACGGGAGAGCCGGCTATTACACCAACTCTCCCGATAACATTTCACATAAAAACAAAATCGATCTTTTTTATCTAGCTATTTTAAAAATCGTAAGAAATATCAGCTTAAAGTACTCAAACAATGTAGGATGGTTAATATATCTCATATTGAGTTCAATTTTCGCCGGCATAATATCCTCAACATAAGTTTTGTCGGGATTTGAAGACTGTCCAAGTAACCTATTTTCATCCATATACACTATAGATGCGTAATCTGTAATACCCGGCCGGACAGCCAACACACGCCTTTGTTCAGTCGTATACATATCGACATACTTACGCACCTCGGGCCGAGGACCTACCAAACTCATATCCCCTTTAAGTACATTGATCAATTGAGGAAACTCATCCAATTTATACTTACGGATATAATAACCAGACCGTGTAATCCGTGGATCACGCCCTCCTACGGTAATAAGTCCCTTCTTATCAGAACCTACACGCATACTTCGAAATTTAAGCAACTGAAAATCTCGATTGTTACGTCCTACACGAATTTGCCTATAAAAAACAGGTCCGGTAGAATCACACTTAATCCAAATTGCCAGAATAACAAACAAAGGACTTAGCAAGATAAGACCTATCCCGCTGGCTACAACATCAAAAAAACGTTTCAAATCGATTGATTATTTTATTGGGTAATAATATCAACAAAATTAGAAATCACATACTCTACGTCCTCATTCGTAAGACTGGTATGCAAAGGAAGAGTAATCTCGTTATGGTATTGGTTGTAAGCATTCGGATAATCTACGATATCAAAACCTAAATTTTTATAGGCCGTCATCATTGGTAAAGGCTTATAATGTACGTTACAAGCGATTCCACGTTCAGCCATCCGCTCTATCACAGCATTTCGATATTCCACATCCTCACCAAGCAAACGTACTAGATACAAATGCCCACTCGAAGAATGGTCATCACCAAAATGATCCAAGACCTGCACATCGCACCCCCTCAGTCCTTCATTATACCTCTCAATAATCTGACGACGACGATACAGCATTTCCGGATAACGCTTCAACTGCGCAAGACCAATACCCGCCATTACATCCGTCATATTACACTTATAATACGGAGCGACAATATCATACTCCCATGCTCCCAACCTCGTCTTAGCTAGTGCGTCCTTGTTCTGCCCATGAAGGGAAAGCAATTGAAACTGTTTATAAAGAGACTCGTTGTCAACCCCATCATGATTTCTCCAAGTCAACGCACCTCCCTCTGCTGTCGTAAGATTTTTCACGGCATGGAAGGAAAACGAAGTAAAATCAGCGATCTCACCACACATCTTTCCATGCCATTTGGCACCAAAAGCATGGGCGGCATCCGCAAGTACGATAACCCGACCGTATGCCTTCTGGATATCATTCACTGGCGAAAACAAATGTTTCTTGCTCTCTACGGCAGCGAATATCTTATCATAATCACAAACCACACCGGCAAGATCAACAGGCAGAACCACCTTTGTCTTCTCCGTGATCGCATCTGCCAACTTATCATAATCCATCTCAAACGAATCAGGAGCGGTATCTACCATGACAACCTTTGCCCCCACATGACAAGTTACACTTGCGGTAGCGGTATACGTATAAGCGGAAGTAATCACCTCGTCTCCTGGCCCAACGCCCAAAACACGCAATATCAACTCCATACAAGCCGTAGCCGAATTCAAGCATACAGCTTGATCCGTTTGGCAGCACATGGCAATTAATCTCTCAAATTCTTTTGTCTTAGGCCCCGTAGTGATCCAACCGGAACGAAGAGCCTCTGATACTAAATAAACTTCACTTTCAGTTATATCAGGAGGAGAAAAAGGAATTTTTTTTATACTCATAACCTCATACAAGTTTATAATTATTATTAATCATTCAATCAAAATCGTAAAAAACTTTTTTGAATTTATCATAAATATGATCAAATGTTAGATTATCTGCAATATATTTTTTCGCTTGCTTACCTATTTTTTCTCTTAGAGAACGATCATCCATTAATTTTATAATAGTATCAGCCATTTTTTGAAAATCAGTTCGGATAAAGATATGTTCTCCATCAACAATCCCCTCCAGTCCTTCTGCTCCAATTTCAGTTGTCACAACACAGCAACCGATTGACATCGCTTCAATAATTTTATTTTGTACTCCAGCTCCAGAATACATCGGAACAACCACAACAGAAGCTTTCTTCAAATAAAACTTAGGATCATCGACAAACCCCGTAATAATAACATGCTCAGATGCAAGTCGACAAACAGAGGCAGATGGTCGAGAGCCTACAATATAAAAACGAACGGATGAATCCAAAAGCAAAATAAGAGGTAGCACATATCGAACAAAAGTCGTTACAGCAACTATATTTGGTTCATAAAACATAGATCCTACAAAAACAATATTTCGAGAATCATTAGGAATAATAAGTTGATCGTCAAAATCAACACTATTACCGATTACCTCAATATGTTTATTTGAAATTTCTAGATCTGCATGCCTCAAAATAAACTGACGATCGACATCGGATATAATAATAAATTTATCAAAAGATTTTAAAACTTTATTCTCATAACTAATTAATCGATTTGCCTCGAATTTATAAACCAGCCTCCATATCCAATTCGCTTTTAAAGAAGCTCCAATATAGTTCATTGAAATAGCATCAACATAATCAATTATCTTATTACACTTACTTCCATCAACGTACGGAACGGTTCTAATATTATTACAAAAAACATAATCATACAAAGATAAATGTTCCTGTATATAACTCATCATCCTCGGAGAATAAAAATAACTACATTGTAATGGTCTAGATTTAAAAAAGCCCAATAATGCGCGTAATACACATTTCCACTTGGGCTCTAAGAATTCACTTATTTGTCGACAAAAACAACGCAATTCGGTTAGATCCGCAAATGTTTTATAAGGATTACAAGTATATACCAAATCAACTTCAAATATTTGTGACAACATCCGAATCATTTGAGATGTACGAATAGAAGCTCCGTCTTGAACTGGAAATGGACGTTTAGAACTAATTACAAGAATACGTTTACGAGAATCCATGACACAAATAATTTGCTCACAATTTAATCATTAGGCAATTGAAACTTTACAATAAAATGCCTCTCTCTTTTTTCCTCTGGAGGCAATTGCATATAATCATGATAAAGATTGGTCAAATACCGATCATAGTCAGCAGGTATATAAACGATTTCTCCTTCAAATAAAGCCTCTTTTGGAGGAAAATATACAGAAGCATCAAATATTTCTCCGTTATAATATTTTCTACCAGTAGGAATACCTAGAGGATTCCCTCTCTTTGAAGAAGCCACAAAACGATCAAACCAATAAACCCATTTCGCATGTGGAATAATACCAAAGATAGATCCCAGCATTTTCTTAATTTGGAATCTTCTCTTTAACGATGAATCTAGAGATACAAATTCTGACAAAGACTCGCTTGGATATTGCGCATATAAAACCATGATGGATACAAACTGGATTACATTGGCGATAAAACCTTTTATAGCTTGTGCGATTTTATACTTAGGCACTGAATCTAAAGCAAACACATCAATATATAATCCTTTGGGGAAGGGTGAATTCTCATTAAAAAGCTCTATATTAAAGGAGTTCTTTCTATATATCTTCAAGAACACAGTTTTTGCATCAGTGTCTCTATTAGGATAGTCAAACTCATATTTATTCCCCAATCTCCCCTCCTTACACAATCGAATCAATTTTTCATAATCATCACGCCTCATCATTACGTCTAAATCATCATCCCAAGGAATAAAACCCTTATGTCGGATAGCCCCCAAACAACTTCCACCACTAAGCATTAATGTCAAGCCTTCTTTTTCACATAATTTCGCTACATCCCTGTATATATCCAACAAAGCTCGCTTCATGGCAGAAGACTCCGAAGATGTCATCTCATGTAAATAATTCGTTTTATGAGCTAACTCATTCATCAATTCACTATCAGATTTCATCTTTACGGTCTTTTTTTAACATCCACCACTTCTCCGGTCAGGGAAGAAAATATAGTATTCACCGACACAGACGCAACAACACTTGATTTCAACAAGGTATCCTCCGGTTCTATGCCAAAATTTCTCTCCCGCATAGGGGTCTTAGTCCGTTCCGGATTAATACAATTGATACGAATACCACTATCCTGCCACTCTTCACTCAACGCTTGTACAAAATTCACGATAGCGGCTTTAGAAGATGAATACAAGCTATATAATTGACGCCCCCTCGTATAAGAACTGGAAGTAAACAGCAGCAGCGCCCCTTTGCTCATTTTTAAATATGGATAAGATTCCCTTGCTACAATAACAGCTCCAAGATAATTCACATGAATACTTTTACAAATCTCCTCATATGTCATTGTAGCCAATGGCTCCCGATTCAAGACTCCAGCCGTATTGACAACCGCATCTATACGCCCTTCCTTATCCATGACAGTTCTCAAAGCATCAGCCACTAGAGCCGAATCGGAGACATCCACTCCATTCTCTGAACGGCTGAAAGAATAGATATGCGCCCCGTACTGGCGACAAATATGGATAATATCAAGCCCAATCCCATAGCTTCCGCCAAAAACAACAATAACCGATGAAGGCAAAGCGGCTATAGTCTTAGGAGTTACCGTTTCATTCTGTTGAGCGATTGATTTTAGCTGAAACAACTTATCCAATAAAAACAGATCTTCTTTGTAAGTCAATTTCATATTAAACTGTTCACCCTTGACTACATACACGAATTCTTCCGGAAGATATCTGTAAACAACTCCACAATCATCTGTCGTTTGAAAATCAAGATCTTTCAATGCTAATTCATAAGCCCGCTTTATCGTAGAACGTTTAAAAGCTTGCGGAGTCTGCCCATTACGCAAATACTCACGAGCTGGTATTCCTGTAATATGGTCTTCCACATCCACTTGAATGATTGTATCAGTCGTCTTGATCGCAACATCCACCGCATTATACGTTTTCAACGCATTGATGCAATCAGTAATAATACGATCATTGACCAATGGGCGAACCGCATCATGGAAGATCATATTCACCTCTTCCTCATAAGCATTAATCGCCGCTAAACTTGAATGGTAACGTTCCTTTCCTCCCTTGAGGATTTTCTTCATCTTGGAATATTCATTCTTCACCAAGATATTCTCTACCTCCTGCACATAATTAGGATTAGAAACCACAACGATCTCATCTATTAACGGATGATTTTGGAAAACATCTATCGTATGTTCAATCACTTTTTTCCCTGCCAACTTCAAGAACTGTTTAGGCGTCGCATCACCTAAACGTTGACCGAAGCCACCGGCCAAAACCACAGCTATATTTCTCATGATCTACGTTTATATATATTAAAATATAAATAAATACCAATAACAAATATTGGATAAGCATATAAGGCGCAAAAAGCGACTAATTTCCACTTCTTTTTTACACTCCCATTAACCCAAAAATATTGAACATATTTCTTAAAATTCATATCATTTAAAACCTCTTTAACAATACGATTAGCTCTAATTGAAAAAGGCTTTTTTTGAGGATATTTAAATAACAAAGCATTACCAACCCAAGTAAAAATAAGTTCTTTATACAAAGCATTTTCTTTCAAATAAATTTTATTTTTTTGCACCAAGAATTTTTCCATCATATTCACAGTATACAGTACATCTTTATCCTTCTCTTTTATCGTATTAATTATACTATCTTTTCTATTCCATCTATAATAATAGTAAGGAGAATCCATCACGATCAAAGAAGACGAACAAATCAAAGCCTTAAACACAAATAATAGATCCTCATATAAAACACCTGTATCAAATCTTAATTCATTTTTCTCCAAAAATGATCTATTAAAGACCTTATTACAAGAAGAAGCTGTAAAACACTCATTTTTCACACAATGTAGCAAATAAGATTCACCTGTTTCAAAACAAGTTTTCCCCTTACTTATAGGGTCTTGCATATAAACCTCATCAGCAAAGCGATATCTTCCTAATACAATTATATCAACCTCATTATTATACGATAAAACCGCCTCTATTTCTTCACAAGTATTCAAAGATATATAATCATCCGAATCAACAAACAGAATATAATCTCCTACTGCATTATCAATACCAACATTACGAGTATATCCTAAGCCCATATTTTTTTGATCTATAACACGAATTCTATCATCAATCCTACTATACTCTTCAATTAAAGATAAAGAGTTATCACTAGAGCCATCATTTATCACTACAATCTCGATATTTTTATATGTTTGATTTATCAACGAGCTCAAGCACTCATTGATATATTTCTCAACATTATAAACCGGAACAATTATTGAATACTTTCTTTTCATCATTTACGAACAGATAAAACATAACACCAGAAAAAATTCCTCCTAGAAACAATGTGAAAATCAGAAAGGAATAAACAAACAATTAAGCTTATATTTTCTTTTAAACCAATAAATCAATTGAACACAAAACAAAACACAAAAAGGTCTATATAAAGCTGTTATAACACTTAAAGGCTCCGCTCTTGGAGACATAAAAAATACAGGAAGCACATAAAACAATATATACATATATGAATATTTTTTCTTACATCTACCGGCAAATCGCATAATTATAAATGTACACATATAACCAACGATCATAACTCCGAACATATTCCCTAAAAGATAAGATTCCGCAATCGCACTACTTCCCATACCATGTCCGTTTAAATAATATCTAGGAGATACTTTATACGACAACCAGTCTGCCCAAGAATACCCTTCCCGTACCGTACCTAAAGTTTGTCCATTAGGTATTCCTAATCCCAAATACTCCATCAACCTATTTTCTCTAAAACTATTTGTTATTGGCCCAACAAAATAAAGCCATCCATTAGCAACTTCATCCACATATTGTATCGTACGGCCTATCGTTTGAATAGAAGTGCCTTGTTGCCAAAAAAAAGATTGAATCAATTGCGTGAAAACAACATCATCCTTTTTTTGATCTAAATCTTTAAAACCACTATCCCTAAAATCATTAACGAGTTGAGCTACATATATTAAAGAAAATCCGATCAACACAAAACGTAACATCCATCTCCAATTCACTCTAATACCTCTAATACCTAAATAGACAAGAAATGCCAATACTTGCGTAAATGTTGCAGATCGACCACCAGTACCTAACAGTATCAACAATGTAAAAATGTAAAAACAACTCACTAATATATATTTTTTCCCTATGGGAAATGTACTTAAATACAAGTATATTCCAGCCACACAAAGATCATCACTAATTCTCAAAATAGGATTATCAACAGTTGTTGATGATTCATTTAAATACACCGCCAAATAACCATTTTCAACAACAAATTTTACAGCTTGATATAAATACAGCAAATATGGTACACAAAATGATATAAACAAGAAGAAACCCAATCGACGTATTTCAAATATCAACGAATCATTTTTCACGCACATTTTATAATTATATCTATCAACAAAGAGACAAGAAGACAAAAAACCAACAAATGAAAAAAGAAGATAAAATATAATTGAATTCAACATCTCAAATTGAATTGACAATGAGAAATAAGACCAATCATTAGCCCACGTCGAGACATAAAAATAAGCATCTTCAAATCCTAGCGCATCTAAAAATACACGAGACATAATAAAAACGCCAAACGCTAAAACATAAAACGTATATAAAAGAGAATCAACATCCTTAACGACAAGCAACAAGACTATACAAAAAAGATATATAGAGCATGAATAATATTTCAAAAAAGACACTATCACCTCACTTGGAGATTGTACCCACAGAATAAACTGAAGAAATATTAAGATAAAAAACAAAACAATTAACCCCTTTATTTTTTTCATATATTCAAATTCTAATAAAAACAAGTAGAATATATTTCATCTTCCTTTAAATACATCCATAATACAATATTCAGCACCTCACGTAGAACTTTCATCTAACAATGAGGATTATATCAACCATCTATAATTGTTAAATGACACATCCGGACAAATCGCATCATCAGGTTTCTCATCCCCTGAGCAACAAAAAGCAAGGCTAAAGTATCTAAAACAGAGAATACAAGAGTGGTTAATAATCCAGCAAAAAATGTCGTATTTTCTTTCTCCATTGAATATCTCATTCCAAGGAAAACAATCACTCCACAAAGCAATGTTACCACCAAATGCTTCGCATACATAAACACGTATATTCTCAATGGCTCATCCAAGCCCTTGCGAAATAAATAGCAAGGTTTCCAACAAAAAACGACTAGAAATAAGCTGATCAGAACCCCGGATAACACACCATGCAATCCAAAGGAATACCCCAAGATGATAGATAGACCAACATTAACAGACGCTTCTATCACCGGAGCCCAAATATCGCTAAATAAGCCATAAGCATTAATATAAGTATCGACCGTTGTTCGGCTTAAATTTATAAACAGAATAGCCGTCATCAACAACAAGCTCAAGGAATCCATAACATATTCCTTGCCTATCCAAAAGGAGACAAATGATGGAGTAACCAAAAGAACCCCGAAGCACATGATACACGAGAACAAGAATCTTATAGAAAACAGTTCCGCAAATACACTCATGATCTTTCGCTTATCCCCTTCAGCTATCAAATTTCCAACCCCGGCATTCACACTGTTAAACAGAGCCGTCATCAAAGTTTGAACACCCATTACAATCAACATATAATTGCCGTACAAAGCAACTATCGTTAATGTCGTATAGGCATATATAATAATGGGACTACTCTGCGTCAACGCAAATCCCGCAATCTTATGAAAAAACAACTGCTTGACCTTCGTGAGCACATCCGGATATTTCCTAGCCAACTCTTTACCTACATACAAATCAGTCTTTAAACAAGGATAAGTCCGGGCGATCACCCGATTCAAAGCCACCGAAGCCACCACAGCGAACACCACTTCCAATACCAGCCACCAAACATACCCATTAGATAAATACCGGATCGCCAATATTTGGCAAAGCAGTTTCGCCAACATTGAGGCTTTGTAACTATACTGTATCTTATACTCCTGCTGATCCGCAGATAGCACAATCTGCTTATAATTAACAAAATAGCTCAATAGTGCGCTAACCAACAACGCCCCGAAAGAGGCATACGCATACCATAACGGCAATGGCATCTTGGCGAAGATCCAAGGGAAAAAGGCCATCAGGACTACACTCCCGGCTATTACGATCCATGCGATACGCCGATAGAGCCATCCTTGCAAGGATACGATCTCATTAATTGCGTTCGCATCTTTCTCGGCAAGCGGTTTATAAAGGGTACAAGAGATAGCCGATCCCACCCCCAGCTCTGCGAGGTTCAAGAATTGCAGCAAATTAGTAGCCGTGGTATTCAGCCCCAGCACCTCCGCCCCCAAGTAATCCAAGAAGAGCTTTCGGGAAAAGAACTGGAGGATCAAGTTGATGAAATAAAACACCAACGCCACCGAACTGTTTTTTATGCTCTTGGATGTTCGCGAATCTGTCTTTGCCATATCTTCGACAAGCGTATCTTTTGTCCCAAGCAGTGGGAGAGCACTGTCCCAAGGCATGGAACAGATAACTCCTTCCGGTTGGGAATCTACTGTTCCCTTACCGGAGAAGTCTCTGTTCCCTTATCAGGTAAACCGCCTTTACTAGTACTGGTAATAGCGATTTAGCGCAAGCATCTACCCCCTATAGCCATACCCCTTAGCCCCAGTGTTCACTGGAGTTTGAGAAGGTACCGAAATATCGGATTAATTTATAAATTATTTGTTTTTAAACACAACAGTTCTTGTGTCGTAACTATTCAGCATGTTGTGTAAAACGTTCTGAAATCTTTTTCCCACTCTTGCAATAACAAAATAGATTCCTCTACTTACCTCAAAGCAGAGATTATTCTTTCTTTTCACAAGATAAAAATTCTATTTTTCTCTATCTCTTTTCTAAGGGCATTTTACTGTGCCCTAAACCGGGTTGTATTAAAATTTTAGAGGATATGTCAAAACTCAATTTTAGCCCAGATGAGCTTTTGATTTGAAACTTGAACATCCTTAAAGACAAAAAGAAGAGTCGTACCATTACTCAAAACAGAGCTTGATACGCCTCTTTTAGGTCTTGTAAGGACAATCTGTAATTTTTCGGAGAGGTCATTTTAGTTTTGACACATCCTCAATCCAATGAAATCCCTAGCTGAGCTGCCATGTAATTTAACCTTTCCAATCACACTGTGATAAGTAGCAGCCATTTCAGCACCGGCATCACTACCGTAATGAAGTGAATTGTTTCGTTGAGTAGTAAGCTTCCGAATGGTTCGCACAACAAGGTTGCTATCTATCGGTAGTTCCCCATCATCCAAGAAAGTAAATATCTCTTTCCTAAATCAATTCAGATAATTAAGGGCTTCTGTATAATACTGACTTCTAAATTCTGAATTCTTTGACTGTCCACTGTCCAACAAGGTACGCAATTCGATTAGGAGTCTCTTCGTTTCCGTAAGCCTGATACCTCTGAAAGATAATACATCTTACAACGATAAGATGATACACCTTACATTAACAAGATGATACATCTTCCGCACGAAGATAAAACATCTTTATCAGACTAGAGTAACCTGTAACTCTCAACAAGACATAGAACCCTCGATAACCCAATCCCCCAACGTATGCCGCCCACTATCAAAATTAATCCCAACCTTTACGATCGGCAACCCACAAAGAGCGAAGCGCTCCGGGTAATTGCGCAAATTGATTTGCTCAAGGGCTATATCCGCGGTCTTGTTTAACTTCAATTCCACGACATAGAGTGTTGTCAATGTGCGCATCACCATATCCACACGGCCTTTCGGGGTACGGACTTCCACGTCCACATACATTCCTAGCAGGCTGAAGATCGTGTAAAGCAAGGACTGATAATGGCCCTCGTAATCCGTATTGTCACATTGGGGGATGGTGGACAGGAAGGTCTGCAACAGACGCAGGGCATCGTCCATCCGCTCTCCAGAGATCGCCTCGAAAAGAAGGGCTACTGTAGTAAGTCCATCCGCTGTGTATTGATGCAAATAATTGGGCAATAAACTCTTCATCAATCCCATACGTACCTCCTTGTTTGGGATGTCGAGCGTGTACAAATTCGTGAGCGAGGAATAATCCTTTATCGTGATGTAACCACTCTGATAGAGCAATGGCGTAATATCGACCATCCGTTCCGTGGGTGCGTCAAACGACTCTGCCAAAACCTTGCGTGCGCCTATTTGCTGGGGTTTCACGTGATACTTGTTCAGCATCTCGATCAAATAGGTGGGCGTACCGCTACCGAACCAATAGGAATTTAGTTTACTGTCGGTCAAGGCGTTCAACAGGCTGAACGGATTGTATATATCGGGCGAGGGCCACGTGAAATGGTAACCGTCATAATTCGATTTCAAGGCTCCCAAGGCACCCTCCGGAGTAACGCCGAGGTTGTCGGCCAAACGACCGATATCCTCGCCCATCTGCTCACGCATTTCCTCCTCCGTGATGCCACAGAGCGAGGCGTACTCCGGGAGCATGCTGATATTCTTGATATTGTTCAACTCGCTGAAGATGCTCAATTGAGAGAACTTCGTGATACCTGTCAAGAATACGAAACGCAAATAAGGATCGCAGGCTTTCAGCGGACTATAGAAGTTACGCATCACGTCGCGAAGCTTCGGCAGCTCCTTCTCCTCATGCACCACGTCCAGCAAGGGAGCGTCGTACTCGTCGATCAAGACAACCACCTTTTGACCGGTCTGGGCGTAGGCACGTTGGATGAGACTTTCCAGACGTTGGTTCGTATAAATAGCGCTCTCATCACGTCCGTATATCTGCTCGTAACCATACAATTTCCTCTCCAGCTCACTCAGAAGCCGATCCTTGTCCATATGCTTTGCCGTGCTCATGTCGAAATGAAGCACCGGATAGCTTGTCCACTCCTTCTCCAGGTGCTCGATGGCCAAGCCCTCGAACAAATCCTTTCGCCCCTCAAAATAACTATGGAGCGTAGAAGTAAGCAACGACTTCCCGAAACGGCGGGGACGGCTCAAGAATATATAACCAGACGCACCGTGTGTCATTCGGTAGACCAATTCCGTCTTATCTACATACACATAATTCCCCTCTCTCAATTTGGAGAATGTCTGTATCCCTATCGGATATAATCGCCGCCCTTCCATCTTCGTCTCTGTTTATTGGTTCGTCAAGACAAATATAACGTTATTTCCCTAAACGATCAATTTTCAACCCTCTATTTTTCTATTCCACGCCTCATCGCCCTATACACCTCCTTGAGCGCCCCGGCCCCATACCCCATGAACTCCGGTTCATCCATCTCTACGCATAGTTCTTGTACCAAGCGGGTCAGACTCTGGGGATTGATACTCTTTTTTTTTCGCTTTGCTGTAGGTGGCGGTACCTACGTGGGCCTCCGCACAAAACTCACGGATGGAGATTCCTAACCGCTTACGTGGAAATTCCACTAACTCATCAAATAAAATCTGGTTCAAATCTAAATTTTCCTTCATACTATGCTAATTTTCATTAAACAATCATCCAATATTTCAGCCTATAGGCTGAAACGCAGAATCAATTATTAGCAATAGCTTTAGAAAATTAATCTGAAATCCTATTGATATGGACCAACAAATGTCTTACTTCCTTCCTCCCATCACCAACACGCTTCCTACCGGGAACTGTACACTACGGGAAGTGTACCGATGGATCACCGAGGATAAATCTCTCGAAACGGTTACCAACGAATTACGCGCCTTCATCCGGGAAGGCCGGATAGCGGAATACCGCCAACTCAAACAGCGACAACTGCCGTTCGTAACGCCCCACGGCATTTTTTCCCGTCGTAAGAGCGACGCTCTCATCTCCGCCTCGGGGTTGGTAGTGGTCGATATCGACCATCTCGCCTCTCTCGAAGAGGCCGAACAGCTCCGGAACCACCTCTTCGAGGACCCCTATCTCGGGACCCGCCTCGCCTTTGTCAGCCCCGGAGGACTGGGAGTGAAACTTTTCATACCCGGAGACGAGACCGTTCGATGGGCCATGAGTTACATACAGCTCCTGTATGCCGACACCTTCAAGGGTGAGGTGGATACCTGTGGCAAGGATATCGCCCGCTGCTGTTTCTTGTCTCACGATTCTAACGCTAAAATATTCATACCATGAACAACGATCTTTCCAAACTAGTAGAAGCGGTACGGACGGCCCATGCCGACATCGCCCCCACTTACGCCGAGTATGTACAATTGGCTTTCGCCATCGCCACCGATTGCGGGGAGGCAGGACGTAGCGACTTCATCAGTCTCTGCGAGCCATCGCCCAAGTTCAACGCCCTACACGCCAACAAGCTTTTCTCCAGTGCCTTGCGCACCGGAAACCAGAATGTCCATCTGGGCACCGCTTTCCACTTGGCCAAGCTGGCGGGCGTGGAAATAGGTTTCAAGTTTCAAGGTTTCACGAAACCCTTTTCCTCACACACACGTGTGAGTACATATAATACAGCCGATACGGTAGATCAAGCCCACGAGACCAGCGATCGGGAAACCGAGGCAAACGACGCCCCACTCCACATCGGCAGTGAGCCTTACACCTCCCTGCCACGGCTGGTACCCGGCTATCCATGGCCCTCGTTGCTACGGGACATCCTCGGTTTCACCGATAATGCCGAGCAGCGGGATATCCTTTTGCTCACGGCTCTCACCGCCCTAGGCGCCACCTTGGGCAAGACGGTGCGTTGCCTCTATGGGATGCATTGGATCTATCCCTGTATCCAGCTCTTCGTGATCGCTCCGCCCGCATCGGGTAAGGGCATCATGGCGTGGCTGCGTAAGTTTATCGAGCCTATCCACCGGGAGATCCGCCAACAAGTGGACCTAGCGATGAAACAGTACCGCCAAGATTTGGCGGCCTATCATGCCTTAGGCAAGGAGAAAGCCAAGATGGAGATGCCCCAGATGCCTAAAAACAGTATGTTTATCATCTCCGGCAACAACACCGGGACGGGTATCTTGCAAAATATCATCGATTCGGACGGCACCGGTATCATTTTCGAGACCGAGGCGGATACCATCACCACCGCTATCGGGGGTGATTACGGGCATTGGAGCGATACGCTCCGTAACGCTTTTGACCATGCCGGGCTCTCGTTCAACCGACGGACCGATAACGAATACCGGGAATGCGACTCCACCTTCCTCTCGATGGTGCTCTCGGGTACGCCCGGACAGGTAGCGCCGCTTATCCCCTCGGGCGAGAACGGGCTCTTCAGCCGTGAGGTCTTCTACTACAAATCGCAGATCCGGGAATGGATCGACCAATTCTCCGTCGACGAGGTAGACGCCGAGAAGGAATTCCACCGGATGGGCTACGAGTGGAAGGCCACGATCGATCAGCTCAAGTGCCGGGGTACCATTACCTTGCGCCTCGACGAGCGGCAACAAGCCGCTTTCAACGACAGCTTCGTACGTCTTTTCCTGCGTGCCCGGCAATCCAACGGGCAGGAGATGAACAGTTCCGTGGTACGCCTCGCCATCAACCTCGTACGTTTCATGGAGGTGGTAGCCATGCTTCGTGCCTTGGAACAACCGGAATTACTGCTGCCGGCCCAAGGCATCAACAGCGACAACCTAAAGGACAAGATCATCGGAGGCTGGGAACTCCATATCACCGACGATGACTTCGCCGCCCTTCTGACAATGGCAGAGCCGCTCTACCTCCACGCCACCCATATCCTCTCATTCCTGCCTACCGGCGAGATCACCAGCCGAGGCCTCTCGGAAAAGGACAGTCTGCTCAGCTCCATGCCAGACGAGTTCACCACCGTCCAATGGATGGAGACCGCCGAGCATGCCAACATCCCCAAGAACACCGCCAAGACATGGCTACGCCGACTATGCGACTCCGGAGCCCTCCTGCATGGCGAGCATAAAGGGATTTATTTGAAACCCATATAATGTACGTACGTGTGTGTGAGGAAAGAGGGTTCATGAAACCTTGAAACTTGAAACTCTCCTATAGTCATTTTAAAATTCAATACAGATGAAAAAAATAGATCTCGCCCGTCAATATTGCCTGACAGGCACCCCTTCGAACGCTTTGCATAAGTTGAACCGATATATCCGTGACGTGAAAGGACTGAAAGAGGCCCTTATCCGTCATGGTTATCACTCGAAAGATCGCTCCATCACGCCGAAGCAAGTACAGATATTCTATGATTTTTTAGGGGAACCCTAAAATTCTTCTCCTAGAGCGAATAGGTGGAAACAAATGGTATATCCGGGCTTTCCGCCTATCGTATCTTTGCTACAGAAACAAAAACATCAACCTTATCCCCTATGCGCTACTTTAATTATCAAGAGTTTGAAGACTCCGCCACGGCCCGGCGAGACGGGATCGACAACAGCCTCACCCCGGTGGCCCGGAGGATGGTCACGATCCTAGTGGAAATGCTACTAGACCCGCTACGGCGGGTCTGGGGCAGACCCATCGTCATCAGTAGCGGCTATCGCTGCCCCGAATTGAACATCCTTATCGGGGGAGCCAAGCACAGTCACCACCTCCTCGGTTGCGCCGCCGACCTGATAGCCGGCTCTCCAGATGATCATCGCCTCTTGTTCCGACTGATACAAGAGACGCACGAGCTGTGCGGACTCGAGTTCACTCAGCTCATTCTAGAGCCCGGCGCCCGATGGATCCATATCTCTTACGTACCCGGCAACCTTCGCTGTCAGGTTATCGATAAAGAAAAGTCGCCTAATTGACTTAAGTCTTTCAAACCGAAGACTTAAATCAAGGAGCACGAAAAGCCAAGTCATCAAGCGTGAGGACTCAACTCATCATCCCCCAAGTTCTTTATGTATCACTTAAAATATCTTACGATTATGTCATTAAACTATTCCATTGCCATGATGGGCAACCCGTTGAAAAAAGAGGAACCCAAGAAAGCCTACGCCAAGGCGCAAACCAACGGCGAGCTCAGTCTAAAAGAGCTATCTACCCTGATAGCGAGTAAATGCACAGTGCACCAAGCCGACGTTTCGGCCGTGCTCATCGCCACCACCGAGTGCATGCTGGAAGGTCTGAAAGCCGGTAAGCAGGTGAATTTCGGCGATCTGGGTGCCTTCCGCCTCCAGATCAATTCCGGGGGAGCGCCAAGTGCCGACCTGTTCACCTCCGACTATATCAAGGGGGTGAACATCCAGTTCGTCCCCGGCGAGGAACTTCAAGTCATCTTCCAAGGCCTCAAGTTCAACCTCGTCCCCACCCGGGCCGCCCAAGCCGCCGTCATCAAGGCCCAGAAGGCCGGTAAGACAACGGTGGATATCTCCGGTAAGAACGGCTCCTCGGACAGCGAGAGCCCGGATGAGATATAACGGGGCACGCTTCGGCGTGCTCATTGATACAGACTTCGTATTATCAACCTTATAAAACAAATTTAAATGAGTGAAAAGAAGAAAACCAACGTTTGGAGCGTAATCATCAAAGTAGTCATCGCCATAGCCACCACCATCGCCGGGGCCTTAGGCATCAGTGCTTGCGCTTTCTAACGCCTTATCCAAGACCTCGTACTTGGAGTGCCGGCTTTTGAACTCGGGGACGATCGCCTTCATCTTGCCCACGATGGCCATATCGTCCCTCGAGCGGCCTAGGCCGACGAGTTCATCTATATCTTGGCAAACCGTATCATAATCGTACTCCCGTACCTTGGCGATCTTGATCTTCGGATGGAAGGTAGGCAGCGTGATCTCCTCGTCGTTCAGTACCTCCTCGTACAGTTTCTCACCGGCACGAAGGCCCGTGAAACGGATCCCCACGTTCTTGGCGCCCGAAAGCTGGATCATACGTTTCGCCAAGTCGATGATACGCACGGGTTTGCCCATGTCGAAGACGAAGATCTCCCCACCGTTACCCATCGTACCCGCCTCCAATACCAACCGGCAGGCCTCCGGGATCAGCATGAAGAAACGGATGATATCCGGATGCGTCACTGTCACGGGACCGCCCTTGGCAATCTGTTCACGGAACAATGGGATCACGGAGCCGTTAGAACCCAGCACGTTGCCGAAGCGGGTCGTAACGAACTGCGTCACGCCTTCCACATGGCCCTCCTTGATCGCCTTGTCGAGGCTCTGCACGTAAATCTCGCAGATACGTTTCGAGCAACCCATCACGTTCGTAGGATTCACCGCCTTGTCCGTGGAGATCATCACGAATTTCCTCGTGCCATACTTCACGGCCAAGTCGGCGATCACACGGGTACCGTCCACGTTGTTACCCACACTCTCACAAGGATTATCCTCCATCATCGGAACGTGCTTATAGGCCGCCGCATGGAACACGTAGGCGGGGCGATGCTCCGAGAAGATCTCCTCCATGCGAGACTTGTTAGCGATGTCCGCCACCAAGGTATAGGCGTTGATATCCCGCCAATCCCTCGCCATCATCAAGCGGATGTCGTGCAAGGGAGTTTCCGCCTGATCTACCAAGATCAAGCGATCCGGAGCGAACGAGGCGATCTGGCGCACCATCTCGCCACCGATACTGCCGGCGGCTCCCGTTATCAGGATGCGTTGACCACGAAGCAAGCGGCCCACCGCCTCCATGTCTATCTCTATCTTTTCCCGGGGAAGCAGATCCTCGATCTCAACCTTCCGGAGTTGTGTATGCGTCAAATCGCTCCTGCCATCCCATTCTTGCGCCGCCGGGGTCACGTAGATCTTGATCCCCGCCTCCGCCAAACGGGCCACCATATCCGGCTGTTCCCGGATGGAGTCGCTCTTCAAGGGGGAGACGAAAAGGATCGTCGCCCGCTCCCGGCGCATCGCATCGATCAGCTCCTCATCGAAAGGGTACACACGCACTCCCATCAATATACGATTCTGCATGTTCCCGGCCTCCGAGACGAAGCCTGCCAACACGTACTGTGCGGGATCTTGGTTCTGGATGCTCTTCGCCAAACTGATACCGCCCTGCTTCACGCCGAAGATAAAGGCACGCTCAGCCTTCGACTGGCGAAAGGTCGTCACGTAGAAATACTTCACGAACACACGCATCGCCCACATCAAGCTCATCGCCAGCAGGGAGGATAGCACAAGGTCTCGTTTACGGATATACACCAAGTAAGGCGAAAAATCCGTAAACTCTTGGAAGGTCACCACGCAAACCACACCGAACAGCACGGCGAAGCCCACCCGTTGCAAATCCACGAAGGAAGAGTAACGAATGATGCCCGAATACGTACGGAACAGCCTAAAGCCCACCAGATAAGGCACTAGGCAAACACCCCACGTGAGCGACAGGTGCCAAAAGATGCCCATCGTGGCGAAGATCCCGTTATTCAAGGCATATACCAGCAAGCCTGAAAACAGGATCACCAAGCAATCCAGCAGGATAATACTCCAATACGGCAACGCTTTCCTTGAGAAATACCACGTTGAGAGTTTAGAAAAAAGGTTCATCATGAATAAAATTTGGGGTTCATGTAAGCTGGGGCAAGCCCTCCACCTCACCGGCATGCCATCTTCGGTAGTCAGTCAAGGAGGATTCGGGGACGGTCAGCACCACGTAATCCGTCTCGTCCTGCCTCAAAATATGTTTACGGGCGTACGAACGCAACGAGCGATCCGTCACGGACACCATCACGATCGGGAACGGGTAGGCGAACAGGCGCAGCGGCGTGATCTCGCTATCCGGGAAGGTGAGACACAACTGATAGGCAGAACGCTCGAAAGCCACCCAATAAGGACCCGTACAATATAAATGGATCGAGGTACGGTTCATGCGCTCACGATCCATGATCTCGCTCAGATGCTCGTTTAGTAACGTAACCAAGCGTATGCCAGAAGGAAGAGAAGGCATGTTTTGAATTTTTAATTTTCAATTCCCACGTGTTTTAGCCAGCGGTCGTAGTCGGCTAACCGACGGATCAAGGATAATTTACTCTTCTTCGGGGAGGATTCCCGACTCCACGGATCGATCAACTCGTGCGCACGATAATAATAGATACTGCTATCCGTACAACCATAAAGCGTAAGTAGTAATAATGCCAACGACTGCTCCGCACGGATCAAGGGTAAGAACGAGACGATCGTTCCGATCAACGACTTTTGCCGCTCCTCGTCCCCTAGTATCGTATAGGCGGGCAACAAGAGGGAATAGAGTTTGCACCGCATCACGGCAGAATCCAGCTGTAACTCTCCATAGGCACGCAAGGTCTCAGTCGCCAGCTCACGATCTATAGCCGTAACGCCACCATCCCCCCAATGACGGCCCAACGCCTCATGAAGACCATTTTGTATCCGGGAATTGTCCAAACGGGTATATACATGCTTGCCTTCCTCGGCCAAGCTGATCACCTCATACTCGCCCGGCTGAACACGCAATAAAGGAACCCACATCCAGTTGTCCACGCATACCATTACTTCCCGCTCGCCAACACCGGGCTGTATTACTACACTTGCCTCAACACCTTTGAAACGACCATCCGTGATGCGTATCCGGTCACCTTTACGCAAATAACCCGCTTCCGGCACATACACCGGAAGCTCATCCGAATAAGAACGAGCCACCCAACGCAAGTTTTCCATCTCACGATCGGAGACAAAAGGATATGAGCCACGGCCATCCACGCTAGGCAGGAAATTATACAAGGGAAAATCTCGTTTCAAACGAAAGATCTCATACACAGAAGAGCGGATAAACACATAATTGTAGAGCAACGGACGGTGAGTCTCCACCAAACGCCCCTCACGGCGATGCATCTCCACGAAAGAGGGGGCGAAAAAATCGAACGTAGGCTCGCCCAAACGCACCCTGCGATCTAACTCCTTCTCCAAACCCTTGGCTGGACCTTTGTGACAAGCGGGAAGAGATAATACATACCATCTTACGGTGTGGACATCACGCAATGGTAAAGGGGGAAGATCATGACCCATAGATACTTCAATGCCATATCAGCACATTCTATTAATACGCTGATAATCTAATACTTAAATCAAACATTCTTTTCTATTCCCGAAAATTTTAAAGCAATAGAAACCATGTCAATATCTCTTCTATCGGGACGTGGAAGATCGGCTACTTGGGAAGTAGCGTAA
>OBYU01000045.1_pt1 | contig 122609 bp, 69 predicted proteins | sample 1501421 | NCBI WGS metagenome assembly OBYU01 (sample SAMEA2580207, study PRJEB22360) | human gut metagenome | biome: human gut; feature: human-associated habitat; material: faeces | place: Denmark | collected 2008/2010
GTCTAAACCATGGGTGAGCGGGCGACGGACCAGCTCGCCGGCATCCGCAACCGGTCTGGATGCCGCACGAATGCCCTGCTGGGCTCCGGCCGCGAACCGGTCATACGCCTGCTCCGCCTGCCCGCGCAGTTTGGCGGACGTTTCGCGCCACTGCTCGTCGGCCTCGCTGATGCGTGTGTCGATCTGTCTGATCTGCTGCGATTTGAGCGCCTTGATGCCCTCGCTGACCTTCGCCAGACGCGAATCGAGACTGCGCAGACCGGCCTGGGTGATGGCCGCATCGATTACCACCACGACGAACGACAGTCCCGCGACGGCGTGAAGCAGCCATATCGGCCAGGACCGGACGATGTCGGACATCCACGGCTGGACCACCAGTTTGATGCACGTCGCCCCCGCGCCGAACGCCAGAAACCCGTTGAGATACACGCGCCCGTTGATGTTGAACGGCTTGCCGGAATAATCCCAGAAACGCATGTGGTACAGTTTCTCGATCGCCCAGCTCGACGCATATTCCAGCGTGCATGCGAGCACGCCGCTGGACAGGAACAGCGACAGCGGATTGTTCACGTCATGCAGCAGCACGACGACCAGCAGACCGCCGAACCCGTAGATCGGGCATATCGGCCCGTTGAGCATGCCCCGATCCTCGAACCGCTTGCGCAGCACGACGCTCAGGCCGGTCTCCCACACCCATCCCGCGAACGAGTACGCCAGCCAATACAGGAAGAAGCGTTCCACGACAATCAGAACATCCATGGGCGTCATGGCATCCTCCTTGCGATCATGCGGACGGAACCGCCGCATCGGGCTTCGTCCCGTCGTCACGTGTATCAGACAACTCTAGCGCGAGGCGTCACGTTCCGGCTTCCGCTCCCATGCCGTCGATACGATGCAGGTGGCACTTCCCGGCCGCCCGCCACCGGTGGCGCGCTGGGCGGGACCGCGTTACGCGGTGTGCGCCCGACGATGCTAGTCTCTGTTGTGTATCGTCATTGCCTACCAGTAAGGGGTGTTTCCGAATGACCGATGATGTGACGCTGTATGACCGCGACCCACATTACATTCCGCGCGTGGCCGCCGTGCACGACATGTGCGGGTATGGCAAGTGCTCGCTGACCGCGGCGATCCCGATCCTGTCGGCGGCCGGCTGCGACGTGTGCCCGGTGCCGACGGCCCTGTTCTCCGCACACACCAAGTACGCCGTGTTCACGTTCCATGACACGACGGACATTCTCTCCGGATATCTGGATGCCTGGCGCAAGGAGAACGTCGAACTGGACGGCGTGTACAGCGGCTTCCTCGGCTCCCCCGACCAGGTGTCCATCATCCAGCGCCTGTACCGCGAATATCCGTCCGCGCTGCGGCTGGTCGACCCGGTTATGGGCGACGCCGGGCAGATGTACCCGACGTACACGCCGGAACTGTGCGAGGCGATGGGGGCTCTGGCGGACGGCGCGGACGTGCTGATGCCGAACCTGACCGAAGCGAGCATCCTGACCAAGCGCGACTACCCCGGGCAGGATCTCGATGACGCCGCCGTGACCGAACTGCTGGACGCGCTGCTGGGACTCGGTGCCAAGAACGTGGTGCTCAAGGGCATCGACCACGGTGACGGCAAGATCATCAACTACGTGGCGAGCGCCGAAAAGGGCGCTGCCGAGAAGGTCGAGCTTGTGCACGACAAGCTGCCGTACATGATCCACGGTACGGGTGACGCTTTCGCGTCCGCACTGTGCGGTGCGGTGATGGCCGGCCGCGGCCTGGCCGAATCGGCTCGGATCGCGGGCGAATTCGTACGTCATGCAATGGAAAGCACCCGCAATCAGCCGCATTTCGAGGAGCGCGGGGTCAGTTTCGAACTCGATCTCGGTGAGCTCACTTCGCTGGTGAAGTGAGACCGTGCCGCAAAGCCGGCAAAACGGAACTGCGCCGAAGCCCTGGCTGGGCCTTCGGCGCAGTTTTGTATCAGAACCACTCTGACTCGGAACCAAGGAATCCGGCCTGAGGGGAAGGCGTCAGGCCACTCCCGTATCGCAGCTCTCAGTATTCGCGCGTCTTGGGCGGGAAGTCATTGATGTGCACGGACTGCCACAGGATGGAGGCGTGAGGTGCCGATGAAGCCTCGGCATCGGCGGCATCGGCCATCCCGATCATCGAATGTGCGAGGAAACGTTCGTCGTCACGCGCCGGATAATCGAGCCTTTGCAGGGAACCGCGCGATTCGTGGCGCGCCTCGGATGCGCGCAGCATGGCTTCGGCGAGCAGTGTCAGGTGCCGTACCTCCCAGATCGCGGTTATCTCCTGATTGAACGCGGGCGTCTCCGAATGCGCCGTGAGACGGCTGGCGCGGGGACGGATCACAGTATCGAGCAGGTTCAGGGCCTCGCTGATGGAACGGGCGTCGCAACGCACCGCCAGCGCATGTTCCATCAGCGTTCCCAGATCGGCGGCGAGCCGATACGGGTTGTCCTCCTCGGAACCGGGCTGCGCGGAAGCATCTGAGCCGCCGAGCTCCGCTGCCTGCGGCATACCGTCAGACGTATCGTCTGCCGCGTCATCATCCGCGTCCGGTCTGCCCGCAAGCATCGTGGCGACATCCTGCTTGCGCGAACGGGCGACGTCGTCCACCAGCGCGGCTGCCGCCTCGGCGGGACCGTCATCCGCATCGGCGTCGCGCATCGGGTCGTCGACCGGCGACTGTGCGATGCGGGCCGCCAGCGACTCACCTGCGCGCGTGCCGAACAGGCATGCGTCGAGCAGCGAGTTGCCGCCCAGACGGTTCGCCCCATGCACCGACACGCACGAGCATTCGCCCGCGGCGAACAAGCCCTCCACGACCGTGCGGGTACCGGAATCGGCGTCGCCGTTCTGGCTCCCTGACTCCGCCCAGCGATACACCTCTCCATCCGTGGTGATCGGGATGCCACCCATCGTGTAATGCGCGGTCGGTTTGACCGGCACCATGTCCTTGGCCGGATCGAGGTTCGCGTACGCCTTGATGGTCTCCACCACCTGCGGCAGCACCGCATTCATATGATCCGGATCGATGCCGGTCATATCGAGCCACACGCAGTCCTTCGGACCGTCCGGGTCTTTCGGGTCCGCGACGCCGCGTCCGCCGTCGATCTCGGCCATGATCGAACGGCTCACCACGTCACGCGCGGCGAGGTCGAGATGCTCCGGCGCATAACGTTCCATGAACGCCTCGCCGTCGGCGTTGCGCAGCACGCCGCCCTCCGCACGGGCGGCCTCCGACAGGAGTATGCCCGTGTGCGCGAGACCCGTCGGATGGAATTGGACGAATTCGATGTCTTCCAGCTGGAGTCCGGCGGACAACGCCAAGGCCATGCCGTCGCCGGTCAGATCCCATGAATTCGACGTGGTGTGGAACAGTCGTCCTGCACCGCCGGTGGCGAACATCACGTTGTGCGCATGAATTGCGTGGGTGACGCCGGCGTGCGTGTCATAGGCGACCACGCCCGCAACGGCGCTCCCCGACTTGTCAAGCACCACATCGGTCACGTACCATTCCTCGGCGAATTCGATGCCGGCCGCGACGCACTGCTGCCACAGCGAGTGCAGGATCTGATGGCCGATGCGGTCCGCCGCATATGCCGCCCTGCGCACGGGCATCTTGCCGAAATCCGCGGTGTGACCGCCGAACCGTCGCTGCGCGATGTGGCCGTCATCGGTGCGGGAGAACGCCACGCCCATACGCTCCAGGTTGATCACGGTCTGCGGGGCGTACTCGGCGAGCAGCTTGGCCGCATCCTGATCGACCAGCCAGTCGCCGCCCTTGACGGTGTCGTAGTAATGCCAATGCCAATCGTCCTGTTCCACATTGCCCAGACTCGCCGCGATGCCGCCCTCCGCTGAACCGGTGTGCGAGCGCAACGGCTGCAGTTTGGATATCACCAGGACCTTCGGCTCGATGCCGGACTCCTTCAACTGTTCGATGTCAGGGGAGTGCATCAGCCCCAGCGCCGCCGACAGGCCGGCCGCCCCGGCGCCGACGATCACCGCGTCATACATTTCTTCCACATGTTTCGGACTCATATCCAAGATTGTCGCACAAGGGCTGACGTTCGCCGCGCACGTGACGGGGGCACGGCGGATAATACCGTTCATGGAAGAAATATCCGACAGCACGACAACGCCCGACAGCACGGCGACGCCCGGCAACACGACAACGCCCGGCAATGCGGCAACATCCAACGGCACAGCGTCATCCGGCAGCACAGCGTCGTTCAATAGTGCGACATCGTTCAACAGTGCGGTGTATGACATCGTCCGGCGGATCCCGCGCGGAGCGGTCGCGACCTACGGCCAGGTCGCGACGCTGGCCGGCCGCCCCCGCAATGCGAGGTTCGTCGGCTTCGCGCTGCACGCCAATCCCGAACCCGGCGTGATTCCCTGCCATCGCGTCGTGTTCCGTGACGGTTCGCTGGCGCCCGGCTTCGCGTTCGGCGGCCCGGAGCGGCAGCGCGCGATGCTCGAAGAGGAGGGTGTGCCGTTCATCCCGCCACGGGCGGGCCACGACAATGCCGGTGACGGTGGATGGCGTGTCGACCTGGCACGATGCCAATGGCAGGCGTAACGCACGCCAAGGTGCCATGCTTTCGCCTGTACCATCCGCCACGAGTGAGTATCGTCATCATGATCTCCGTCTCCCTCCGGTTTCCGGAACGATGGAGATGCGACCGTTCTCGACGGTTATCAGTCCGATGAGCTCCATCGTCCCCAATTGCGAGAGCACATGGGCGACCAACTCATGCATGCCGCGTTCCGGCACCGCATCCGCTCCCTTTCCTTCCGTTGACTTCCCTTCCGTTGGCCTCCCTTCCGTCGCGCCCGTCTCCAGGCCTTTTTCACCTGACCGGGTGCGCAGCTGTTCGGCGACGGATTGCGCGGTCGGGGCTATCCGCCGGCGACGGCACCATCGGATGGCATCAATGATCGCCCGCTGGCTCTCGGTCATCGCCGATGACCTGTTGCCGCCCGATGGGCTGCTGTCGCGCAATATGCCGGCATCACGAGGCGTCCCGACATCGCAGTCCGAGCCGTCTTTCCGTTGAGTGGCCACGTCGTGAAACGACTCCGGCGGATGCGGGGCATGCCAGACGTCATCCATGTCGGCGACGGAGCACACGATGGTGGCCCGTTGCTCCTGAATGAGCCGGTTGCAGCCGCCGTTGCCCGGCATGTCAATGTTGCCGGGCACCGCATGGATGTCCCGCTGCAGTTCGCTTCCCCAGTTCACGGTGTTCAGCGCCCCTGAACGCAGTCTCGCCTGAGTGACCACCAGCGTTGACGAAAGCGCGGCTATGATGCGGTTGCGCGACAGGAACCGCCTCGCCTCCGGAATGGTTCCCGGGCACAGTTCGCTGACCAGTGCTCCCCCGTTTTCCGCAATCCCGTCGAACAACTCGCTGTTGCACTGCGGCCCGGCATGGTTGAGGCCTCCGGCGAACACGGCCACCGTGCGCCCGGCCCGTCCGATGCCGTACGCCCGCATCGCGTCCAATGCTCCCCTATGGGCGGCGGCGTCCGCCCCCATGGCTCCCCCTGAAACCACCAGATGCCCGGCTTGCGCGGCATGCACGGCTATGTCCGTCGTCAGTCGGCGCCCATACTCGTTGACGCCGCGCGAGCCCACGATGCCGACGGGCTGCGGGCAACTGGTCAATGCCGCGCGATCGCCACTGCCCCACAGGCACAGCGGGGGCGCGCAACGACCCAGCAACGCCAGGTCGTTGAGACGGGTGGGCCACCATACGTCATGCGGCGCGATGACCCATTGCCTCCCCTCCATGGTGAACCAGCCGCAGAGATAATCCCTGTCCCACGTGGGGAGAGTTCGCAATCGCTGCTGCCATGTCGCCAACGCGGAGCGAAACGAACGCACCGCCTGCGGCGTGGGCTTGCTCCCCCATCGGGTCATGCCGATGCAGAACGCCTGCTCGATGACCTTCCCCGCGCCGGCCGACGTGCGCAGTTCCGGGTCGCTGTCCCGGATGAGGGTGAGCGCTTCCCACGCATCGGCCGTGCCCTTGAGGAGCGCGGTCATCAGCGCGTCTGCGGTATTGAGGCAGAATGTCAGGATGGCCCGAGCGAGCGTCTCCTCGTCAAGGTCCCAGCAAAGGCCGCTATCCGACTCGCATACAGTCATGACATCCTCGCTCTCAACATGATGCCTTGCGACATCTCGTCCGGCCCCGGCGACGTTTTGCCCGCCAGATCGGCCAGCGTCCATGCCAGTCGCATGGCCCGATCCACTCCACGCAGGCTCAGCCGATGCGACGCCAGCGCCCTGTTGGCGAGTTCCAGCGCCTTCACCGACGTGTTGGCGCGCATCCACGACCCCGGCACTTCGGCGTTGCAGCCCCACCCGTATTTGGAATACCGTTCGCCGGCCGCCGCCCGCGCCGCGATCACCTGCTGCTGCATGACGTGGCTGCCAATCGAATCGCGGGTCGGCGCCGAGGCTATGCACGGGACCGGCGGCACCTCCACCTGAATGTCGATCCGGTCGAGAATCGGACCGGATAGTCTGGCGAAATACCGGATACGGTCCTTCTCCTTGCACACGCAGCGCTCCCCGTTGCCGTAGGCGTAACCGCACGGGCACGGGTTGGCTGCCATGACCATCTGGAACCTCGCCGGATAGTAGGTCGTCCCCTTCGTGCGAGACAGGGCCACGTACCCGGATTCCATCGGCTCGCGCAGCGTCTGCAGCGTCCTCGCGGAGAATTCAGGGGCCTCGTCCATGAACAGGATCCCGCGGTGGGCGCGCGTAATCGCCCCCGGCATCGCAAGCCCTGATCCGCCACCCACCAGCGACGCGGTCGACGCCGTATGGTGAGGCGCCTCGAAGGGCGGCATATCGGAGATGCCATAATGCTGCAGCGTGCCGCACAGGGAGCGTATCGACGCCACTTCGAGCTGTTCCTCCGGCGTAAGCGGGCACATGATGCTCGGCATCCTGGAGGCCAACATCGTCTTGCCCGAGCCCGGCGGGCCGGTCATCAGCAGATGATGTTTCCCGGCCGCCGCCACCTGCAATGCCCACTTGACATGATCCTGGCCGACCACCTCGCTCATGTCACCCAATCCGCTGAAGGCCGGCGTGTCCTCGACCGTGCACGAGACCGTCGCACGGTCGACGCCAAGCGTATACGACGCTCGGCCTCCCGCCAGCTCGATGAGCTCGCCCACATGACGGACGCAGGTCACGTCCATCTGCGGCACCAGGCGGGACTCGTCCTCGTTGCCGTAAGGCACGATCAGTCGCCGTATCCCCCGCTCCTTGGCATGCAGCATGATCGGCAGCAGACCATGGATCGGCAGCACGGTGCCGTCGAGGTTCACCTCCCCCAGAACGATCGTCTCCTCCAGGCTGTCGTGCGGAATCGCCCCCGCCGCGCTCAGCACGCCGGCCGCGATGGCGAGATCGTGCGAGGCGCCCCGCTTGGGCATCGACGCGGGAGACATGTTGACGGTGACGCGGGTGTCCGGCCATTTGAACCCGCTCGCCTGGCAGGCGGATTTGACCCGTTCCCGCGATTCGCTGAGCGAGGCGTCCGGCAGGCCGATGACGCTGAAATACGGCAGACCGGGCGAGATGAACGCCTGAATCTGGATGATGAAGGCCTTGAGACCAATCAGGCCGACCGAAAGGGAACCGCCGATAGCCATCAGAACGCCCCCGGTATGTGGTGCACCGACACCATGCCCGCACGCGCGACGATGGTGAGCACGTCGAACCGCACCCCCGTATGCCTGATGCGGTGGTCCGGCTCGAGCAGCCACTGCACGCCGGCGCGTCTGAGATTCGTCTGCTTGTGCAGGGTGACGGCCTCCTGCGGCGTGCCGAAATGGTCGGTCCGCCTGGTCTTGACCTCGACGAACGCGATGACGCGGTCGGGCGTCATCATGACGATGTCGAGCTCCCCGTACCGCGAATGCCAGTTGCGCCCCAGAATCGTGTATCCGTGCCGTTCCAGCCAATCCGCCGCATATTGCTCCCCCAGCACCCCCAGCTGCTTGGGTTTGAGCGAGCCGTCGCACAGCCGGCACAGCATATCGCTCAGCCCCGCCACGGGAGGATCATGATCGGTCGTAGCGCCTGCGTGTTCCGCTCGGCTTGTCAAACAGGTGTCCATGACCATCAGTGCACCATAAAACCGCCTTCGACCACATGGTTTTCGTCCAATGTGGTCGAAGGCTTGCCCTTCGGCGTGTTGTGGATGGAATGTGGACGAATATCCACTTATCCACATCGTCGGCACGACGACGATTCCGTGCGCGGAACCGAGGCATGGGCGCGCCCGCCAAGGCCATGCCTTATGGCAAACTGGTTGACGATTCTTTGACTTCAGGAGGCATATATATGAGCGGCTCAAGTGACGCGCTGGCCACGGTGACCTTGCGGGTGAACAGGTTCACGCCGCGTCCCGAGCGTGATCGCCCGGCCCGCTCCGGCAGCCCCTTCGCCAAGAAAAGCTCGCCATTCGGCGGCGCCTCCGCTTCGGCGCGTCGGCGTCCCCGCGGCAAGCAGTGGGTTCAGGAGTACACGCTGCCGGTTCGCCGGGAGGATACGGTGCTGGACTGTCTGCTGAAGATCAAGCGCACTGTGGATCCGACCCTGGCGTTCCGTTATTCGTGCGGGCATGGCATGTGCGGTTCCGACGCGGTGGCGATCAACGGCACGCCGACGCTCCTGTGCACCGCGACCGTCGGCGACTGGGCGAAACCGGCGACGCCGATTCCCCTCGCCGATGACGAGGGATTCCGCCGCACCGGCGACGCGGGTGATAAGCGGAGCGCGGACACGACCGCTCCCGAAGAAAACTCTTGCGAAGACAACGCAGGCGCGCAATCCCACGAACTCGGCATCATCGAACTGGCACCGCTGCCGGGATTCCCCGTCCAGCGCGATCTGATCGCGGACATCGACCCGATGCTCGACCAGATCAGGAAGCTCAAGCCGTATCTGCAGGCCGATGGCGTGCTCGCGACCACCAGCGAAGGCAAGGTGGACGTGTTCGAATACCTTCAGCGGCCAGAGCAGCTGGCGAAATACGAGCTGCTCAGCAACTGCATCGCCTGTGGCGTGTGCGAGGGAGCCTGCCCGGTCTACGCCGGCGGCGACGCCTTCATTGGGCCGGCGGCCCTGATCTCGACCTCCCGCTTCGTGAACGATTCGAGGGACACCGCAACCGACGAGCGACTGGACGCCATCGACACCGCCGACGGCGTGGCCGCTTGCCAATCCGTGCGCGCCTGCTCGCGCCACTGTCCCCGCGGCATCGACGTCGGCGAGGAGATGTGGCAGATCGTCGCCCGCGTCCGAGAGCGCTGACAGACCGAAACAGACACCATTCGACAACGGTTCAGGGGATTGTTTATGGATAAGACCTCATATGCGAATCTCGCCAGGGCATGGGAGTACGTCGAGGATCACGCCTATTCCCGGCAGACGCAAGCGCTGCTGGACGCGCGCGAACAGGCCGCCCAGTGCGGTCTTGCGCAGGGTTCCGCAGCTCAGGCGCAGCTGCTGCATACGCTGGCATGCATGATGCGCAGCACCTCGGTGATCACCATCGGCTCCGGCTCACTCGTGGAGATCGTCCAGCTTGTCGATGCGCTGCACGGTACCGGCCAGTTGACGGCGGTGGATTCCTCGACGCAGGGAATCGCGCTCATCCGCAAGATGTTCTTCGCCCTGTCCGACACGACACAAACGACGCTGCGCGCGGTGAACGCGCCGGTGAACGTGTTTCTGCCGCGTCTCAACGGCACGGATTACGACCTGATCGTCGTCTCCGGCGATGCGGCGAACTATTTGGACACGTTTGCTCAGGCGCCGCGGCTGCTCCGGGAGCACGGCGTCATCGTGTTCACCGACATGCTCGCGTTCGAGGGCGACGAGGCGAACGGCGGTGTACCCAATCCCGCCGACCGCAGCGACAAGGCGGTGGTCATGCGGCAATTGCTGGACATGGTTCAGGACGACGACCGTTTCGAATCCTCTCTGACTCCGACCGGCACCGGACTGCTCATCGCCGTCAAGCGCTAGGAGGCGATCCGGCTGACCGCCACTTCCACGGCCTCGTCGGGGTCGTCCGTGATCAGTACCAGACTCGGGTCGAGCGGCGAGATCATGCCGTGATCCTGCACGGTCGACGTCAGCCATTCGAACAGGCCACGCCAGTATTCGGTGCCGTACAGGACGATCGGCATCGACATGACCTTGTGCGTCTGCACCAGGGTCAGCAGCTCGAACATCTCATCGAATGTGCCGAATCCTCCGGGGCATACGATCACGCCGGACGAGTATTTGACGAACATGGTCTTGCGCACGAAGAAATAGCGGAAGCTCATGCCCAGGTTCACCCATTGGTTGAGCCCCTGCTCGTGCGGCAGTTCGATGCCCAGTCCGACCGATTTGCCGCCGGCAAGCGCCGCACCACGGTTCGCGGCCTCCATGATGCCCGGCCCTCCCCCGGTGATGACGGCCACGCCATGCTTTGCGATTCCACGCCCCATGCGCCGCGCCGCCTTATAGTCCGGGTCGGTGCGCGGCGTGCGGGCGGAGCCGAACACGCTGACCGCCGGCCCGAGCTCGGCGAGCGCCCCGAACCCGTCGACGAACTCGGATTGGATGCGCAGCACACGCCACGGATCCATGTGGAGCCAATCGGTCTCCTGATTGGGTTTGAGCAGGTTGGCCGTAGTGTTGTCGTTCGGAATCATCGGGCCGCGCAGAATCACCGGGCCCCGGTGATAGGTGTCGCCCAACGGCGATGCATCCTGCTGAACGCCGGAGACGGCGGCGCGCACCGCCGCGTCACCCGTCTGCCGCCCGGTGGCCGATGATTTCCCTCGTTCGGCACCTGCCGCGGCGATGATGTCGTTCAGCGCGTTGTTCGCCGCCGCGTGGGCGAGCTTCTGCGCGGCCAGTTTACGCAGCTTCTTTTTCTTGCCGCTTTTCTTCGACGCATCCGTTTTCGACATGATCACGCACTCCTTGTCTTGGATGTCTCCAACATACCAGCAGAAGCTCCGTTACGACGCCGACTCCAGCTCCTCCTTCTCGAACCGCTTGGACTGACGGCTCAGGAGGATGCCGCTGATGAGCGCCGCGATCAGGGATGCCATCAGCACGCCGAACCGTCCTTCCGCAGACAGCTCCGTGTTCGTGTAGGCCAGAGAGGCGATCAGGAACGATACCGTGAAGCCGATGCCGCACGCGCAGGCTGCGGGGAACATGTCGCGCACGCGCAGTCCCTTCGCCATCGTCAGCCCAGCCACGTGCGTGGACAGCCATGCCGTGATCATGATGCCGAGCGGCTTGCCGATCACCAGCGCCACGATGATGCCGATGACCACGGGCGACAGCATCAGCGCCGGGGACAGCTCGGCGAAGTGCACGCCGGTGGCGAACAGCGCGAATATCGGCAGTGCGAGCAGCGAAGAGAACGGCTGCAGCTTGCTCGCATAGCGTTGCGCGCGCGGCGACTTCTCACCGTGCATTTCACGCGACGGCGTCAGCAGGCCGACCAGCACGCCCGACAGCGTGGGGTGCACGCCGGCCTCGAACATCATCACCCATGCCAGTACGCCTATCACGGCGACCAGCAGCCATGGGACGCGGCGCAATCTCACCAGGAACGCCCAGATGGCCGCGCATATGGCGATGCCGATGAACCAGTACCATGCGTTGAGCGACGAGAAGAACACCGCGATCAGGATGATCGCCAGCAGGTCATCGACCGTGGCGAGCGTCATCAGGAACGCTCGGATCGAACCGGGCAGCGCCTTGGCGAACAACGCAAGCACCGCCAGCGAGAAGGCGATGTCCGTCGCTGTGGGAATCGCCCACCCCTGCGCCGCTTCGGCGAACGGGACATCCGCGCCGGTCGGGATGGTGACGATTCCCGGCGCAGGCGGCGCGAACCGGGAGAACAGGGAGATGACCGTGATGAACAGCACCGGCGGCATCAGCATACCGCCCACGGCGCACAGCATGGGCACGGCGGCGGCTTTCGGATTGGCGAGCGAACCGGTGGTCAGCTCCTGTTTGAGATCCAATCCGACCGTGAGGAAGAATATCGTCAGCAGGCCATCCTGCGCCCAATGCCCGATCGGCAGGATGATGTTGGTGCCGGGAATGCCCAGCTGCGTCTCCGCCACCGCCTCGAACATGTGCGACGTCCATGGCAGATTAGCCAGGACCAGACCAGCAAACGCGAACGCGAGCATAATCAGGCCGGAAATACGATCGGACGCGGCGATTCGCCGGATCCTGGCCCAAACCCTACCCGTGCTATTCATGAACCCTCAATTCCATACCAAGTGAACAGCCTGACGCGGACGTATGCCTGACATGTCAGGATTCGGTGCCATCAGACCGACTCCTCATTTTACAGACCCCCATCCCACTCTACGCCCCGGGCTGAGCCTAGCGAAGCGAGACCACAATCACAGGGGCCAAAGGCGAGCCGTGAAGAAACAGCAGAGCTGCTTGTAGGCGAGGAGTGGGGGGGGGGCGACGAACAATCCATATCCGGCGGAAGTCCCATTTATTCGTCGCCGGATGGGACTTTCGCGGGAAAGGCGTGGTGATGATTCTCCGCCGACCGCCATCCGGCTATCGCCTGTACCACACCATGCGTTTTTTGAGGGTTTTGGGGCTGGTGTGGCCAAGGGTGATTCCGGGCCCATTCACCGGTCATTGGAAAATGGCGGTTTCCGCGACCCGTGCTTTGCCACACCACGTGATGTGAAGGCTCACATCGCATGGTGTGGCTCTCTGCTGTACCACACCATGCGATTCTGGGGTGTTTTTCGCCTGGTGTGGCACACGGGATGGGAGCGAATCAGCCGGACGGATGGGTAGGGACTGAGTATGGACTGTCCCGCCAGACTGAGAACCACCCCCAGTCATGCCGCGCATGCCAGCCCCCCCCCGCCAGCGGGGGCGATAATGTCGGGCGTCCCGCTGTTTGCCTCACGGCTCGCCCCGCCAGCGGGCCGAGAGGCAATCCCGGTTGCCGAAATCAGGCGCGCTGTGACAGGGCTACGGCGATGTTGTCCAGCACCTGCTTAAGCAGCGCCTTCGGGCAGGCGAGGTTGACGCGCTCGAATCCGGCTCCGTTCTCGCCGAACAGCACGCCCTCGTCGAAATACACTCGAGCGCGGTCGCGCATGAAATCGCGCAGCTCGTCCGCCGAACCGAAGCCAAGACCGCGGCAGTCCAGCCATGCCAGATACGTGCCTTCCGGCTCGATGAGCCGAAGTCCAGGCGTGCGTTCCGCGAACTCGCGCAGCAGCGAAAGGTTGTCGGCGAGCACGCCCATGAGCGCATCCAGCCACGGTTCGGCCCGCTCATATGCCGCTTGGCACGCGACGAGTCCGAAATGGCTGACGGTCAGGCCGGCGATGTTCTCCGCCGCCACGTCGAACTCCCGCTTGAGTTCGGGGTTGACGGTGATGACGTTGGAGCACAGCAGGCCGGCGATGTTGAAGGTCTTGGTCGGGGCGGTGAACTCATAGCAGTGGCCGGCGTAGCGCTCCCCCAGCGTGCCGAACATCGTCACGTCGTGTCCGGGGTAGGCGAAGTCCGCATGGATCTCATCGGCCAGAATGGTCACGCCGTGGGCGATGCAGATGTCGCCCAGACGACGCAGCTCGTCGGCGCTCCACACGCGGCCGACCGGGTTGTGCGGGTTGCACAGCATCAGCGCCGTGCACCGCGGATCGGACGCCTTGGCCTCCAGATCGTCGAAATCCATGACGTAACGTCCGTCGTCACCCAGGACGAGGCGGTTGTCGAGTATGGTCAGGCCGTTGTGCTCCGCGGCGGCGGTGAAAGGATAGTAGACGGGTCCTTGCAGGATCACCTTGTCGCCGGGATGGGTGACCGCACGCAGTGCGGTGTTGACCGCGGGCATGACCCCGTCCGACAGGCTCACCCAGGCCGGGTCGATGTCCCAGTTGTGCCGACGACTCATCCATGCCGTCAGCGCGCGGAAATACCCGTCGGTCGCGTAATCGTATCCGAAGATGTCATGTTGGGCGGCTTCGACCAGCGCTTCTACGATTTCCGGAGCCGGCTTGAATTCCATGTCGGCAACGGACATGGCGATCACGTCCTCGCTTCCCACACCCATGTCATCCTCGATCATGTGCCATTTGATGGATGTGGTGCCGCGCCGTTCGACCACGGACTGGAAATCGTACACGTCTGCTCCTCGTATGTATTCGATGGCGCCGGAACACGGTCGTGGGCGGATGCTCCTCGTTGCGCCTGTCTGCTGTGCGCCCATCCATTGGAAAAGCCCTCGGAAGCATTCGCTTTCAAGGGCTTTTTGTGCGCCGAACAGGATTCGAACCTGCGACCTGCTGATCCGTAGTCAGCTGCTCTAATCCGCTGGGCTACCGGCGCATACCGCGCATATTGAATTATGCACAACCGTGAATTACTTCACGGCTCGTGCGCCAGACAGGATTCGAACCTGCGACCTGCTGATCCGTAGTCAGCTGCTCTAATCCGCTGGGCTACTGGCGCATGTTGTCTTGTTTGCGGCAACTCAAATAAATTACATCAATGTAATGACTTTAGCAACTTGGCGTGTCGCGCGCGTGTCGCGAGCGTGCCGCGCGCGTCCCCGTCATGCCACGAGGCGCCGTTCCCCACGGACCAGTTTGGGCAGACCCTCACCCCTGACCGAGGCCGCGTCGACGATCACCTGCTGCACGTCATCCATGCCTGGGAGCTCGAACATCGTCTCCTCAAGGGTCTTCTCGATGATCGACCGCAGCCCTCGCGCACCCGTCCCGCGCGTTATGGCGGTCGACGCGATGGCGTTCACCGCCTGCTCCGTGAAGACCAGATCCACCCCGTCGACGGCGAACATCTTGCGATACTGCTTGACCAGGGCGTTCTTGGGCTCGGTGAGGATGTGCGCCAGATCGGCCTCGGTCAGCTCGTCGAGCACGCTGACCACGGGCAGACGCCCGATGAACTCGGGCAGCAGACCGAATTCGGCGAGGTCGTCGGCGCTGACCTGTTCGAGCAGTTCCTCGGGCTTGACCTCATGGTCATGCCAGGAGGCCCCGAAGCCGCTCTCGTGGCGTCCGAGCCTACCGGCGACGATATCGCTCAGCCCCACGAACGCACCGCCGCAGATGAACAGGATGCCGCGCGTGTCGATGGTCACCGTGTCCTGGTCGCGGTGCTTGCGTGTGCCCTCGACCGGCACCGAGGCGATCGTGCCTTCGAGTATCTTCAGCAGCGCCTGCTGCACGCCCTCGCCGGAGACGTCACGGGTGATAGACGTGTTCTCGCCGGATTTTCTGGCGATCTTGTCGATCTCGTCGATGTAGATGATGCCGTGCTGAGCCCTCTCGACGTCCCCGTCGGCGGCCGAGATGAGCCGCTGCAGCACGGTCTCCACGTCATCTCCCACATACCCGGCCTCGGTGAGCGTCGTGGCGTCGGTGATGACGAACGGCACGTTCATAACCTTGGCGAGGGACTGCGCGAGATACGTCTTGCCGACGCCGGTAGGGCCGAGCAGCAGTATGTTGGATTTGGCGACCTCGACGTCGGCGAGCGGATCCGTGCGGCGGCGACGCCCGAGCGCCTGCTTCTTGCCGTCGAGCTGCCCGGCCGATTCGTGCAGTTCCATGTTGACGCGCTTGTAATGGTTGTAGACGGCGACCGACAGCGTGCGTTTCGCCGCGCTCTGCCCGATGACGTACCGGTCGAGATAGGCGCTGATCTCGGCGGGCTTGGGCAGCGTCAGGGCGTTGACATCGGCGCTGTGCTGGCGTTCCTCCGAGACGATGTCGACGCACAGCTCGATGCATTCGTCGCAGATGGCCGCGCTTGGGCCTGCGACCAGCTTGCGTACCTGATGCTCGGTCTTGCCGCAGAACGTGCACCGAGGCACGTCCTCGTTGTAACTCACCACGCGCCCCATGCAGCTCTCCTTCGACTATGCGTCCCGTTATGCGCACTGTTACGAGGATACCCCCGGCCTGACGGCGACGGGGGTATCCACTTGTGAAGATTCATGAACCTCACGAACGGTGTTCGAGCACTTCGTCCACGATGCCGTAATCCTTGGCTTCCTGGGCGGTCAGGAACGTATCGACCTCGATGTCCTTGCGGATCTTCTCGACATCCTGTCCGGTGTGCTTGGCGAGCGTGTTCTCCAGCCATTCGCGCATGCGCAGCATCTCCTTGGCCTGGATCTCGATCTCCGTGGCCTTGCCGAAGCCCTGGTCGATGGCCGGCTGGTGGATGAGCACGCGCGCGTTCGGCAGCATCAGGCGCTTGCCCTTGGCGCCGGCGGCCAGCAGGATCGCCGCGGCGGAGGCAGCCTGACCGAGGCAGACGGTCTGCACGTCGGGCTTGATGTACTGCATCGTGTCGTAGATGGCGGTCATGGCCGTCATCGAGCCGCCGGGCGAGTTGATGTACATCATCACGTCACGGCTCGGATCCTGCGATTCGAGCACAAGCAACTGGGCCATGATGTCGTCGGCGGACGTGTCGTCGACCTGCACGCCCATGAAGATGATGCGGTCCTCGAACAGCTTGGTGTACGGGTCCTGCGTCTTCATGCCGTACGGCGTCTTCTCGGAGAACTGCGGGAGCACGTAACGGTTCTGCGGCGAGACGGCCGCGGCGCCGCGCAGCGCGCTCTCGCGGGCTGCGGCGGGCATGAACCCGACGACGCCGCGCGGGCCGGCGAGACGGTCGGCGCGGGCTGCGAACTGAGCTTCTTCGGATGTCATTTCGATCATTCTCCCTTCGTCATCGAATCGTGCGTGGTGATGATCTTGTCCACGAACCCGTACTCCAGCGCCTCGGTGGCGGTGAACCAGTGGTCGTACTCGTTGTCGCGGTAGATCTCCTCCACCGTGTGGCCGGTCTGTTCGGCGGTCAGCTCGCTCATGGTCTTCTTCATATCCATGATGAGCTCGGCGTTGATGCGCACGTCGGTGGTGGTGCCGCCGATGCCGCCGGACGGCTGGTGCATCAGCACGCGGGCATGCGAGGTCAGGAACCGCTTGCCCTTGGTGCCGGAGCTCAGCAGGAACTGGCCCATCGACGCGCACATGCCCAGGCCTACGGTCGCCACGTCGGGCTGGATGAGCTGCATGGTGTCGTAGATGGCCATGCCTGCGGTAATCGAGCCGCCGGGCGAGTTGATATACAGCCAGATGTCCTTCTTCGGGTCCTCCGCGGCCAGCATGAGCATCTGTGCGCAAATGCGGTTGGCCATGTCATCCTTGACCTCTTCACCCATCCAGATGATGCGGTCCTTCAACAGACGATTGAAAATCGGATCCGGCATCGACGGCATGTCGCCGTCCGCCATCACCGGGGATGATGTCAGCAAATCTGCCACCTTATCTCCTTGACTCACAGTACGTTGTGTCTCACAATACGTTACAGCAATTCACTCTACCTGTCCGAACCGACGGCAGCGCCCTGCACCGCCCTTTTTCGGCTACCCGCATAGCGGGAGGACGGAATACTTGCTCTATTGAAAATCAATTCGCCGTCCTTTCATGTCGGCAGTGCCCGAGGTTTTGCGCACTACCGTATCTTTCGCCCAACACGATATCGATTCAATCACCATCGACAATAGGAGCGAAGTCATCTTCGCGTACCCCCAGAGAACCGAAGATGGCCACTTTTTCTGATCAAATGAGAATTACCACGGTGATGAATCAACGCCCAACAATCAATTCATCATTGCGACATGCCTGCCAAGAGACCACATCATGAGATGAGAGCACGATGCTCTTCAACAATGTATGGATAAGTCCTCATGGCTAATCTGTAGTCAATGTCCTGAAATATCGAACCATGTTTGCTATTTCAGGACATTTTCTAATGAGAGCAGCAATCAACCCAACCTGTGCAGCAGCCCGGACGATACGAAGGCGGATGCCGCCACGGCCATACCGACCGGCACGAAGAACTCGATCGGAGCCTCGGTGAGTTCCATGACCAGGCACATGGCCATGAGCGGAGCCTGCTGGGATGCGGAGAGCAGCGCGGCGGCCCCGATCAGGGCGCACGCGGTGACCGAATCTACGGGGAAGACGAACAGCCAGAGCAGTCCGAGCATCGTACCCAGCGTGGATCCCAAGGCGATGCCGGGCTGAAGCACGCCGCCCGATGCGCCGGAGCGGATGGTCATCAGAGTGACGAACGCCTTGGCCACGAAGGTGAGCGCCAGCACGCCCAGCAACATCCATAGCCGGTTCAGTTCAAGCGGAGTCCCGGCGTTGACGACCGAGCCCGGAGCGCCGTCCGAGCCGGCGAGGAACGTCCATGGCGAGGCCGCTGCGGACGCGGCCGATTGTGCCGCACCGGAGGTGGCGGCCGTTTCGGGGATGAATGTGCTGAAGCCGAGCTGCGCCGCGGCACGCCCGTTGCCCATGACCTGCGGCACGACGATAGAGACCAGACCGGTCACCAATCCGGCGATCGGCATCTGCCACATCAGCGACCGTCCGGTGGGCTTGTGCGATTCGGCCCACTGCGAGCCCTTGCGGAACAGTGCGCCGACGACGCCGCACGCCGTTCCGCATAGCAGCGCGAACAGCATCAGGCTCGGCGTGCTGTTCATCTGCATCGCGCCGATGTCGTAGAACATGTGCTCGCCTTTGATGGCGGTCGCGACGAACGCCGCAGTCGCAGACATCCCCAATCCGAATGCGACCTTCTCCAACGTCACGTCGACGAGCAGTATCTCCACCGCGAAGAACATGCCGGCCAGCGGCGCGTTGTACACGCCTCCCAGACCGGCACCGGCGGCGACGGCGACGACCATGCGGCGATCGAGCACGCCATGCGCGTCGCCTTCGCCGTCACCGATATGGAAGATGTCGCAGAACCGCTGCGCCAGCATGGCGCCCAGCTCGCGCGGCGCGACCTCGCGCCCGATGGAGGCGCCGGAGCCGACGATGAATATCTGCAGCACCACATGCACGATGGTCTGCCAGAACGGCATGCGGCCCCCGTTCACCGCCTTCTTGACGGACGGCACCTTCTCGGTCTTCGTGCGCAGCAGGTACCATATGACGCCGGCGACGCCCAGTCCCAACGTGACGGAGGCGATGCGGCGGACCGCCGGCACGGTGAATGCGCCGGGAATGAACTCGCTTTCGATGAATCCGAGCATCACGTATTCGACGCCGTACAGCAGCAGCGTCAGCAGGCCGGCGCATGCGCCGATGATCGCGCCGAGCACCAGCGTGGCCGCGGTCAGCCAGCCGATGCGCTTCCAGTCGGTCTTCTCCATGATGCACCTCTTCGATGGCGAGTGGAACGTCCGGGAACGGGAGACCCACCCATGTCAGCCTACCCGCGGCATCCTACACCCGCTCCTCACCGCGCATATCCCACCGTATATACGACTTGACCCGGAACCTTTGCGGTTCCGGGTCAAGTCAGTCATTCTGCATCACGGGCACGCCGCGATAGCAGCGATGCCGCGCGATTTACGCTCACTCGGCGTCGGCGGTGTTCTCGTCGTCCTTCTTGGCGAGCTCGTCGGCGACGGCGGCCGCGGCGGAGGCGGCTTCGACGCTCTCGGACTCTTCGTCCTCAGCGGCCTCGCCGAGGAAGGAGCTCAGGTCGAGGGTCTCGCCTTCGGACTTGAAGGTGACGGCGCGCATGCCGGCGAGCAGGCCCTTGGAGCGGCCGACTTCCTGCACGGCGGAGCCGAGCTGGCCGTTCTTGACGATGGCCTGGATGAACGCGGACGGGTCCATGCCGTACTGCTGGGCGATGGAGGCGAGGAAGTTGGTGACATCGGCCTGGGAGACCTTGACGTCCAGCTTCTCGGCCAGGGCGTCGAGCACCATCTGGTCGGTGAGCTCCTTGACGACCTGCTTCTCGGCGTCGGCCTTCTGCTCGTCGGTGGCCTTGGACGGATCGGCGGTCACGTTCTTGAGCTGCTGCTCAAGCATGTCGGCCTTGACGCCCTTCGGCACCGGGATCTCGGCGCCTTCCTCAAGCTTGGCGATGAAGGCGTCGCGGGCCTCGGTGGCCTGACGGCCTTCGGCGTCGCGCTCGGCGGCCTTGCGCACGTCGGCCTTGAGCTCATCCAGGGTATCGAACTCAGAGGCGTCCTGGGCGAAGTCGTCGTCGAGCTCCGGCAACTCCTCGGTCTTCACGGAGTTGACCTTGACCTTGACGAGCGCCTCTTCGCCTTCGTGCTCGCCGCCCTGCAGCTTGCTGTTGAAGGAGGTCTCCTCGCCGGCGGACAGGCCTTCGAGGGCCTCGTCCAGACCGTCCAGCATGGTGCCGGAGCCGAGCTCGTAGCTCACGCCTTCCTGGGAGTCGACGGACTCGCCGTCGATCTGGGCGTCGAGGTCGATGTTCGCGAAGTCGCCCTTGGCAGCCGGACGGTCGACGCCGACCAGGGTGCCGAAGCGCTGGCGCAGGGATTCGAGGCGGTTGTTCACGTCCTCATCGGTGACCTGGGCCTTGGGCACGTCGATCTCCAGGCCGTCAAGTTCCGGCAGCTCGATGTCGGGACGACGCTCGACGGTCGCGGTGAACTTCAGCTTGGTCTCGTCCTTGGCGGATTCGGGCACTTCCTGCACGTCAATCTCCGGCTGGGACATCGGATGGATCTTCTTCTCCTCAAGCGCCTTGGAATAGAGCTCCGGCACGCCGTTGTTGACGGCCTCGCCAGCGACGGCTGCGAAGCCGATGCGCTGGTCGATGATCTTGCCGGGGACGTGGCCCTTGCGGAAGCCGGGGATGTTCACCTGCTTGGCGATCTCCTTGCGGGCGGCATCCAGATACGGGTTGAACTCCTCCGGGTCGACGGTGATGGTGAGCTTGACCTTGGTGGGTTCGAGATTCCTAACGCTGATTTTCACGCTTGCGCTCCTGAAAGTCGTTTATTCTACTTCATCTGCCGGTAGGCAACCTCTACATGATAACGCGACTTACGGACGCTGCGATGAGATTCACCTGCCAGTCACGGGCGCCCTGCGATTTGAGGAATTCCGCGACATCGCGCTTGCGCGGTTCGTCGGTCCAGCACAGGTTGCGCAGGATCTGCGGCTTGACGATGATTTCGGCGGGGGTGCGGGTGTCGTCGGCGATCTGGGAGACGACTTTGCGCACGTCTTGCAGCAGCCGCATACGCTGAGGGTGCCTGGTGGCCCAGAGCTTCATCGAGCGAGGTGCGTTCGCATGCTCCTCGTCGGCCACGGGCGCCGGCATCACCGGCCATTGCGACGGCGGCAGCTCCAGCGCGCGCCGAATCGTCTCTCGCCATACCGAGGGCTTGACCTTGCGCTGAATCGGCGCGTACCGTTCGAACATCTTGTCCTGCTCGCCGCCGGTGCGCATGCGCACGCGCTCGTTGAGCGACCTGATCATCCTGAATTCGCGGGCGTTGCGGGGCTTTCGCGACGCGGCCTCGACTATCGAATCGTCGGAGAGCAGCAGTCCGGGCGCGATGTCATAGGCGCGGGCGAGCTCGTCTCGCTTCTCCCACAGCGCCTTGGCCACGGCGAGGCCCTGATGGTCCTGGCTGACGGTGTTGATGTGCGATATGCGCAGCCAGGGCACCGGATGCTCCCGTCTGGGTCCCATGCCGGTCTGCAGCGCATACCGGAACTCCTCGTCGGCCCATCCGTCCTTGCCTTGCGACTTCAGCTCGCGCTGCATCTTCCGGCGCAGCTCAATCAGCAGTTCGACGTCCAATGCGGCGTAATTGCGCCAGTCCCTCGGCAGCGGCCGATATGACCAGTCAGCGGCGGAATGCTCCTTGGCGAGCGTGACGCCCAGATAATGCTCGGTGACCGCGGCGAGACCGAACCGGTGCAGCCCCAGCATCCTCGCGGCGATCTCGGTGTCGAACAGGGCCTGCGGCGTCAGGCCGATGTCGGCGAATCCGGGCAGGTCCTGCAACGAGTCGTGTAATATCCACACGGCATCGCCGACCGCGTCGTTGAACATGCCCCAGTCGGCACCGGCGCGGGTCAGGGCGACGGGGTCGAGCAGCACTATGCCGGCGCCTTCGCGCTTGAACTGCACCAGCCAGTCCTCATGGCCGTACCGGAATCCGGAGGCGCGTTCCGCGTCGGCGGCCAACGGCCCGGCCGCCCCGGCCAGACGGTCGCATACCTCCCGAAATCCTTCAAGTGTGTCGGTCACATCCGGAACACCACCTCGCGGCTGCGTCTGCAGCCTCGGCTCATCGGTCAACTGACGGCTCCTCCTCGCATTCGCTGGCGGACTGCACGAATCGCGCCCAGCACTGCACCTGGCCGCCCGCGTCCAAACCGCCATCCATGCTAGCAAGGGGTGTCCATGAGACACGCATCTCGCAGCCGGCGGTTCCTTCCTGAGCGAGTCCGAACGACGTGTTCTGCGTGACGGTGACCGTACCCGACACGTCACCTAAGGAGGCGTCATCCACGAACGAGCGCATCCCGTCCCAGTACATGCTCGGGGCGAGGCCATCGTTCTCGTCGGACGGCAACGGCAGCTGCGCGTAGGCGACGCAACGCCAGTGGGAGTGCCAGTCCTCGCGTTCACGCTCGACGTACAGCAGCATGATCCAGCCCGAGGCCATGTGGGCGTCGCCGAACGAACGGGAGTCGTCATCCGCGACGCATTCCATTTCCACGCCGATGCCGTAGTCGGCCAGCGTCGAGGGCACGGGAAGCTCACGGTAGCGCATGCCCGTCACCCGTGGCATGGAACGCACCGATTCCACCGCCGACCAGACCGCGTCCGGCACGCCGACCGGGCGTTCAGGCATGTCGGCGTCCGGGTGCCGCATCGTTGCGGAGCCCCTCGGAAACGCGAAGATTTCAGCCATATATACAGGCTACGGTGTCGTCGAAGATTTTACGGTATTTCCACACGCAAGATTGTGTAGGTTTTCGAGTCCGACACCGCAGAGAACGATTCCCTATCAGTACACGACGAATCCGTGCGACTGGAATTGCTCCGTCACACGCTTCTTCAACGCGGCGGACGGGCCCTTCTGATGCTCAAGAGGGTACGGGATGCGCAGCTCATGCCACTTCGGGCGCCCGAGCTGGTGGAATCCCAGCACGTCGATGTGTTCGACGGCCCCGTCGAAGCTCTCGCAGATCCTGGCCACGTTCTCGATGTTCTCCTCCGAGTCGGTCAGCCCCGGCACGAGCACGAACCGCACCCAGATCTTCTTGCCGGCCTTCGCCAGCCGCCGTCCGAAGTCGATGGTGGGCTGCAGCAGCCCCCCGGTGACCTTGTGGTAGGTCTCCTCGTCGCCCGACTTGACGTCGAGCAGGCACAGGTCGATGTCGTCGATCATCTCGTCGGTGTAGTTGGTGTTGAGGAAGCCGGACGTGTCGAGGCAGGTGTGCACGCCCATCTCCTTGGCCGCGTGGAACACGCGCGAGACGAACGCCGGCTGCATCATCGACTCGCCGCCGGAGAACGTGATGCCGCCATGCGTGGCCTTGAACAGGTCCTTGTACCGGTCAACCTTCTTGATCATGGCGTCGAGGTATACGGGCTGCCCGTCGCGCATCTTCCATGTGTCGGGGTTCTGGCAGTACTGGCAGCGCAGGGGACATCCGGACATGAAGACGGTCATGCGCGTGCCCGGGCCATCGACCGACGTGTTGATGTCCCACGAGTGGACGAAGCCGATGTCGCCGCTTTTGAGCGCGTGGATGCGGTCGCGCCTATCGAGGCCGATGGGCGATTCGAAGCCGGAAAGCCCTCCCATCAGGGTCTGCGAGGCATATTCCTTCGACGCTTTGAGCATATGCGGCCGTGTGGTGCGGAATTGCGCGATATCAGACATCATCGTCCTCCTTGAAAGTACTTCCTGTATTTCATACTACAAACGTTTTGCGCGGCGTCCGCCCGCTATGGACTTCATGTCGTGTGAGGATCGTCACGCGGATTCCCAAGCGCGCCGTCCTGCCCGACCATATGAGAAGGGGACGAAGCCGGTCGGCCTCGCCCCCTTCATCGTCCGGTCGTCACCGTCTGTCAGTCGGTGACCGAACCCTGGTGGAAGGTACGGGAGATCACGTCGAGCTGCTGCTCCTTGGTGAGCTTGACGAAGTTCACCGCGTAGCCGGAGACGCGCACGGTCAGGTGCGGGTACTTCTCCGGGTGCTCGACGGCGTCCTCAAGCTGCTCCTTGCGCAGGACGTTGATGTTCGCGTGGTACAGGCCGTGGCCGTTGCCGGCGTCCAGGATGCCGACCAGGTTGCCGATGCGCTCATCCTCGTCGCGGCCCAGGCCGTCGGGGGTGATCGTGTTGGTCAGCGAGATGCCGTCCAGCGCGTCGTTGTAGTCGATCTTGCCGACCGAGAACATCGACGGCAGCATGCCGTGCGAGTCCATGCCGTTCTCCGGGTTGGCGCCCGGCGCGTACGGCGTGCCCTTCTTGTGGCGGGACGGGAAGGAACCGGTGTTCTTGCCGTACTCCACGTTGGAGGTGATGGTCAGGATGGACTGCGTCGGGACGGCGCCGCGGTACACGGGCAGGCGCTTGACCTGACCCATGACGGTGGAGACGACCCACTTGGCGATGTCGTCGGCGCGGTCGTCGTCGTTGCCGTAGATCGGGAAGTCGCCTTCGGTGCGGTAACCGACGATCAGGTCGTCATCGGCGCCCTCGACGTACTCGTACTCGTGGCCTTCAAGGTTCTTCGCGTCCTTGTTGTAGATCGGGTAGACCTTGGCATACTTGACGGCGGACAGGGAGTCGGCGGCGATGGACAGGCCGGACATGCCGCAACCGAGGGTGCGGTACACCTCCTTGTCGTGCAGCGCCATCTCGATGGACTCGTAGGCGTACTTATCGTGCATGTAGTGGATGATGTTCAGAGCCTTGACATACACTTCAGACAGCCAGTTCAGGGCCTTCTCGTAGTTGTTCTTGACCTTCTCGTAGTCGAGCGTGCCGTCGGCCTCGGGAGCGATGGGCTCGATGACGCCCTTGTCGATGACCTGCATGCCGGTCATCTCGTCACGACCGCCGTTGATCGCGTACAGCAGGGCCTTGGCGGAGTTCACGCGGGCCGCGAAGAACTGCATCTGCTTGCCGACGCGCATCGGGGACACGCAGCAGGCGATGGCCGCGTCGTCGCCCCAGTGGTTGCGGATCTCCTTGTCGGACTCGTACTGGATGGCCGAGGTGTCGATCGAGATCTTGGCGCAGAAGCGCTTGTAGCCTTCCGGCAGCTTCGGGTCCCAGAAGATTGTGATGTTCGGCTCGGGGCCGGGTCCGAGGTGCTCCAGCGTCAGCGTGTTGAGCAGACGGAAGGAGGTCTTGGTTACCATCGGACGGCCATCGTCGCCGAAGCCGGCGTCGGACCAGGTCGCCCAGTACGGGTCGCCGGAGAAGATCGCGTCGTAGTCCTTGGTGCGCAGGAAGCGCACGATGCGCAGCTTCATGACGATGTTGTCGATGATCTCCTGGGCGTCGGTCTCGGTGATCTTGCCGGACTGCAGGTCACGCTCGAAGTAGCAGTCGAAGAACGCGGAGTTGCGGCCGAAGGACATGGCGGCGCCGTCCTGGCTCTTGACGGAGGCGAGGTAGCCCATGTAGGTCCACTGCACGGCCTCCTGCGCGGTCTGCGCCGGGCGGGTCAGGTCCAGGCCGTACTCGTTGCCGAGGTTGATGAGCTGCTTGAGGGCCTTGATCTGCTCGTCGTGCTCCTCGCGGAAGCGGATCCAGTGCTCGATCTCCGGCTCGGTGAAGTCGTTGCGGTACGGCACGGAATCCTTGTCGCGCTGCTTGAACTTGATCAGCGCGGCGACGCCGTACAGGGCCACGCGGCGGTAGTCGCCGATGATGCGGCCGCGGCCGTAGGCGTCCGGCAGACCGGTGAGGATCTTGTTGTGGCGGGCGATCTTGATGTCCTTGGTGTAGACGCCGAAGACGCCGTCGTTGTGGGTCTTGCGGTACTTGGTGAAGATCTTCTTGATCTCCGGGTCCGGCTCCTTGCCGGCCTCCTTGATGGCCTGCTCGACCATGCGCCAGCCGCCGTTCGGCATCATCGCACGCTTGCAGGGGACGTCGGTCTGCAGGCCGACAACGACGTTGTCGACCTCGGGGGAATCGATGTAACCGGCCGGGAAGGCGTCGATGCTGGCCGGGATGTGGGTGTCGACATCGTAGACGCGCTGCTTGCGCTCGACCGCCAGATAGTTGTCGTCGAGGTACTTCCACAGGTGCTTGGTCTTGTCGGTCGCGTCGGCCAGGAAGGACTCGTCACCGGTGTACGGGGTGTAGTTCTTCTGGATGAAGTCGCGAACGTCGATGTCCTTCTGCCAGTCGCCTTCGACGAAGCCGTCCCAGGCCTTGGCCTGAAGCTCTTCGGCAGTAAGAGCGGTCGCATCAACTGCTGTCATATTCACTCCTTGTGTCGTGCAACGCATCTTCACGTTGTTGTCAAGAAATGATTCTACTAGCCGGTCGATGTGAGCTGGCTGAGAGACGGCGTGACTTATCTCACATTCACGCCGTGTCGTCAGTCGTCGAAGCCGTCGAAGCCGTCGTCGCGGCCGCCCGAGGGCGTGTTCTCGCCCCATTTGCGCCACTTGCGATTGGCTTCCGCCCACAGCGCATTGCGCTCCTTGACGATCTTCCACGCCTCAAGGGCATCCTCGCGGGTCTTGTACGGCCCCATGCGGTGGGAGCTCGGCGAGAGCATGCCCAACTCGGGCTGCTCGGTCTTCGTGTTGAAATACCACTGCTTGTCGGTCATGGCGTCCTCCCCGCACCCATGGTAGCGCGCCGCGGCGCCCGGCACCGCGCCTATGCGGCGGCCGGGCGAGCGCTCCCCTACTCACGGAACGCGTTGGTGACGGGCAGACGCCGGTCGCGGCCGAACGCGAGCGCGGTGACCTTCGGCCCGAGCGGATACTGGCGGCGCTTCCACTCCGCGCGGTCCACCAGTCGCATCACCGTGTCGACGGTCTTCTCGTCGAAGCCGTCGGCCAGCAGGTCGGCGCGACCGTGCGCATGCTCGATGTATGCGGCGAGCACCTTGTCGAGCAGTTCGTATTCGGGCAGCGAATCGGAATCCTTCTGCCCCGGGCGCAGCTCGGCGCTCGGCGCCTTCTCGATGCTGCTGACCGGAATCATCACGCCGCCGGGCAGCGGCGTTCCGGCATCGCCGTTCTCATTGCCGACGATGCGCAGCCCGCCGATGCCGACGCCTGCGGCAGCGGCCCGGTTGCGCCAGCGGGACAGTTCCCAGACACGGGTCTTGAGCAGGTCCTTGATCGGCGCGTATCCGCCGACGGCGTCGCCGTAGATGGTCGAATAGCCGCACGCCAGCTCGGACTTGTTGCCCGTGGCGACGGCGAGCAGACCGAGGCTGTTGGAGTACGCCATGACGATGACGCCGCGGATGCGGGCCTGCAGGTTCTCCGCGGCCACGCCTTCGAGCTTGAGCTGGCCCTGGTACACATTGAACATGGGCTCGATCGGCTGCACGTCGTAATGTGCGCCGATGTTGGCCGCCAGGTCGGCGGCGTCGTCCTTGGAACCGATGGAGGAATACATGCTCGGCATCGAGATGCCATGCACGTTGTGTCCGCCGCAGGCGTCGGCGGCCATCGCCGCCACCAGCGCGGAGTCGATGCCGCCGGACAGGCCCAGGCACACGCCGGAGAACCGGTTCTTCGCCATGTAGTCCTTCAGGCCCAGCACGCAGGCGGTGTACACCTCCTCGTCCGGGTCGGGAAGGTCCGCGATGTCGCCCGTCGTCTGATGCTCGGCGTCCGTGTCGAGGTCGAAGAGTCCCAGATGCTCCATGAACATCGGGGAACGTTCCAGCAGCGTGCCGTCGCGGTCGACAACGAAGCTGCCGCCGTCAAGCACCAGGTCATCCTGACCGCCGACCTGGTTCACGTAGATCATCGGGGCGCCGACCTCGGCCGCACGCCTGACCGCGAGGTCGTAACGCGTATGGGTCTTGCCCTCCTCGTACGGCGAGCCGTTCATCGTCATCAGCACGTCGATATGCTCGTCGGCGAGCCGGGCGACCGGCCCGCCGTCCTGCCAGATGTCCTCGCAGATCGCCACGCCGATGCGCACGCCGTCGATGTCGAGCACGACGGTGCGGTCGCCGGCCGCGAAGATGCGGAACTCGTCGAACACGCCGTAGTTCGGCAGGAAATGCTTGTCGTAGCCGGCCCAGACCATGCCGTCGTGCAGCACGACCATGCGGTTGCGAGGTTTGTCGGACGCGTGGTCGGTGCCGACCGTGCCGACGGCGACATACAGGTCGCCCAATCCGTCGGCCTCCAGCTCGGTCGCCAGCCAGTTCGCCTTGTCCCACGCCGCCTTGCGGAACGTGCGGCGCAACGCCAGATCCTCGATGGGGTATCCGGTCAGCGTCATTTCCGGGAAGATGACGACGTGGGCGCCTTCATGCGCGGCGAGATGCGCGTAGTGCATGATTTTGTCGGCGTTGCCGTCGAGGTCGCCGACGCAGGTGTCGATCTGGGCAAGGGCAAAACGAAGATGGGTCATAGTGCCCTATAGTACCCAGCCGAGATGACGGACGACAGGGGCGGCACATGCCGTCACGCGGGATGATCCGTCCCACCGCCCGTCAGCGAAGCTCGGCGAGCACCCGCAGCGAGGCGTTGACGTAGAAGTCAACGGCGGGCCCGATCGCGCCGTCCACGCCGACGAAGTGCGGACTGTGCCAGTCGGCGCACCCCGGTTCCCCGTTCGAGCCGATGAACGCGAACACCAGACGGGCCCCGCATCCCGAGAACTCCACGAAATCCTCCCCCGCCATGCTGGGATGTATCGGCTTGAGCGCCGCATAGGAGGGCACGTCGGCCGCGACCGCCTCGGACAGCTCCTCGTCGCCGACCAGCGGCACCTGGATGCAGTCCCAGTCCACGTCGGCCGCGATCCCGTACGCTTCGGCCGTGTGCTCGACCTCCGCCACGAAACGCCGGTGGACCAGCCGTTCGTCGTCCTGGTCGAAGAAGCGCACGGTGCCTTGGAATCCCGCTTCGGCGGGCACGACGTTCCACACGTGCCCGCCATGCACTTCGGTGATGGACAGCACCACGGCGTGGAACGGCGAGATGTTGCGGCTCACGATGGTCTGCAGGGCGAGGATCATCGAGGCGAGCGCCTCGATGGGGCCGGTGCCCTTCTGCGGGTACCCGGCATGGGTGCCCTGGGCGTGCAGCGTGACCTTGAACTTCACGCAGCCGGCCATCATCGGCTGAGGGCCGATGGCGATCTGTCCGGGGGCGTAGTTCGGGTTGTTATGCGTGCCGATGATGGCCTTCACGTCATCCGTCGCGCCGGATTCCACGACCGTGCGGGCGCCCAGGCCCACCTCCTCGGCCGGCTGGAAAACGATCTTCACGCTGCCTGCGATGCGGTCGCGGTGATCGGCCAGCCAGAACGCCGCGCCCAAAAGCCCGGTCATGTGCAGGTCATGGCCGCAGCCGTGCATCACGCCGGGGTTCAGCGAGCTGAACGGCAGGCCGGTGTCCTCGGTGATCGGCAGGCCGTCGATGTCGGCGCGCAGCGCGATGCGCGGTCCCGGCACCTCTCCCTCGATGAGCGCGACGACGCCGGTCTCCAACGTCGTGTCGAGCACATCTATGCCATGCCCGCGCAGCAGACGGGCCAGATACGCGCTGGTCTCGACCTCCTTGAAGCTGCGTTCGGGATACTGATGCAGATAATGCCGTATGCCGATCAGCTCGTCCGTGACCCCGACATGTTCGACCATGATTTACGTTCCTTCCCCGCGAGATGTCATGCCATGTTACCTCTGTAGCTTCAATATACGCTTGGCGATGGCGTTCGCGATGCCCTGCACGATCTGGACCAGCACGATCATGATGATCACGGCCGTCCAGGTCACCGTCTGGTCGAATTTCTGATAACCGTCCAGTCGGTCTGGCGGCCGGCGATGTCGTATGCATGGGACCAGGGACTCATCGCGTCTCCTCCTTGTCTGCCGCGGACGGCTGCGGCGATGGCGTCCTCGTAGCCTATGGGGTCCGCCGCCGTGCCGAAGCCGATGACATCGCTGGAACGTGACAGCTCCCCCGAGAGAGTCGCGCACCAGCGCATCGTCGCCCGAGAACTCGTAGGTGATCGAGCCGATGGCCGAACCGGATACCGTGTCGATGAACCGCTTGGTCACCGCCTGCTGGGGTGCCGCGAACACGTTGCACACATCTCCGCGCTCCACGACCCGGCCGGCGCTCATCACGGCGACCACGATGAGGGCGATGACGATGTTGCGCACGGTATGGTTGACGCGCACCGGCTCATTGTCGGGAGAGCCCGCCTGCTATGTTGCTGCTGTCATGTTCGTTCCCACTCTGATTGGTTGACAACGCCCACCATACGGCAGCGACGGCGGCAAATCGGCGGAAAATGGCGGATCGGCCTATATGTGTTCGTATAATAGGGCGTGCACGGCGGCAGTCTCGGGGCGGGTCTGATAACGCGTTACGGGATGCCATCCAGTGCTGTTCATACACTGGGGATGACCGAATTTCGTATCGCGGAGGTTGCGTACATGGCATCGGACGACATCATGACAGCGGGCGCCGGAGGCGCGACGGCCACCGTGCGCGCCGACATCAAGGCGGCGTTCTTCGACATCGACGGCACGCTGACGAGTTTCGTGACGCATGTGATCCCGCAGTCCTCCATCGACGCGCTGCACGAGCTGCAGGATCGCGGGGTGAAGGTGTTCATCTGCTCCGGTCGGGCGCCGTCGCACATGACCGTCGTGCTCAACATGATGCCGGTGCACTTCGACGGCATCATCGCGCTGAACGGGCAGTACTGCTTCGACGACCACGGGCTCCTGGAGAAGGAGTCGCTGCTGCCCGAGGACATCGTCACCATCACCCGCTGGCTTGACGAGCACCCCGACGTGGTGGCGAACTACTGCGAAAAGGATTACGTCTACTTCAACCAGATCACCGACGCGATGCGGGCCACGTGGCGCCAACTCGGCAAGACCGCACCGACCGTGAACATCGACGATCCGCACGAGAGGGCGCTGAAGTATGAGACGTTCCAGATCAGCCCGTACATCAGCTTTGAAGATGAAGCGAAGCTGTCCGCCATGTGTCGCAATGTCAGAGGCGTGCGCTGGCATCCGGACTTCACCGACCTGATTCCCGCCGACGGCGGCAAACCCGAGGGAATGAAGCGGTTCATGCGGCATTACGGCTGGACGCGCGAGCAGACCATCGCGTTCGGAGACGGCGGCAACGACGCCGACATGCTCGCCTTCGCCGGCATCGGCGTGGCGATGGGCAATGCGACCGAACCGGCGAAGGCCGCGGCCGACTACATCACCGATGACGTCGACCACGACGGCATCATGAACGCGCTCAAGCACTTCAACGTCCTGTAGCTCCCTCCCCTCCCGCTGGCGGGAGGTGGCGCGCAGCGCCGGAGGGTGGTAACAGACCCGGCACGCATACGAAGAGCCCTGACCCGACGAGGGTTCAGGGCTCTTCCATGTGTATCGGAGTGTCGGCTTCGAATTGCCGCCGCGCTTACTTCACCACTTCGATGGACATGATGCCGGCAGGTTCGAGCGGCGCGTCGGAACGGTCGGTCGGCACGGCCTCAAGCTTGTCGACCACGGCCTTGGACTCGTCGTCGGCGACCTCGCCGAAGATCGTGTGGTGTCCGTCGAGCCACGGGGTCGGCACGGTGGTGATGAAGAACTGGGAGCCGTTGGTGCCATGCGCCTTGCCGTCGCGGCCGCGACGCAGGCCGGCGTTCGCCATGGCCAGCAGATACGGCCGGTCGAACGTGAGTTCGGGGACGATCTCGTCGTCGAAGTCGTAGCCGGGGCCACCGGTGCCATTGCCCAGCGGGCAGCCGCCCTGGATCATGAAGTCCTTGATGATGCGGTGGAAGGTCAGGCCGTTATAGAACGGCTCATGGGACGGTTGGCCGGTGAACGGGTCCGTCCATTCCTTCTCGCCGGTCGCCAGACCGAGGAAGTTCTTCACGGTCACGGGCGTCTGATCGTCGAACAGGTTGATGGTGATGTCACCTTCGGAGGTGCGCATGATGATGGTAGTCATGGTTCCAAGTGTCTCATGGGCTTGAGACCGGGGGAGAGCCGTTCTGCCGTCATGCTTCGAGGACGCGACGGACTCAGGTGTGGATCCCGGGCCACCGGTGGCTCCGGATCGGATCACGCCGGCCATGGCACCTTTGGCTGCACCTGAGATTCCGTTTTCAAAAGGGGCGTCGGGGTTGAAGGGGCTGACAAGGTACCTAGGCGCGCCGGCACCTACCAAAGCACCCGGCTTCTCGGCATCAGTCGTCGGTTTCAGCTTTTTCATGAACTCTTCATCTTGGCAATAATAAGTATCATCGATAAGATCTTCGACTGTCACGCCAAGAGCTTTGGCAATAAGGAACACTTGCCTCAAATTAATTTTCGTTTCCCCTTTAAGCATCAAGGTGATGGTAGGCCGCGAGACTCCTAAGGCGTGGGCCAAGTCTTTCTGAATCTTGCCGGTCAATCGCATATAGCGGCGAATGTTGTAACGTGCCACGTCTTCAAAACGTTGCGCCTCTATTTTCACCTGCTCTGAAGTTTCTGTGACTTCCATGGGTTAATCCTTTCCAAATGAAGATAATTATATCAAACAATGTTTAATATTGCTAACCTATTTGGCGTGTTTGCATTTGTGGGGCGAAAAAATATCCACATGGATGAACTTATGCCGCCGAATGCTTTTCTTCCTGCTGCCCAAAAAACGTTGCATCGCTTGGGGGAGATTGTCGATATAGGGATATATGGCATTGATCGATCCTGTTGGAGATGTGGTCGGACCTCTGTGGCAATTACTAATCTTTGTCCCCTCGACTGCGAAAGTGGTATTTCCTTGGTGGAGTCTTGGGAAAGCATAGATATGTGCTATGCCAGGGAACTTTTGGAAATTGCTGGGCATCCCGCCGCGAGGCAAATTAAATATCGGTCTTCGCGTAGGGCGGGGCGTTATATGTCAAATGGTTGCGCATATTGTGATGCGTTATTCGGAAACTTCTGTATAGATGAGGATATTCTGGATGGACAAAGACCCAGTCTGATTGCTTCTGTGAAAAGACCTTTGCAGGAATGGGCCGTCATGGTAACTCAATTCCATCTTTGATTTGAAAGTTTCCTCTCCGCTAGTGCTGAAACCGCATTGTTGAGATGCGGTTTTTTTAATTTCGACACGCCGTAAGTTAAGCTAACTTGAGGTTAAAAAAACCAACCCATATACTGAGGTTAGAAATTTTAACTTAGCTGAAATGAGGTTAACGATGTCGAACATGAAGAGGTGGATGGCTGAGGTGGGTTTGACCCATCGTCAGCTTGCCGTCCAGCTTCATCAGTCGCCAGCCAGCGTGACTCAGAAAGTCAATTCGCACACGCATTGGCAGCGCAGAGACTGTGCCGAACTTCGCGAGCAGTATGGTCTGTCGTCTGATTTCGTTCAAGATCTCATTCCGTATGAAACCGCATTTCCCAATGGCGCGCAGGAGGTTCGATGATGGCTGGTGGAATTTACGAACAGCTTGATTGGCCGGATAACCGGAGCGATTATGTCGAGGTGTGCGACGGATGCCACACCGCGATCTGGTCGACCCGCTGGAACGAGGAGACATCGGACGGCTTCGACGCTTTCCTCGCCAGGAACGGCTGGCATGACTACATCGACCAGCTCGATCCCCGGACTCTGAACCTTTGCCCGGAATGCGCGCTGCAGCGGGGTGAGATCCGGACGCTTGCCGATTGGCGGATCCGCCCCGTGCGCTCCTACACGCACGCCGACCGGGAGGTCTACGCCCAGCTGTCCGCCCGCGAACGTGTGGTGGCGGGCCTGCTGTTGACCGAGGGGAGGGCGTCATGAGCAACGAAGTGTCATGCGACAGTGTGGCCCGCCGCGTCAACGGCGAAAACCCACTGGATGTCCTTGTCGGCGTTTCCACGCCGTATGGCCCGTTGCTCACCGACGACTATGGTCGGCCCATACGTTTTGCCGAGTACGGAGACGGACCATGCCGCTTCGGGGATCATCCCATCCAGGTCATGAAGCCATATGAGTGGCTCGCCGACCGTGTCTACGTATTTGATGACGAGGCCGTCGCACCGTTCAAAGACGATGTGGCCCGCTTCGTGGTTGAGGCCTGCCGCTGCTTCGTTGGTGGTGACGGAGACCATGATCGCAGCGTGGTGCTGTGCCGCGAAGGAGTCGCAGAACAGCTTGATCTTTCGTCCGACGCCTTCGCGCCGATGGTCGGGTCTGACGGCAATGCCGTCAGTTTCAGCTACCAGCCGTGTGACCGCCTTCGCTGCGTCTGCTCGACCAATCCCCAAAAAGGCCTTGGTGTGTTCCATGTATGGACTGAGCGAGGCGCCACCTACCAAGCGGTTCTGGGACCATGCGCCTATGAGCGTCGGCCTGAGAAAGCCTTGACCCTGCCAGACGAACTCTGGTCCAGGAATGAATCCTGGATGCGCGATTTCTTCGAGCAGGAGACTTCCGATTTCCTCTGCCTCGGCGTGGTTTCGCGCCGGACGAATATCAGGTTCGTTGAGGGAGGTGGTGCGAGGGGTTGATTTCATTTGGTTTTCTCTTTCTCTGAATCGATAAAGGAGGTGTTGGTCTGATGGCGATTGACGGTGTAGGGGTACTGGCCATGGATTCCGGTGCCGGTGGCATGAGCGACGAAGCCGGAAGACTTGTTTTCTCCCGCGACCCGTCGGGAACATTCATCGACGGTATGGTCTTCGGAACTTCAGGAGGCGGTGAGAACGCCAATCTCGAAGTGCTGTGTGCGTTGCCCTACGAGCTTGTACGCCCACATGCTAGTGCCTCTGTCCTGGGTCCGCTGGTCGGCGTAGGGAATGTGAAGAGGCTGTCCCTGAGCGTTAAATACCTTGATGGTGAGATATCCGTCGGGCGGTACGACCGTGTATCCGGCTTTCTCGTTGAGCAGGCGCGCGCCCTCGTTGGTGGGGATGCTGAGTATCAGTTCAGCGCCGTGGTCTGCCGCCCAGGAGTCGCAGAACGCCTTGATCTGCGATCCGAAGCCTTCGCGCCGATGCTTCCTGACGACCGCGATCCCTTCGATGATGGCTGCATGCTCGGCGAAAGCCTCTCGTATCTGTGCGGCATGGACCCCGCTCGTCCCGGTGCGGTATATGAGCGTCTCGGCTACGCAAAGGGCTGGCTGGATGAGGGCCGCGCCTATCAGACGGTCCTGTCCCCATACGCCTATGTACGTAGGCCTGATCGTTCCATCGTCGTGTCTGACGACTGCTGGGACGCTTTGATCGAAGTCTTTGATGTCCCTGACGAGCAGGCTCTTGATTGCCTTTGCCTCGCCATCCGTTGCGGCGGCGCGTGGCCCGTCGACGGCGAGGGAGGTGGTGCGATGGTCTGATCCCATTCGTTTTTCTCTCTTTCTCTGCAACTAAAAGAAAAAACGCCCGTTCCCGATGCTGGAACGTCGGGGACGGGCGGTGCAACCAATATTCCGAGCGGCCGCGGATCCCGTATCTTGCCGGATCCCGGTCCGTGGCCGCCCAATGCATTGTCTTGGAGTAGTGATCACACATGAACGACCTTACTAAAGCCTTCCGCATGTCTTGCTCTGTGTCTCCCGAGTGTAAACGGGATTTACACGCGCCGGTTTGGACGTTCCCGATCGTGGTGGCATTCGCCCGCCACAACGGTCCGGGCTCCGTCGATTCCCGTCGCCTGGCGTCGATGATGGCGCACCCGTCCATGGAAGGGAGACTCGCGTGAACTGGCTCGCAATCGCATTGATCGTGTTCGTCGCGTTCTCCTGGCTGATGACGCTGGCCCTGTGCCGGACGGCACGTCTCGGCGACGAGATGCACGCCAGATTGGCCGACGAGCGACGTGCCGCCCAGCAGCGTGAGGAGGGGCGACCGTGAGCAACATCGCACTGTCATGGGCCTTCAAATGCCATGTCGGCAACGCCTCGGCGAAGGCCGTGCTCGTCTACCTCGCGGACCGCGCGGACGACGACGGCACCGCAGCCTATCCGAAGATCGCGACCATCGTCAACGTCACCGAACTCTCGGAACGCACCGTGCGCACCGCTTTGAAGACGCTCCAGGAGCGCGGCTTCATCCGCCGCGGCGACCAACGGTACGCGCGCCTCGGCAAAGGCGGACGGAACCGCCTGCCCCAGTACTGCCAGATCGTGTGGGACCTCGCGGTGGAGACCGACCCGTCGACCCTCAAGTGGATCGGGGAGACGCACACCGCGGAACGGGATCCCGCGACCATGGGCAAGACCGTGGACCCGGAGGCCGGAACCGTGTTCGAGAACGGCGAATCCGAGGACGTGCTGCCGGAAAACGTTGGAACCAAGCCGATTCCCAGCACTGCAAATCTCGCAGGGCTGGAAAAAGGGCCGGAACCGGCACTGCAAATCCCGCAGGGCCAGCACTGCGAGAGCTGCACCCCCAGCACTGCAAATGCCGCACCCCCAGCACTGCAAATCTCGCAGAGCTGTATATATAAGGATAAAACCCTCCAGGTAAACCCTCCTAGTAAACCCTCCTTCCCCTCTGCCCCTACGGGGCATCTCCCCGCAAGCGGGGCGACCGCCGCCGAAAAAGAACAACTCGACGAGGACGACACCGAGATCGCCGAAGCGGCCGGACGGGTCCTCGCCTCGCTCGGCGAGCAGCGCTCGATGCTCGGCCTGGCCACGCCCTCACCGACCAAAGCCGACCGCAAGGCCGTCATCGGCCTGTACCGCAGGCTCGTCGACCAGGGAGCGCAATGGCCCACCCTCGTGATGGTCGACGCGATCGGCTTCGCCATGAACGGCGATTGGTGGCCCAAACGCATCCGCACCGGCCGGGCCCTCGCCAGACACTGGGACGAACTCAACGACGACATGATCCTCGCCGCCGGCCGCACAGACGGCGACGCACACGCGCAGACGGTTCCGGCGGCCGCGCCGGAACCGGATGCTGCGCCATGGCTGCCCGACTGGGCCGTGGAGACGCTGGCCGAATTGGACGGCCAGGACGCGACGGCCGGAGGGGAGGCGACGGCATGACCACGCGCATCGACTGTTCCGAGGCGGGCTTCGACGAATTCCTCCTCGCCAACCCGCAGCTCGACGGGCACGCGGACCTGATCTGGCAGCTGCACGCCGTCTACTGGCGCAACAAGCGCCTCGGCCATCCCAAGGCCGTCGGCCTGCTGATCCAATACGCCCGGGCATGGGCCGCCCGCAATCCCGGCGAAACCGCCATAGGACGCCTCCAGGCCCGCAAGACGCCGATGACGCAAGGACGGCGGCCATGAACGGGCGGGACATGATGCCGGCCTGCGCGAGAATCGCCGCGGTCGACCCGGCCATGGCGGATCGCATGTGGAACACGACGACCGACGACGATGGCCGGGACCTGGTCGACGAACGGATGCGCGGCAAGGGCCGCGTGCTGTGTGCCGCGTGCCCCATGCGCCTCGACTGCATCAGCCGCGCTCTCGTCAACGGTTGGAAGGACAAGGCCGTGTACGGCGGGCTCGACTATGCGAGCCGCTGGACCCTCGCCCGACTGATCGCCCGTGACCTCCACATCGCCGACGGCGGCCTGCACCGGATCCCACAGAGTCGGGTCCGTGACTGGCTGGCCGACCACCCGGACTGGGCCGAACGCATGCGCCGTGATGGCCGCGACTACTGGCGACGGACCAAACGCCGCCAACGCTCGCGCCGCGAATACACGCACGACGATCCGCTGTTCCTCCCGACCGAACCCGTGCCGAAGGGCCTGGTCCAAGGCAGCCTCTTCTGACCGCTTCCCGTCGCGATCCGCGTGGGACGCGGCACAAACCGCAATACCGAAAAACCAACTAACCGGAATGCCGAAAAACCGGATACCGACATACCGAGATAAGGAGAAACCGATGAACGACAAGAAGAACCGCGAGCCGATGGTGATCGCGTTGGCGACGGGCAAGGGCGGCAGCATGAAGACCACCAGCGCCGTGTTCCTGGCCTGCGCCCTCGTGGACCAGTCCCGGGGCGAGCAGCGCGCGCTCGTCGCCGACGCGGACGTGCAGGGCGACGCGAAGGACTGGTGGTACAGGGCCGCCGAGCTGGACGACCCGCTGCCGTTCGACGTGATGTCCGCCGCGCCGGCCGACATCGCGCACCTGCACGGGATCAACGGCCGTCTCGACGACCCCGTCGACTGGGTGCTGATCGACTCCGCCCCGTACGGCCGCGCGTTGGACGAATCGGTGAACAACGCCGACCTCGTGGTCATCCCGTCGAGCCCCAGCCGCATCGACCTCGACCAGGCCGTCGGGGTGAAGGACCTGTGCGACCGGCGCGGCGTCCCCGCCGCGATTCTCCTGTGCCGCACCGAGGCCAACACGACCGCCCTGCGCGACGCCCTGGCGTGGATCGACGACGCGGGCATCGCGTGCTTCGAGACGCTGATCCCGAAGCGCCAGGACATCCTCAACGCGAAATCCACTCGCCCCCGCGGGTCCCGCCTGCACGAGTACCGCGACCTGGCCGCCGAACTCAAGCGGACCATGCGACAGCTCAAGGACAAGGAGGAGGACCTGTGAGGAACATGAACCTGACGCCCCGCCCGCGCGACCTGACCGCGCTGCTCACCGGCGGCCGGCCGGCACCGGCGGATACCGGAAAACCGGAATCGGTGGATACCGAGATACCGAAAAACCGGAGGGCCGTGAAACCGAACGACGCGGAGGGCTGGGTGAAGACCAGCGTGAGCCTTCGCGCCTCGACCCGACGCCGGCTCAAGGCCTGGGCCGCCGAGCATGACATGCGCATCCAGGAAGTGGTCGATGCCGCCCTCGAAACGTACCTGGGCCTGGAATAAGCTGTGAACCTATGGACAAGGAGAACAAATGACAGAGAAAGAAAAGGCCATCGAAGACGAGACCATCGAACTTCCGACCGGGCCCGCGGAGAAGAAGAAGCCGCATCGCGGAAGGATCGTCGTCATCACCGTCGCCGCACTCGCGCTGCTTGCGGCGGGAGGCATCGCCTGGAGGACGCACGAGGACCGCCTCATGGCCGAGGCCAGGGCGGACTGCGCGGCCGAGAGCGAACGTCTCCGCGTCGCGACGACCGCGTACGACGCGCTATTGAACGGCAAGGCCGCCAGCATGGCGAAGACCGACGTGAAAAGCGTGAAGGACGCGAAGACCCTTGACGTCCTGTCCAAGGCCATGAAGGCGTCCACGCCGAAGACCGTGTCCTGCAAAGCGGATTCGAGGCCCGGCGTGCAGGATGCCACGAAGGGCGTCACCGCGAACGCATCATGGTACAAGGCCCACACGAAGTCCCTGAACGGGCTGGTGAACGCGGTCGAAACGTCCAAACTCGACAAGACCGTGGACGACGCGAACACGCTGTACAAGGAGACGGACGGCAGGGTGGCGGACGACAAGACCCGCGCAAGTCTGCTGGACGCCATCAGAAAACGCGACGCGGACGCCATCGCGAAGGCCGTGAAGGAGGTCAACGAATCGAAGGCGGCGAAGGAGAAGGCCGACGCGGAGGCGAAAGCCAAGGCCGAACAGGAGGCCGCGGCGGCCGCCGCGCAGAAGGCGCAGGCGCGGCAGTCATGGCCCTCGTCCGGTTCAGGCCACACCGGCTACACCGGCAACGGTTATTCCGGCGACACGTCCACACCGAGTGGCGGCTCGCCCGGCTCCTCGTCATCGGGCGGATCGGCATGGACCGACCCCAACGCCGGAGCAGCGGACGGATTCGACTGGGATTATGTCGGACCCTCCGTGTGTGAGCCCGGCAAATTCTGCCCTCTCGCCTAGATTCTCCTTAACTTTCCTCTTTCAGGGCCCCGCGGCATCCGTCGCGGGGCCCTTCCCATCCCCGGCGGATGTCCAAACCGACGCCCCCCGGACGGTGGTTCCATGGTGTGCGTGCACCGGACGCGCCCGATATCGCATGTTATCGGCGCCCGCCCGCGTGGAACATCCGGACGGGCCCGCCCCACGGCGGACCGGGGAACACGCGTTCCCCACGTCCCGCCCCGGCGGCACCGCCGGGGCGACCCGCAAGACAGGAATCCCTGAAAGGAGAGGGAACATTGGTTTCCGAAAAGAACGACAAGAGCGACGACCTCAAGGGCTACAACGCCACCTGGGTCCAAAAAAGTGTACGACAAGTTCGCCAATCAGATTGCCGTGACCGGACAACAGTATCCAACCGGCGTCCAGGTCGTGTGCGTCGCAGTCAACAACAACCAGCCGCCGCACGACTATGACCTGACCGTCACCACCAACCACAGGCAGAGGACCGACCTGAAGGTCGGATCCACGGATCCGATTGGCGACACACAGCTCGACAACCTCGCCACGCCCATGTAACTCGCACGTCCGTCATCCATGACGTCTCATCCCTTCTGCTATGTCCGTTACTCGCAGCCAACGCCGTACCTTAAGCATCACGGCATCTACAGCTACAACACTTAAATAAGCGAGTATCCACGATTGAACCGCGAAACAATGTCTTCCCATCCAACCGGCTACCGGAACCGGTAAAAGCCGAAAGAACGAAATCTTTACGCCCTATGCACGCCAAGCGCCATAACAATGTTTGCGATGAACTTATCGTACGACAGTAACGTCGATGGCTCATAGGCCACCCCGTCCTCGGGATTCGCGAACACAAGCCAGACGGCCTGGTACAAGCTCTTTCGACGGAGTCGGTCACAGAGCAGCAAAAAACGATCAAGGTACGACGCCCCCTCGAAATCAGGGTCAATCGGAAAATGCGCTGACCGCACCCCACGTCCGACAATCCGACTGTCCGGACAATCGTGAACTATCATCACATAGCCCATGACCGGCGGAATACTGCTGGAACCGAGCAGATTCTCATCGAACGCCGTATGCGCGTCAAATGCCGAGCCAATTGATTCCTCCGCGCGGTTGTTGGCGTTGTTCCCGAAGGAACTGTTGATGCTCTTCAATTCGATAGCGCTCACGAGTTCGCCATTGTCAAGCGCCAGCAAGTCCCAGTTCTTGGTGGGACGGAACCAGCCCGGTAATGTGCACATGCGTCCTTGGTCATAGACCTCATCAGGATGGAATCCCGCATTAATGAGATCGTCACGAATGATAGCTGCAATCGGATCCAGGTGCTTTCCAGACGTGATTCCCTGCCGTGCTCCCTGATCGGGATGCCCTGCTGCAGCCTGTGCCTCGCGGGCGCGTTCGATTGAGTCGTACATGCCGAGAATCGCGTCCTCGATGTCAGATCTCATTCCATGGCCTCCTTATAAGCCGCTTCGGCGAATTTCGTCGCCAAAGCCCTGTCCTTCTCGTTAAAAGCGCGTGAAAGTCCCAATTTGTTCGTGTCACTTATTTGGATATATTCCGGCATATGCACCAAGCGCAGGTACTGTGCCTGAAAGCGCAACGTTCCTCCACGCATCTTGACACCAAGCGCATCGATGAAACGACGTGTCGTATCGGCCATAAGCAGGCCGCCGAGAACCTCCAAATCCCACTCATCGGAAGTGATCCAATAGCAATTGTGATGCGGATACTTTCCATGCGACAGAATCGGATCGGGCCGAGCCGCCATATCCGGTATAAGCAGAAGATTCCGATCAAGCAGTCCGGGTGTGAGCTTGTCGATAGTGCGGTACCAGGCAGCTTTATTCTTTTTCGCGACATACCGTCTCGACAGCCGTTCCTTGTTTGTTTCCAAATAGGTTTTGAGTCGTGGATATTCTTCGAGGTTGACCAAAGTTCCGTCGTCATTCCACGGGTTTACAAGCCAGCGATGCCTATCGTCGTTCCCACGACGATGATCACGCATGTAGAAAATCGGCACCATACGATCAGACTCTACCAAATCATCGTCTTCAGTAAGGAAAACATCATCACAACCCGTGGCGATACCGATACCGAGTTTCACACCGGCCTCTTCGAGTTTCGGCAACCTGTCACACGCCTGCGAGACGAATCTCACTAGGTCATGATTACCGAGCGGATACATCCTATCACCGGTCGGTTTATCAATCTCGAATGCTTCAAATCGCTCACCAACCAGCTCCGGCTCGTCGTCCATCAGCCAGTCGAGGACGGCGGTGGCGTCGGCCTCGTTGAATTCCGGGGCGCAGTTCACGAATTTCAAATGATCGGCCGACGCACCCTTGCGAATTGTCGTGACCGCCGGATAGGCATCGACCTCATCATCGAAGGCATCAACGCCGTGCATGCGCACGAGAGACACGAGATCGCAATCCGTGCCCATACGGGATCTCAACAACGTGCCGTACTTGTTCTGCAGCCATCGGTCGGCGCAGATGAAGCACAGCGTTCCGCCGACCTTCAATGCATCGAGGCCTCGGTCGAAGAAACTCACGTACAGGTCGCATCCCGTTGTTACCGAAGAGAGTCGTTTGACGTAAAACGACCTCTTCGTCCGGTCAATTTCAACAGCCCGGACGTATGGTGGATTCCCGACAATAAAATCAGCGGCAGGAACGTCATCAAGAATGAAATCGCCGTGTACGATCCACTGCTCGCAAAGCTCCCGAGCCTGGATCGCGGGGCATCCTCTTGTCATCAATGCCTCGACGGCGGCCTTCCTTGCTGTCTCGATCGACGCGGAGTCTATGTCGTAGGCGCGGATCGCGTTCCCCAACGACGTCCAACCTTTGCCAACGGCAATTGCATCATCGGCCAGACGTCCGGCAATCACGGTCAGGAAAGCTCCGCACCCGCAGGACGGTTCGATGATCACCTTATCCGAAATGCCGGTGCCCGGCACATAGCCGGCCACATCGAGAATCAGGTCGACAACCCATTTTTTCGTATAGACAACACCGTGGTGCGTAGATGCCATAATCCTCCTGAAATCAGATACTCCTCAGTATCACCTATTAGAAATCGACAACGAGTATCGGCACGACCCGTGAAACGCTGTTCTCAGCCGACCAAACACCGGAAATCCCCAGCATCACTTCCATGGGCGGGAGGTTATCCCTTAGCATGGCTGCGCGGGCGGAACAGAAAAGTTCTCCGCGCGGCGTCGCATCTCGAATTCAGATATAGTTTCAGTTCCGAACATCACGCCACTCCCTTTCTCCCTGATTCTCATTTCGTGGCCCAGGGCCTTCGGACTAATGACCCATATGGTGCCTAGGACCTTTGTAATCAATCCCGGCGCTCTTGCCATCCCCGTCTTGCCGGGCAAGGTTCTTCCGCAGCGTGTCGCCGAATCTGTCCAGCAGATCCGCTCTGTTGCGGATCGGACCGGACGCGCGAAGGGCCTTGCCCTCCCTGATCCCGCGAATCGTTCCGATGCGCTTCGCGAGCTGGTCCCGGATGGCGTCGAGGCGTTCGGGAGCGAACATGCGCATGCGCGACAGTTCGTGCGCCGCCTCGTCGGGCCAGTCCGACAGGGCGTCCAGGTCGAACCGGCTCCAGTCCTCCACCAGTCTGAGCTGCCGCAAAGCCGAGGGCTTGCCGGTCGCGGTGTAGAACGGCTTGGCGAACCAGTCCCGGCCATCCACGTCGAGCTCGCCGCTCCACAGGCTCGCTCCCGTGTCGTAGATCGGGGCCGGACGGACCTCGAGCGTCTCGATGTCGCGGATCAGACCGAAATTGTTGTAGTGCCGGTCGGTGTTGCGCATGAGGTAGTCGACCACAAGCCAATCGTCCGTGGCGTCACGGATCTCCCGTTCGCCGACTCCGAAGCCGACTGCGGCGTGGATCCACTGGTCATGCGAGTTGAGTCCATTGGTGGTTTTGACGGATTGGAGCACCTGCCAGGCGGAGACCAGCTCCTCATGGCTGGTGAGCATGTCCTCGCACGTGCAGACCAAGCGGTTGCCGCTGCGCGCCGGCGAATACGGGACGGCGGGAACGCCCAGCCGCACGCAGAGCCTCGAGGCAATGACCTCGTTCATCGGCTCCTGGCCCGTACGTCCCGACTTGACGAGCAGCCTCCTGCCGGTGGTTTTGTCGATCGTCCAGCGTTTGGGAAGATCGCCGCCCGTGGACACGTCGGGAGCGTTGAGGCTGATGTCATGGGACGACGAGTACGAGGTGAGCAGGATCTCGCCCAGCGCCTCGTCGAAGGGATTGTCGAAGAAATTGATGCCCTTCCATTCGACCGGATCGTCCTCACGTCTGACCCAGTACTGGTCCGACAGGCTCAGCCCGTAGGTCCGATCGAGCAGCTCCCCGGTCGATGACGCACCAAGCGATTCGAGCACACGGCGAATTCCGTCACGGGTGGAGGGAATGGCGCGGGACCTCCACCATTCGTCGATCCTCTTGGCGTACAGCGCGCTCTTGCCGTGCGTGGTGAACTCCAGGGGCAGGCGATTGGGGTCAAGGACCTCGCCCGAGGAGCACGCGCGGCCGGACGCGGGTTCGTATTCGAATGCGAGGACCGGATGGTCCCCGCACATGATCAGCTTGCGTGGCATGCTCCCCCTTCCTTTCTGACTCGGCGTTTCAGAAAATAAATTCTACAGGCGCGAATCGAACGTGGGTGCGGCGGCCCGTTTCATGGCGCGGCGCTCGGCCCTGGTTGGCCGCTCGAGAATCCACTCGGCGAGCATACGGATGAGGATGGATGCGACGATCACGCCGATGGATCCCCAGAAGCACGGGACGAAGTCCGATTTAGAGTGGTCGGTCCAGAACCAGGCGATCAAAGCGAGCATCAATGCCAGGCCGGCGGCCAGGGCGGCGAGCTTGTGGAACACGAGGGCGAGCGTGCGGATGGGATGCGTGACCAGTCCCACCGCCAGCGCGACGACGACGAGCAGTGCGACGAAGCCCGCGGCGATGATGGCGATGCCCAGGTATACTGCGAGCATATAGAGTCCGAACATGATCGGTCCTTCCTTCTCTCTTTTCTAGTCCGTTTCTTCGGGCAGGTAGGTGTAGTCGACGGCGACGCCCTCCGCCTCGAGCAGCACGGCGGCCTCACGCACGGCGGCGGCGCGCCGTTTCGCGGACGCCTCGGCCTTGATCCAGTCGGGCAGGTCGTCGGGCAGGTTGGAGACGCGCGAGAACGAGAGCGTGGCCCACTCCTCTCCCCTGTGGCGTTCCACGATGGCCACGACGGCACGCCTGTGTTCGGCGAGATAGTGCTCGAGCATGTCCTTCATCCTATCCGAGGGTTGGATCCGGTATTTCTCCGACTCGTATTTCTTGACCATGTCCACGGTGAGGTTCGCGAGCACGGCCACGTCGTGCTGGGTCATGCCGATGCGTTCGCGCGTCGCGCGCATCCACGCCTTGGACTCGCTCCAATCCCCTTCCGCCATGATCCCTCCTGGATATTAGAAAGCCGGGTCCGCCCGCGCGAACCTCGATTATACTTTTAGTATAATCGAGGTTTTCGGCAGGGCGGACCCGGCGTTTCCCGGTTTCGTCACTCGGTCGGGGTCGGCGGGTTGTCGCCGGCGTTGGCCTTACGCTGCTGGTCGAGCATTTGCTGCTGGATCAGAACGCTGTTGGTCTGGGCCGCGTACTGCTTCTGGGCCATGTCCATGCTCTCCTGGTGGCGTTGCCCTTCGACGTCGGCGAAGACGAGCTGCTGGATCGCCAGCGCGAGCTGCATGAGCTTGGCCTTCTTCAGGATGGACACCTTGACGGTGTTGCGGCCGCCGGCCTGGTTGACGAAGTCAAGCTGCGCGCTCATCGTGTTCGCCAGGTTCGCGGCGGCGAGCACGAGGAACAGGATCCCCACAAGCGCGCTGTCCTTCATGCAGGCGAGACCCGCGATGAGGAAGATGTTGGTGTCCACGGACGCGATGTTGCGCAACGGGATCGTCTGTGTGGACGAGCCGAGCGGGATTACGCCCAGGAGGGTGTTCGGGCTCTTGCACTGCACTCGCATGCTGCTCGCGGCGATGCTGGTCTTGAACCAGAACAGGATCACCGACGGACTGAACCGGTCGCCGGTGATGTTGGTCTCTTTAGTCTCCTTTCTCTAGTGTTTATTGCCGAAGTCGAAGATGACGCCGCGATCCTTGTCGACGACGAGCGAGGCGTCGAATTTGCTGCCCTTCTTCGAGGTGAAGCCCTTCAGGCTGACCTTCCGTCCGGCGAGCAGCCGGCGTATGGCGGAGTCGGTGACGGTTTTGCCGGCTACGGTCGTCCAGGCGCGCCAGCCGCATCCTTCCGTGGTCCTCCATGTGCCGTCGGATTGTTTCTCGCGCCGGTTGGTGGAGCATTGGAACACCTTGCCCGTTTTGATGACGGGCTTGCCACAGCGTGGGCATGGGCCGAACGACTCCGTGTTCCGCGTCTTCGTCTGCACATGGTCCTGCCGGACGGTGGACCGCGCGTCGGCCGGGATGCGCACGGCGAGGTCGCGGAACTCCGTTTCGACCTGCGCGGGGTCAGCGTGGTTGTGCTCGACCTCCGAGAGTCGTCGTTCCATGCCGGCGGTCAATGCCACGTCCTTGAGCTTCGTGGCGACCACGTCGATCAGGGATCGTCCCTGATCGGTGGAGCGAAGCTGCTTGCCCTTGCGGTCCACGTATCCGGAGTGGACGAGCTGTTCGATGATGTTCGCCCTGGTGGCGGGCGTGCCGATGCCTCCCGAGTGGGATTCGTCGTCATCCAGGGCGGCCTTGAGTTCCTTGTCCTCCACCCAGCGGCTGGCGTGCTCCATCGCGGCGAGCAGCGTCGCCTCGGTGAACGGCTTCGGCGGCTTCGTCTTTCCCTCGGACAGTGTCGCACCGCCCTGCGGGACCGGCGCGATGAAGACCCCGTCGGTGAGGTTGACAGGGATGATGTTGCCCGCGGTCTCGTCGGTGTCATCCTGGTCTTCCTGCGGGGCGGCATGCTCGATGGCGTGCCATCCGGGCGAGACGGGCTGGTCGGAACGGCTGGTGAAGCGACATTCGCCTTCGGGCAGAAGGCGGCCTTCGTCCGGATGCTTTTCGCACCAATGCGGGTCGATGTTCGCGACGACGTTCGTCACGTCGTGCACGTAGTCGTCGCCCACGGCCTCCCACATGCGGCGTGCCACGCGCGTCAGCACGAGGCGTTCGTCATCGCCGAGTTCGTCGAGCGCCGCCCTGTCGGCCTGCATGCTGGGAAGGATGGCGGTGTGTCCGGCGACCTTCGCGTCGTTCACGGTCAGTTCGAGTCGCGGCCGTTCCGGTTTCGCGGACGGTTCGATGAAGCCGGTGACGAGCCGGTCGCCTTCGGCGAGGGCGCGCAGCGTGTCCAGGTCGTCGTGGGTGATGTACCGCGAGTCGGTGCGGGGATACGTGGTCAGACGCTTCTCGTAGAGCGACTGGAGCGCCGTGAGGGTGCGGGCGGCGGTCAGGCCGTGCAGTCTGCTCATGTCCTTCTGCAATCCGGTCAGGTCGTACAGGCTCGGTGGGGCGTCGTGCTGCTGCTTGCGTTCGGCCTTGAGGATCTGGAAGGTGAAATCGTCCGAGTTGACGATCCGCAGCAGCGTCTCGGCGTCCTCCCCCTTGTCCAAACGTTCGCCGGTCAGCTTCCATCCGCCCATCGGGGCGACGACCTTCCAGTACGGTCGGGCCACGTGGCCGGCGATTTGCCGGTCGCGGTCCACGATCATGGCGAGCGTGGGCGTCTGCACGCGGCCGACGGTGAATCTCGCGTTGTAGACGAGCGAATAGGCGCGCGACGCGTTCATCCCGATCAGCCAGTCGGCCTTCGCGCGGATCATCGCCGAATCGGCGAGTCCCTGGTATTCCGTCTCGTCCTTCATGGACGCGAGGGCGCCGCGGATGGCGTCCTCTTCCAGACTCGCGACCCACAGGCGTCGCATCGGCTTGGAGACTCCTACATGCGCCACGATCCTGCGGAAGATGGCCTCGCCCTCGCGGTCGGGATCGCACGCGTCGACAAGCATGTCGATATCGCCGCGGCGCATCAGTCCCGCGACGACCTTGTACTGGCGGTCCGCGCCCTTGTCCCGGCTGACCTTCCATTGCCAGTCGGGTGTCGGGTCGATGGGCAGCGTGTCGAGGCTCCACTTTCCCCAATCGTGATTCTTGTATTCGTCGGGCGCGGCCAGGTCGACGAGGTGGCCCTGCGCCCAGGTGACCAGGTCGCCGCCGACCTGGATGTAGCCGTCGTGTTTTTCCGCGTGCCCGCCGACCGCCTGGGCGATCGCCTGGCCGACCGAATGCTTCTCGGCGATGATCAGTCGCATCTCGCATCACGTCCGATCATCAGTAGTTGCCGGACGCCCATGCGGGCCGTCCGTCGTCCGAGGTGTCGGGTTCGGCTGCGGCCTCCTGCGGGGCGGTCTCGTCGTCCGCCGCCTGGACGTCGGATCCGGTCGTCTCCGGATCCGATTCGGCGACGGTTTCCCGTTCGGGTTCGGCGGGCGGGGTTTTCCTTCCGGCCGGCGCGGCGACGAGCTCGCCCTTAGCATCGAACGCGACGTTCTTCTCCGTTCCGGTCATCGCCAGCTTGTCCGCGATCATCGTCCGGCTCATGCCGGGGAACGCCTCCTCGAATTGCCTCACCGCGTCGCGCAGCGCCTGCGCGCTTTTGCGGAAATTGTCGAGACGGCTGTCGAACTTCTTCGCCGCCGCCTCCTTGCGCTTGAACGACTCGCGTTCGTCGCGCAGGAAGTCGTCCACGTAATCGGATGCCATGGTCGTGTTCCTTTCCGTTATCGAGATCCGGCCCATGCCGGCTATGAACCATGCTCCCGCCATGTGGACGGCTCCGGTTTGGACAATCGGCTCCGCCAGGATCACGCGGACGTGATCCTGGCGGAGCCGAGGAAACGGAGCGGCGGCATGGATGCCGCGCTCTGCCACTGCCAACCCTTCCTGTATTTCCAGGCGTCGCCTGGAAGGGAATGGTTGGCCGGCCATGGTTCATCATCGCGACACCGCGCCCGTGTCTTCGGGCCTGCGTGTTCCATGCTTCGTCTCGGGAAGGGCTTCGCCCGATTCTCCCTCGACGGGCACGGCCCACGCGTCCTCCGCCGCGCGGCGGCGCCGCAAGGCTGCCCCATGTCCGGCGAAAGGAAACGCCGGCGGAACCAAGGAGGAACCATGGAAAAGAAATCAACCGACCTTCAGCACGTCGTGTTCGAGACCGAGGAGGCGGGGCGCGTCGAGGCGATGTGGAGCAGTCTGCGCCTCAACGGCCAAGATGTTCCGGACGGGTGGCACCGCTACGCCGTCAGGGGCGGGGACGACGGATGGGAGCCGTGCAGCATCGAACCGTTCGTGTGGGTGAACCACACCGCCGACATCATCACGCCCGTCGACCTCGAGCTCGACAAGCACGACCGGATGCTCACCATCAGGGACTGGTGGTTTGACGACGAGCCGTTCCCGGCCGAGTGACGGGCCGGGAACGATGCCGCCCGCACGACGCGGGCGGCGCCTCCAGCGGCCAGAGGACAGCTACCGTCCTCTGGACTCCAATATCCTAGAATGGAATACAACGAGAGCCAGGAGGCGACGGACATGACCATCGACTATTCAATCAAAGTGACCCAATGCGAACCCATGCCCGGCTACAAGCTCAAGGTCACCTGTTCCGACGGGGCGACCGGAATCTTCGACATGTCCCGATACGTCGAACGCGGCATGTTCAAACCGCTCAAGGACACGCAGACGTTCGACCGCGTGCGACTCACGTTCGGCGTGCCCTCATGGCCCGGGGACATCGACATCGCCGCGGAACGCGTCCGCTCCGGCATGCAAATCATCTAGGAGCCCGCGCGCCCCTGCCCCGACCGTCACCAAGACGGCCGGGGCTTTTTTCATGTCTGCATGCATGACGGACATGACGCGCCGCCGACCCCGCGTTTTTTCGCGAGGCCTTTTCATTTCCCGCGCTCCAAGTGTCCAAACCCATCGCCGTTCCCGCGACGGACGATTGGCGTAAGACACCGGCCTTCCCCTCAAGGCCATGAGCGAAAGGAGCGAGGAGTGAACGCGATCATCCTTCACGGCATTCCGCAATCATGCCGTGCGAAATCGCTCCCAATCCATGAAATGGATATGGGAGCAGCAAGCGACGTGATTGGATATCCAATCACTCGATTCGCGATGCGAATCGGCTTGCCGGGAAGACCCGTGCCCCATGGTCGGCGGAGCCTCCAGACCGCTCGCGCGGCATCACAGAAAACCCGTCCCCACACCTCACACGGAGGCGTGGAATGAGCCGGGCCGAGAACAGGACGCACTGCGTCGAGAAGATCATCAGGTTCACGCCGGACGAGTGGGAGCGGGTGCGGAAGCTGTATGAGGAGCTGACCAGGTACGCGCCGGAGCACCGGTCGTTCAGCTCCTACGCGCGCAGGATGCTGTCCGAACGGCGCATCCACGTCACCGAGATCAGGCCGCTGACGGACCCGGAGCCGATCGCGCGCGAGATCGACCGCATCGGCGTGAACGTCAACCAGATAGCCCACTGGGCCAACGCGAACGAGCACATCACCGCCGGGCAGGTGGCCGAGCTCCGCGCGTCGTTCGACCGCATCGAGCGTCTACTCGGCGACCTGTTCGCCGACAGGCGCGAAGCCCGGAAGGACGTGTGAGCATGGCGGTGGTCAAGCTCGGCAGGCCCGTGAAATCGAATCTCGGCGGCGACAACGGGGCGATGGCGTACATCATCAACCCCACCAAGACCGACGGCGGAAGACTGGTCAGCTCCAACTACGAGCGGACCAGGACGGACTACGACGCGCTGGCCGAAGGCATGCTCGACGACAACCGCAGATCGCCGAAAGGCATCCGGAAGGACAGCCGTCTGGCCTATCACATCAAGCTGAGCTTCAGCCCCGACGACCCCGTGACGCCCGAGCGGGTGCACGAGCTCGGCGTGGAGTTCGCGCGTAGGATCACGGGCGGCGAATACAAGTTCGTGGTCGCCACGCACACCGACCGGCACCACCTGCACGACCACATCATGGTGTGTGCAGCGTCCCGATACGGGAAGCATCTGAAGGCCGAGCTGCCCAAGGACATCATCGACCAGTGGCGGGCGGTCAGCGACGAGATATGCCGCCGCGAGGGGCTGAGCGTCGTGTTCAACCCCGTCGTGGAGGAACAGACGCGCAAGATGCGTGGCGGTACGACAGCCGCCGGCGACGCCGGAACGTCGCCGGCGCGCGACCCCAAATACGTCGATGAAGCACCCGTACGGAGCGCGAACGAACCGGAGACGAAGGCGCGGAAGGCCTCGGGCGGGGAGCCGTTGGAACGCCGGTACGGCATGTCGATGGAGGAGATCTACGCGTCCGCGAAAGGCCTGGGCGTCAAGGACAGGCTCCGCATGCTGATCGACCTGACCTCGTCCACGGCGGAGAACTTCGAGGACTGGAAGGACATACTCGACATCCGAGGCGTGGACGTGACGGTCCGCGGCCAGCACCTCACATACACGCTCAAGGACACCGGCTTCAAGATCCGCGACGCGAAACTCGGCCAGGCATACGACATGACGAACATCATGGCCGGGCTGCAAAGCACGCCCGTCATCCCCATCACGTTCAACCGCAGACTCGTCGCCAAACAGACCAGGAAGACGATCACCGTGTGGCTGCCAGGCACCCACCGGAAGAAGAAGATCACGTTCGACGCGAAACGTCTCGTGGACGACGGCGGCTCCACACTGCGCGCGTTCCTCCCCCGCGACCGCGACCAGATCATCCTCGACCCGTCCAACCGGTACGCCGGCAAGACCCCGACGCCCGGCCTCTACCAGTGGTTCGGCGAGCCCACAAGCCGGCTCGAACCACTGACCTCGCCCGAACGGCTGCCCCTCAGATACGGGGTCAGCCCCGCCCAGCAGCGCTACTACCAGGCACAGGCGCGCCGCCTCGACCGCCTCGCCGGCGAGGCGAAGGCGCTGAACGCGGCGATCCGCTGGACCAGGCTCGCGGGCGGCGACAGCGCCAAGGGACTCGGTCTGCTGCGTGCGAAGATCCGCGAATCGCACGACGAGCTCCAGTCCGCCGTCATCGCGTTGCACGACGCGATCCAACGCGGCGACCCCGACCTCGTGGCCGAGACACGCGGCGAGATGGAACGCCGCGAGGCCCTGTGCAACCGGTATGAGGGAGAGCTGTCCGCCATCGAACGGGAAATCCACACGACCCGCGACCGCGAGCAAACGGAGACCGAGCAGCGCGAACAGCAGCAGCACAAGCGTGGACGGTCCATCTGAACCGTCCCAGGAAACACCAACCGACAACAGAAAGGGAACCGCAATGCCAATCGAGGAACAGGCTGAGGAGAAGATCCAGAACGCCGTCCAGACCATCATCACCGGAGGCGCGAAGCTCATGCTCAGAATCCCCAAGGGCGTGGCCATGGCGATGCTCCGCTCCGGCATGAAGCTCACCAAGACCGGCGTATACGCCGCGGGCGAGGCCGTCAAGAACAAGATCGACAGCGGCGAGATGTCCGAGAAACGATTGCAAAGAAAGAAGGACGGCGACCTGCACGAGCTGCAACTCGACGACTCGACCATGCGCGAAGTACAGCACAGCCTCAAGACCGCCGGCATCGACTACCACCTCGAACGCGCCGACCAAGGCCAGTTCATCCTGCACTTCGCCGGCAAGGACGAAGACCATGTCCGCCACGCCGTGCAACGCGCGTTCAAAGGCATGGGCCTGGACGTCACCGACGACGACTTCACCGTCGAGCAGACGGAACAGCAGGAACGGACGACGGAACAGACCCGCAACGAACCGGAAACCCCGGCACGGGAGACCCCGGCCGAACCGGCCACGAAGCCCATGCCGACGCAGCGCATCGCCTGGGACTTCGTGGACCCGGAGGTCATGGAGATGGCCGCGAACAGCCTCACCGCCCGCCACCCCGAACTCTCATGGGACAAGCTCATGGGCGACACAACATGCGACGAGCAGGCCGGCCGCAACTTCGCGGACCGAATCATCGGCAAGGCCACCGCCGACCCGAGCCTGCGCGACGAGCTCGACGACATCCTGCGCGACGACTACGGGCAGGGCGCGCAAACCCAGGAGCAGACACGCAAGCAGACGACCGAGCCGAACCGGAAGACGCCGACATCGAAGCCGGAAAGCGAACCGGAACCCGCACCGGACGAAGCCCGGACACCGGCCACGCGACAGCAGACACAGGCCAGAGCAGACAATCCCAGGCCGGCCGGCAAAGAGCAAAAACCGAAGCCGATCCGATCGAAGAAGGCACTGCTTGAACGCTTCAAGACCCGACTCAACGAGAACCTCGCCGAACAGAAGAACCACATGCCACCCACCCAGAACAGGGACCGCACGCCCCGCAAGGGCCGCTGAAAGGAAAAACCACAATGAACCAGCAGGAACAGGCGACGAAACGCGCCGCGATCTTCCAGGACACCATCAACGGGACCAACGACCCGACCCCATGGCCGGTGACCATGTGGGCCACGTCCGGCGACACGATATGGACGGCCGGCACGGCAAGGACAGCCGGCGAGGACTCGGTGGGCATGATCTACGCTCCCGGCGAAACCATCGCCCACCGGAACACAATCGCCGGCGACACCACCCGCGCCACCGAATCCTTCGCCATCAGACCGGAGAGCGGACAGAGCCCGATGGACGCGATGCTCGCGGGCATCGAACAGTGGGACCACCGCCACCCCGACCAGTGGGACACCGTGACCACACCGGGCGAGTACCGCATGACGGATCCGACGACCGGCCGACCGCTCCCGATGGGATGGAGCGACAGCCTCGCCGTGGCCGCGTCCGCGGCAGGCCGGCTCGACCCCGACCTGCTCCAGGCCAGCCTCATGCAGAACGCGGTCGAGCACGAGCCGCGCCCCTGCGTGTTCTTCCTGGAGGACAACGGCTACGACCTCATGGTCTTCTCCTGGCATCAAAACCAGCAGGGACTGTTCGACGCGATGACATTCAAACACCTGCAATACGACGACCTGAGCATGCAGGTCACGACCATCAGCCACAGCGAGGACATGAGGGAATCCTTCCCCGCCAAGACCATGAGCGACGGCGAACTGCTCACCCAAAGCCGCGTCTACCGGGACGAATACCAGTTCTGGCGCGAACACGACGGCGGACCCGTCGCCCACGGCATGACCGGCCGCGTCATGCGCAGCGGACTGCTCAAACCGGGACTGGAGCAGAAGCCGCTGCTGAACCTGAACGACGGCCGGCGCGCCCCGGACTGGGACGAGTTCACCGACCAGGCCGCCATCTCGATCCTCCAGGGCCGCCCCGTCTCACCGACGCCAGCACTCCCCCAGCAGGAGCGGACCGGACGGTCCGCCGATCCCGCGGACGAGACGCCGGAACGGCAGGAACCGGCGCACGCGACCACGGCCACGAGACAGGTCTGGCCGAACGCGTGGGTGGCGAACAGGCTCGCGCACACCTATATATTGCATGCGAAGGACGGACGCGACTGGCCGAAGATGATCGTCGGACTCCCCCGCGGCACCGTCATCGACGGACAGGACCTGACCGGCTGGGCCACCGACATGTTCATGAGCGGCAAGAACCAGAGTCAGAAGAACGAGGGACGGGCCGTCAACCTCAGATTCAGACCCGGCACCCCGGTCGAACTGTTCACCGGCCGCGGCGCGGAACGCCGCACCGTGCAGGTCGACCCGCAGACGCTCGTCCAGGCAATCATCGACGCGCAGAAGCGCAGCCGAGACGCCGAGGAGACGCTCGACACGGCATCGGTGGAACTCGCCTCGAAGACCGTGGAGGAATCCTGGCCGCAAATCAGCCGCATGCAGGGCCGGTTCACGGAATACCGGCGCGCTGGCACGTACAAGCCGGCCGTCGCATTGAAATGGGCGCGCCGACTCGTCGACCGGACCGCCGGAGGGGACGAGGGACGGTGGACCAACCGCCAACGCCGTCAGGCCGCCAGGCTCCTCATCCAGGAACTCGCCGGCGCACAGGAACCGATGCAGGACAGAGGCAAAACGCCGACCCGGCCAACCATCGAACAGGACGCGGAGGCGACGGACACGCCACGGAAAACGGAACCGACCAAGGAGACGGAACAGGGACGGGACCACGACGAAGCCGGCTCGCCGGCCGCCGACCCGGGAGCGAAAGCCGAACCGCCGGAGACGACGCGCCGCGACGATCCGGAGCGACGGCACACGGACCTGAAGTCAACGCTCGACCGGTTCCATACCAAGCTCAGGGAGAACCTCGACGGACTCAACACAGCCACGCCGGCACCCGGCATCGACCGGAACCACGGCCAACGGAAAACACTATAAGAAAGGGGCGAACCATGGCGAGAAAACGCCTATACGCGAAGCAGACGGCCCCGGCCGAATACGAGCAGATCGACCTGTTCAGCCTTCTCGAAGAGGAACAAAGACAGGCCGACAGGATAGCGGAGCAGGTGCGCGGATACGAGATAACGGTGGGCCACGTCGCGGTGCAACGGCTCCGCGTGCGCGGAGCGGACGACGAGACGATAGCCGCCGTGGCGGCCGAATACCGGGAGAACCGGCTCCGCGGACTCGGCCGGCGGGACGCGCGGATCGCCGCCGAGAACAAGCTCGGGGTCGGCGCCGCCACTCCCGGCGAAACCACGCCGCAACCTGTGGTAAAACGTTTTACACAATTCTCCGGCACGGAAAACAACACTGAAGAAAGGAACAACAATGGACGAGATGACATGGACCGACCCGCAGCTCAAGGCACGCTACGAGGAGAACAGCAGGAAGCTGGAACACCTGAAGGAGACGCTGCCGAACCTGTATTCCGAGGACGCGCTGCCGTACAAGGTGTTCACGACGAACAGCGTCCACGGCATCCAGCGGATGCGTCTCATCTGGCTCAAGGAGCACCATCCCCAGTGGTTCAGGGAGATGATGATGGCCAACGTGCTCGAGGAGCATCTGCGGGACATCGAGACGCGCACGAGGGAACGCCAGGCGCAGATCATGGACCAGCTGATGGAGTCCAGGCACCTGCTCAACCGGACGGACTGCCTGAAGGCGGCACCACAGCTGACCGACCTGGACCGGCTCAACGGGATGAACGAGGCCCAGTCGGAGTCGATGAGCATGGCGATCCACGAGGTCGTGGAGAGCTTCTAGCATCCCTCGACGCGCAGCGCGCGCGTTCGCCCCGCGAACGCGCCGAAGCGAACATCGCCGCCATCCAGAAACTCAAGAAACTCGGCGGAGACAACGGCGGCCGGCCCTCAGCGAAGCAAATGGATACGCTGCGCGGATATTCCGGCTGGGGCGGATGCGCGGACGCGTTCTCGGACAAGCCTGAATGGCGGACGATCCGCGACGCGATAGAACAGGCCCTCACCCCGGAAGAGTACGCGCAGGCGCGCGCCTCCACACTGACCGCCTACTACACGCCCGGCCCGGTGGTCAAGGCCATGTGGGACGCGCTCGACATCGGCCCCACACCCATCCAGGTGCTGGAGCCCGGATGCGGCACCGGCAACTTCATGGCCGGCATCCCCGACGACGTCGCGGCGCACGTGTCGGGCGTGGAACTCGACCCGATCAGCGCGCGCATCGCCGCCGCGCTGAACCCGTACGCCACGATCCTCAACGCGGACCTCGCGGACTGCACCATCCAACAGGGATCGTTCGACCTCGCCATCGGCAACGTGCCCTACTCGGGCGACATCAGCCTCGACTACCGGACCACGGACGGCGGCACGTCCCGCCTCCCCCTGCACGACTACTTCATCGAACGCTCGGTGGACGCGCTGCGCCCCGGCGGCGTCGCGATGCTGCTGACCAGCAGGTACACGCTCGACAAACGCTCCGAGACCATGCGCGCCGACCTCGCGAGGAAAGCCGAGCTCATCGGCGTGGTGCGTCTGCCGTCCTCGACGTTCGCCCGCCAGGCCGGCACCGAGGCCGTCACCGACGTGCTTGTGCTGCGCAGACGCGAACGGACGCTCGACCGCACGCCCGACGAGGCATGGATCCACTCCACACCGATCGCCGTGCCCGGCTACCAGGACGTGACCGTCAACGTCAACCAGGCGGTCGCCAACGACATGCCCACGCACGCGGTGGGCGACATCAGACCAGTGATCGGCCGGTTCGGCGGCGACTTCGACGTCGTCTTCCAGGGCGACACGGAACAGATCGGCGAACGGCTCCGGACGATGCTCTCCATGCAGATCGCCCACGGCAGGCCGCCGTTGCAGCTGGGCGAGATGGAACCGGCCGAACGCGCGGAGGTCATCGTCCGCCCGGACCATGTGACCCCGTTCGAATACTCGGTCGACCCTCGCGGCGTGGTCTGGTACGGCGACGGCGCCACCGTCACCGAGGCCGCCCACGGTCAGGGAGACGAGGCGCGCCGACTGCGCGGCATGATCCGCCTGCGCGACCTGGCGCGCGAACTCCAACGCCTCGAACTCGACCCCGCCCGCGTGGACGACCCCGCCGTGGAGGCCAAACGCAAGGAACTCGACCAGGCATACGACCGGTTCACCGGCGAGTTCGGACGCCTGAACGACCGCGCCAACCTCCGCGCCTACGACAGTGAGGAATCCGGCCGCCACCTCGTCATGGCGTTGGAGGAGACCGACGAAAAAGGAAGGTTCGTCGGCAAGGCGAAATGCCTCTCGCAGCGGACCATCAGCCCCGTACCGCCCATGCCCGACCATGCGGACAGCCTGGACGACGCGCTGAACATCAGCCTCGACCGCGCCGGCAGGGTCGACCTGAAACTCATCGCGCGCCTCGCCGACACCACCGTCGAGGAGGCCGAGGCCGGCCTGGGCGACCGAATCATACGCGACCCCGACACCGGCACGGTCATGCCCGCCGAGGACTACCTCACCGGCGACGTGGGAACGAGACTCGACCACGTCACGGCCATGGCCGAACATCTGAGACGCCGCGCCGGCACCGAGGCCATGACCGAGTTCACGGCATCCACCTACGCGACGCCGGAGGACATGCCCGCCACGGAGCGGGCAAGCGAATGGCTCAGCGAGGCGGGCGCGGACGTGTGGCGCAGCCTCAAGGACCCGTACTCCGCCGAATCCTACAGGGATCCGGCACCGGTCATCGAACGCATCAACGGCCGGGACGCATGGACCATGGGCTGGAGCCGCAACCCGGAACTCGTCCTCGCCCTCGCCTGGCGGGCGGTGGAGGAACTTCCCGAACAGCACGCGCGCGTCACCCTCGAACGGTCCGACACCGGAGAGAGGAAGCCGTGGCAAGCGCCGGCATGGCACCAATCGCACGGCACCAGCCCGCTGTGGGACGCATTGTGCTGGACATGGCGCGACGGCGACGCCCCGCAGAACTACGCGCCGATCCTCGCGGACCGGGACATGCCCGTCAGGGACCTCGCCCTCTTCGTCCACAAGATCGCCCACACCGACCGGCTCGACACCGCCGACAAGACAGCGATCCTCTCCAACCTGTTCGAAAGCTGGCGCGCCGACGACGCGAACGGCCGGCCCGTCTGGACGGACACGACCATCGGCGGAATGGCACGCACTCTCATGCCCGACACCGACGATCACACGCGGCTCGCCGAACGGCTCGCCACCGACATGTCCCTCAGCGAATGGATCTGGGGCATCGCCCGCGACATGCCCGAAGACCTGCGCCAAGGGCAGAAGCACAACGCCTACGGCGTCCCGCCACGCGCCATCGACGCACGCCCCGACGACTACCAGGCGTTCCACACACGCCGCGAGGAACAAATCAAGCAATGGCGGGAACTGCCGGAGCACGCCGAGGCCGCGCGCGCCGACCAGGCGGACGCGGAACGGCTCGAACACGTGGCCGGCCTGCTGGAACGCGTACAGCCCACCCCATTGGAGGCCGAGCAGATCAAGGCGCCGTTGGGAGCCCCGTGGATCCCCGCCAGGGACGTCCACGACTTCATGATGGAGACGTTCAACGTGCGCGGCCACGGGCTCACGCCCGGCAAGCTCGCCCAATACTCGGTCGACTGGATTCCCCAGCTCGGACAATGGCGCGTCGGCTACTCGGGCGGCGGCGACATCGACTACAAGGCCGCGAAGACGTACGGCACCGAGGACCGCAACCCGTTCCAACTGCTGGAGGCATGCCTGAACAACGCGCAGATCACCGTCACCAAGGACTCCCCCACGGAGACCACGGCATCCGGCAAACCCAAACGCGTCAAGGACCAGAAGGCCACGATGGCCGCCATCGAGAAGGCCAACGCGATCCGCGACGCATGGAACCAATGGGTGTTCAGGGACCCCGACCGCGCGCGAAGGCTCACCGCCCTGTACAACCGCAGATTCAACAGCATGCGCCCCCGCCACGTCGGCGGATCCTACCTGACCACGCCCGGCATCGCCCACGGCGTCCGGCTCCGCCCCCACCAGAAGGACGCGGTGGCCCGCGCCCTGCGCAGCGACGAGGGAACCCTCATCGCCCACGTCGTCGGAGCCGGCAAGACGTTCGAGGGCGTCGCCCTCTCCCACGAGGCGAAACGCCTCGGCAAGGCGTCCAAGCCGATGCTCGTGGTCCCCAACCACCTCGTGGACCAGTGGGCCGGCGACGTGCTCAGGCTCTACCCGGCCGGCCGTATCCTCGTCATGGACAAGGACGCGCAACGCAACCCCGAATCGGTGCGCCGATTCTGGGGACGGGTCGCCACCGGCGACTGGGACGCGGTGATCGTGCCGGAAAGCCGGTTCAGCCAACTGCACGTCAGCAAGGAACGCCGGCTGAGGAACATGCGCGCCCGCGTCGATGAGTTCGCCCATGCCGTCGAGGCCGCCGCCAAGGCCAGGGGCGACGACAAGGACCCGACCGTCAAACGGCTGGAGGCGGCGCGCAAAAGCGCCGAGACCGCCATGAACAGGCTGCGCGACGGCAAGGAGTCGCGCGACGACAAGGCGCTGGCGGGCATCGAGTTCGAATCGCTGGGCGTGGACATGCTCATCGTCGACGAGGCCCACCACTTCAAGAACCTCGGCGTGCCCGTCGCATCCGCGGACCTGGGCATGCAATTGTCGTCCGCCGCGAAATGCGAGGACCTGCTCGACAAATGCGAATGGCTGCGCGAGGCCGGGCACGGCGGCAACATCGCGTTCATGACCGGAACGCCGGTATCCAACTCCATGAGCGAGCTGTACAACATGCAGCGCTACCTCGCGCCCGGAACCCTCAAGGCGCAGGGGCTGGACACGTTCGCCGCATGGGCGGGCGCCTACGGCCAGGTCGTGCCCACCGTGGAACTGAAACCCGAAGGCAACGGCTTCCAGGTCAAGCAAAGGTTCGCGCGGTTCCAGAACCTGCCCGAACTGATGAACGCGGTGAAGCAGTTCACCGACATGATCACCAACGACGACATCCAGCTGCCCCTGCCCGAACTGGAACAGGTGCCCGTGCCCGTGCCCATCACCGACCGGCAGAAGGAGGAGATGGAGGAACTGTCCGACAGGGCGGACCGCGTGCGCGACGGCGACGTGCCACCGGAGGACGACAACCTCCTCAAGATCACGGGCGACGGACGCAAGATCGCCCTCGACCCCAAACTCCTCAAAGGCCACGAAACCGACCGGCCGTTGGAGAACGGCAAGATCCAGGCATGCGCCGAGAACGTCGCCCGGATCTGGCAGGAGGAGACGCCGCGCCTGGGCACGCAGCTCGTCTTCTGCGACTCGAGCACGCCCGCATCGGGCGGATGGAACGCCTACCAGGACCTCAAGGACCGGCTCGTGGCGTTGGGCGTGCCGGCCGAGCAGATAGCGTTCGTGCACGACGCGGGCGACAACCCCGCCAAACGCGAGCAGCTGTTCGCCAAGGTCAGGTCCGGCGAGATCCGCGTGCTGATGGGAAGCACCCAGAAGCTCGGCACCGGCACCAACGTGCAGGAACGCCTCGCCGCGATCCACGACCTCGACTGCCCCTGGCGTCCCGCCGACCTGGAACAGCGCCTCGGCCGCATCCAACGCCAGGGCAACACGTACGGCCACGTGCGCGACTACCGGTACGTGACCGAAGGCACGTTCGACGCGTACAGCTACCAGACCGTGGAACGCAAGCAAAGGTTCATCAGCCAGCTCATGAGCTCGAAGAGCCCCGCACGCGAGGCCGCGGACCTCGACGCCGACGTGGTGACTCTCGCCAACATCAAGGCGCTGGCCACCGGAGACCCCGACATCCAACGCCGCATGACATTGGAGAACGAGATCAACCAGCTGAAGCTCCTGCGCGCCTCATGGGCGCAGCAGAAAGCCGACACCCGCAGGGACATCGGCCAGCAGCTCCAGCCACGCGTCGAACTCCTGCGCCAGTCGATCCGCGAGAAGGCCGACGACAAGCCGCTCGCTTCCAAGGCCCTGGGCATCCACCAGACCGCCCGCATGAACGGCCGATGGGAGGGCATGACCATCAACGGACAGCCGGTCGGCGACCGGCAGACCGCATGCAGGCTCCTCCACCAGGCCGCCCACCAGGCGCACGACGGGGACACAATAGCCGAATACGACGGCCTGCCCGTCATCGCACGCCGCGCCGACACCACCGGACGGATCACCCTGGCCGTCAAGGCGGTCCACGAACACGAATCCGGCACCGAGATGCCCGGTCCATACCTGACCGGACCATCCAGCATCGTCAGCCAGCTCGACCGACTCGTCAGGAACATGGCCACCGACCCCGGCAAGCTCGCGGAACGGCTGGCCGACGCCGAAAGGGAGCTCGCCGCCGCACAGGAGACACTGGCCGAACCATTCGCCCACGAGGACGAATACCGGCAAAAACAAGCCGAACTCGAACGGCTGACGTCCAAACCCGACGAATCCCGGGAGACGGAAAGTAGAGACCGGGAAACCACAAAAACGGAAAGGAGCGCACGCATGCCATTGACACGGGAAGACATCGGACGACTGCTCGAACAGGACCCCAATATCGACGGCATCACCCAGGGCGGCAACGCCATGGGACACTACCTCGAAGCCCGGCTCACGGACGGCCGCGCCGTGCAGATCGACCTCCACGACAACCCCGCATGGAAGGACACGGACCGTCTGGCCGGCCGGATCGAGGTATCCTACGCCAACCGGCCACAGGCGGAATGGCAATACGACGACAACGATCTGGCCGACCGCGCCCGCGCCGTCATCGACCCCGCCGAACCCGACGCGCTACAGGAGCTCGGCAAGGCGGTGGCCGAATGGGAACGCGCGGGCGGCCTCAACAAGGCCCGCGCATCCGAGCCGAGCCACCTGGCCGCGCACCAGCCGCCGGAGGAATACGCCTACCGGTGGCGGAAACCCGGGGACCCCGACAGGCACATCGCATACCTGAGCACCGCCTTCGACCGCGACCAGGCGATGAAGGCGAGGGAGGACGCCGGATATCTCGTGACGAAGGTCGAGGAGGATCCGGCCATACTCTACGAGCAGCACCGCAAGGCATCCTGCATGCGCGCGAGCCACATCCTGGAACGATACGAATCCCCCGACCCGGCCGCCGTCAGAATCCTGCACAGCATCGTAAGCGAGGTCAACGCGCACGACCCCGAGAACGACATCGCCGCCTACCCGTCAGACAAGGCGATCCAGCTCGCCGGCGACGGTCTCACCGAAGCGGACATCGCGGAGAAACGCGAGATGGGCGGATGGGATCCGCGGACGGACCCACTCATGCGCATCAACGAGCAGGGCGACTGGACGGACGTCACCCAACAGCAGGCCGACCAGCTCGTCTGGGACAACCGCGACGAGATCCTCGCCCGCGCGTCATACGACGGCGAACTGTCCACTTGGACGCTGCACCAGCTCGACCAGCTGAAGGAGCACGAGCCGGAACGAGGCCGCGACCTCGACCGGCCGGAGCCGGAACGCCCAGCGCCCGCGCGGGAGCAGCACACACCCAAACGCCACGGACTGGGACTGTAGGCCCACACACCCACCGGGGGCGGCGCGCGGCTTCGCACGCCGCCCCTCACCTTATAGGAGGAACATATGGCAACGGAAGAACAGCGCGCCACGGAGCCCGTCATCTGGTTCGAGGGCACGCTCATCAGGGACCCGCAACCACACGGAGGACACGACGACTGGCTGCTCGAGGCACTGGTCGATCCGGACGGAAACGGGCGAAAGATCACCATCCATGCCAGCGGCGGGGATCACTCGGAGAACATCGGCCGCAACGCGCACAAGGGAGCCCGCCTCATGGTCAAGGGCACCGCCGGAGACGAGGAATCCGGCATCGACATCGAGGCCACAAGCCTCGCATTCGACCCCAGCCACGACGAGCCGGACGGAGAGCGATGACACGGACCACCGTCAGCGCCACCAGGCCGGACAAGACCGGTGCCGGCGAATGGATCGACATCCACAGCCGCACCGGCCGGCTCATGTCCACGCTCATGGCCGACGGCCAACCATTCAGCATCGACGTCACGCCGGACGGCATGACCACCGTCACGCCCCTCACGTCCCCGAAGGACGCGGCGCAGGCCGACGGCGACAACGCCAAGACCGGGACCAGCCCGGACGGCGCGAGGATCACCAGCAGGAAGACGCTGTACGAGCGGTTCAAAACCAAACTCAAAGCGAACCTCGACGAAAGAAAACAATAGAAAGGAACCATCATGGAACGAATAAGGGGCATCGTCGTCAGGACGCTGACCATCCTCGCGGGATTCTGGATCGCCGACCTCGCGGCCGCACGCGTCCAGGCCGGCATCGCGGCCGGCGAAAGCATCGAACGGATCATGGATGGCATGACGACCATGCTCCAGCATCCGACCGCCCTGGGATTCGACCGGACCAGCCTCCTATGCGGACTGGGCGGCGCGGGCGCGGTCGGCCTGTTCCACCTCTACCGGTGGAGTATGAGCCAACGCAACTGGCGCGAAGGCGAGGAATACGGGTCCGCACGCTGGTCCACCAGCCGGGAGATGGCCCCATACACCGACAGCGACACCAGGCAGAACCTCCAGATGACGGCCACCGAGGGCCTGAGCCTCGACGCCCAGGCCACGCGACGCAACCTCAACACCGCCGTCATCGGCGGCTCCGGCTCCGGCAAGACCGCCACCCACGTCATCCCCAACATCCTCAAAGGCAGCATGAACTACGCGTGCACCGACCCCAAGGGCGAACTCTACGCGAAGACCGGTGGAAAACTGGAGAAAATGGGATACACGGTCAAACAGCTCGACCTGGTGGACCTGACCAGCTGGACGAAATTCAACCCCATGCGCTACATCGACCCCGACAAGCCCGACGTGGCGATAATGCGCCTGGTCACCAACATCATGGACAACACCAACGGCTCCACACCCAAGGAGCACCAGACCAACGACTTCTGGACCAAATCCGAACGCAGCCTGCTGACCGCGCTCACCGCGTTCGTCTACTACCTGCCCGACGACATCCTCAAGGACTGCCTGAACATCGAAGCCGGCCAGACCCTCAACGCGGTGGCCGACATGCGCGACCTGCTCGAGGCCAGCGAACAGGACGAGACCAAGGAAAGCCAGGTCGACGCCGTCGCCCGGACCGCCACTGAAATATACGAGGAGACCCGCGCCGAATGGGAACGCGAGGGCGCGGACCACGACGACCCGGACCTGCGGGAGGCATGGCGTCTCGCCCAGGGCCTGAAGTTCGCCGCCCGCCAGTACCGGCCCTTCACCCAGGGCGCCGGAGAGACCAAGAAGGGCATCATCATCAGCCTCGGCGTGCGCCTCGCCCCACTGACCGTCGGCCCGGTCAGGGAGATCCTCTCCGACGACAACCTCGGTATCGACCGGATCGGCGGATACCAGGACGAGCACGAGGGCGGCTACAGACGTCCCAACGGGAAGACGGCTATATTCCTCGCGCTGCCCGACGAGGACCCGACCTTCAACTTCCTGGCCGCGATCCTCTACCAATGCCTCTTCGACAGCATCATCCGCCGCTGCCGCACCTACCCCGGCGAATGCCTCGCCACGCCACTGCACTGCTTCCTCGACGAGTTCGCCAACGTGGGGCGCATCCCGAACTTCGACAAGCTCGTCGCCACGATCCGCTCGCGCAAGGTCAGCGTCAGCATCATCCTCCAGACCATCGCCCAATTGAAGACCATGTACAAGGACTCGTGGGAGACCATCGTCGGCAACTGCGACAGTGTGCTCTTCCTCGGTGGCAACGAGCAGTCCACCACCGAATGGCTCAGCAAACTGCTCGGCAAGGAGACCATCGACATCCGCACCACCAGCGATTCGAAGGGCGTGTCCGGCAGCCACACCACCAACTACCAGCGCACCGGACGCGAACTCCTCACGCCCGACGAGCTCGCCCAATTGGACAACGACAAATGCATCTACAACCTGCGTGGACTCCACCCGTTCCTCAGCCGCAAGGCATGGCCGGGAACCACCATCACCAAACCGAGATCCACACTCAAACACTCCGAAGGATGGAGGAAGGCCGCATGACCAGCGAACCATCCGCCATTGAAGCTGCGTCGACCGGGCAACTGCTGCGCAGGTACAGGAAGCTCGCGGGACTGACCGCCCAGGAACTCGCCCATGAGGTCAATTCCAGATATCCGGACGACGCCATCTCCGCAACCGTCGTCTTCAACATCGAGGCGGAACGGAAGACCGCCATCACGATTCCCGAGCTCGCCCACTTCGCCGAAGTGCCCGCCATCAGCCCCATCCAGCTGCTCTGCGACTGCGACCAGCCCTACCTTCCAGCCCGCTCCGGCGCTTTCCAAGGGAGGACCGCGCGACAGGTGATAGAGGAATTCACGCTCCCCAGGGAGCCACGGAACGATGCTCCGACCTCGGTGATCGCCACGGTCCTCGGTCTTGAGGAGAACCTCCGCTCGATCCTGAACCTGGGCGACAGCATGCGCAATATGCCCGGCGGAACCGAACCAGTCATGAACGGCAGTGCATATCAGCTTGCCGCGATACGCGGACGTATGCTCACCAGCCAGATCCGACAGCTACAGACCGCCGATGTCCGGCTGCCCGACAAGACATTGGACGCCATCCGCAAGGCATGGCAGGTGCTGCGATTCTTCAAGCCCGACACAGCCATCATGATGCCATGCGAAGGACGAACGGCTTGATCCGGAAGCCTGCATCTTCATGAAAAAGGGTTGACGCCGCTGCAATGGCGTCAACCCGATGAATAACAAATATCCGATAGCCAGTATAGTCCCCGCCCTCGAAGACGGGGCTGGCGGAAAAGGAACACTCATGGAAGCCCAATTTGGTGGCGGATGCTCCTCAAATCGTTGGAATTGTCCATTTTTTGCAGTATTTGCATTCTTCGCTCCATTTTTCACACCCGAAAACCGTTGGAACGAGCCATTTCCTGCATTTTTCACACCATTCAGTGGATTAGGGGCCTATGCCCCGGCCCGTCTGACGGCGACCCTGAATCTCTGAATCTTTCTCTAAATTCAGAGAAAAGAACACCGAATTCAGAGAAAAATCCCGTCATGAACCAAGCCGAGAAGCATCAGTATGGTGACGCCCGTAATAGACCGGCCCCACGAGACCATCCGGGATGGTCTCGGATTCGGCGATCATCTCGGCCTCGCGCACCTGCTCCTCGGTCATGCCGAACAATGCCAGCAGCTGCCCGTCGCGTTCGCTGAAATCGCTCACTGTTCACTCCCATCGTCATGCGGGCGCACGAACCCTGAACGCGAGGTAAGTCCGTCTTCACGGCCAGCCTGGATTCCGTCCCGATATGGAAAGAGCCCCCTGGTTTGAGCACTGCGAGTAGGCTTAGGGAGCTGCTGCTATCCGCCATATTAGTCGTGTCCCCGCATTTTGGGAAGTCCGCCGCGAGCCCCAACCAGGCTAGGCCTCAGCCGACGGGAATGCGTTCCCGTTCCACATCATGACGGACACGGTCGCTGGCGACCGAATTGATTCGATCCTCGACGAAGCCGAATTCCACGCCTTCTTCGACGAGACCGTCGGACCAGCAGTCAAGATAGCGGAACGGGATTGCGAGCTTGCCGGCGGCGTCGAAGGACTTAATCGCCTGCTCGCCACCGATGCTTGAGCCGACTCCGAAAACGGCCTGGATCATCTGCTTGAGCAGCAGCGGATGCTCCTCCCCCACATTGACGGGTTCCTGTTTGCGCCATCCCCGGCTGGACAATTGGATCTGCAAGGAACGATAGCGTTCGGAGCTGATGATGCCCAGCGCGCGAGCACGGCTGATTGACGCGGCGATGGAGGCGCCCCAGCCCGATTTGATTTTGAGGAAGTCGCTTAACGTGGCGTTCCTCTGGACGGTGCGCGACATATCCTCGGCGGGCAGCAGCAACGCTCCCGCGAACAGATGCGCCTCACGCTCCATCTGCTGCGGTGTATCGGGCCTGCGGAACCGATGCAGTATAAGATGTCCCAGTTCATGCGCCTTGGTGAAGCGCTGGCGGTCGCCGCCGATGCGTTTGCCGGCGGAGTATCCGATGCATGGCATTCCCTCGCATTGCGGATATGTGATGCCTTCGCTCGTCAGCCTCGTCTTCCCATCATCGCTGCCACCGGTGGACTTCATCGGAGCCACCACAATGCCCTGCCTTTCCAGGCTGCGGGTCAGGTTTCCAATCGGACCAACGGGTTCCAGCCCCATGCATGTTCTCGCCTGATTGGCAATACGGTCGATTTCGGAGACGGAAAGCTCCGGTGTACGCGGGGCGATCTTCCGGATCCAAGCGGTCTTGCCGGCAGTCATGCCCAGAAGACCGGACAGTCGCGACACCGTGGTGCATAGTTCGGAATACTCGATCGATACGGCAGACAGCTCTCCCATGCTGGATTTGCTGGTCTTGCGATACGTGACCGCCGTCATGGGCAGTATGGGATCCTCGCGCGTGAAATACGATACCGGGAAGCCCAGCGCCGCGGCGATCGACCTGGCCTCGTTTTCTTTGAAGACGATAAAGCCGTTCTGCAACTTGCTGAGTTTCGATTGGGAGATGTGCGAACGCTCGGACAATTCCCTTTGGGTCATGCCTTCCAGGTGCCGCGCCTGCGCGATTCTTTCGGCGTGGTATTCCGTCATGGCTTTCATCTCCTATCAGCGACGGAGCGATGAGGGAAGCCCATTCTATCGTTCCGCCTGAATCTCAGTGCTCTCGTTTTCGTTTGTATCGTCGAAGACGAGGTTGGGTAGCAGGTTGTCGTCGTTGTCCTCGATCGGGGTGAAGTCCTTTACCTCCACCGGCCTGTCAAGCAGATCCAGACTGAAATCGTATTTCCTAGCCGATCCCGAGTACGCGTACGGCACGACTTCCAACGGCCGGTATGCCGTGACCGAAATGGCCTTATCCGTTTCCTGCCACGCCAGAATCAGTCTGGTGTCGCTCAAATCCGGGGATACCTCGCCATCGGGCGCGAACAGATCGTCCTGCGAAAGTCTCTTGAGGGCCCCGGCCCCTTTGCAGGTCTCCTGCATGTAGTATGCGCGGGACGCTTTGGTGGCATTCGTCTTAGGCAGCTTGCCCGTCACCGGATCCACGCGGCGCAGGATCGCGCGCAGCCCGGACGAGCCCTCTCTTAGGTGAAGGTATCCGCATTTGTCGGAAAGCACCCAGCTGTCATCGTTCCAGATCCTTGCGCATCGCTGGTTGATCAGACGCGGCATATTCATATTGTTCTGATTGTCCCAGAACAGATCCGACGGATAACGATCCAACAGATCGGCCCGTGCCGCGTTCAGCGTTTCGTACAGCTTCGGGGCGAGGTCCTGCAATGAGTCGGTGAGGGCATGGGCCTCGTCCAGCATCTTGAACTGTTCCGGAGGATAATACACGGCCGCTCCTTTTTCGCGTCATAAATTCCTAATGGAATATTTTACACCCTTATGTAACATTTCGGTATATCGGCATTTCGGTATATACCGATGGCAACCGCCTCCGTAAAAAAAACGAAAAACGGCTAAACGCAGCCGGCAGTACAAGCCGACTGCGTTTAGCCACGTGAATGTCGTCAGCCGACGGTCGCGCCGTCGGTGCCTGATGGCTTCGATGGGGTCGACGGCGTCGGCTGGGGCGTCGGCGTGGAGGGCGTGGAGGGCATCGATGGCGTGGGCGTGGTGGACGCACCTCCTCTTTTCGCGAATCACAACCCCGGATCGCTTCCGGGCAAGCCGGTGCCCTCGTCTGATGGCGCGGGCACGGACCATCCCGGCGAGGCTCCGACCGTATTGGCGGAGGACGACGAGCCTCCCGAAGACGGGCGTCGTCCGGTTCCGGAACCGGATCCGGAACTTCCTTGGGATTGCGATTGGCTTCCTCCCGAATATGAGGGCGTTTGCCGCTGTGAAGCCGATTGGGATTGCGATGCCTGCGCCTGCTGCTGCGCGGCGGCAGCCGCGGCTGCTTCCTGTTCGGCCTTGGCTTTCGCCTCCGCGTCGGCCTTCTCCTTCGCCGCCTTCGATTCGTTGACCTCCTTCACGGCCTTCGCGATGGCGTCCGCGTCGCGTTTTCTGATGGCGTCCAGCAGACTTGCGCGGGTCTTGTCGTCCGCCACCCTGCCGTCCGTCTCCTTGTACAGCGCGTTCGCGTCGTCGACGGTCTTGTCGAGTTTGCTGTCGGTGACGGCCTTGGTTGCGGTCTTGAGGTCGGTGAGACGGTTCTTGAGCTCTTTGGTCGTTCTGCGCAGCGCCTCAGTGGTCCTGTCCACGTCTGATACGGCGGCGTCGGGCGCGCAGGAACCCTTGATTGTGGTCGTCTTTGCGTCCAGGAGCCGATTCAACGCGTCAAGCGTCTTGGGATCCGCGACCTGGCCGCGACTGGTGTCCTTCAGTAGTTTGGAGGCTTTGGCCGTGGTCCTGTCCAGGTCGGACTGGACGGTCTTGCGTGTCGCTTCGGCCGAGTCACATGCGCTGATTGCGGTCTCATGCGCCTCTTGCCGCACGGCGGCGGCGTGGCGGGTTTTGATTTGCAGTCCTATCCAGGACACGGCGATGAGGCTCGCGGCCATGACGATCGCGACGAGCGCTTTCCCGACCGGGAAGACGCGGCGAACCTTCAGATCGTCGAGGTCGGCCGAGTAGGTGACGGCCGCCGACAGCCCTCCTGGTCTCTCGGTCTTCCCGGTTTCCGTCGGTTCCGGTTCCGATATGGGCGGGAGGCTCATTGCGGTTGGCTCCGGGTCGGCGACCTGTTCGAGTGCCGCGAAATCACCATCGACGTCCTTCAGGGCCTTCTCCGCGGAATCGTCGGGATGGGACTGTTCCGTTTCCGGTTCGTGGGAAGAACCGGAAACGGAGGATTGCGACCGGGATGGCTCCGGTTCGGCGGTCCGGGTCTCATCCACAGATTCCATAGATGCCGGCACGGGTTCCTGTCCTGGTTCGTCTTCCGGCGGCAGTGGCGCGGATGGTATGGCGACGCGGCGGCGACGGCGCATGGATTCGGGAGGCTTCGGCGCCGCTCCAGCTGCGTCGAAGCCCTGCCTCTGCGCGTTGTGCCACCAGTCGATGAGTGCCGGCCATGCGTGCGGGTGTTCGGCTATGAGGCGCATCCACGGGCGCCAGCCGGGGTCGTTGGCCATGGCGTGCAGCTGGTCGGCAGTGAGTTTGGGGCTGAGGATCGGCTCGCCCGTCTTCCTGTCGGTCCTGATCATTTCTCGTCGTCCTTGTCTTCCTCCGGCGCCTTGTCGCCGAGGACGGTGTACGCGCCTTCGAGCGGCCCGCTGATGCCGGTGCATTTCCAGCCCTTGTCGGCGGTCCATCGCCATGTGAGGGTCCATGGCGATTCAAGGCCGGTCCAGACGCTGCACGTCGCGGTCGTGGAGGTGCCGGCGTTCATGCCGCCGGATGCCTGTACGTCGGGCTGGTCGGCGATTCGGTCGATGGGGATGTTCAGGCCCTGCGCGTCGGATGCGAAGTATCGTTTGATGAGCCGGTCGCGGTCGGCGGCCTTGGAGGTGTATGTGGCGGCGGCCTTCGGGGCGAGCTTCTCGCATACCTCCAATGGTTTCTGGTGTCTTGCGGCCGGCGTGGACGTTGACGTCTCCGCCTTGACGTCGGATGCCGCGAGCTTGTTCCGATTTTCCGTGCCGGACGGATGCATGAGGATGAAGGCGATGTTCGCGACGACCATGAGAACGACGGCCGCGGTCGTGGCCGCGATGATGAGGATGTTCCTTTTGCGCTCGTCCATTTCCCTTTCCTTCCTAGTGAATGAAGCTGACGCCGCCGCCCATGGCCTTGAGGTCGGACGCGCTGATCGTCTCGGTGACGACCGCCATCCAGCCTTTGCCGGATTGGCTGATGAGGATCGAGCCGTCGGAGTTGACCTGTTCGACGACCGCGACATGGCCGTAGTATCCGCTGGAGCCATGCACGCCGGGCTCGAAGCAGATCACGTCGCCGGGCTTCGGGCTCCGGCCAACCTTGTATCCGAGGCGGGCTGCGGTGTCGTTCCATTGGCCTCCGTTGCCCATGTGCGCGTCGACGGGTTTGCCGATCTGGTTGCGTCGCATCGCGGCCCACCAGGTGCACTGGTAGGTGTCGTAGTCGGGGAAGCGCGTGTAGTGCAGGCCCATGGCCTCAATGTTCACGTGCCAGCTGTCGCTCATGACGAGTTTCGGGCTCAGCGCGCCGACGGTCGGACCCGAATCGCCGGTACCGCCCGAGGAGGTGTACTTGGTCCGGGCCAGGTCGACGATCCGTTTCACGTAGTTGGTGGTCTCCGTGAAGGGCGGTATGCCGCCGTATTTCAGGACGCTGCCAAGGCCGGCGTTGTAGGCGGCGAGGGTCAGCTGGAGCGTGTCGCCGGTCAGTTTCCCGGACTTCTTGGCCGTCTCGACCTGCGAGGCGAGGCCGCACATGTAGTTGCCCTGGCTCCAGATCGCGTCGTGCGGGTTCCAGATGTCGGCCTGGCCGTCGCCGTCGCCGTCCTTGCCCGCGGACGCCCATGTGGACGGTATGAACTGTGCGATGCCCCGTGCTCCGGCGGAGCTGCCGGCATTCGGATTCCAATTGGACTCCTGGTCGATCTGGGCGGCGATGATGCTCGGCGTGACGACCTGGCAGATGGATCCGGCGCGGATCACGTCGGCCTCGTATTCCGCGGGCATGCCCGCGACCGTGGATTCGCTGGCGCTGGATCCCAGGAACGCGCCCATGACGGCCAGGAGCACGCCGAGCACCGCGAGCATGGCCGCGATGACGGGCATGATGGGAAGGCTGATGGAGGCGGCTCCTGCGATGACGCGGGACGCGGCCATGCGCACGAAGTTCGCGGCGGCGCGGGCGGCGCGCACGGCGGCCTGTCCGGTGGCTTTCGCTCCGCGTACCGCCTTGACGGGCGCGCGGCGGTGCCGCCAGATGAATTTGGCCGACGAGTTGACGCCTTTCACGCCCGCGCGTGCCGCTTTGAAGGACAGGTCGCGTGTGGTGCTTCCCAGCTTCGACGCGAAGTCGTCGTCGGCAGTGGTGAGCCTTGCGCCGGCTTCGTCCATCCAGCCCATGCCGGTGGATCCCATCCGTTTGACGCTCCGGCCGGCTTTTCCAAGGCCCGCGCCTATGTGCTTGCCGATCCGCCGGCTCGCCTTGCCTTTCGCGGCGAACCTGCCGATCTTATCGCTGGGCTTCGCCTCGGACAGCGCCTTGGGTTTGCCGGCCGTCCTGCGCATTCCCTTGCCCGACCGCAGGGCGCGTTTGCCGCGGTTCATGATGCGCCGCGCCTTGCCGGCCGTCCAGCCCACGCCGTGCATGGTGGAGGACATGCCGTACATGCCGGCGCGTCCCGCCATCTCGGCGGCGGTGTGACCCATGGAATCGGCGATGTCGGTCCGGTCCGCGCCGAACTGCGCGGCGCTGGACACCACGCCGGTGGCCGCGCGTCCGATGCGGGCGCGTGTGCCTCCGGCGTGGTGGGCTTGGGTTCCGCTCATGCGTTTACTTTCCTTCCTGGAAGGTCGTGGAGTACAGACGGTAGAGGTCGCCGCCCGCGGGGATGCGACCGTCGAACGGCACGTAGGCGCTGCCGATCTTCATGAGTCCCTGGCCGGGCAGCACGCCGGTGAAGTACTGGCGCTGCTCCTCGCTCAGGGTCAGCAGCTCGCACAGGGCGTCCGCGTCGGTGCTGTTCTGGCTCAGGAGCATGAGGAAATCGCTGTTGGACAGCATCTCGCGCGCGTCCTGCAGGTCGAGGATCTCCTCGACGTTCTGCGTGATGCCGGTGACGCCGAGCCCGTATTTGCGGGCACGCTTGTAGATGTCCTTGAACTGGGCGGCGGCGTACTGGTTGGAGAAGAAGCGGTGGAACTCGTCGACGTACAGCCAGGTGCGCCGCCCGTTGGCCTTGTTGCGGATGACGCGGTTCCACACCTGGTCGATGACGACCATCATGCCGAACGTGCGCAGCTCGCCGGACAGGCCGGACACGTCGAACACGGTGAACCGGTTGGACAGGTCCACGTTGGTCTGCCCGTTGAAGCCGCTCATGGAGCCGGTGATGTACGGGTTGAGCGCGTCGGCAAGGTACCGGCTCACCTGGTCGCCGCCCGCCTGCAATTCGTCGTGCAGGTCCTGCAATGTGGGCTGGACCACTCCCCCGCCCTGGTTGCGGTAACGCGTGTACAGGTTGCTGACGCACTGGTCGACGAGTCCCTTCTGGAGCGGGTCGAGGCCGTCGATGCCGCCTATGAGCGCGCCGATCATGGAGACCACGTTGTTGGTCTTGTCCTTGACGGGGTCGGAGGCCGAATCATCCTCCAGGACGATGTCCATCGGGTTGACGCGCGTGCCGGTGCCGGCGCTGATCTGGATGATCTGTCCGCCGAACGCGGCCGCGAGGGCGAGGTATTCGCGTTCCGGGTCGATGACGATGACCTCGTCGTCACGGTTGAGGAACATGCCGGCGATCTCCTGTTTGACGGTGAAGGATTTGCCGCCGCCGGACGTGCCGAGCACGAATCCGTTGGAGTTCATGTGGCTTCGCCGGTCCGCGAGGATCGGGTTGCCGGAGCGGGCGTTGCTTCCGTAGAACAGTCCGTGCGGCTCGAACACCTCCTGCGTGGTGAACGGGATGAGGATGGCCGCGCTGTTCGTGGTCAGGGTGCGTTTCATGGGCAGAGGGTTGTTGCCCAGCGGCAGTTCGGCCGTCAGTCCCTCCATCTGCATGAACTTGAGGCTCTCGGCCGTGCAGGACTGCGCGTTGACCTTGGCCTTCACGTTCCTGCACGCGACCTCCAGCTCCTCCTGGCTTGCCGCGGACACTCCGATCACGATGATCGAGTCCACGAGCCTCTGGTTGGTGGACCGCAGCTCGTCGCGCAGTTGGCCGAGCTGTTCCTGCTGGTCGGCGAGGTCGTCGGGAAGGTCGTCGGGGTCGAGGCCCTGCTTGCGGTTCGTGCGCCGCTGATCCATGATCTGCATCTTGACCTCGGCGTTCTTGCGGCGCACGAGCGTCATGCTTTCGCCACGGTCCATGGGCGCGAGGTGGATGCTCACGTCGACGCGGGCGCGCAGTCCGGTCAGGTCGTTGACCAGCTGGTCGGACAGTTCCGGCGGCAGGCCGGACACCCACATGGTGCGGTGCAGGTATTTCGAGTCCAGGGATTCGATGTCGAGCATGGTCGGGTTTCGCGCGTCGATGCTCCACGGGCACACGAGGTCCTTGGTGTCGGGTTTGCCGGGCTGATGCTCGAAACGGCGTTCGTCGAACCGGAACTCCTCGCCGGGCCGGAGCACCTCGGCCATGAGGCGCAGCCGGTGCTCGCGGTCGAGCCGGGTGGCCTTGCATGCGTCGATGGAGCGCATCTGGCTGACGAGGTTGTTGCACAGGGCGTTCAGGCTCGCGACGGCGGCCTGCTCGTCGCTTTCGCGGACGGTGACGGTCAGGGTCTTGACGGTGCTGGTGTTGCGGCTGACGGATTCGAGTTTGCCTTGGGCGAGGCGGTTGTAGTCGAGCCTGTAGTGGTCGAGGCTGTCGCCGGTCTCGTCCATCATCACGTCGGCGAGGATCTCCCGCACGCCGCGTGAGCGCGTGTAGGAGGCGATCTGCACGCTTTGCCCGGCCTCGAAGCTGTTGATGAGCTTGGCCCACCGGTCGATGATCTCCATCTGATGGGATTCCGGGCTCAGCTGGTAGTTGATGTCCTGGAAGAGGATGGTGGCGCTCCACCGCCCGTCGCCCAGGCTGGCGATCCCGTTGCGCAGCATCGCGTCGTAGCCGATGAGCTGCTTGACGCCCTTCGGCAGACGCGTCGCCTTCTTTCTCCGCGCCTTCGCCCTGGCTTCGGCACCGCCTTCGGCCGGCGCGGCCACCGGGGGTTTCTTCTTTCCGAACATTCCTCACCTTTCCTTGATCGTTGGTTTCGCGCCGGTGCGGTATGGTCTGCCCGGACCGTCGAGCAGGTAGACCTCGCGCTGCGTGTAGTGGCGCAGGATGTATTTCAGGTATTTCTCGGGCATGAGGCCCTTTGGCCTCACCCATCCCCATATGGCCACGGGCAGGCCGGGCGGGAAGATCAGGTACATGGCGAGGTTGGGGTCCATGCCCAACCCGAGCCACAGGCCGATGTACCCTCCCCCGCACACGACGGCGAGGATGACGGCGGCGAGGCACTGCCGCCAGCTCATTCCCATGAACACCTTCGATTCGATGGTGGTCAATTCCCTGTAGACGGGCATCTGCAACGCCATGATGATTGCTTCCTTTCGTGGATTGCGTTGTGTTTCATTCGCCGCCGAAGAGCTTCTTGGCGACGGAGTTGGCCGCCATGACGACGCCGATGAGCATGACGCTCGCCAGGAGCAGGCCGGTGAAGTTGCCCATCACCCAGCCGGAGAGGCTGTCGCCGTCCTTGAACTTGCTCGGGTTGAGCGTGCCGCCCACGAGCGTGCGGTACATGAGGATCGCCAGATACAGGGTCGCGCACTGGAACACCAGCGACGCGTACTGCTTGAAGTAGTTGATGCCCCACTGGCGGGTCTCCTCCTGGGCGATGAACGCGATCGGCAGCGGGTTGAACGCGGTGAGCATGTATATCTGCACGAAACGCAGGAGGATGACGACGGTGACGACGATGGTCGCGCCCTTGGAGACGAGGAACGGGATGAGCAGCAGGATCAGGCACGGTATCTGGCCCATCCAGCCGGCGGAGTCGATGGCGTCGCGCATGCTGTCGCCAAGGCCGAGGCCCGACGACGCGCCGCTGGTGTCCACCGACGACTGGATGCCGCCGAGCACGCTGTCGCCAATCTCGTCGATGGCCTGGAGCATGAGCTCGCTGTGCTGGGCCGCGGTGAACACGAGCGTGAGCTTGAACATCGCCATGGCGACGAGCTTGACGCCCAGCTCTCGGTCGCCGTCCGCCCGGGTGCTGACCCTGGCGAGTTCCAGGACGCACATGATCGCCAGTATCGTGCTGGCTATAGGTTTGACCGCCGAGAGGGCGACGGTCAGGCTCAGCTGGTACATGTCCGCGTTGTATTCGGCGGGGGTCTTCAGCAGGTCGGCCACGAGGTCGTCGCCGACGCCGGACCCTATCGAGTTGAGGATGCCGACGATGAAATCGACCATGCGTGGCCTCCCGTCTACAGGGCGATGTTGGAGAACAGGGCCGCGGCCGCGATGATCAGGCCGCCGCCGACGACCTGCCAGACGCCCGACTGGGTGGCGGGGCCGTTCTGGTCCTTCAGGCCGCCCGCCAGGGTGACCACGCCCCACACGGCCCACAGGCCTCCGCCGATGATGGCGAACTGGCTGAAGAGCTGCAACGCGCTGGTGACGACGCTGCCGCTGTCTGCCGCGATGGTGATTCCGTACATGATGTTTTCCTTTCGACTTGTTTTGAATGACATGACCACGGTATGGCCGTCGAGAAGGCTCCGGTTTGGACGTTCCCGACGAACCCGAAGAGGCTCGGACGATGGTATGGAAAAGGCCCCGCCGACCGTTCGCCGGTGGGGCCTTGGACGCGTCCGGGAAGGGAGGAGATCCGGGCGCGCCCGTGGGCCCGTGCGGCGGATCATGGCGAACGGTCCGCCGCGGGCCCGGGGTCAGGTTCGTCGGATCACTCCTCCGAGCCCTCGGTGTCGGCCGGGGCCTTCGCCGCGCGTCGGCGGGACGCGATCAGCAGGCCCGCGCCGCCGCCGACCGCGACGAGCACGGCCAGGACGATCGGGACGATGCCCGCGCCGGTGATGGCGAGCGGCTTGGGACGGTAGCCGTTCCAGTCGTCCGGGTTGGAGTCCACCGTGGTGTCCTCGCACAGGGTGCGGCCGGAGACGGTGACCTGCTTGAGGCCTTCCGCCTTGCCGGCGTCGCCGTCGACGGCCTGGTCGCCCTCGGTCCTGCCGGACTGGTCGCCGAGCTGGTCGGTGACGGGGCATTCGACGAGCGGGGTGCCGGTGACCTTGGCGCGGTCGGTGTGGTGGCCGCCCTCGGTCACGCCCTTGAGGGTGCCGGTCACGGTCACGGATTCGCCGGGCTTGAGGACCAGGGTGTCCCAGTTGGCCGGGGTCCTGATGTCCTCGACCTTGCCCAGTCCGGCGATGGTGTCGTCGGTGAGCTTCAGGTCCTTGGCCTGGAACCACGCTCCCTCGCCGGTCGTCGGATCGACCTTGCTGGTGTTGGTGATCTTGAACGCGATCTCCAACGAGTCGCCGTCCATCTTGAGCGCCTGCTTGACGTCGTCGCGGTCACCGAGCTTCTCGCCGGACTCCGCGTCGTACTTCTCCAGGTGCAGGCTCGGGGTCATGTCGGGCGTGCGGGTCCACACGACGTTGGATTCGAGGTCCTTGTCGTTGAAGTGCTCGGCGAACCGGTTCTCGACGCGGTCGGCGGTCTTGATGCGCTTGCACTGGATGTACGCGCGCCAGCCGTTCTCGTGGGCGGTGTCGGCCGAGACGAGCTTGCGGTAGGCCTCGGTGGCCTCGACGGTCACGACGCCCTGATCGTCCGCGGACGCGGTGAACAGGTCGCCGCCGAACTTCGAGCCGTCGAAGCCGCTGCCGGCGAGCTTCGCGCCCCTGGCGGCGATGATCTCGCCGTCGCGGTACAGGTCGCGGGTCGCGTACACGGCCCACTGGCCGGTGTACTGGTCGTGCTCGACGTCGAGTTGGTCGGTGATGGACCACCGGTCGACCTGCGGGTAGGCGCGGTCGGAGGGGATCACGCTGGAATCGAGCCTGTAGAGGAACGTGCGGCCCTCGTACACGCTCTTGCCGTTGACGGAATCGCCGCCGACCTTGACGGTCACGTCCTTGGCCGGGTTGACCGGCTTGAGCGGGTTGGACACCTCGTTGGTCTCGGCCTTCGTGTCGTTGGTGACCTGGACGGCCTTGTTCCTGACGGTGTAGCCGTCCGTGACCTTGACGACCTTGTACGGCATGACGACCTGGTATTCCTGGCCGAGCAGCGTCTGGTCGATGGCCGGCTCGTTGAGCGGGTCGTGCCCGCTCGCGGAGGCGTAGGCGGCGAGGTCCTCGGGCTGCGGGTCGCCCGGGATGGTCCTGCCGGTCTTCGGCACGAACGTGTCCACGGTCTTCGCGTACACGTAGGCGACGCCGTCGCGGACCTGGACGTTGAACCTGCCGGTCACGTCCTCGCCGGACTGGTCGAGCACCTCGATGTCGGACGGGAGGATGCTCACGTACTGCTCGTCGTAGTCGTCGGTGATGCCGGCGCGCCACACGCGGTACGCGTTGTCCTTCTGCTTCAGGTCGAGCGTGACCGTGTAGTTGCCGGTGTCGCCGAGCAGCATGGTCTTGCCGTCGATGGTGACGGTCGGGTCGCCCTGCGCGGAGGACTGGGTGTCCTTCTTGCTCGGGTCGTGCTTGGGCGGGTTGTTCTCCACGATGTTGGACGGGGTGACGCTGCCGTTCAGGGTCAGCGCCCACTGGTTGCCGACCTTCACGGTCGTGGGCGCGTCCTCGCTCACGGTGCCCTCGAAGCGGACCTGGACCTGCGGGTGCGAGCCCTTCGTCCAGTGTTCCTGCACGTACTTGTCGGAGTAGGCGATGGTGAGCTCGTGGCTCGCGTCGTCCCATGCGGCCGTGTAGTCGCCCTCGACGCCCATCTGGGGGTCGGCGGTGACGAGCGGGGTGCCGGTGACGAGGTCGGTGATCTCGAGGGTCTGCTTGTCCGGGATCAGGTACTGGTCGTACGTGTCGGTGTCACGGACGTGCACGACGTCGTAGGCCAGGTCGGCCGGCAGCTGCGGCTTCGTGGTCAGGCGGTATTCGACCCTTTGGCCCGGGTACACGACCTTGTCGTTCGCGTCCTGGTTCGCGCCGCCCTGGCTGCCTTCGGCTATGACCTTCTTCTTGACCGGCGGCACGTAGCCGCAGATGTACGGCTCGTTGGTCGGCTGGGTCTCGTCGTTGACCTTCTCGCTGCCCGAGTTGGCCAGCTTGGAGCCGTCGGGGTTCTCGCAGAACGTGAGCTCGTCGCCCGCGGCCTTGTTGAAGTCCTTGCGGACCTGGGCCGCGCCCTTGCCGTCCGCGAAGTCCACGGTGCCGGGCAGGAACAGGGTGATCTGCTTCGGGTTCTTCAGGCCGACCTGCTCCGCGAGGTAGTCGGCGTGCGCCTTGGCGGTGACCTTGGTGCCGTTGACGGTGATGTCGAAGCGGTCGGTCACGTCGCGGCCGGTGTTGATGATGTCCGCGACGCTGGACTTCGCGTCGGTGGCCGCGTCGGCCTCGTACACGCGGATCCGGCTCCTGTCGCCGGTCAGGTCGAACAGGTAGTCGGCCTTGGCGTAGTCGTCGGTCAGGGTGATGTCGTTGACCTTGGCGAGGTCGTTGGCGATGGTGCCGTTGACGACGCTGCCGACCTGGTCGCCGTCGAGGAACTTCATGGTGTCCGCGCCGGTCTTGTTGGATTCGGACGGGTCGATGACGGCCTCCCATTTGCCGTTCTCGAGGCGGATCCAGCTCTTGTCCGGGTTCGGGCTCCATTCCTTGACGGGCGGCTCGTTGGACGGGATCTCCTGGTCGTTCCACTTCTCCCAGCCGCCGTTGGTCATGGTGACCTTCTCGCCGGCCTTGAGCACGCCCTTGAGGTACGCGCCCTCGACGGTCATGCGCACGGCGCGGTCGGCGGCGGTGTTGTAGGTCGTGTCGAGCAGGGACTGCTTGGCGCTGGCCCACACCTTCGTGCCTTCCTTGTGGATGTCGAACCGGTCGGTGGAGTCCTTGCCGTCGATGGTGACCTCGACGCTGGCCTTGTCCAGGTCGATGTACTTGGCCGCCTTGGCGAAGTCGTCGCCGATCTCGTAGGAGGTCATCTTCCTGGAGAGGTTCCCCGGGAGCTTGCCGTTGACGGTCACGGCGAACGTGTCGCGCTGCACGAACGTCTTCGTGTCGTCGGACGCCTTGTTGGTCCATGCGGGGTCGGACGACTGCGCGGCCTTGGCGGCGTCGACGCTCCACACCTTGTCGGGCTTGGGGTTGCGCACCCAGACGGGCGGTTCGTTCGTGCCGGTGGTCTCGTTGTTCCACGTCTCGGACGCCTTGTTGGTCAGTTTCCTCTGGTCGGCCGCCCAGTCGGCGTTCGGGGCCTTCCTGACGATGCCGCCGATGTACAGCTTGACCTTGCGGCCGGCGGTGCCCAGCGCGGTCCTGGTGAGGAAGACGCTCTTCGCGGTCGCGGTGGTCGTGTGCTTCGCGGTGTCGATGGCGATGTCGAAGTTCGCGGTCTCGTCCTCGCCGTCCACGTACACGCGCACCTGGTCCTTGTGGCCCCAGTCGATCCACTGGCTGCTGGCGGTCCAGTCGTCCTGGATGCTGTAGCTGGTGAACGGGTTCAGGAGATGGGCGGGGATGCGTCCGTTGACGACGGCGCCGATCGCGTCGCCGGTCACGAACGTGCGGTTGTCGCTGCCCTTGTCGTTGGTGCGCTGCGGGTCGTCGGCCTTCAGCGCCCCGTCGGGGTCGAGCACCCACACCTTGTCGGGCTTCGGGGTGACCTTGCCGACCTGTTCGCTGTTGCCGGTCTGGCAGTCCTTGCCGTCGCCCTGCCAGCATGCCTTCGAATCGTCGGGGATGTCGTAGTCGGCGCCGGTGGGCTTGGCCGCCTGGGGCACGTTGAGCGTGTACCAGCCGGACGCGGGCCTGACGACGTGCGCCTTGACGATGCGCTTGCCCGTCTGGCCGTCATCGATCGAAATCTCGGCCTGGACGGTCTTGCCGTCCTCGTCGGTCACGGTGATCTTGGACGGGTCGTCCGTTTCGGTGCCGCCGATCACGACCTGCTGCGAGCTCACGTCGATGGTGTCGTACAGCCAGAAATGCTCGGAGGCGGAGCTGTGCGCCTTGACGTGCGCGGTGTAGAGGCTGCCGGACGCGATCTGGCCGTTCGGGGCCGTGACCTGTCCGCCGGCCGCGTCGGTCAGCGTCTTGGAGGGCGGCGGGAGCTGCGGCGCGGACCACTGCTCGTTCGCGTCCTTGTCGCCGTTCAGGGCCACGGCGTTCTTCATCCTGCCCTGCTTGGCGAAGCTCACGTCGAACGCGAACCTGCCGGCCGGCCAGCTCTTCCAGGAGGCGTCCATGTCCTTGTAGGAGAAGGACACGTTCTGGCTCGCCTGGTTGCCTATGGTGAACTGCTTGCTGGCCTTGCGGGTGGTGCCGTCGACGCCTGTCCAGCGCAGGGTGCTGGTGCCGGTCAGGTTCTCGCTGATCGGGCTGCCGTTGCGGCTGGTGGTGATCGTGTCGGCCACGTTGCGCGTGTCGCCGGCCTTGGTGGTGGTGCCGTTCGCCTTGGTGGACACGCCCAGGTCGTAGTTCACGGGCGGTTCGGCCTGGTTGAGCACGATCGCGATGACCGCGACCGGCGCCTTGTTCATCTCACGGGACGCCATTGCATTAATGGTCGTCGTACCGTCAGCGAACGGGCTGGAGGTCTTGTATCCGACGCCCTGGTAGGTGTAGGTGTTGTTCGGGATGCCGGACGCGACGTAGGCGTTGCGCCACACGTCGGCGTTGAAGGTGCCGTTGGCGCCGGTGTAGTAGTCGCCAGCGCTGCCGGGCGTGTGGACGAAGCCGAGGCCGACGAGGCGGCACTGGGCGTTGGACAGGCCGTCGGCCTTGGAGCGGTCCGCGCATTCCGTGTTCGCCTGGTTCAGCGCCTGGTCGATCGCCTGGTTGGACTGCGCGCCGCCGAGGTTCCTCACGCCGATGCTGGCCATCGCGGCGACGGCGTTCTCGCGGGTGGGCGCGCCCCAGGAGTCCTTGTAGACCCAGCTGACCTTGCCGGTGCCGATGCCGGTGCCGCCGCCGGAGCCGGACCCGGATCCCGCGCCGCCCTCGCCGGCGTACGCCACGCACGGGGAGAGCAGCGTCGCCGCGGCGACGATGCCGGCGACCAGGGGCCTGAGCCCGCGGCGCTTCTTGTCGTTCTTTTCGGAAACCAATGTTCCCTCTCCTTTCAGGGATTCCTGTCTTGCGGGTCGCCCCGGCGGTGCCGCCGGGGCGGGACGTGGGGAACGCGTGTTCCCCGGTCCGCCGTGGGGCGGGCCCGTCCGGATGTTCCACGCGGGCGGGCGCCGATAACATGCGATATCGGGCGCGTCCGGTGCACGCACACCATGGAACCACCGTCCGGGGGGCGTCGGTTTGGACATCCGCCGGGGATGGGAAGGGCCCCGCGACGGATGCCGCGGGGCCCTGAAAGAGGAAAGTTAAGGAGAATCTAGGCGAGAGGGCAGAATTTGCCGGGCTCACACACGGAGGGTCCGACATAATCCCAGTCGAATCCGTCCGCTGCTCCGGCGTTGGGGTCGGTCCATGCCGATCCGCCCGATGACGAGGAGCCGGGCGAGCCGCCACTCGGTGTGGACGTGTCGCCGGAATAACCGTTGCCGGTGTAGCCGGTGTGGCCTGAACCGGACGAGGGCCATGACTGCCGCGCCTGCGCCTTCTGCGCGGCGGCCGCCGCGGCCTCCTGTTCGGCCTTGGCTTTCGCCTCCGCGTCGGCCTTCTCCTTCGCCGCCTTCGATTCGTTGACCTCCTTCACGGCCTTCGCGATGGCGTCCGCGTCGCGTTTTCTGATGGCGTCCAGCAGACTTGCGCGGGTCTTGTCGTCCGCCACCCTGCCGTCCGTCTCCTTGTACAGCGTGTTCGCGTCGTCCACGGTCTTGTCGAGTTTGGACGTTTCGACCGCGTTCACCAGCCCGTTCAGGGACTTCGTGTGGGCCTTGTACCATGATGCGTTCGCGGTGACGCCCTTCGTGGCATCCTGCACGCCGGGCCTCGAATCCGCTTTGCAGGACACGGTCTTCGGCGTGGACGCCTTCATGGCCTTGGACAGGACGTCAAGGGTCTTCGCGTCCTTCACGCTTTTCACGTCGGTCTTCGCCATGCTGGCGGCCTTGCCGTTCAATAGCGCGTCGTACGCGGTCGTCGCGACGCGGAGACGTTCGCTCTCGGCCGCGCAGTCCGCCCTGGCCTCGGCCATGAGGCGGTCCTCGTGCGTCCTCCAGGCGATGCCTCCCGCCGCAAGCAGCGCGAGTGCGGCGACGGTGATGACGACGATCCTTCCGCGATGCGGCTTCTTCTTCTCCGCGGGCCCGGTCGGAAGTTCGATGGTCTCGTCTTCGATGGCCTTTTCTTTCTCTGTCATTTGTTCTCCTTGTCCATAGGTTCACAGCTTATTCCAGGCCCAGGTACGTTTCGAGGGCGGCATCGACCACTTCCTGGATGCGCATGTCATGCTCGGCGGCCCAGGCCTTGAGCCGGCGTCGGGTCGAGGCGCGAAGGCTCACGCTGGTCTTCACCCAGCCCTCCGCGTCGTTCGGTTTCACGGCCCTCCGGTTTTTCGGTATCTCGGTATCCACCGATTCCGGTTTTCCGGTATCCGCCGGTGCCGGCCGGCCGCCGGTGAGCAGCGCGGTCAGGTCGCGCGGGCGGGGCGTCAGGTTCATGTTCCTCACAGGTCCTCCTCCTTGTCCTTGAGCTGTCGCATGGTCCGCTTGAGTTCGGCGGCCAGGTCGCGGTACTCGTGCAGGCGGGACCCGCGGGGGCGAGTGGATTTCGCGTTGAGGATGTCCTGGCGCTTCGGGATCAGCGTCTCGAAGCACGCGATGCCCGCGTCGTCGATCCACGCCAGGGCGTCGCGCAGGGCGGTCGTGTTGGCCTCGGTGCGGCACAGGAGAATCGCGGCGGGGACGCCGCGCCGGTCGCACAGGTCCTTCACCCCGACGGCCTGGTCGAGGTCGATGCGGCTGGGGCTCGACGGGATGACCACGAGGTCGGCGTTGTTCACCGATTCGTCCAACGCGCGGCCGTACGGGGCGGAGTCGATCAGCACCCAGTCGACGGGGTCGTCGAGACGGCCGTTGATCCCGTGCAGGTGCGCGATGTCGGCCGGCGCGGCGGACATCACGTCGAACGGCAGCGGGTCGTCCAGCTCGGCGGCCCTGTACCACCAGTCCTTCGCGTCGCCCTGCACGTCCGCGTCGGCGACGAGCGCGCGCTGCTCGCCCCGGGACTGGTCCACGAGGGCGCAGGCCAGGAACACGGCGCTGGTGGTCTTCATGCTGCCGCCCTTGCCCGTCGCCAACGCGATCACCATCGGCTCGCGGTTCTTCTTGTCGTTCATCGGTTTCTCCTTATCTCGGTATGTCGGTATCCGGTTTTTCGGCATTCCGGTTAGTTGGTTTTTCGGTATTGCGGTTTGTGCCGCGTCCCACGCGGATCGCGACGGGAAGCGGTCAGAAGAGGCTGCCTTGGACCAGGCCCTTCGGCACGGGTTCGGTCGGGAGGAACAGCGGATCGTCGTGCGTGTATTCGCGGCGCGAGCGTTGGCGGCGTTTGGTCCGTCGCCAGTAGTCGCGGCCATCACGGCGCATGCGTTCGGCCCAGTCCGGGTGGTCGGCCAGCCAGTCACGGACCCGACTCTGTGGGATCCGGTGCAGGCCGCCGTCGGCGATGTGGAGGTCACGGGCGATCAGTCGGGCGAGGGTCCAGCGGCTCGCATAGTCGAGCCCGCCGTACACGGCCTTGTCCTTCCAACCGTTGACGAGAGCGCGGCTGATGCAGTCGAGGCGCATGGGGCACGCGGCACACAGCACGCGGCCCTTGCCGCGCATCCGTTCGTCGACCAGGTCCCGGCCATCGTCGTCGGTCGTCGTGTTCCACATGCGATCCGCCATGGCCGGGTCGACCGCGGCGATTCTCGCGCAGGCCGGCATCATGTCCCGCCCGTTCATGGCCGCCGTCCTTGCGTCATCGGCGTCTTGCGGGCCTGGAGGCGTCCTATGGCGGTTTCGCCGGGATTGCGGGCGGCCCATGCCCGGGCGTATTGGATCAGCAGGCCGACGGCCTTGGGATGGCCGAGGCGCTTGTTGCGCCAGTAGACGGCGTGCAGCTGCCAGATCAGGTCCGCGTGCCCGTCGAGCTGCGGGTTGGCGAGGAGGAATTCGTCGAAGCCCGCCTCGGAACAGTCGATGCGCGTGGTCATGCCGTCGCCTCCCCTCCGGCCGTCGCGTCCTGGCCGTCCAATTCGGCCAGCGTCTCCACGGCCCAGTCGGGCAGCCATGGCGCAGCATCCGGTTCCGGCGCGGCCGCCGGAACCGTCTGCGCGTGTGCGTCGCCGTCTGTGCGGCCGGCGGCGAGGATCATGTCGTCGTTGAGTTCGTCCCAGTGTCTGGCGAGGGCCCGGCCGGTGCGGATGCGTTTGGGCCACCAATCGCCGTTCATGGCGAAGCCGATCGCGTCGACCATCACGAGGGTGGGCCATTGCGCTCCCTGGTCGACGAGCCTGCGGTACAGGCCGATGACGGCCTTGCGGTCGGCTTTGGTCGGTGAGGGCGTGGCCAGGCCGAGCATCGAGCGCTGCTCGCCGAGCGAGGCGAGGACCCGTCCGGCCGCTTCGGCGATCTCGGTGTCGTCCTCGTCGAGTTGTTCTTTTTCGGCGGCGGTCGCCCCGCTTGCGGGGAGATGCCCCGTAGGGGCAGAGGGGAAGGAGGGTTTACTAGGAGGGTTTACCTGGAGGGTTTTATCCTTATATATACAGCTCTGCGAGATTTGCAGTGCTGGGGGTGCGGCATTTGCAGTGCTGGGGGTGCAGCTCTCGCAGTGCTGGCCCTGCGGGATTTGCAGTGCCGGTTCCGGCCCTTTTTCCAGCCCTGCGAGATTTGCAGTGCTGGGAATCGGCTTGGTTCCAACGTTTTCCGGCAGCACGTCCTCGGATTCGCCGTTCTCGAACACGGTTCCGGCCTCCGGGTCCACGGTCTTGCCCATGGTCGCGGGATCCCGTTCCGCGGTGTGCGTCTCCCCGATCCACTTGAGGGTCGACGGGTCGGTCTCCACCGCGAGGTCCCACACGATCTGGCAGTACTGGGGCAGGCGGTTCCGTCCGCCTTTGCCGAGGCGCGCGTACCGTTGGTCGCCGCGGCGGATGAAGCCGCGCTCCTGGAGCGTCTTCAAAGCGGTGCGCACGGTGCGTTCCGAGAGTTCGGTGACGTTGACGATGGTCGCGATCTTCGGATAGGCTGCGGTGCCGTCGTCGTCCGCGCGGTCCGCGAGGTAGACGAGCACGGCCTTCGCCGAGGCGTTGCCGACATGGCATTTGAAGGCCCATGACAGTGCGATGTTGCTCACGGTCGCCCCTCCTCACGCTGCTGGGCGGCACGTCGCTCGTCGGCCAATCTGGCGTGCATCTCGTCGCCGAGACGTGCCGTCCGGCACAGGGCCAGCGTCATCAGCCAGGAGAACGCGACGAACACGATCAATGCGATTGCGAGCCAGTTCACGCGAGTCTCCCTTCCATGGACGGGTGCGCCATCATCGACGCCAGGCGACGGGAATCGACGGAGCCCGGACCGTTGTGGCGGGCGAATGCCACCACGATCGGGAACGTCCAAACCGGCGCGTGTAAATCCCGTTTACACTCGGGAGACACAGAGCAAGACATGCGGAAGGCTTTAGTAAGGTCGTTCATGTGTGATCACTACTCCAAGACAATGCATTGGGCGGCCACGGACCGGGATCCGGCAAGATACGGGATCCGCGGCCGCTCGGAATATTGGTTGCACCGCCCGTCCCCGACGTTCCAGCATCGGGAACGGGCGTTTTTTCTTTTAGTTGCAGAGAAAGAGAGAAAAACGAATGGGATCAGACCATCGCACCACCTCCCTCGCCGTCGACGGGCCACGCGCCGCCGCAACGGATGGCGAGGCAAAGGCAATCAAGAGCCTGCTCGTCAGGGACATCAAAGACTTCGATCAAAGCGTCCCAGCAGTCGTCAGACACGACGATGGAACGATCAGGCCTACGTACATAGGCGTATGGGGACAGGACCGTCTGATAGGCGCGGCCCTCATCCAGCCAGCCCTTTGCGTAGCCGAGACGCTCATATACCGCACCGGGACGAGCGGGGTCCATGCCGCACAGATACGAGAGGCTTTCGCCGAGCATGCAGCCATCATCGAAGGGATCGCGGTCGTCAGGAAGCATCGGCGCGAAGGCTTCGGATCGCAGATCAAGGCGTTCTGCGACTCCTGGGCGGCAGACCACGGCGCTGAACTGATACTCAGCATCCCCACCAACGAGGGCGCGCGCCTGCTCAACGAGAAAGCCGGATACACGGTCGTACCGCCCGACGGATATCTCACCATCAAGGTATTTAACGCTCAGGGACAGCCTCTTCACATTCCCTACGCCGACCAGCGGACCCAGGACAGAGGCACTAGCATGTGGGCGTACAAGCTCGTAGGGCAACGCACACAGCACTTCGAGATTGGCGTTCTCACCGCCTCCTGAAGTTCCGAAGACCATACCGTCGATGAATGTTCCCGACGGGTCGCGGGAGAAAACAAGTCTTCCGGCTTCGTCGCTCATGCCACCGGCACCGGAATCCATGGCCAGTACCCCTACACCGTCAATCGCCATCAGACCAACACCTCCTTTATCGATTCAGAGAAAGAGAAAACCAAATGAAATCAACCCCTCGCACCACCTCCCTCAACGAACCTGATATTCGTCCGGCGCGAAACCACGCCGAGGCAGAGGAAATCGGAAGTCTCCTGCTCGAAGAAATCGCGCATCCAGGATTCATTCCTGGACCAGAGTTCGTCTGGCAGGGTCAAGGCTTTCTCAGGCCGACGCTCATAGGCGCATGGTCCCAGAACCGCTTGGTAGGTGGCGCCTCGCTCAGTCCATACATGGAACACACCAAGGCCTTTTTGGGGATTGGTCGAGCAGACGCAGCGAAGGCGGTCACACGGCTGGTAGCTGAAACTGACGGCATTGCCGTCAGACCCGACCATCGGCGCGAAGGCGTCGGACGAAAGATCAAGCTGTTCTGCGACTCCTTCGCGGCACAGCACCACGCTGCGATCATGGTCTCCGTCACCACCAACGAAGCAGCGGCAGGCCTCAACCACGAAGCGGGCCACATCGTCTTTGAACGGTGCGACGGCCTCGTCATCAAATACGTAGACACGGTCGGCGAGCCACTCATATGGCTTCATGACCTGGATGGGATGATCCCCGAAGCGGCATGGTCCGTCTCCGTACTCGGCAAAACGTATGGGCCGACCATAGTCGTCGGTGAGCAACGGGCCATACGGCGTGGAAACGCCGACAAGGACATCCAGTGGGTTTTCGCCGTTGACGCGGCGGGCCACACTGTCGCATGACACTTCGTTGCTCATGACGCCCTCCCCTCGGTCAACAGCAGGCCCGCCACCACACGTTCGCGGGCGGACAGCTGGGCGTAGACCTCCCGGTCGGCGTGCGTGTAGGAGCGCACGGGGCGGATCCGCCAATCGGCAAGCGTCCGGATCTCACCCCGCTGCAGCGCGCATTCCGGGCAAAGGTTCAGAGTCCGGGGATCGAGCTGGTCGATGTAGTCATGCCAGCCGTTCCTGGCGAGGAAAGCGTCGAAGCCGTCCGATGTCTCCTCGTTCCAGCGGGTCGACCAGATCGCGGTGTGGCATCCGTCGCACACCTCGACATAATCGCTCCGGTTATCCGGCCAATCAAGCTGTTCGTAAATTCCACCAGCCATCATCGAACCTCCTGCGCGCCATTGGGAAATGCGGTTTCATACGGAATGAGATCTTGAACGAAATCAGACGACAGACCATACTGCTCGCGAAGTTCGGCACAGTCTCTGCGCTGCCAATGCGTGTGCGAATTGACTTTCTGAGTCACGCTGGCTGGCGACTGATGAAGCTGGACGGCAAGCTGACGATGGGTCAAACCCACCTCAGCCATCCACCTCTTCATGTTCGACATCGTTAACCTCATTTCAGCTAAGTTAAAATTTCTAACCTCAGTATATGGGTTGGTTTTTTTAACCTCAAGTTAGCTTAACTTACGGCGTGTCGAAATTAAAAAAACCGCATCTCAACAATGCGGTTTCAGCACTAGCGGAGAGGAAACTTTCAAATCAAAGATGGAATTGAGTTACCATGACGGCCCATTCCTGCAAAGGTCTTTTCACAGAAGCAATCAGACTGGGTCTTTGTCCATCCAGAATATCCTCATCTATACAGAAGTTTCCGAATAACGCATCACAATATGCGCAACCATTTGACATATAACGCCCCGCCCTACGCGAAGACCGATATTTAATTTGCCTCGCGGCGGGATGCCCAGCAATTTCCAAAAGTTCCCTGGCATAGCACATATCTATGCTTTCCCAAGACTCCACCAAGGAAATACCACTTTCGCAGTCGAGGGGACAAAGATTAGTAATTGCCACAGAGGTCCGACCACATCTCCAACAGGATCGATCAATGCCATATATCCCTATATCGACAATCTCCCCCAAGCGATGCAACGTTTTTTGGGCAGCAGGAAGAAAAGCATTCGGCGGCATAAGTTCATCCATGTGGATATTTTTTCGCCCCACAAATGCAAACACGCCAAATAGGTTAGCAATATTAAACATTGTTTGATATAATTATCTTCATTTGGAAAGGATTAACCCATGGAAGTCACAGAAACTTCAGAGCAGGTGAAAATAGAGGCGCAACGTTTTGAAGACGTGGCACGTTACAACATTCGCCGCTATATGCGATTGACCGGCAAGATTCAGAAAGACTTGGCCCACGCCTTAGGAGTCTCGCGGCCTACCATCACCTTGATGCTTAAAGGGGAAACGAAAATTAATTTGAGGCAAGTGTTCCTTATTGCCAAAGCTCTTGGCGTGACAGTCGAAGATCTTATCGATGATACTTATTATTGCCAAGATGAAGAGTTCATGAAAAAGCTGAAACCGACGACTGATGCCGAGAAGCCGGGTGCTTTGGTAGGTGCCGGCGCGCCTAGGTACCTTGTCAGCCCCTTCAACCCCGACGCCCCTTTTGAAAACGGAATCTCAGGTGCAGCCAAAGGTGCCATGGCCGGCGTGATCCGATCCGGAGCCACCGGTGGCCCGGGATCCACACCTGAGTCCGTCGCGTCCTCGAAGCATGACGGCAGAACGGCTCTCCCCCGGTCTCAAGCCCATGAGACACTTGGAACCATGACTACCATCATCATGCGCACCTCCGAAGGTGACATCACCATCAACCTGTTCGACGATCAGACGCCCGTGACCGTGAAGAACTTCCTCGGTCTGGCGACCGGCGAGAAGGAATGGACGGACCCGTTCACCGGCCAACCGTCCCATGAGCCGTTCTATAACGGCCTGACCTTCCACCGCATCATCAAGGACTTCATGATCCAGGGCGGCTGCCCGCTGGGCAATGGCACCGGTGGCCCCGGCTACGACTTCGACGACGAGATCGTCCCCGAACTCACGTTCGACCGGCCGTATCTGCTGGCCATGGCGAACGCCGGCCTGCGTCGCGGCCGCGACGGCAAGGCGCATGGCACCAACGGCTCCCAGTTCTTCATCACCACCGTGCCGACCCCGTGGCTCGACGGACACCACACGATCTTCGGCGAGGTCGCCGACGACGAGTCCAAGGCCGTGGTCGACAAGCTTGAGGCCGTGCCGACCGACCGTTCCGACGCGCCGCTCGAACCTGCCGGCATCATGTCCATCGAAGTGGTGAAGTAAGCGCGGCGGCAATTCGAAGCCGACACTCCGATACACATGGAAGAGCCCTGAACCCTCGTCGGGTCAGGGCTCTTCGTATGCGTGCCGGGTCTGTTACCACCCTCCGGCGCTGCGCGCCACCTCCCGCCAGCGGGAGGGGAGGGAGCTACAGGACGTTGAAGTGCTTGAGCGCGTTCATGATGCCGTCGTGGTCGACGTCATCGGTGATGTAGTCGGCCGCGGCCTTCGCCGGTTCGGTCGCATTGCCCATCGCCACGCCGATGCCGGCGAAGGCGAGCATGTCGGCGTCGTTGCCGCCGTCTCCGAACGCGATGGTCTGCTCGCGCGTCCAGCCGTAATGCCGCATGAACCGCTTCATTCCCTCGGGTTTGCCGCCGTCGGCGGGAATCAGGTCGGTGAAGTCCGGATGCCAGCGCACGCCTCTGACATTGCGACACATGGCGGACAGCTTCGCTTCATCTTCAAAGCTGATGTACGGGCTGATCTGGAACGTCTCATACTTCAGCGCCCTCTCGTGCGGATCGTCGATGTTCACGGTCGGTGCGGTCTTGCCGAGTTGGCGCCACGTGGCCCGCATCGCGTCGGTGATCTGGTTGAAGTAGACGTAATCCTTTTCGCAGTAGTTCGCCACCACGTCGGGGTGCTCGTCAAGCCAGCGGGTGATGGTGACGATGTCCTCGGGCAGCAGCGACTCCTTCTCCAGGAGCCCGTGGTCGTCGAAGCAGTACTGCCCGTTCAGCGCGATGATGCCGTCGAAGTGCACCGGCATCATGTTGAGCACGACGGTCATGTGCGACGGCGCCCGACCGGAGCAGATGAACACCTTCACCCCGCGATCCTGCAGCTCGTGCAGCGCGTCGATGGAGGACTGCGGGATCACATGCGTCACGAAACTCGTCAGCGTGCCGTCGATGTCGAAGAACGCCGCCTTGATGTCGGCGCGCACGGTGGCCGTCGCGCCTCCGGCGCCCGCTGTCATGATGTCGTCCGATGCCATGTACGCAACCTCCGCGATACGAAATTCGGTCATCCCCAGTGTATGAACAGCACTGGATGGCATCCCGTAACGCGTTATCAGACCCGCCCCGAGACTGCCGCCGTGCACGCCCTATTATACGAACACATATAGGCCGATCCGCCATTTTCCGCCGATTTGCCGCCGTCGCTGCCGTATGGTGGGCGTTGTCAACCAATCAGAGTGGGAACGAACATGACAGCAGCAACATAGCAGGCGGGCTCTCCCGACAATGAGCCGGTGCGCGTCAACCATACCGTGCGCAACATCGTCATCGCCCTCATCGTGGTCGCCGTGATGAGCGCCGGCCGGGTCGTGGAGCGCGGAGATGTGTGCAACGTGTTCGCGGCACCCCAGCAGGCGGTGACCAAGCGGTTCATCGACACGGTATCCGGTTCGGCCATCGGCTCGATCACCTACGAGTTCTCGGGCGACGATGCGCTGGTGCGCGACTCTCTCGGGGGAGCTGTCACGTTCCAGCGATGTCATCGGCTTCGGCACGGCGGCGGACCCCATAGGCTACGAGGACGCCATCGCCGCAGCCGTCCGCGGCAGACAAGGAGGAGACGCGATGAGTCCCTGGTCCCATGCATACGACATCGCCGGCCGCCAGACCGACTGGACGGTTATCAGAAATTCGACCAGACGGTGACCTGGACGGCCGTGATCATCATGATCGTGCTGGTCCAGATCGTGCAGGGCATCGCGAACGCCATCGCCAAGCGTATATTGAAGCTACAGAGGTAACATGGCATGACATCTCGCGGGGAAGGAACGTAAATCATGGTCGAACATGTCGGGGTCACGGACGAGCTGATCGGCATACGGCATTATCTGCATCAGTATCCCGAACGCAGCTTCAAGGAGGTCGAGACCAGCGCGTATCTGGCCCGTCTGCTGCGCGGGCATGGCATAGATGTGCTCGACACGACGTTGGAGACCGGCGTCGTCGCGCTCATCGAGGGAGAGGTGCCGGGACCGCGCATCGCGCTGCGCGCCGACATCGACGGCCTGCCGATCACCGAGGACACCGGCCTGCCGTTCAGCTCGCTGAACCCCGGCGTGATGCACGGCTGCGGCCATGACCTGCACATGACCGGGCTTTTGGGCGCGGCGTTCTGGCTGGCCGATCACCGCGACCGCATCGCAGGCAGCGTGAAGATCGTTTTCCAGCCGGCCGAGGAGGTGGGCCTGGGCGCCCGCACGGTCGTGGAATCCGGCGCGACGGATGACGTGAAGGCCATCATCGGCACGCATAACAACCCGAACTACGCCCCCGGACAGATCGCCATCGGCCCTCAGCCGATGATGGCCGGCTGCGTGAAGTTCAAGGTCACGCTGCACGCCCAGGGCACCCATGCCGGGTACCCGCAGAAGGGCACCGGCCCCATCGAGGCGCTCGCCTCGATGATCCTCGCCCTGCAGACCATCGTGAGCCGCAACATCTCGCCGTTCCACGCCGTGGTGCTGTCCATCACCGAAGTGCATGGCGGGCACGTGTGGAACGTCGTGCCCGCCGAAGCGGGATTCCAAGGCACCGTGCGCTTCTTCGACCAGGACGACGAACGGCTGGTCCACCGGCGTTTCGTGGCGGAGGTCGAGCACACGGCCGAAGCGTACGGGATCGCGGCCGACGTGGACTGGGACTGCATCCAGGTGCCGCTGGTCGGCGACGAGGAGCTGTCCGAGGCGGTCGCGGCCGACGTGCCCTCCTATGCGGCGCTCAAGCCGATACATCCCAGCATGGCGGGGGAGGATTTCGTGGAGTTCTCGGGATGCGGGGCCCGTCTGGTGTTCGCGTTCATCGGCTCGAACGGGGAACCGGGGTGCGCCGACTGGCACAGTCCGCACTTCGTCGGCGTGGACGGCGCGATCGGGCCCGCCGTTGACTTCTACGTCAACGCCTCGCTGCGGGTGCTCGCCGAGCTTCGCTGACGGGCGGTGGGACGGATCATCCCGCGTGACGGCATGTGCCGCCCCTGTCGTCCGTCATCTCGGCTGGGTACTATAGGGCACTATGACCCATCTTCGTTTTGCCCTTGCCCAGATCGACACCTGCGTCGGCGACCTCGACGGCAACGCCGACAAAATCATGCACTACGCGCATCTCGCCGCGCATGAAGGCGCCCACGTCGTCATCTTCCCGGAAATGACGCTGACCGGATACCCCATCGAGGATCTGGCGTTGCGCCGCACGTTCCGCAAGGCGGCGTGGGACAAGGCGAACTGGCTGGCGACCGAGCTGGAGGCCGACGGATTGGGCGACCTGTATGTCGCCGTCGGCACGGTCGGCACCGACCACGCGTCCGACAAACCTCGCAACCGCATGGTCGTGCTGCACGACGGCATGGTCTGGGCCGGCTACGACAAGCATTTCCTGCCGAACTACGGCGTGTTCGACGAGTTCCGCATCTTCGCGGCCGGCGACCGCACCGTCGTGCTCGACATCGACGGCGTGCGCATCGGCGTGGCGATCTGCGAGGACATCTGGCAGGACGGCGGGCCGGTCGCCCGGCTCGCCGACGAGCATATCGACGTGCTGATGACGATGAACGGCTCGCCGTACGAGGAGGGCAAGACCCATACGCGTTACGACCTCGCGGTCAGGCGTGCGGCCGAGGTCGGCGCCCCGATGATCTACGTGAACCAGGTCGGCGGTCAGGATGACCTGGTGCTTGACGGCGGCAGCTTCGTTGTCGACCGCGACGGCACGCTGCTGGAACGTTCCCCGATGTTCATGGAGCATCTGGGACTCTTCGACCTCGACACGGACGCCGAGCATCAGACGACGGGCGACATCGCGGACCTTCCCGACCCGGACGAGGAGGTGTACACCGCCTGCGTGCTGGGCCTGAAGGACTACATGGCGAAGAACCGGTTCTCCGGCGTGTGCCTGGGCCTGTCCGGCGGCATCGACTCCGCGCTGGTGGCGGCGATGGCCGCCGACGCCTGCGGCGGACACAACGTGCATGGCATCTCGATGCCGAGCATGTATTCCTCCATCGGTTCCAAGGACGACGCCGCCGACCTGGCGGCCAACATCGGCGCACATTACGACGTGCAGCCGATCGAGCCCATGTTCAATGTGTACCAGGGCCAGCTCAAGCTCGAAGGCGTGGCCGCGGAGAACCTGCAGGCCCGCATCCGCGGCGTCATCGTCATGGCGTACTCCAACAGCCTCGGTCTGCTCGCCGTCGCCACGGGCAACAAGTCCGAGCTGGCGTGCGGCTATTCGACCATCTACGGCGACGCCGTCGGCGGATACGCGCCGATCAAGGACCTGCTCAAGACCCGTGTCTGGGAACTGTCCCGCTGGCGCAACCGGGCCGCTGCCGCAGGCGTCGGCATCGGCGGGCTGCGCATCGTCGGCAATGAGAACGGCGATGCCGGAACGCCGCTGCCCGGCGGCGTGATGATTCCGGTCAGCAGCATCGAGAAGGCGCCGAGCGCCGAGCTGCGCCCGGGGCAGAAGGATTCCGATTCGCTGCCCGAATACGAACTGCTCGACAAGGTGCTCGCCGCATACATCGAGCATGCGCACGGTCGCGCCGACCTGCTGGCCGACGGCTTCGACGAGAAGACCGTCGACACGGTGATGCGACTGGTGGACCGCGCGGAGTGGAAGCGCCGCCAGTATCCGCTCGGGCCGAAGGTCACCGCGCTCGCGTTCGGCCGCGACCGGCGTCTGCCCGTCACCAACGCGTTCCGTGAGTAGGGGAGCGCTCGCCCGGCCGCCGCATAGGCGCGGTGCCGGGCGCCGCGGCGCGCTACCATGGGTGCGGGGAGGACGCCATGACCGACAAGCAGTGGTATTTCAACACGAAGACCGAGCAGCCCGAGTTGGGCATGCTCTCGCCGAGCTCCCACCGCATGGGGCCGTACAAGACCCGCGAGGATGCCCTTGAGGCGTGGAAGATCGTCAAGGAGCGCAATGCGCTGTGGGCGGAAGCCAATCGCAAGTGGCGCAAATGGGGCGAGAACACGCCCTCGGGCGGCCGCGACGACGGCTTCGACGGCTTCGACGACTGACGACACGGCGTGAATGTGAGATAAGTCACGCCGTCTCTCAGCCAGCTCACATCGACCGGCTAGTAGAATCATTTCTTGACAACAACGTGAAGATGCGTTGCACGACACAAGGAGTGAATATGACAGCAGTTGATGCGACCGCTCTTACTGCCGAAGAGCTTCAGGCCAAGGCCTGGGACGGCTTCGTCGAAGGCGACTGGCAGAAGGACATCGACGTTCGCGACTTCATCCAGAAGAACTACACCCCGTACACCGGTGACGAGTCCTTCCTGGCCGACGCGACCGACAAGACCAAGCACCTGTGGAAGTACCTCGACGACAACTATCTGGCGGTCGAGCGCAAGCAGCGCGTCTACGATGTCGACACCCACATCCCGGCCAGCATCGACGCCTTCCCGGCCGGTTACATCGATTCCCCCGAGGTCGACAACGTCGTTGTCGGCCTGCAGACCGACGTCCCCTGCAAGCGTGCGATGATGCCGAACGGCGGCTGGCGCATGGTCGAGCAGGCCATCAAGGAGGCCGGCAAGGAGCCGGACCCGGAGATCAAGAAGATCTTCACCAAGTACCGCAAGACCCACAACGACGGCGTCTTCGGCGTCTACACCAAGGACATCAAGATCGCCCGCCACAACAAGATCCTCACCGGTCTGCCGGACGCCTACGGCCGCGGCCGCATCATCGGCGACTACCGCCGCGTGGCCCTGTACGGCGTCGCCGCGCTGATCAAGTTCAAGCAGCGCGACAAGGATTCCGTGCCGTACCGCAACGACTTCACCGAGCCGGAGATCGAGCACTGGATCCGCTTCCGCGAGGAGCACGACGAGCAGATCAAGGCCCTCAAGCAGCTCATCAACCTCGGCAACGAGTACGGCCTGGACCTGACCCGCCCGGCGCAGACCGCGCAGGAGGCCGTGCAGTGGACCTACATGGGCTACCTCGCCTCCGTCAAGAGCCAGGACGGCGCCGCCATGTCCTTCGGCCGCAACTCCGCGTTCTTCGACTGCTACTTCGAGCGTGACCTGCAGTCCGGCAAGATCACCGAGACCGACGCCCAGGAGATCATCGACAACATCGTCATGAAGCTGCGCATCGTGCGCTTCCTGCGCACCAAGGACTACGACGCGATCTTCTCCGGCGACCCGTACTGGGCGACCTGGTCCGACGCCGGCTTCGGCGACGATGGCCGTCCGATGGTAACCAAGACCTCCTTCCGTCTGCTCAACACGCTGACGCTGGAGCACCTCGGACCCGGCCCCGAGCCGAACATCACAATCTTCTGGGACCCGAAGCTGCCGGAAGGCTACAAGCGCTTCTGCGCCAAGATCTCGATCGACACCTCGGCCATCCAGTACGAGTCCGACAAGGAGATCCGCAACCACTGGGGCGACGACGCGGCCATCGCCTGCTGCGTGTCCCCGATGCGCGTCGGCAAGCAGATGCAGTTCTTCGCGGCCCGCGTGAACTCCGCCAAGGCCCTGCTGTACGCGATCAACGGCGGTCGTGACGAGATGACCGGCATGCAGGTCATCGACAAGGGCGTCATCGAGCCCATCGCTCCCGAGGCCGACGGCACGCTCGACTACGAGAAGGTCAAGAACAACTACGAGAAGGCCCTGAACTGGCTGTCTGAAGTGTATGTCAAGGCTCTGAACATCATCCACTACATGCACGATAAGTACGCCTACGAGTCCATCGAGATGGCGCTGCACGACAAGGAGGTGTACCGCACCCTCGGTTGCGGCATGTCCGGCCTGTCCATCGCCGCCGACTCCCTGTCCGCCGTCAAGTATGCCAAGGTCTACCCGATCTACAACAAGGACGCGAAGAACCTTGAAGGCCACGAGTACGAGTACGTCGAGGGCGCCGATGACGACCTGATCGTCGGTTACCGCACCGAAGGCGACTTCCCGATCTACGGCAACGACGACGACCGCGCCGACGACATCGCCAAGTGGGTCGTCTCCACCGTCATGGGTCAGGTCAAGCGCCTGCCCGTGTACCGCGGCGCCGTCCCGACGCAGTCCATCCTGACCATCACCTCCAACGTGGAGTACGGCAAGAACACCGGTTCCTTCCCGTCCCGCCACAAGAAGGGCACGCCGTACGCGCCGGGCGCCAACCCGGAGAACGGCATGGACTCGCACGGCATGCTGCCGTCGATGTTCTCGGTCGGCAAGATCGACTACAACGACGCGCTGGACGGCATCTCGCTGACCAACACGATCACCCCCGACGGCCTGGGCCGCGACGAGGATGAGCGCATCGGCAACCTGGTCGGCATCCTGGACGCCGGCAACGGCCACGGCCTGTACCACGCGAACATCAACGTCCTGCGCAAGGAGCAGCTTGAGGACGCCGTCGAGCACCCGGAGAAGTACCCGCACCTGACCGTGCGCGTCTCCGGCTACGCGGTGAACTTCGTCAAGCTCACCAAGGAGCAGCAGCTCGACGTGATCTCCCGTACCTTCCACCAGGGTTCGGTCACCGACTGACAGACGGTGACGACCGGACGATGAAGGGGGCGAGGCCGACCGGCTTCGTCCCCTTCTCATATGGTCGGGCAGGACGGCGCGCTTGGGAATCCGCGTGACGATCCTCACACGACATGAAGTCCATAGCGGGCGGACGCCGCGCAAAACGTTTGTAGTATGAAATACAGGAAGTACTTTCAAGGAGGACGATGATGTCTGATATCGCGCAATTCCGCACCACACGGCCGCATATGCTCAAAGCGTCGAAGGAATATGCCTCGCAGACCCTGATGGGAGGGCTTTCCGGCTTCGAATCGCCCATCGGCCTCGATAGGCGCGACCGCATCCACGCGCTCAAAAGCGGCGACATCGGCTTCGTCCACTCGTGGGACATCAACACGTCGGTCGATGGCCCGGGCACGCGCATGACCGTCTTCATGTCCGGATGTCCCCTGCGCTGCCAGTACTGCCAGAACCCCGACACATGGAAGATGCGCGACGGGCAGCCCGTATACCTCGACGCCATGATCAAGAAGGTTGACCGGTACAAGGACCTGTTCAAGGCCACGCATGGCGGCATCACGTTCTCCGGCGGCGAGTCGATGATGCAGCCGGCGTTCGTCTCGCGCGTGTTCCACGCGGCCAAGGAGATGGGCGTGCACACCTGCCTCGACACGTCCGGCTTCCTCAACACCAACTACACCGACGAGATGATCGACGACATCGACCTGTGCCTGCTCGACGTCAAGTCGGGCGACGAGGAGACCTACCACAAGGTCACCGGGGGGCTGCTGCAGCCCACCATCGACTTCGGACGGCGGCTGGCGAAGGCCGGCAAGAAGATCTGGGTGCGGTTCGTGCTCGTGCCGGGGCTGACCGACTCGGAGGAGAACATCGAGAACGTGGCCAGGATCTGCGAGAGCTTCGACGGGGCCGTCGAACACATCGACGTGCTGGGATTCCACCAGCTCGGGCGCCCGAAGTGGCATGAGCTGCGCATCCCGTACCCTCTTGAGCATCAGAAGGGCCCGTCCGCCGCGTTGAAGAAGCGTGTGACGGAGCAATTCCAGTCGCACGGATTCGTCGTGTACTGATAGGGAATCGTTCTCTGCGGTGTCGGACTCGAAAACCTACACAATCTTGCGTGTGGAAATACCGTAAAATCTTCGACGACACCGTAGCCTGTATATATGGCTGAAATCTTCGCGTTTCCGAGGGGCTCCGCAACGATGCGGCACCCGGACGCCGACATGCCTGAACGCCCGGTCGGCGTGCCGGACGCGGTCTGGTCGGCGGTGGAATCGGTGCGTTCCATGCCACGGGTGACGGGCATGCGCTACCGTGAGCTTCCCGTGCCCTCGACGCTGGCCGACTACGGCATCGGCGTGGAAATGGAATGCGTCGCGGATGACGACTCCCGTTCGTTCGGCGACGCCCACATGGCCTCGGGCTGGATCATGCTGCTGTACGTCGAGCGTGAACGCGAGGACTGGCACTCCCACTGGCGTTGCGTCGCCTACGCGCAGCTGCCGTTGCCGTCCGACGAGAACGATGGCCTCGCCCCGAGCATGTACTGGGACGGGATGCGCTCGTTCGTGGATGACGCCTCCTTAGGTGACGTGTCGGGTACGGTCACCGTCACGCAGAACACGTCGTTCGGACTCGCTCAGGAAGGAACCGCCGGCTGCGAGATGCGTGTCTCATGGACACCCCTTGCTAGCATGGATGGCGGTTTGGACGCGGGCGGCCAGGTGCAGTGCTGGGCGCGATTCGTGCAGTCCGCCAGCGAATGCGAGGAGGAGCCGTCAGTTGACCGATGAGCCGAGGCTGCAGACGCAGCCGCGAGGTGGTGTTCCGGATGTGACCGACACACTTGAAGGATTTCGGGAGGTATGCGACCGTCTGGCCGGGGCGGCCGGGCCGTTGGCCGCCGACGCGGAACGCGCCTCCGGATTCCGGTACGGCCATGAGGACTGGCTGGTGCAGTTCAAGCGCGAAGGCGCCGGCATAGTGCTGCTCGACCCCGTCGCCCTGACCCGCGCCGGTGCCGACTGGGGCATGTTCAACGACGCGGTCGGCGATGCCGTGTGGATATTACACGACTCGTTGCAGGACCTGCCCGGATTCGCCGACATCGGCCTGACGCCGCAGGCCCTGTTCGACACCGAGATCGCCGCGAGGATGCTGGGGCTGCACCGGTTCGGTCTCGCCGCGGTCACCGAGCATTATCTGGGCGTCACGCTCGCCAAGGAGCATTCCGCCGCTGACTGGTCATATCGGCCGCTGCCGAGGGACTGGCGCAATTACGCCGCATTGGACGTCGAACTGCTGATTGAGCTGCGCCGGAAGATGCAGCGCGAGCTGAAGTCGCAAGGCAAGGACGGATGGGCCGACGAGGAGTTCCGGTATGCGCTGCAGACCGGCATGGGACCCAGACGGGAGCATCCGGTGCCCTGGCTGCGCATATCGCACATCAACACCGTCAGCCAGGACCATCAGGGCCTCGCCGTGGCCAAGGCGCTGTGGGAGAAGCGAGACGAGCTCGCCCGCGCCTATGACATCGCGCCCGGACTGCTGCTCTCCGACGATTCGATAGTCGAGGCCGCGTCGCGAAAGCCCCGCAACGCCCGCGAATTCAGGATGATCAGGTCGCTCAACGAGCGCGTGCGCATGCGCACCGGCGGCGAGCAGGACAAGATGTTCGAACGGTACGCGCCGATTCAGCGCAAGGTCAAGCCCTCGGTATGGCGAGAGACGATTCGGCGCGCGCTGGAGCTGCCGCCGTCGCAATGGCCGGTGATGCCGGCGCCCGTGGCCGACGAGGAGCATGCGAACGCACCTCGCTCGATGAAGCTCTGGGCCACCAGGCACCCTCAGCGTATGCGGCTGCTGCAAGACGTGCGCAAAGTCGTCTCCCAGATCGCCGACGACACCCGCACCCCCGCCGAAATCATCGTCAAGCCGCAGATCCTGCGCAACCTGTGCTGGACCGACGAACCGCGCAAGCGCGATGTCGCGGAATTCCTCAAATCGCAGGGCGCCCGTGACTGGCAGGTGAATCTCATCGCAGCGTCCGTAAGTCGCGTTATCATGTAGAGGTTGCCTACCGGCAGATGAAGTAGAATAAACGACTTTCAGGAGCGCAAGCGTGAAAATCAGCGTTAGGAATCTCGAACCCACCAAGGTCAAGCTCACCATCACCGTCGACCCGGAGGAGTTCAACCCGTATCTGGATGCCGCCCGCAAGGAGATCGCCAAGCAGGTGAACATCCCCGGCTTCCGCAAGGGCCACGTCCCCGGCAAGATCATCGACCAGCGCATCGGCTTCGCAGCCGTCGCTGGCGAGGCCGTCAACAACGGCGTGCCGGAGCTCTATTCCAAGGCGCTTGAGGAGAAGAAGATCCATCCGATGTCCCAGCCGGAGATTGACGTGCAGGAAGTGCCCGAATCCGCCAAGGACGAGACCAAGCTGAAGTTCACCGCGACCGTCGAGCGTCGTCCCGACATCGAGCTGCCGGAACTTGACGGCCTGGAGATCGACGTGCCCAAGGCCCAGGTCACCGATGAGGACGTGAACAACCGCCTCGAATCCCTGCGCCAGCGCTTCGGCACCCTGGTCGGCGTCGACCGTCCGGCTGCCAAGGGCGACTTCGCGAACATCGACCTCGACGCCCAGATCGACGGCGAGTCCGTCGACTCCCAGGAAGGCGTGAGCTACGAGCTCGGCTCCGGCACCATGCTGGACGGTCTGGACGAGGCCCTCGAAGGCCTGTCCGCCGGCGAGGAGACCTCCTTCAACAGCAAGCTGCAGGGCGGCGAGCACGAAGGCGAAGAGGCGCTCGTCAAGGTCAAGGTCAACTCCGTGAAGACCGAGGAGTTGCCGGAGCTCGACGACGACTTCGCCCAGGACGCCTCTGAGTTCGATACCCTGGATGAGCTCAAGGCCGACGTGCGCAAGGCCGCCGAGCGCGACGCCGAAGGCCGTCAGGCCACCGAGGCCCGCGACGCCTTCATCGCCAAGCTTGAGGAAGGCGCCGAGATCCCGGTGCCGAAGGGCGTCAAGGCCGACATGCTTGAGCAGCAGCTCAAGAACGTGACCGCCGATCCGTCCAAGGCCACCGACGAGCAGAAGGCCGACGCCGAGAAGCAGGTCGTCAAGGAGCTCACCGACCAGATGGTGCTCGACGCCCTGGCCGAGAAGCTGGACGTCAAGGTCTCCCAGGCCGATGTCACCAACTTCCTCGCCTCCATCGCCCAGCAGTACGGCATGGACCCGTCCGCGTTCATCCAGGCCATCGTCAAGAACGGCCAGCTCGGCTCCGCCGTGCAGGAAGTCGGCCGCTCCAAGGGCCTGCTCGCCGGCATGCGCGCCGTCACCTTCAAGTCCGAAGGCGAGACCCTCGACCTGAGCTCCTTCCTCGGCGAGGCCGCTGAGGACGAAGAGTCCGAGAGCGTCGAAGCCGCCTCCGCCGCGGCCGCCGTCGCCGACGAGCTCGCCAAGAAGGACGACGAGAACACCGCCGACGCCGAGTGAGCGTAAATCGCGCGGCATCGCTGCTATCGCGGCGTGCCCGTGATGCAGAATGACTGACTTGACCCGGAACCGCAAAGGTTCCGGGTCAAGTCGTATATACGGTGGGATATGCGCGGTGAGGAGCGGGTGTAGGATGCCGCGGGTAGGCTGACATGGGTGGGTCTCCCGTTCCCGGACGTTCCACTCGCCATCGAAGAGGTGCATCATGGAGAAGACCGACTGGAAGCGCATCGGCTGGCTGACCGCGGCCACGCTGGTGCTCGGCGCGATCATCGGCGCATGCGCCGGCCTGCTGACGCTGCTGCTGTACGGCGTCGAATACGTGATGCTCGGATTCATCGAAAGCGAGTTCATTCCCGGCGCATTCACCGTGCCGGCGGTCCGCCGCATCGCCTCCGTCACGTTGGGACTGGGCGTCGCCGGCGTCATATGGTACCTGCTGCGCACGAAGACCGAGAAGGTGCCGTCCGTCAAGAAGGCGGTGAACGGGGGCCGCATGCCGTTCTGGCAGACCATCGTGCATGTGGTGCTGCAGATATTCATCGTCGGCTCCGGCGCCTCCATCGGGCGCGAGGTCGCGCCGCGCGAGCTGGGCGCCATGCTGGCGCAGCGGTTCTGCGACATCTTCCATATCGGTGACGGCGAAGGCGACGCGCATGGCGTGCTCGATCGCCGCATGGTCGTCGCCGTCGCCGCCGGTGCCGGTCTGGGAGGCGTGTACAACGCGCCGCTGGCCGGCATGTTCTTCGCGGTGGAGATACTGCTCGTCGACGTGACGTTGGAGAAGGTCGCATTCGGATTGGGGATGTCTGCGACTGCGGCGTTCGTCGCGACCGCCATCAAAGGCGAGCACATGTTCTACGACATCGGCGCGATGCAGATGAACAGCACGCCGAGCCTGATGCTGTTCGCGCTGCTATGCGGAACGGCGTGCGGCGTCGTCGGCGCACTGTTCCGCAAGGGCTCGCAGTGGGCCGAATCGCACAAGCCCACCGGACGGTCGCTGATGTGGCAGATGCCGATCGCCGGATTGGTGACCGGTCTGGTCTCTATCGTCGTGCCGCAGGTCATGGGCAACGGGCGTGCCGCGGCGCAGCTCGGCTTCAGCACATTCATCCCCGAAACGGCCGCCACCTCCGGTGCGGCACAATCGGCCGCGTCCGCAGCGGCCTCGCCATGGACGTTCCTCGCCGGCTCGGACGGCGCTCCGGGCTCGGTCGTCAACGCCGGGACTCCGCTTGAACTGAACCGGCTATGGATGTTGCTGGGCGTGCTGGCGCTCACCTTCGTGGCCAAGGCGTTCGTCACTCTGATGACCATCCGCTCCGGCGCATCGGGCGGCGTGCTTCAGCCCGGCATCGCCTTGGGATCCACGCTGGGTACGATGCTCGGACTGCTCTGGCTGTTCGTCTTCCCCGTAGATTCGGTCACCGCGTGCGCCCTGATCGGGGCCGCCGCGCTGCTCTCCGCATCCCAGCAGGCTCCGCTCATGGCCATGTGCCTGGTCATGGAACTCACCGAGGCTCCGATCGAGTTCTTCGTGCCGGTCGGTATGGCCGTGGCGGCATCCGCCTTCGTATCGTCCGGGCTGCTGCACAGGTTGGGTTGATTGCTGCTCTCATTAGAAAATGTCCTGAAATAGCAAACATGGTTCGATATTTCAGGACATTGACTACAGATTAGCCATGAGGACTTATCCATACATTGTTGAAGAGCATCGTGCTCTCATCTCATGATGTGGTCTCTTGGCAGGCATGTCGCAATGATGAATTGATTGTTGGGCGTTGATTCATCACCGTGGTAATTCTCATTTGATCAGAAAAAGTGGCCATCTTCGGTTCTCTGGGGGTACGCGAAGATGACTTCGCTCCTATTGTCGATGGTGATTGAATCGATATCGTGTTGGGCGAAAGATACGGTAGTGCGCAAAACCTCGGGCACTGCCGACATGAAAGGACGGCGAATTGATTTTCAATAGAGCAAGTATTCCGTCCTCCCGCTATGCGGGTAGCCGAAAAAGGGCGGTGCAGGGCGCTGCCGTCGGTTCGGACAGGTAGAGTGAATTGCTGTAACGTATTGTGAGACACAACGTACTGTGAGTCAAGGAGATAAGGTGGCAGATTTGCTGACATCATCCCCGGTGATGGCGGACGGCGACATGCCGTCGATGCCGGATCCGATTTTCAATCGTCTGTTGAAGGACCGCATCATCTGGATGGGTGAAGAGGTCAAGGATGACATGGCCAACCGCATTTGCGCACAGATGCTCATGCTGGCCGCGGAGGACCCGAAGAAGGACATCTGGCTGTATATCAACTCGCCCGGCGGCTCGATTACCGCAGGCATGGCCATCTACGACACCATGCAGCTCATCCAGCCCGACGTGGCGACCGTAGGCCTGGGCATGTGCGCGTCGATGGGCCAGTTCCTGCTGAGCTCCGGCACCAAGGGCAAGCGGTTCCTGACCTCGCATGCCCGCGTGCTGATGCACCAGCCGTCCGGCGGCATCGGCGGCACCACCACCGACGTGCGCATCAACGCCGAGCTCATCATGGATATGAAGAAGACCATGAGCGAGCTGACCGCCGAACAGACCGGCCACACGGTGGAGGAGATCTACCGCGACAACGAGTACGACCACTGGTTCACCGCCACCGAGGCGCTGGAGTACGGGTTCGTGGACAAGATCATCACCACGCACGATTCGATGACGAAGGGAGAATGATCGAAATGACATCCGAAGAAGCTCAGTTCGCAGCCCGCGCCGACCGTCTCGCCGGCCCGCGCGGCGTCGTCGGGTTCATGCCCGCCGCAGCCCGCGAGAGCGCGCTGCGCGGCGCCGCGGCCGTCTCGCCGCAGAACCGTTACGTGCTCCCGCAGTTCTCCGAGAAGACGCCGTACGGCATGAAGACGCAGGACCCGTACACCAAGCTGTTCGAGGACCGCATCATCTTCATGGGCGTGCAGGTCGACGACACGTCCGCCGACGACATCATGGCCCAGTTGCTTGTGCTCGAATCGCAGGATCCGAGCCGTGACGTGATGATGTACATCAACTCGCCCGGCGGCTCGATGACGGCCATGACCGCCATCTACGACACGATGCAGTACATCAAGCCCGACGTGCAGACCGTCTGCCTCGGTCAGGCTGCCTCCGCCGCGGCGATCCTGCTGGCCGCCGGCGCCAAGGGCAAGCGCCTGATGCTGCCGAACGCGCGCGTGCTCATCCACCAGCCGGCCATCGACCAGGGCTTCGGCAAGGCCACGGAGATCGAGATCCAGGCCAAGGAGATGCTGCGCATGCGCGAATGGCTGGAGAACACGCTCGCCAAGCACACCGGACAGGATGTCGAGAAGATCCGCAAGGACATCGAGGTCGATACGTTCCTGACCGCCCAGGAAGCCAAGGATTACGGCATCGTGGACGAAGTGCTCGAACACCGTTCGTGAGGTTCATGAATCTTCACAAGTGGATACCCCCGTCGCCGTCAGGCCGGGGGTATCCTCGTAACAGTGCGCATAACGGGACGCATAGTCGAAGGAGAGCTGCATGGGGCGCGTGGTGAGTTACAACGAGGACGTGCCTCGGTGCACGTTCTGCGGCAAGACCGAGCATCAGGTACGCAAGCTGGTCGCAGGCCCAAGCGCGGCCATCTGCGACGAATGCATCGAGCTGTGCGTCGACATCGTCTCGGAGGAACGCCAGCACAGCGCCGATGTCAACGCCCTGACGCTGCCCAAGCCCGCCGAGATCAGCGCCTATCTCGACCGGTACGTCATCGGGCAGAGCGCGGCGAAACGCACGCTGTCGGTCGCCGTCTACAACCATTACAAGCGCGTCAACATGGAACTGCACGAATCGGCCGGGCAGCTCGACGGCAAGAAGCAGGCGCTCGGGCGTCGCCGCCGCACGGATCCGCTCGCCGACGTCGAGGTCGCCAAATCCAACATACTGCTGCTCGGCCCTACCGGCGTCGGCAAGACGTATCTCGCGCAGTCCCTCGCCAAGGTTATGAACGTGCCGTTCGTCATCACCGACGCCACGACGCTCACCGAGGCCGGGTATGTGGGAGATGACGTGGAGACCGTGCTGCAGCGGCTCATCTCGGCCGCCGACGGGGACGTCGAGAGGGCTCAGCACGGCATCATCTACATCGACGAGATCGACAAGATCGCCAGAAAATCCGGCGAGAACACGTCTATCACCCGTGACGTCTCCGGCGAGGGCGTGCAGCAGGCGCTGCTGAAGATACTCGAAGGCACGATCGCCTCGGTGCCGGTCGAGGGCACACGCAAGCACCGCGACCAGGACACGGTGACCATCGACACGCGCGGCATCCTGTTCATCTGCGGCGGTGCGTTCGTGGGGCTGAGCGATATCGTCGCCGGTAGGCTCGGACGCCACGAGAGCGGCTTCGGGGCCTCCTGGCATGACCATGAGGTCAAGCCCGAGGAACTGCTCGAACAGGTCAGCGCCGACGACCTCGCCGAATTCGGTCTGCTGCCCGAGTTCATCGGGCGTCTGCCCGTGGTCAGCGTGCTCGACGAGCTGACCGAGGCCGATCTGGCGCACATCCTCACCGAGCCCAAGAACGCCCTGGTCAAGCAGTATCGCAAGATGTTCGCCGTCGACGGGGTGGATCTGGTCTTCACGGAGCAGGCGGTGAACGCCATCGCGTCGACCGCCATAACGCGCGGGACGGGTGCGCGAGGGCTGCGGTCGATCATCGAGAAGACCCTTGAGGAGACGATGTTCGAGCTCCCAGGCATGGATGACGTGCAGCAGGTGATCGTCGACGCGGCCTCGGTCAGGGGTGAGGGTCTGCCCAAACTGGTCCGTGGGGAACGGCGCCTCGTGGCATGACGGGGACGCGCGCGGCACGCTCGCGACACGCGCGCGACACGCCAAGTTGCTAAAGTCATTACATTGATGTAATTTATTTGAGTTGCCGCAAACAAGACAACATGCGCCAGTAGCCCAGCGGATTAGAGCAGCTGACTACGGATCAGCAGGTCGCAGGTTCGAATCCTGTCTGGCGCACGAGCCGTGAAGTAATTCACGGTTGTGCATAATTCAATATGCGCGGTATGCGCCGGTAGCCCAGCGGATTAGAGCAGCTGACTACGGATCAGCAGGTCGCAGGTTCGAATCCTGTTCGGCGCACAAAAAGCCCTTGAAAGCGAATGCTTCCGAGGGCTTTTCCAATGGATGGGCGCACAGCAGACAGGCGCAACGAGGAGCATCCGCCCACGACCGTGTTCCGGCGCCATCGAATACATACGAGGAGCAGACGTGTACGATTTCCAGTCCGTGGTCGAACGGCGCGGCACCACATCCATCAAATGGCACATGATCGAGGATGACATGGGTGTGGGAAGCGAGGACGTGATCGCCATGTCCGTTGCCGACATGGAATTCAAGCCGGCTCCGGAAATCGTAGAAGCGCTGGTCGAAGCCGCCCAACATGACATCTTCGGATACGATTACGCGACCGACGGGTATTTCCGCGCGCTGACGGCATGGATGAGTCGTCGGCACAACTGGGACATCGACCCGGCCTGGGTGAGCCTGTCGGACGGGGTCATGCCCGCGGTCAACACCGCACTGCGTGCGGTCACCCATCCCGGCGACAAGGTGATCCTGCAAGGACCCGTCTACTATCCTTTCACCGCCGCCGCGGAGCACAACGGCCTGACCATACTCGACAACCGCCTCGTCCTGGGTGACGACGGACGTTACGTCATGGATTTCGACGATCTGGAGGCCAAGGCGTCCGATCCGCGGTGCACGGCGCTGATGCTGTGCAACCCGCACAACCCGGTCGGCCGCGTGTGGAGCGCCGACGAGCTGCGTCGTCTGGGCGACATCTGCATCGCCCACGGCGTGACCATTCTGGCCGATGAGATCCATGCGGACTTCGCCTACCCCGGACACGACGTGACGATGTTCGGCACGCTGGGGGAGCGCTACGCCGGCCACTGCTATGAGTTCACCGCCCCGACCAAGACCTTCAACATCGCCGGCCTGCTGTGCTCCAACGTCATCACCGTCAACCCCGAACTCAAGCGGGAGTTCGACGTGGCGGCGGAGAACATCGCCGGCCTGACCGTCAGCCATTTCGGACTCGTCGCGTGCCAAGCGGCATATGAGCGGGCCGAACCGTGGCTGGATGCGCTCATGGGCGTGCTCGCCGACAACCTTTCGCTGCTGCGCGAGTTCGCGGAACGCACGCCTGGACTTCGGCTCATCGAGCCGGAAGGCACGTATCTGGCATGGCTGGACTGCCGCGGTCTTGGCTTCGGTTCGGCGGACGAGCTGCGCGATTTCATGCGCGACCGCGCTCGAGTGTATTTCGACGAGGGCGTGCTGTTCGGCGAGAACGGAGCCGGATTCGAGCGCGTCAACCTCGCCTGCCCGAAGGCGCTGCTTAAGCAGGTGCTGGACAACATCGCCGTAGCCCTGTCACAGCGCGCCTGATTTCGGCAACCGGGATTGCCTCTCGGCCCGCTGGCGGGGCGAGCCGTGAGGCAAACAGCGGGACGCCCGACATTATCGCCCCCGCTGGCGGGGGGGGGCTGGCATGCGCGGCATGACTGGGGGTGGTTCTCAGTCTGGCGGGACAGTCCATACTCAGTCCCTACCCATCCGTCCGGCTGATTCGCTCCCATCCCGTGTGCCACACCAGGCGAAAAACACCCCAGAATCGCATGGTGTGGTACAGCAGAGAGCCACACCATGCGATGTGAGCCTTCACATCACGTGGTGTGGCAAAGCACGGGTCGCGGAAACCGCCATTTTCCAATGACCGGTGAATGGGCCCGGAATCACCCTTGGCCACACCAGCCCCAAAACCCTCAAAAAACGCATGGTGTGGTACAGGCGATAGCCGGATGGCGGTCGGCGGAGAATCATCACCACGCCTTTCCCGCGAAAGTCCCATCCGGCGACGAATAAATGGGACTTCCGCCGGATATGGATTGTTCGTCGCCCCCCCCCCACTCCTCGCCTACAAGCAGCTCTGCTGTTTCTTCACGGCTCGCCTTTGGCCCCTGTGATTGTGGTCTCGCTTCGCTAGGCTCAGCCCGGGGCGTAGAGTGGGATGGGGGTCTGTAAAATGAGGAGTCGGTCTGATGGCACCGAATCCTGACATGTCAGGCATACGTCCGCGTCAGGCTGTTCACTTGGTATGGAATTGAGGGTTCATGAATAGCACGGGTAGGGTTTGGGCCAGGATCCGGCGAATCGCCGCGTCCGATCGTATTTCCGGCCTGATTATGCTCGCGTTCGCGTTTGCTGGTCTGGTCCTGGCTAATCTGCCATGGACGTCGCACATGTTCGAGGCGGTGGCGGAGACGCAGCTGGGCATTCCCGGCACCAACATCATCCTGCCGATCGGGCATTGGGCGCAGGATGGCCTGCTGACGATATTCTTCCTCACGGTCGGATTGGATCTCAAACAGGAGCTGACCACCGGTTCGCTCGCCAATCCGAAAGCCGCCGCCGTGCCCATGCTGTGCGCCGTGGGCGGTATGCTGATGCCGCCGGTGCTGTTCATCACGGTCATCTCCCTGTTCTCCCGGTTCGCGCCGCCTGCGCCGGGAATCGTCACCATCCCGACCGGCGCGGATGTCCCGTTCGCCGAAGCGGCGCAGGGGTGGGCGATTCCCACAGCGACGGACATCGCCTTCTCGCTGGCGGTGCTTGCGTTGTTCGCCAAGGCGCTGCCCGGTTCGATCCGAGCGTTCCTGATGACGCTCGCCACGGTCGATGACCTGCTGGCGATCATCCTGATCGCGGTGTTCTTCTCGTCGCTCAACGCATGGTACTGGTTCATCGGCATCGCCATATGCGCGGCCATCTGGGCGTTCCTGGTGAGATTGCGCCGCGTCCCATGGCTGCTGGTCGCCGTGATAGGCGTACTGGCATGGGTGATGATGTTCGAGGCCGGCGTGCACCCCACGCTGTCGGGCGTGCTGGTCGGCCTGCTGACGCCGTCGCGTGAAATGCACGGTGAGAAGTCGCCGCGCGCGCAACGCTATGCGAGCAAGCTGCAGCCGTTCTCTTCGCTGCTCGCACTGCCGATATTCGCGCTGTTCGCCACCGGCGTGCACTTCGCCGAGCTGTCCCCGGCGCTGATGCTGTCGCCCGTGGTCATCGGCATCATCGTGGCGCTGGTGATCGGCAAGCCGCTCGGCATCATGATCACGGCATGGCTGTCCACGCACGTGGCTGGGCTGACGATGGCGAAGGGACTGCGCGTGCGCGACATGTTCCCCGCAGCCTGCGCGTGCGGCATCGGCTTCACGGTATCGTTCCTGATCGCCTCTCTGGCCTACACGAACACGGAGCTGTCTGCGGAAGGACGGTTCGGCGTGCTGATGGCATCCCTGATCGCGGCGCTCATCAGCGGCATCCTCCTGAGCCGTCAGTCCAAGCGGTTCGAGAAGGAGGAGCTGGAGTCGGCGTCGTAACGGAGCTTCTGCTGGTATGTTGGAGACATCCAAGACAAGGAGTGCGTGATCATGTCGAAAACGGATGCGTCGAAGAAAAGCGGCAAGAAAAAGAAGCTGCGTAAACTGGCCGCGCAGAAGCTCGCCCACGCGGCGGCGAACAACGCGCTGAACGACATCATCGCCGCGGCAGGTGCCGAACGAGGGAAATCATCGGCCACCGGGCGGCAGACGGGTGACGCGGCGGTGCGCGCCGCCGTCTCCGGCGTTCAGCAGGATGCATCGCCGTTGGGCGACACCTATCACCGGGGCCCGGTGATTCTGCGCGGCCCGATGATTCCGAACGACAACACTACGGCCAACCTGCTCAAACCCAATCAGGAGACCGATTGGCTCCACATGGATCCGTGGCGTGTGCTGCGCATCCAATCCGAGTTCGTCGACGGGTTCGGGGCGCTCGCCGAGCTCGGGCCGGCGGTCAGCGTGTTCGGCTCCGCCCGCACGCCGCGCACCGACCCGGACTATAAGGCGGCGCGGCGCATGGGGCGTGGAATCGCAAAGCATGGCGTGGCCGTCATCACCGGGGGAGGGCCGGGCATCATGGAGGCCGCGAACCGTGGTGCGGCGCTTGCCGGCGGCAAATCGGTCGGACTGGGCATCGAACTGCCGCACGAGCAGGGGCTCAACCAATGGGTGAACCTGGGCATGAGCTTCCGCTATTTCTTCGTGCGCAAGACCATGTTCGTCAAATACTCGTCCGGCGTGATCGTATGCCCCGGAGGATTCGGCACATTCGATGAGATGTTCGAGCTGCTGACCCTGGTGCAGACGCACAAGGTCATGTCGATGCCGATCGTCCTGTACGGCACCGAATACTGGCGTGGCCTGTTCGAATGGCTGACGTCGACCGTGCAGGATCACGGCATGATCTCGCCGCTCGACCCGAGTCTGGTACTGATCACGGACGACCCCGACGAGGCCGTGGAAGTGGCGGTCAGCCGGATCGCCTCCTAGCGCTTGACGGCGATGAGCAGTCCGGTGCCGGTCGGAGTCAGAGAGGATTCGAAACGGTCGTCGTCCTGAACCATGTCCAGCAATTGCCGCATGACCACCGCCTTGTCGCTGCGGTCGGCGGGATTGGGTACACCGCCGTTCGCCTCGTCGCCCTCGAACGCGAGCATGTCGGTGAACACGATGACGCCGTGCTCCCGGAGCAGCCGCGGCGCCTGAGCAAACGTGTCCAAATAGTTCGCCGCATCGCCGGAGACGACGATCAGGTCGTAATCCGTGCCGTTGAGACGCGGCAGAAACACGTTCACCGGCGCGTTCACCGCGCGCAGCGTCGTTTGTGTCGTGTCGGACAGGGCGAAGAACATCTTGCGGATGAGCGCGATTCCCTGCGTCGAGGAATCCACCGCCGTCAACTGGCCGGTACCGTGCAGCGCATCGACAAGCTGGACGATCTCCACGAGTGAGCCGGAGCCGATGGTGATCACCGAGGTGCTGCGCATCATGCATGCCAGCGTATGCAGCAGCTGCGCCTGAGCTGCGGAACCCTGCGCAAGACCGCACTGGGCGGCCTGTTCGCGCGCGTCCAGCAGCGCTTGCGTCTGCCGGGAATAGGCGTGATCCTCGACGTACTCCCATGCCCTGGCGAGATTCGCATATGAGGTCTTATCCATAAACAATCCCCTGAACCGTTGTCGAATGGTGTCTGTTTCGGTCTGTCAGCGCTCTCGGACGCGGGCGACGATCTGCCACATCTCCTCGCCGACGTCGATGCCGCGGGGACAGTGGCGCGAGCAGGCGCGCACGGATTGGCAAGCGGCCACGCCGTCGGCGGTGTCGATGGCGTCCAGTCGCTCGTCGGTTGCGGTGTCCCTCGAATCGTTCACGAAGCGGGAGGTCGAGATCAGGGCCGCCGGCCCAATGAAGGCGTCGCCGCCGGCGTAGACCGGGCAGGCTCCCTCGCACACGCCACAGGCGATGCAGTTGCTGAGCAGCTCGTATTTCGCCAGCTGCTCTGGCCGCTGAAGGTATTCGAACACGTCCACCTTGCCTTCGCTGGTGGTCGCGAGCACGCCATCGGCCTGCAGATACGGCTTGAGCTTCCTGATCTGGTCGAGCATCGGGTCGATGTCCGCGATCAGATCGCGCTGGACGGGGAATCCCGGCAGCGGTGCCAGTTCGATGATGCCGAGTTCGTGGGATTGCGCGCCTGCGTTGTCTTCGCAAGAGTTTTCTTCGGGAGCGGTCGTGTCCGCGCTCCGCTTATCACCCGCGTCGCCGGTGCGGCGGAATCCCTCGTCATCGGCGAGGGGAATCGGCGTCGCCGGTTTCGCCCAGTCGCCGACGGTCGCGGTGCACAGGAGCGTCGGCGTGCCGTTGATCGCCACCGCGTCGGAACCGCACATGCCATGCCCGCACGAATAACGGAACGCCAGGGTCGGATCCACAGTGCGCTTGATCTTCAGCAGACAGTCCAGCACCGTATCCTCCCGGCGAACCGGCAGCGTGTACTCCTGAACCCACTGCTTGCCGCGGGGACGCCGACGCGCCGAAGCGGAGGCGCCGCCGAATGGCGAGCTTTTCTTGGCGAAGGGGCTGCCGGAGCGGGCCGGGCGATCACGCTCGGGACGCGGCGTGAACCTGTTCACCCGCAAGGTCACCGTGGCCAGCGCGTCACTTGAGCCGCTCATATATATGCCTCCTGAAGTCAAAGAATCGTCAACCAGTTTGCCATAAGGCATGGCCTTGGCGGGCGCGCCCATGCCTCGGTTCCGCGCACGGAATCGTCGTCGTGCCGACGATGTGGATAAGTGGATATTCGTCCACATTCCATCCACAACACGCCGAAGGGCAAGCCTTCGACCACATTGGACGAAAACCATGTGGTCGAAGGCGGTTTTATGGTGCACTGATGGTCATGGACACCTGTTTGACAAGCCGAGCGGAACACGCAGGCGCTACGACCGATCATGATCCTCCCGTGGCGGGGCTGAGCGATATGCTGTGCCGGCTGTGCGACGGCTCGCTCAAACCCAAGCAGCTGGGGGTGCTGGGGGAGCAATATGCGGCGGATTGGCTGGAACGGCACGGATACACGATTCTGGGGCGCAACTGGCATTCGCGGTACGGGGAGCTCGACATCGTCATGATGACGCCCGACCGCGTCATCGCGTTCGTCGAGGTCAAGACCAGGCGGACCGACCATTTCGGCACGCCGCAGGAGGCCGTCACCCTGCACAAGCAGACGAATCTCAGACGCGCCGGCGTGCAGTGGCTGCTCGAGCCGGACCACCGCATCAGGCATACGGGGGTGCGGTTCGACGTGCTCACCATCGTCGCGCGTGCGGGCATGGTGTCGGTGCACCACATACCGGGGGCGTTCTGATGGCTATCGGCGGTTCCCTTTCGGTCGGCCTGATTGGTCTCAAGGCCTTCATCATCCAGATTCAGGCGTTCATCTCGCCCGGTCTGCCGTATTTCAGCGTCATCGGCCTGCCGGACGCCTCGCTCAGCGAATCGCGGGAACGGGTCAAATCCGCCTGCCAGGCGAGCGGGTTCAAATGGCCGGACACCCGCGTCACCGTCAACATGTCTCCCGCGTCGATGCCCAAGCGGGGCGCCTCGCACGATCTCGCCATCGCGGCCGGCGTGCTGAGCGCGGCGGGGGCGATTCCGCACGACAGCCTGGAGGAGACGATCGTTCTGGGGGAGGTGAACCTCGACGGCACCGTGCTGCCGATCCATGGTCTGCTGCCGATCATGCTGCATGCCAAGGAGCGGGGGATACGGCGACTGATCGTGCCTTACGGCAACGAGGACGAGTCCCGCCTGGTGCCGCAGATGGACGTGACCTGCGTCCGTCATGTGGGCGAGCTCATCGAGCTGGCGGGAGGCCGAGCGTCGTATACGCTTGGCGTCGACCGTGCGACGGTCTCGTGCACGGTCGAGGACACGCCGGCCTTCAGCGGATTGGGTGACATGAGCGAGGTGGTCGGCCAGGATCATGTCAAGTGGGCATTGCAGGTGGCGGCGGCCGGGAAACATCATCTGCTGATGACCGGCCCGCCGGGCTCGGGCAAGACGATGTTGGCCTCCAGGATGCCGAGCATCATGTGCCCGCTTACGCCGGAGGAACAGCTCGAAGTGGCGTCGATACGCTCCCTGTGCGGCACGCTGCAGCATTATGGCATCTCCGATATGCCGCCCTTCGAGGCGCCTCACCATACGGCGTCGACCGCGTCGCTGGTGGGTGGCGGATCAGGGCTTGCGATGCCGGGGGCGATTACGCGCGCCCACCGCGGGATCCTGTTCATGGACGAGGCCCCTGAATTCTCCGCGAGGACGCTGCAGACGCTGCGCGAGCCGATGGAATCCGGGTACGTGGCCCTGTCTCGCACGAAGGGGACGACCTACTATCCGGCGAGGTTCCAGATGGTCATGGCAGCCAACCCGTGCCCGTGCGGTTACGCCTACGGCAACGGGGAGCGCTGCGTGTGCAAGGAGAAGGACCGTATCCGGTATTTCGCCAGACTATCCGGTCCGATTCTCGACCGGATCGACATTCAGGTGGAGGTGCCGCCGGTCCCGTGCATAGCCTCGGCGCCGACCCGCGATTCGATTGGCAGCCACGTCATGCAGCAGCAGGTGATCGCGGCGCGGGCGGCGGCCGGCGAACGGTATTCCAAATACGGGTGGGGCTGCAACGCCGAAGTGCCGGGGTCGTGGATGCGCGCCAACACGTCGGTGAAGGCGCTGGAACTCGCCAACAGGGCGCTGGCGTCGCATCGGCTGAGCCTGCGTGGAGTGGATCGGGCCATGCGACTGGCATGGACGCTGGCCGATCTGGCGGGCAAAACGTCGCCGGGGCCGGACGAGATGTCGCAAGGCATCATGTTGAGAGCGAGGATGTCATGACTGTATGCGAGTCGGATAGCGGCCTTTGCTGGGACCTTGACGAGGAGACGCTCGCTCGGGCCATCCTGACATTCTGCCTCAATACCGCAGACGCGCTGATGACCGCGCTCCTCAAGGGCACGGCCGATGCGTGGGAAGCGCTCACCCTCATCCGGGACAGCGACCCGGAACTGCGCACGTCGGCCGGCGCGGGGAAGGTCATCGAGCAGGCGTTCTGCATCGGCATGACCCGATGGGGGAGCAAGCCCACGCCGCAGGCGGTGCGTTCGTTTCGCTCCGCGTTGGCGACATGGCAGCAGCGATTGCGAACTCTCCCCACGTGGGACAGGGATTATCTCTGCGGCTGGTTCACCATGGAGGGGAGGCAATGGGTCATCGCGCCGCATGACGTATGGTGGCCCACCCGTCTCAACGACCTGGCGTTGCTGGGTCGTTGCGCGCCCCCGCTGTGCCTGTGGGGCAGTGGCGATCGCGCGGCATTGACCAGTTGCCCGCAGCCCGTCGGCATCGTGGGCTCGCGCGGCGTCAACGAGTATGGGCGCCGACTGACGACGGACATAGCCGTGCATGCCGCGCAAGCCGGGCATCTGGTGGTTTCAGGGGGAGCCATGGGGGCGGACGCCGCCGCCCATAGGGGAGCATTGGACGCGATGCGGGCGTACGGCATCGGACGGGCCGGGCGCACGGTGGCCGTGTTCGCCGGAGGCCTCAACCATGCCGGGCCGCAGTGCAACAGCGAGTTGTTCGACGGGATTGCGGAAAACGGGGGAGCACTGGTCAGCGAACTGTGCCCGGGAACCATTCCGGAGGCGAGGCGGTTCCTGTCGCGCAACCGCATCATAGCCGCGCTTTCGTCAACGCTGGTGGTCACTCAGGCGAGACTGCGTTCAGGGGCGCTGAACACCGTGAACTGGGGAAGCGAACTGCAGCGGGACATCCATGCGGTGCCCGGCAACATTGACATGCCGGGCAACGGCGGCTGCAACCGGCTCATTCAGGAGCAACGGGCCACCATCGTGTGCTCCGTCGCCGACATGGATGACGTCTGGCATGCCCCGCATCCGCCGGAGTCGTTTCACGACGTGGCCACTCAACGGAAAGACGGCTCGGACTGCGATGTCGGGACGCCTCGTGATGCCGGCATATTGCGCGACAGCAGCCCATCGGGCGGCAACAGGTCATCGGCGATGACCGAGAGCCAGCGGGCGATCATTGATGCCATCCGATGGTGCCGTCGCCGGCGGATAGCCCCGACCGCGCAATCCGTCGCCGAACAGCTGCGCACCCGGTCAGGTGAAAAAGGCCTGGAGACGGGCGCGACGGAAGGGAGGCCAACGGAAGGGAAGTCAACGGAAGGAAAGGGAGCGGATGCGGTGCCGGAACGCGGCATGCATGAGTTGGTCGCCCATGTGCTCTCGCAATTGGGGACGATGGAGCTCATCGGACTGATAACCGTCGAGAACGGTCGCATCTCCATCGTTCCGGAAACCGGAGGGAGACGGAGATCATGATGACGATACTCACTCGTGGCGGATGGTACAGGCGAAAGCATGGCACCTTGGCGTGCGTTACGCCTGCCATTGGCATCGTGCCAGGTCGACACGCCATCCACCGTCACCGGCATTGTCGTGGCCCGCCCGTGGCGGGATGAACGGCACACCCTCCTCTTCGAGCATCGCGCGCTGCCGCTCCGGGCCGCCGAACGCGAAGCCGGGCGCCAGCGAACCGTCACGGAACACGACGCGATGGCAGGGAATCACGCCGGGTTCGGGATTGGCGTGCAGCGCGAAGCCGACGAACCTCGCATTGCGGGGGCGGCCGGCCAGCGTCGCGACCTGGCCGTAGGTCGCGACCGCTCCGCGCGGGATCCGCCGGACGATGTCATACACCGCACTGTTGAACGATGTCGCACTATTGAACGACGCTGTGCTGCCGGATGACGCTGTGCCGTTGGATGTTGCCGCATTGCCGGGCGTTGTCGTGTTGCCGGGCGTCGCCGTGCTGTCGGGCGTTGTCGTGCTGTCGGATATTTCTTCCATGAACGGTATTATCCGCCGTGCCCCCGTCACGTGCGCGGCGAACGTCAGCCCTTGTGCGACAATCTTGGATATGAGTCCGAAACATGTGGAAGAAATGTATGACGCGGTGATCGTCGGCGCCGGGGCGGCCGGCCTGTCGGCGGCGCTGGGGCTGATGCACTCCCCTGACATCGAACAGTTGAAGGAGTCCGGCATCGAGCCGAAGGTCCTGGTGATATCCAAACTGCAGCCGTTGCGCTCGCACACCGGTTCAGCGGAGGGCGGCATCGCGGCGAGTCTGGGCAATGTGGAACAGGACGATTGGCATTGGCATTACTACGACACCGTCAAGGGCGGCGACTGGCTGGTCGATCAGGATGCGGCCAAGCTGCTCGCCGAGTACGCCCCGCAGACCGTGATCAACCTGGAGCGTATGGGCGTGGCGTTCTCCCGCACCGATGACGGCCACATCGCGCAGCGACGGTTCGGCGGTCACACCGCGGATTTCGGCAAGATGCCCGTGCGCAGGGCGGCATATGCGGCGGACCGCATCGGCCATCAGATCCTGCACTCGCTGTGGCAGCAGTGCGTCGCGGCCGGCATCGAATTCGCCGAGGAATGGTACGTGACCGATGTGGTGCTTGACAAGTCGGGGAGCGCCGTTGCGGGCGTGGTCGCCTATGACACGCACGCCGGCGTCACCCACGCAATTCATGCGCACAACGTGATGTTCGCCACCGGCGGTGCAGGACGACTGTTCCACACCACGTCGAATTCATGGGATCTGACCGGCGACGGCATGGCCTTGGCGTTGTCCGCCGGACTCCAGCTGGAAGACATCGAATTCGTCCAATTCCATCCGACGGGTCTCGCGCACACGGGCATACTCCTGTCGGAGGCCGCCCGTGCGGAGGGCGGCGTGCTGCGCAACGCCGACGGCGAGGCGTTCATGGAACGTTATGCGCCGGAGCATCTCGACCTCGCCGCGCGTGACGTGGTGAGCCGTTCGATCATGGCCGAGATCGACGGCGGACGCGGCGTCGCGGACCCGAAAGACCCGGACGGTCCGAAGGACTGCGTGTGGCTCGATATGACCGGCATCGATCCGGATCATATGAATGCGGTGCTGCCGCAGGTGGTGGAGACCATCAAGGCGTACGCGAACCTCGATCCGGCCAAGGACATGGTGCCGGTCAAACCGACCGCGCATTACACGATGGGTGGCATCCCGATCACCACGGATGGAGAGGTGTATCGCTGGGCGGAGTCAGGGAGCCAGAACGGCGACGCCGATTCCGGTACCCGCACGGTCGTGGAGGGCTTGTTCGCCGCGGGCGAATGCTCGTGCGTGTCGGTGCATGGGGCGAACCGTCTGGGCGGCAACTCGCTGCTCGACGCATGCCTGTTCGGCACGCGCGCAGGTGAGTCGCTGGCGGCCCGCATCGCACAGTCGCCGGTCGACGACCCGATGCGCGACGCCGATGCGGATGACGGTCCCGCCGAGGCGGCAGCCGCGCTGGTGGACGACGTCGCCCGTTCGCGCAAGCAGGATGTCGCCACGATGCTTGCGGGCAGACCGGACGCGGATGATGACGCGGCAGACGATACGTCTGACGGTATGCCGCAGGCAGCGGAGCTCGGCGGCTCAGATGCTTCCGCGCAGCCCGGTTCCGAGGAGGACAACCCGTATCGGCTCCCCCCCGATCTGGGAACGCTGATGGAACATGCGCTGGCGGTGCGTTGCGACGCCCGTTCCATCAGCGAGGCCCTGAACCTGCTCGATACTGTGATCCGTCCCCGCGCCAGCCGTCTCACGGCGCATTCGGAGACGCCCGCGTTCAATCAGGAGATAACCGCGATCTGGGAGGTACGGCACCTGACACTGCTCGCCGAAGCCATGCTGCGCGCATCCGAGGCGCGCCACGAATCGCGCGGTTCCCTGCAAAGGCTCGATTATCCGGCGCGTGACGACGAACGTTTCCTCGCACATTCGATGATCGGGATGGCCGATGCCGCCGATGCCGAGGCTTCATCGGCACCTCACGCCTCCATCCTGTGGCAGTCCGTGCACATCAATGACTTCCCGCCCAAGACGCGCGAATACTGAGAGCTGCGATACGGGAGTGGCCTGACGCCTTCCCCTCAGGCCGGATTCCTTGGTTCCGAGTCAGAGTGGTTCTGATACAAAACTGCGCCGAAGGCCCAGCCAGGGCTTCGGCGCAGTTCCGTTTTGCCGGCTTTGCGGCACGGTCTCACTTCACCAGCGAAGTGAGCTCACCGAGATCGAGTTCGAAACTGACCCCGCGCTCCTCGAAATGCGGCTGATTGCGGGTGCTTTCCATTGCATGACGTACGAATTCGCCCGCGATCCGAGCCGATTCGGCCAGGCCGCGGCCGGCCATCACCGCACCGCACAGTGCGGACGCGAAAGCGTCACCCGTACCGTGGATCATGTACGGCAGCTTGTCGTGCACAAGCTCGACCTTCTCGGCAGCGCCCTTTTCGGCGCTCGCCACGTAGTTGATGATCTTGCCGTCACCGTGGTCGATGCCCTTGAGCACCACGTTCTTGGCACCGAGTCCCAGCAGCGCGTCCAGCAGTTCGGTCACGGCGGCGTCATCGAGATCCTGCCCGGGGTAGTCGCGCTTGGTCAGGATGCTCGCTTCGGTCAGGTTCGGCATCAGCACGTCCGCGCCGTCCGCCAGAGCCCCCATCGCCTCGCACAGTTCCGGCGTGTACGTCGGGTACATCTGCCCGGCGTCGCCCATAACCGGGTCGACCAGCCGCAGCGCGGACGGATATTCGCGGTACAGGCGCTGGATGATGGACACCTGGTCGGGGGAGCCGAGGAAGCCGCTGTACACGCCGTCCAGTTCGACGTTCTCCTTGCGCCAGGCATCCAGATATCCGGAGAGAATGTCCGTCGTGTCATGGAACGTGAACACGGCGTACTTGGTGTGTGCGGAGAACAGGGCCGTCGGCACCGGGCACACGTCGCAGCCGGCCGCCGACAGGATCGGGATCGCCGCGGTCAGCGAGCACTTGCCATACCCGCACATGTCGTGCACGGCGGCCACGCGCGGAATGTAATGTGGGTCGCGGTCATACAGCGTCACATCATCGGTCATTCGGAAACACCCCTTACTGGTAGGCAATGACGATACACAACAGAGACTAGCATCGTCGGGCGCACACCGCGTAACGCGGTCCCGCCCAGCGCGCCACCGGTGGCGGGCGGCCGGGAAGTGCCACCTGCATCGTATCGACGGCATGGGAGCGGAAGCCGGAACGTGACGCCTCGCGCTAGAGTTGTCTGATACACGTGACGACGGGACGAAGCCCGATGCGGCGGTTCCGTCCGCATGATCGCAAGGAGGATGCCATGACGCCCATGGATGTTCTGATTGTCGTGGAACGCTTCTTCCTGTATTGGCTGGCGTACTCGTTCGCGGGATGGGTGTGGGAGACCGGCCTGAGCGTCGTGCTGCGCAAGCGGTTCGAGGATCGGGGCATGCTCAACGGGCCGATATGCCCGATCTACGGGTTCGGCGGTCTGCTGGTCGTCGTGCTGCTGCATGACGTGAACAATCCGCTGTCGCTGTTCCTGTCCAGCGGCGTGCTCGCATGCACGCTGGAATATGCGTCGAGCTGGGCGATCGAGAAACTGTACCACATGCGTTTCTGGGATTATTCCGGCAAGCCGTTCAACATCAACGGGCGCGTGTATCTCAACGGGTTTCTGGCGTTCGGCGCGGGGGCGACGTGCATCAAACTGGTGGTCCAGCCGTGGATGTCCGACATCGTCCGGTCCTGGCCGATATGGCTGCTTCACGCCGTCGCGGGACTGTCGTTCGTCGTGGTGGTAATCGATGCGGCCATCACCCAGGCCGGTCTGCGCAGTCTCGATTCGCGTCTGGCGAAGGTCAGCGAGGGCATCAAGGCGCTCAAATCGCAGCAGATCAGACAGATCGACACACGCATCAGCGAGGCCGACGAGCAGTGGCGCGAAACGTCCGCCAAACTGCGCGGGCAGGCGGAGCAGGCGTATGACCGGTTCGCGGCCGGAGCCCAGCAGGGCATTCGTGCGGCATCCAGACCGGTTGCGGATGCCGGCGAGCTGGTCCGTCGCCCGCTCACCCATGGTTTAGAC
>OBYU01000049.1_pt1 | contig 117826 bp, 99 predicted proteins | sample 1501421 | NCBI WGS metagenome assembly OBYU01 (sample SAMEA2580207, study PRJEB22360) | human gut metagenome | biome: human gut; feature: human-associated habitat; material: faeces | place: Denmark | collected 2008/2010
CCTCTTCGATGCGAACGAAGCGCTCTACCAACTGAGCTACAGCCCCTTGGATGTTGCCTTGCTTCGCAGGACAACTCAATATACATTAATACGACCCATGTCCAAATGCAAGCCGGCGTGTGTGAAAATTGGGTGCCGGTTATGGGCTGATATGCGTCACTGTGCGTGGGGTGCGTCACTGGGTGAGCCCTCACCCAGTGACGCAACGGAACGTAATCAGGCAGGCCGGGCGGCCAACAGGAGTGGCCGGTCGCGTTACTTGTTCTGCGTGCCGGCCGCCACACTCGATGAGTTCGCCGCGGTACCGGGCTTCTTGCCGAATTTCGCCTTGAGCAGTCCGATGATGGTCGGCAGCAGCGACACCAGCAGAATCAGCACGATGACCAATTCGAAATGCTTCTGCACGACGGGGATGTTGCCGAAGAAGAATCCCAGCAGTGTGAACAGCGTGGACCAGCACAGGCCGCCCAGCACCGAGAACGGGGTGAACCGGCTCCAGCGCATGCCGGAAATACCGGAGATGAACGGCATGAACGTGCGGATGAATGGGAAGAAACGCCCGAGGAACACCGCCAGTGGCCCCCATTTTTCGATCATCTTCTCGGTTTTCGCCAGCCGTTCCGGCGTCATGGCCTTCACCTTGCCTGACGCGATGATTCGGCGTCCGAAGAAGTGTCCGATGAAGTAGTTGCTCTGATCGCCCAGGATCGGAGCAATCCACACTATGGGCAGCAGTGCCATCAACGGCAGCCCGCTGTCGCCCTGCGCGGCGAAGAAGCCGGCTGCGAACAGCAGCGAGTCGCCGGGGAGGAACGGGAAGAACACCACGCCCGTCTCAATGAATACGATGAGAAAGATGAAGCCGAGCGCAGGTGCGGTGCCCATGGCAATCCAGCTGGCGATTGCGCCGCGAGGGTCCTTCAGCAAATTGACGATGAAATGAACGAAACCCATGAAAATTCCCGTCACTATCAATGGTGTAATTCCATTAAGAAAACTCTAAGAACCATACCAGCGGGGGTGTAACAGGGGAGATGCGGTATATAGCGGTGCGGATAGGCGGTTTTGCGTTCTTAAGTGCGCACTGAAACGACGACCGTGCGTACTTAGGTACGCAAACAGGGTCATTTGCGTTCCTATGTTCGCGCACTTGTCGTTCCGGCGCGCACTTAAGAACGCAACGGGTGGTCGTCAGGTACTTGGCGTGCGGGATACTGGGAACCATGGATACTGTGCAAGATGATTCGCAAGTCGTGCCGGAGGGCGCCTCGCCGGACGCCACTGTACCGGAAGCCACCGAGCCGAAGGCCGCCCCGCGGACGGTCATGGTGCCGAGCGGCACCGTTGTGCTCGCCGCCACGCCGATCGGCAATGTGGGCGACGCCTCCGACCGGTTGAAGGCGCTGCTGGCGGACGCCGACATCGTTGCGGCCGAGGACACGCGGCGACTGTATGACCTCGCGAACCGACTCGGCGTGCACGTGAACGGCACGGTCATCGCCTATCACGACCACAACGAGCGAGCCAAGGCCGACGGGCTGCTCGACCGTGTGGAGACCGGCGCCACCGTGCTGGTGGTATCCGACGCGGGCATGCCGACTATCAACGATCCCGGACTGGCGATCGTGCGCCGGGCCATCGAGCGTGGGCTGCCGGTCACGTGCGCGCCCGGACCGAGCGCCGTGCTCGACGCGCTCGCGCTCTCCGGCCTGCCGACCGACCGGTTCTGTTATGAGGGGTTCCTGCCGCGCAAGCACTCCGAACGCGTGCAGCATCTGCGCATGCTGCAGTCCGAGCGCCGCACGATCGTGTTCTACGAGACGCCCCATCGCATCGCGGATTCGATGGATGACCTGCTCGATGCGTTCGGCCCGAACCGCGCGATGGCGTTGTGCCGCGAGCTGACGAAGGATTATGAGGAGATTCGTCGCGGCATGGTCGGCACGATACGCCAAGGCGTCGTTGACAATCCGCCGCGCGGCGAGATGGTGCTGGTGATTGGCGGCGCGTCGGATGAGGAGGCGGAGGCGGCCGCGCCGGCGACGTTGAGCATCGACGATCTGGCCGTGCTGGCCATCGACCGTGCCCTGGAGGATGGCGTGCGCATCAAAGACGCGATCGCGCAGGTGGTCGCCGAACATCCGCTGCCGGATGGCTCGTTGCCGAACCGCAAGCAGGTGTATACGGCCGTTCTGGCAATGAAATCCTGACTTATGCCGCCGGCAGACCGTCGAGCAGGATGGTCAGGGCGCGGTTGACGCCGGGGCCGCCCGCCTGCGCGACGTATTCCAGAAGTGCGGCGTCCGCGCTGGGATTGGCGACCAGCCAGCGCCGCAGTTCCGGCTCATGCTCGGCGATGAACCAGAGCACTTCCGGCGCGGTCGCGGGATCGCACGCCAGCAGCGGGGAGAGTCTGAGCGGCGGAGGGGGAGGGGCCGCCCGCGTTGACCGCCGTGACGCCGTCGCCTGTTCACGCCGTTGCAGAGCATGCATCCGTCTGCCGGGAATGCTCTTGCGTTTGGCTCGTCTGGCTTGACTGTGTCGAAGCCGTCGCCTGGCCGTCCCCGCGCGGGGACGCTCGCACAGCGTCTCCGCGGGATTCTGCAGTCGCTGCAATGTCTTCTCCTGTGATGGCATTCGCATGTGGCTCTCCTTTCGTCGTGTTGATGCGTCGTGTTGATGTGTCGTGGCGGTGAGCCGTGTCGATGGTTGAGTCGGACGGGAGGCCGATGCGGCCCCGCGACAGCTTGCAATCAGAAGAAATGCTTCATCGATGTGAACAGTTCCCTGGCCGGTTGGGTGTTCGGCCAGAAATGGTTGTCATCGAGCGTCTGCATGCACTGTGCAAGACTGACCTGATACTCCTCGAACAAGGCGCACAGCACGTCGCACGCGTCGTGCTCGTTCAGCTCTCCCGGCGTCAGCAGCGCGATGTCGCAGGCTGTGCGCATCGGCGTGGTGATGCGCAGGTTCCCGACCTGTATGACGTGCTCGGGAGCCGTCTTGCGGTTGAAGACGCGAATCTTCCGTCCGTGCGAATCCGCCCGGTAATGGGAGCTGGATATGACATCGACCGTGCGCGGGAACGTGCCGCCGAGCCATACCCACGCGGCGGTGAGCGCGCATGCGATCGTCCCGAACGGGATGAGTTTCAGCGCGATCATCGCGCGGCCGTACAGGGTGTCGGCGTGCTCGGCGCTGTATGCGTTGGTTTGGTCGAGCGAGTGCAGGGTGCCGAAATGCGTCAGCCGAGCCATGCTGAGCGGACCGGGAAGGTCCTTGTGGGTGAGCAGTGGCGTGGTGTCGATACGCGGCATGGTGCCGCGCGCGATGAGGTCGGAAACGATTGCGACGGCGTTGTCGCTGTGGCTGATTGTGCTGGCTGACTCCGTGCCGGGCCGCGTTGCGCCGAGCTGAGTCTTGCTTGGCGCCGCCGCAGTGGGGCGCGTTGCGCTGGGCGGCCCTGTGTTGGGCTGTGTCGCGTTGGGCTGCGGCTTGCCGACTTTTGCCGTTTCAGCGACATCCGTCTGGTCGGGCGCCGGCGCGACTCCATATCTGATATCTGAAGGCAGTATTCTGTTCATACGCTGACCATAACCATACGATGCGGCGGTCCGCCACCGACCCGGCGAAATCTGTGGATATGTGCATAACTCACGTTCCGCGACGCCGCATTGTGGATAATGCTGTGGATACGCCGCGGTGTCCCCGCTGAGCCGGATAATCGGGATTTATGAGTCATGTTTTGGTAAATGTCGCTTGGCCGTACGCGAACGGCCCCCGTCACATCGGGCATGTCGCCGGTTTCGGCGTGCCCTCGGACGTCTACGCCCGATATGAGCGTATGAAGGGCAACGATGTGCTGATGGTGTCCGGCACCGACGAGCACGGCACCCCGATTCTCGTCGAGGCGGAGAAGGAGGGACTGACCGCCCAGGAGCTCGCGAACCGCTACAACCGCGTGATCGCCAAGGACCTGTGCGACCTCGGCCTGAGCTACGACCTGTTCACCCGCACCACCACCGGCAACCATGAGCATGTGGTGCAGGAGCTGTTCAAGCAGTGCCTGCAGAACGGATACATCTATAAGGGCACGCAGAAGGTCGCGATCTCGCCGTCCACCGGACGCACGCTGCCGGACCGCTACATCGAGGGCGAATGCCCGATCTGCCACGCCGACGGCGCCCGCGGCGACCAGTGCGACGCCTGCGGCAACGAGCTCGACCCCGACGAGCTGATCAACCCCGTCTCCAAGATCAACGGCGAAACCCCGCGCTTCGAGGAGACCGAACACTTCTTCCTCGCCCTGCCGGCGCTCGCCGAGGCGAACCTCGCGTGGCTCAAGACCCGCAAGGGCTGGCGCACCAACGTCATCAACTTCTCCATCGGCCTGTTCAAGGAAGTCAAGCCCCGCGCCATCACGCGCGACATCGACTGGGGCATCCCCGTACCGGTGGCGGGATGGATCGACAATCCGAACAAGAAGTTGTACGTGTGGTTCGACGCGGTGATCGGCTACCTGTCGGCCTCCATCGAATGGGCCCGCCGCCAAGGCGACCCGGAGAAGTGGCGCGAGTGGTGGAACGACCCGAGCTGCCCGGCCTACTACTTCATGGGCAAGGACAACATCACCTTCCACTCCCAGATCTGGCCCTCCGAGATGCTTGCCTACAACGGCAAGGGTTCCAAGGGCGGAGAGACCGGTGAACTCGGCCCGCTGAACCTGCCCGAGCAGGTGGTGGCCAGCGAGTTCATGACGATGGAGGGCAAGAAGTTCAGCTCGTCGCGCGGCATCGTCATCTACGTCAAGGACATCCTCGCTCGCTACCCCGTGGACGCCGTGCGCTACTACATCTCGATCGCCGGCCCGGAGACCTCCGACGCCGACTTCACGTGGGCCGAGTTCGTGCGCCACAACAACGAGGAGCTGGCCGCGAGCTGGGGCAATCTGGTCAATCGCGTCGCCAACCTGATCAACAAGAACTTCGGCGAGATCCCGGCGCTCGACGAGGACTCGATGACCAACGAGGACCGTGCGCTGCTCAAGGAGACCTCGGACGCGTTCGACGAGATCGGCGCGCTGATCGAGAAGCATCACCAGAAGAACGCGCTGGTCGCCGCGATGCGCGTGGTCGGCGACATCAACAAGTACATCTCCGCCGAGGAGCCGTGGAAGATCAAGGACGACGAGGCTCGTCTGGGCACGGTGCTGCATGTGGCAGCGCAGGCGGTGTACGACGCGAACCACCTTCTGGCGCCGTTCCTGCCGCACGCGTCGCAGAAGGTCTACGAGGCGCTGGGCGGCTCAGGTGTATTCTCGCCGCTGCCGCGCCTTGAAGAGGTCGAAGACCTCGACAAGCCGGGCTTCACGTACCCGATCATCACCGGCGACTACAAGCTCGGTGAGACCGTGCACCCGTGGGAGAGCGAGCGTCTGGTGGCCGGCACTCCGGTGCCGAAGCCGCATCCGATTTTCGCGAAAATTCCGCCTGAGGCTGTGGCCGAGGAGCTCACCCGCTTCGACACCGAGCTCGCCGCCCGCAAGAAGGCCGAGGCTGAGCGGTTCGCCGCGGCCCAAGCCGAACTCAAGCAGTGAAATCTAGGCGCTGACAAGGGCTGTTGACTGTTGAGGCTTTGTTGTAATCCCCCCTGACATATGAATGTCAGGGGGATTTTTCGTCCGATACGTGAGCAATGGTAGAAAATAGGAAATATTTTTCGTATATCATGCTCAACTGACAGTCATACAAGGAAGTGACGCCGCGCTTTGGCGGCTATCGCATGTGTTGCGATGACCGGCATCATGCAAGTACCGGCTGCGTCGGCCGCCACCGGTACCGGTTTCACGGCCGGCGGGCAAGTCGACCTGACCGATGTGGCGCCCTCTGGTGCCAAACAGTCGTTCGCGCCCGCCGCGGAATTCTTCAGCATGGCCGTTAGCGAGCAAGCCATGCGCATGAGGGTCATGGACGGGGCGCTCAAGGCGCTGCGCATGCGCATCAACGGTGTCATGGAAGCTGGCGCGGCCATACCCCTCGCTGAGAGACGCCGGCAATTCCCCTTCACGCCGATGACCACCGGGACGCTGCTGCTGACCCGTGACGAGCTCATGGACGTGCAGCAGCGTATCAATGGCCTGATGGACGAATACCTGCGGCTGAGCGAGCAGCGGCGCGGCAGCGATTATGAGTATCAGGTGTCGTACGCGTGGTCGCTGCTGCCATCGAACCCGGCTGTGGTAGTTGGGGAGGATGTGGATGCGGTGGGTCCGCAGAGGATGATTGCGACGACCGGTGACCACCCCCAGTCGCTACGCGACAGCCATTCGGGCCCTGCAATTGGGGACGGCCTTCGGCCGCAGCCCACTTGCTCGCCTGTCGGATCGCCTTCGTCTACAAACAGCTCTGCCGTTTGCTTGACGGCTCAGCCCGCCGCAAAGTGACGGAGGGTTGTTACCGGTGAAGAACGGCCATGTTCCTTGCCTATTGGCCGGTTTTCCGTACATTGTGCCGGGATGTGACTACATGCTCACAAGTCGGGCACACATCTCACAGATAATTCCGAGGAACGTGCATCATTCCTCCAAGCATGATGCGGTTATATAGAACATGTCAGCGGTTGTTACAACGTTGGCGAGGTTGTTGAAACCCCATAATTGAACCCCTTCTTCTCTCTCTTCTCTCACCCGGCGGCTTCCCCGCCGGGTTCTTCTTTTCCGGTGTGTGGTTGCGCCTATCGGATAGGAGCGTGAGGGCCTTTCATCCAACCCTTGACGCGACACGCCCGGATTGCGTAGCACAATCGTCTATCTGCGTTCACAGGGTCGCGGCATTCCGCCATTCTCCGGAATGCCGTGCTTCAATTGTGCGAAGCAATCCGGGCGTGTCGCATCAGGGGTTGGATGTCGGACTGCCGCGCACGGCGGACTATGAAGGGATTTCGATCGTGCGGGCGGCACGATCACATCAGTTGCATGATGTTCCTTTCATTGTTCGGGTCGGCACCCGGCCTACCGTACGGTGAAGCCTTACTCTTCTCCATATTTCTTGAGCGATTCGCCCCACTGCTGCAGGGCCTCGTGCAAGGTGAGTTTGCGTGGTATGACTGGCCGATGGAATCCACGGCGATCGAGTTCGCGTACGCCGTGTACGACAGATACGTGAAGTCGGTGCGCACGTCCTTGGACGCCTGGGCGATGACGGCGTGGGGCTTCTGCCCTCCGAAGAAATCATCGGTCTGGGCCAGATACTGCGGGTCGCCGAGCGTCGATTTCAGCGGAGGAATGCCCTCCTGCGCAAGATTCGCCTTCACGCCGTCGCCGTGCGCGAACGTGTAGGCGGCCTTGGCCTCGCGGTCGTCTGTGCCGGTCGGCAGTGCGAGCGCACCGCCTCCGTTCTCCCCGTTCGGGGCCTCCCCGGCAGCATCATCGCGCTGGTGGTCAAGGACACTGCCGACGGCGTCTCGTCGCAGATCCTCAAAGGGGCGCAGGTCACGGCCATGGAATCGGACAGCGCGGTGAGCGTCATCGAAACGGGGTCGTCCGGGCAGCGCACACAGCAGATGCTCGACCATCTCGCCGACAAGGTGAACGGCGTCATCCTGTCCACTGACGCGCCCGGCATCAGTTTCATCCGCGACTATGCGAAGCGCGTGCCGCTGGTCGTGCTGAACCGTCCTCTCGAAGGCGTGGCCAGCGTTGTGCCCGATCCGCGCATCGGCACCGTGCGCGCTGAGCCTGCTGAAACGCTCGCGGTCACGTACGTCGCCGGCCCGGCCGCGTCATGGGCCAATCAGTCGAGGTGGCCGCGGTGCATGACATCGGGAACCGCATGGGATTCAAGGTCAATCAGATAGGCCCGGTGCACCCCACAGTCGAGGGCGGCTATCAGGCCGCGCTCGCATTGGAGGGCGGGGGCACCACCGCCATCATCGCCTACAACGATCTGATCGCGGTGGGCATCGTGCTGCGGTTCACCGCCGATGGCGTGAACGTGCCCGGTGACGTGTCGGTGATCGGATTCGACAACACGCTGATCGCCCCGGTGGTCACGCCGCCGATCACCTCGATCCGCATTCCGCGCGTCCAGCTGGGGCAGGTGGCCTACGCCGTCTGCTGCTGATGATGATATCGCCGATGATCCTGCTGGGGGTGTTCCTGTGGATTCCGGGGATGCCGTTCGGCATATACGTGTTCGCCTGCTGGCGGTGTACCTGGGAGATGACGCCTGAGACTGCCGGATTCGGCGCGCACGCGCGGGGCGAGAAGCGTGACGGGCACGTCGGCATGGCGGGCTGGCTGCGGCGTGCGCGGCTGGTGTTGCGCGAGTATGCGAGCACGCTGCGCGTCAAGGAGTTCCGCAAGCATCTGGCCATCTACCTTCTGGTGCAGGTGACGATGGACGTGTTCGGCCAGACGTTCGTGTTCTTCGTGGTGTACGACTGGAACCATACGGCGGCGTTCGCGTCGCTGATGCCGGGATGCGCTGCCGTCTCGCTGCCGCTGATGCCGGTGTTCGGCTGGGCGATGACCAAGATAGGCCCGAAACGGCTGTACGCGATCAATTTCATCGGCTGGCTTGGTACGGCCTGGCTGTTCGCGGCGTGGATGCTGGTCGGCACGCTGCCGGAACCGTGGTGGACGGTGTTCGCGTACATCGCGGACATCGACCAGATCGTGACTCGCCGGTACCGTTCCGCCACGTTCTCCGGCATTCAGGCATCGTTCCGTCAGCTGGGCTCGGGAATAGCGACGATTGCCGTCGGCCTGGTGCTGGGCGCGGTCGGCTTCGACGCGACGCGCGCACGGCAGACGACGGTGGCGGGCATTGGATTGGGAGCCGTGCTGCTGGGCTGGTTTACCGTCTTGCCGTCGCGATGGTCATCTGCTGGATTGTGTCCGCCCATCTCGCCATCAACAAGCGTGCGGACGGCATCGTATTGACAGAGATCACCCGCCTGCGCAACGGCGGCGACAAGGCCGACGTCACGCCCGAAACCCGTCATGTGGTGGAACGACTGACCGGTCTGCCCTACGAGAACTGCTGGCGGTAGCCGGCGAGGCGAGACTCATGAACGGCCGCGCAGCAATGCCGTGCCGCTCGCTACACTGGTGAGACATGAGCAAGCATCATCATCGTGACCGCAGCTGGGCGCCCGCGCCGTCGCCGCTGCCCGACGACGCGCACGTCATCGACAACCATACGCATGTGGCATCCGTCATCCCGTTTGCGCGGGCCATGAGCCACGAAGCCGTCGAAAAAGGACAGCCGGAAGTACCGGTGTACGACGTGGAGCAGCTGCTCGCCCAAGCCGCGGCAGTCGGCGTCACCGGCATCATCGACTGCGGGTGCGAGCTGCCGAACCTCATGACCGCCATCCAGATGGCCGTCGACCATCCCGACTCCGTTCATGCCGCCATCGCAATCCACCCCAATGAAGCCGTGCTCCACGGTCACTGCGGCGTCCCCGGGCCGGACGGTCTGTCGCTGAAATACAAGCCCCACCATGACGTGAGCTTCGACGACGCGCTCGCCGAAGTGCATCGCCTGGCCCTCGCATACCCGCATCAGGTGGTCGCCATCGGCGAGACCGGCATGGACCTGTTTCGCACCGGGGAAGGCGCGAAGGAACTGCAGCGAGACGCCTTCCGCGAGCATATCGCGCTCGCCAAGGAGCTGAACCTGCCCATGCAGATCCACGACCGCGACTCGCACCGGGAGGTCATCGAGACGCTGCTCGCAGACGGCAGCCCAGAGCGAACCGTGTTCCACAGCTACTCCGGCGACGCCGAAATGGGCGAGATCGCGCGCGACAACGGCTGGTATCTGAGCTTCTCCGGCACGGTCAGCTACAAGGGCAACGACGGTATCCGCGAATCAGCCCGGCTGGTCGGACTGGACCACATCATGGTCGAGACGGACGCGCCGTATCTTACGCCGATGCCATACCGCGGGCGCACCAACGCGCCGTACATGATCCCGTACACGCTGACGGCGCTCGCCGACGTGTTCGACCTGCCCGTCGCCGAAGTCGCGCGTGCGACGCGGCGCACGACACGCACGGTATACGGGGTGTGACGAGGGGCGGCAAGGGCGGCCGGCGTCCTCCCCAAGTTGGAAAAAACCGAAAAGGGGCATATACTGACCGCTTGAATTTGAAATACCAAGGTTTCCGTTAGTAGCTGTACCTAGAATATGCGGATATCATGTGCGGATTATCCCCGTCGATGGAGGAAGCATCATGGCTCAAAAGCCCGATGAAACGTTGTTACGTGCCGACACGTTCACCAACGTCCCGAAAGTCTCCCGTCGCACACTGACGAAAGAGGAGCGCGAAGAGCTTGCAAAGCAGCAGGCGGCAGAAACCAAGGAAGCGGAAAAACTCGCCAAGACCGCAAGCAAGGGCGCGATCGGCCGCTGGTGGCGCAGATTGCAGTCCGGCCCCAACAAGATCTCGCTCGGCATGGCCATCGTCGCGCTCGGCGTGGTCTACGGCGACATCGGAACATCGCCCCTGTACACCGCGCAGACGTTCCTTTCCGGCCAGGGCGGCATCGCCAACACCGACCGTGAGGCCGTGCTCGGCATGCTGTCGCTGGTGTTCTGGTCGATAACGCTGATCACCACCGTCAAATACGTGCTCATCGCCATGCGTATCGACAACAAGGGCGAAGGCGGCATCTTCGCCCTGTATTCGCTGATTCGCAGGCATGGCGCATGGCTCGCCATCCCCGCCATGCTCGGCGGCGCGGCGTTCCTCGCCGATTCCGTGCTCACCCCGGCCGTGTCGATCAGCTCCGCGGTCGAAGGCCTGAAGACGCTGCCGCCATTGGAGGCGCTGTTCAAGGAAAACGGCAACCTGACGCTGATGATCACCGTGGTCATCATCGTCGTGCTGTTCTCCGTGCAATCGCGCGGCACCGAAAGCATCGGCCGCGTGTTCGGCTCCGTGGTGCTGGTGTGGTTCACGTTCCTCGCCGTGGTCGGCGCGGTGAACCTCTCCGGCGATTGGTCCGTGCTCGCGGCGCTCAACCCCGTGTACGGCGTGAAATTCCTGTTCAGCCCGCACAACGCGGCCGGCATCGCCGTCATGGGCACCGTGTTCCTGTCGACCACCGGCGCCGAGGCGCTGTACTCCGACATGGGACACGTGGGACGCGGCAACATCTACTTCACGTGGCCGTTCATCAAGGTCGCCCTGGTGTTCAACTACTTCGGTCAGGGCGCGTGGATCCTCAAGAACCAGAACAATCCCGAGTACCAGCACATGGAGGGACTGAACCCGTTCTTCCAGATGATGGATCCGAACGTGCGCTATGTGGCCGTCATCCTGTCGGTCACGGCCGGCATCATCGCCTCGCAGGCGCTGATCACCGGCGCGTTCACGATGGTGTCAGAGGCGACCGGCCTCAACTGGATGCCCCATCTTCAGGTGCGGTATCCGGCGCGTACCCGCGGCCAGCTGTACATTCCCGTCATCAACTGGGTACTGTGCGCGGCCACGCTCATCGTGCTGGGCATATTCCGGGATTCCGAGCATATTTCGGCGGCTTACGGCCTTGCGCTGACGATCACGATGATCACCACCACGATCCTGCTGGCGGTGTACATGTGGTACGACCGCAAGCGGGTGCTGGCGGTCGTGTTCACCATCGTGTTCCTCGCCATCCAGCTGATGTTCTTCATCGCGTCGATGGCGAAGTTCCTGCACGGCGGCTGGTTCACGATGCTGCTGACGTTGGCGATCCTGTTCATCATGTACACGTGGAACGAGGGCACGCGTCTGGAACGCGCGCAGCGCCGCCACATGATGCCGAAGGACTTCCTGCCGGCGCTTGACCGCCTGCACGGCGACTTCCGCATCCCGTATTTCGCCGACAACATCGTGTATCTGACCAGCGATTCGGATATGCGACGACTGGATACGGACATCTTCTTCTCGATCTTCGCGGATCATCCCAAGCGCGCCCGTGCGTGGTGGGCGGTGTCGGTGCAGACCACCGACGAACCGTTCACGCGCGAGTACTCCGTGCAGAATTTCGGCACGAGCTACCTGTTCCGAGTGCGTATCCGTCTGGGATTCAAGGTGTCGCAGTCTATTCCGGTGTACCTGCACCAGATCATGCACGACCTGTCGGATTCCGGTGACCTGCCGCAGCAGAAGTCCGTCTACCCGAAGGTGGACGCCGACCCGGAGATCGGCACCATCCGTTACGTGCTGATTCACAAGGACCTGATGCCGGAATCCAAGATCTCCACGCGAGGCGCGATGTCGTTGCAGGCCAAGTACGCGATTCGTCACGTCGCCGGCTCCCCGATCAAATGGTTCGGCCTGGCGCCGTTCAACCCGTTGGTCGAGGTTCAGCCGCTGTTCATCTCCACTCGCCGACCGCCGCGTCTGAAGCGCGTCGCGTTGCGTTCGCGCACGCCGCGCGTCAACGATATCGTGACCGTCAGCAAACCGGAAGAACGGCCGGCTGCGAAACCGACCGCGAAGAACGGTGGCTCGGGCAGCACGAAGGCTGCGTCCGCGGCGAGGGACGGAAGCAAGACGAAGCCTGCGGGCTCGGCGCAGAAGGCCGCCGCTGCGAAGGACGGCGCTGCGAAGCCTGCAGCCGCAGATGCCAGGGGAGGCGCGAAGGTCGACGCGACGAAAAATGATACCGTGAAGGTCGACGATTCGGCGAAACTCGCTAAGCAGTAGACGCACACGGGCCGCACTGCCGGCTCGCGTGCGCTCCTGATGGACTGATGGACTGCGGAGGCAAACCGCCCATGCGTTACGGCCTGGGTGCCGCGTATTTGCGCCAGCCGCCGCCTCAGTACGGGCGATGGTCGTCGGATGGCGCAGCCATGACAGGACCGTTGCCGGCTGTTCCGTCTGCGCAGTAGTCGCTCTATGCGCCACCGTCGCGGTAGCCGCCCCGCTGGTACTGCCGTTCGGTGCATATCCGGTTATCGCAAGGACGACCTCTACTGTCTGTGACCGGCGAGATGGCATCACGGTCTGCGTTTGGCCGGTCAGCCGGCTGCCGACTTGTCCGGGAAACTTGGTCGAAATGGATATGTGACGCCTGCCAAGTTGTCCGAATCCCCGGCGGATCATACTGCATGGCTGTTCAGCGCTGAAGACAGTGAACAGTTGTCCGGCGATGAGATTGCCTCGTACCTGCTGTCCGGTCTGCTGACGTATGACACCACACAGAACAGATGCGAGATATTGGACACGCAGGCACGTGATTATCAGGTCGCTGAATTATGGATGACGAACGCTGCCGGCTTGCATGAAGACGGCGAGGATGGCACTGCTGACGATGCTGTGTTTGGCCGCGCAGCTTGTTACGCTGCCATTGGCGTCCATGACGGTTGGATTGCCTGCGCTGGTCGGTTCCGGCGTGAGTCTGCCTCTTGCGACGTTGGCGGCGCTTGTGCCTGCGACGATGATTGCGTGGTCGCTGCCTGGCATGTCTGCGGCTGATGTGGTTGCCGTCAGGAATACGTGGCTGATGGATCGTGCGGCGTTGCTGGTGTTGATCGCGGGAATGATGGCACTGGGTGCGGTGATGATACCGGTATATGGCACGGCCGGGGTCGCGCAGGCGCTATCTGTGGGCGGACTTGGCTGCTTCGGGGTGATATGTGGCTGCCTGTGCGGACTGAGAGTTGGCGCGGCGGCACCTGCCTTATACCTGTTCGTCTGTTGTGCGATTGGCGAGCGGGCAGGTGGACGCTTGTTCTTCTGGCAGTTTCCCCTGATGGCGACGCTTGCCCGTCAATCGGCCGTTTGTGTGGCCGTATTGGTCGTATCGGCATGTGTCTGCCGGGTGCCGGACCGCATGCGCATCGCGGCCGTGCGCACGCTATAAGGAACTCCTATAGCCACGCCCGCTTGTCAGCCGCCGCGGCACGATACAGTACCAAGCATGTGCAGATTACTGGGATACGCGACATCGGGATTCAATCTGAGCCTCAACGACGTCCTGGGCATGCACGAGGTGACGGATTTCCGGGATCTCAGCGAGATTCACAATGACGGTTGGGGTGTCGCGTTGCTGTCGAACCCCACTGAGCTGCCGTTTGCCGCCGGCGAGGTACGCAAGCCCGAGACCGGCACGAAACTGTACAAGAGCACACTGGCCGCCCGCCATGACCCGATTTTCCGTGACTTTGCGGACGACCCCGCACGCGGTGGCCTGTGGCACCTGCGTCTCGCCAGCTCCAACCTGCCGCTGATTCTGGAGAACCAGCATCCGTTCTTCGCGAACGGGCTGAGCTTCATCCACAACGGCGACATCTCCGACGACCGCGGCATCAACATCGTGCTCAACCGCGCGTACCCGATCAATCAGGGTGCGTTCCTGTCGACCGGCGGCCGTTCCGACTCCGCGATCTTCTTCTCGGTCATCCTCGAATACATCGCGTTCGGCTTCGCGCTGGACGAGGCCGTGGCGCAGGCGGTACGCCAGCTGCGTCAGGCGTACCCCAAGTCCAGCTACAACTGCATGATCCAAAGCCAGGACCAGCTCGTGGCTTTGTGCGCCGCCGGCCGCGAGAAGACGTCGCCGCGCATCGTCGAGATTTACGACGAGTACGGCAAGGGCGAGAAGGCTCACGATTACCGTGTGATGAGGTACCGTGATGTGCAGGACCGTGACGGCAAGCCGTCCGGTGTGGTCGTGGCGAGTTCCGGCTTCGAGCAGAACGAGTCCGATGGTTGGAAGGTGCTGGAGAACGATCAGATGATCGTGGCGTCCAACCGTACCGGCGAATGCCACGTGCGCTCCATCTGAGAGGCGTCTATCGGGCGATTGATGGCACCTGGCATCTGTAACTTGCTCGCAACGCTCTCCTCTTTTCCTCCTCACCGGCGCGACACGCCCGGATTGCGCAGCACAATCGACGTCGCTGTTTATGATGAAGGCCGGAAAATGGCTGATCTGTGGAAATGCACCTTGCGATTGTGTGATGTTATCGGCGTGTCGCGATGGCTACAATGAGCCGTATGACCGGTTATATCCCCACACTCGACCAGATTGACGAGCTGCACAAGAAAATCGCCCCCTCCCAGGCCGCCTATGACCTGGTGCACACGCATTGCGTTGTCGTGGCGACCATCGCCCGCCAGCTCGCCCGCCATCAGAACGCGCTGTTCACCAACAAGCTGGGCCAGGGCAGCGGCAACGCGCTTGACGATTCCGCCGGGGCAGCTGAACAAGCCGACCTGCCGTCGGACGGCATCACCGGTGGCCGTGTGCCGAAACGCCTGATCGACGAACATCTGGCGACGATCGGCGGCCTGCTGCACGACATCGGCACGTATCGCGTGCTCAAGCATGACGGCAGTGATGGCGAACCGCTGCAATTCGACGGGAAACGTTACATCCTGCATGGCCTGCTCGGCTACGAGTACTTGCTGGAGCAGGGCGTGGACGAGTCCATCGCCCAGTTCGCGCGCAATCATACTGGGGTCGGCCTGACCCAGCAGATGGTCATCGCGCAGAACCTGCCGCTGCCTCCGGTCGATTACATGCCGGTCAATCTGGAACAGGAAATCGTGATGGTCGCCGACAAATACAACAGCAAGTCGATACCGCCGAAGTTCCTGACCGCGCAAGCCTACGCCAAGCGTGCGGAGCGCTATGGGGAGGCGAACAAGCGGCGCTGGCTGGATCTGGTCGACCAGTACGGCGTCCCCGACGTGCCGGCCCTGGCCGCGAGGTTCCGCATGCGCATGATCTAGGTGGAATCAATGCGCCCCCGCTGGGTGGATAGCCCGGTGGACTGCCCACCCAGCGAGGGCGCATCAGATGAGGCCGTTTATAGCTTGATGATGGTTTCGGCTATGTTGGCAACGGCTTCTGATTCGGTGAGGATGATCACGCAGCGTTTGGGGTCGCCGTGGGTGAGCGACGTGAGCAGCTGCAGGATCTCCACGCTGTCGTCATCGTTCAGCCCGCCCGTGGGCTCGTCGGCGATCAGCACCTCGGCCTCGCAGGCGATGGCGCGCGCGATCGCCACGCGACGCTGCTCCACCACGTCCAGCTTGCCAACCGGAGCGTTCGGGGTATCCACATCGAAATGGACCTTGTGCAGCAGCTCGCGTGCGATCACCGGCTTCGGCTTGAGGAACGTGCGCCCGGAGGCATCCATCGCATACACCAGGTTGCGTTCGGCGCTCATGTCGTCTCGTACCGCATACTGCTGCGGCACCAGTCCCAGTCGATGTCCACGGACTTCGCCGGGCTCAAGCTCCAGCAGGTTCGCGCTTTTGTTCATCACATTGCCGTCATGCGGCCGGATGATGCCGCTCATCACGCCCATCAGGGTCTCGTGCAGCATGCGGTCGTTGTCGGGCAGCAGCACCGAGTACACATGCCCGGCATAGAACGCCTGGGTCATGCGGTCGAGCACGTGACGGCCGGACTTCTTGTCGGTCACTGTGACCTTGTTCATCGAGAACGTCGGGTAGGACTTGAGACGGATGCTGTCCGCCTTGCTGCGCTTGAGCTCCTTGTCGATGCGCGATGACAGGCGCATTGCAGGGTCGACGCTGGCCGATGCCAGGGTGACCCTGCCGGCCCTGGTCTTCTTCTGGCCATCACCGGCCGTCTTGCCCCCGGTGCTCAGCTTGAGCGTTTCGTTGACCTTGCTGGCGTTGGCCGCTGCCACGTCCAAGTTCTCGTCGGCGGTGTCCGCCGCCGTGGTGCCGGTATCAGCATCGCCGGTATCGGCACTGGTGTTATCGGCGGTGTTGTCGGCGCTGGCCGGCTCCTGCGCGGCGGCATCCTGCGCATCATCTCCGGGCTTCTCGTCGTCGGCCGGTGCCTCCTCGGCGGAGCCATCCGTCGCGACCGTCGTATCGGCTTCCGCGGTAGTGTCGATTTCCGCGTCGGCAGCGTCGATCACGATGGCGTCGGAGTCGTCACCGTCGTCGTCGAAGACGATGGAGAACTGCACGCTGTCCGGTACCGTCGTCGAATCGCTCGCTCCGGCGGCATCCGGGGATTCGGTTGCCGTGTCGGCCGTGGCGTCGGCTGCCGCGTCTGATTCGACCGCCGTGTTCTCGCCTTCGGAACCGGTCAGTGTGACGTCGTCCTCGTTCATGTCGTCCGCCTTATTCGTGTTCGTGTCGTTCATGCCTGCTCCTGTGCCGATTCCGCCGTATCGTCGGCGTCTGCCGTATCACTGTCGTTCGCTGCGTTGTCGCTTGTTACGGTGTCGCCCGTCCCGCCGTCATCCACGACCTCGACCTCATTCGAGGAACGGGCCGCAAACAGCGTCCTGACACGGAACAGCAGCACGCGGATCATGGCGATCACCATCAGAACCACAATCGTGCCGAGACCGCTCCAGATGACAGTCCAGATCAGGTTGCCCGGCACACTGACCGCATTGCCGTCGGCGAGCTTCGTGGCCAGCGGCTTGACCGCGAACGCGCCGACGACCATGCCTACGGCGAATCCGACAAGGTTCAGCAACAGCGTCTCCAGCATGAACTGCCAGGCGATACGCCCACGCGAGACGCCGATGACGATCTGGTTGCCGATTTCACGCCGACGGCCGACCAGCAGGCTCGATCCCCACGAAAGCAGCAACAGCACCGCGCCCACAATCCAGAGGGCGGCGAGCATAGGCTTCATCGAGCTCGCCAGGGAGCGCAGCGGCGCGATCTGCTTCTCGTGCTCGATTAGCGTCGGCGAGGTGAGCTCATGGTTCGCGTGCAGCTTTGCCTTCTTGATGACTTTCTCGAACTTCCGATAGGTCGACATGCTGTCGAGCAGGAACGAGATGTTCAGGTCGGGAATCAGCCAGCCTTTGCCGTCGGCCGCATACAGGCCGTCCATCGCGAAGGTGTAGTACGCGGTGTAGATGACGTTGTCACGGTTGTCCTTGGCGAGCTTGGCGTCCGAACTCTGCCCCGCGGCGGCCGGCTCCGTGTACTCGTAAATGCCGCGGACGGTCTGCTCGATGGTCTTCTTCGCGTCGTTCGGGAACGCGACGGTGAACTTGTCGCCCACGTCCAGGCCGTTCTTCTTCGCGAACGCCTGTGAAATCAGCACGCCTGTCTTCGACTGGCTCGAGTAGTCCAGTTGCTTGCCCTTGACGATCTTGTACCGGCCGAGCTCGTTCTCATGCGCGGCCTCCAGCGAAGAGAAGCTGCGGTACAGCATCTCGCCGCCGGTCTTGTCGGCGCTCTGGTCGTCGGTGCCGGCGATGGCCTTGACGTTGCCGCTCTGCCGCACCGGCACGGTGATGGTGAGCGCATAGCTGTACGTCAGGCCGGCGGTCTGCAGCGCAGACGCGTAGTTGTCGTATGCGTCGAACGCCAGGTAGTTCTTCGTATAGGAAGAATCGGCGCCGTTGTAGGTTGCCTTGGTCTTCGCATCCGGGCGGATGACGGCGCTGACCAGCTGGGGGTTGTAGCCATCGGTGGCCGATTCATCGGCGTGCAGGACGGAGAAACCGAACAATGTCCCGAATGTGACGATGATGGCGATGAACATGGTCAACAGCGTGCGCCATTTGCGGCGGACTATGGATGACCATGCGTTCTTGAGAACGAACATGCGTGTACTTCTCCAGTTCTTCCCAGCGGGGGCTGCGATCATGGCAACCGTGCGCCCGCGTTTTCGTGACAGTGGCCGGGACGCCACCCGAAGAACCCCGAAAGGCCCCGTAAAGCACGGCATCCCGTAGGCAACACTATGGTCGCGCTATGTGTATGTTATCTTGCTCCATACTGTTATACCCCTCAATGAAGTCTGAAAGCAGTCTGACAAGGTCGCGGGTGTTGTGCCGGGCCATCCTTCCGCCTGTCCCGGGCAATGGTGAAAAAAACGTCGAAATACAACGGTTCAGAAAGAAGACTTAGCGTGCGGTAAGCATCGCACGGTATCATCTGAGGTTGTATTACGTAGCGTCGAGAGCCGGTCCGCCCGAAAAGACGGTGTGACGGCAGACCATCGAACCCGACGGAACGATAACGGTCGTCGCGTGGAACGACGGACGCGACAAAACGGAATGTAACACGAAGCAAACGAGGTTAACCCATGCGCCGATCCCCCCAGCACATCGGACGAAAAGGACATCAATTCCTGTCTCAAGCGCTGCGTCCGCGGCGCATCGTGCTGTATGTGGTGTTCGTGCTACTAGGAGCCGTGTTGTCGGTCGTCGGTATCTACGGAATCTCCGCGCTCAAACTGTACACGGAGGCGAACCGCTTCATCTCCGCTTCCGAAAACCTCGCCAACACCGCGCTCGGCTGCGGTGGCGGAGGTAACATCGGCACGTCCGCACGTGAGATGGTGACGTCCACGCGGGCGCTGCGCGACGAACTGGACAAGTCGCAGTGGACGTTCCTGCGCGACCATACGGCGTACGGGAACGACATCACCGCCGCGCGCACGATGCTGGACGCCATGGGAAACCTGGTGGACGGGCCGTTCACCGATTTGATGGACCTGAGCAAGCAGCTGTCCGGCTTCTCCATGAAAGACAAATCCGTCGACCTGAGCGCGGTGACGGCCATGCCGGGCATCGTCAAGCAGGCCCGAGCCGACATCAAAGTCGAGACGCGGCGGCTGGAGAAGCTGGCGCCTCCGAAGAGCTCGAGCATCGCCTCCATGGTGAAGACCGGCGTCTCCGGCCTGAAATCCGTGGACAAGATGCTCAACGAATACGACGAGCTGATCAACCTGCTGCCACAGCTGCTGGGCGAGAACGGTGAGCGCACGTACCTGGTCGCGATCTACAATCCGGCCGAGCTGCGGTCCGGCGGCGGCATGGTCGGCAACATCGCGCCGGTGACCGCCGACCACGGCAAGGTCACGATCGGCGACTTCATCGCCACCACCGACATCACCTACGGCACGCAGCCGTACGATGCCGAGAACGTCAAGGAAGCTGCGGTGTTCGGCGACCAGGTGTGGAAATACCCACAGACGACCACCGTCAACCCGAACTTCCAGCGGGCTGCGGTCACATTGAAGAACATGTGGCTCGCGCAGCCGGGCAACGAGAACCAGGAGATCGCCGGCGTGTTCGCGCTTGACCCCGTGTTCCTGCAGTCGCTGATCGGCGCGACGGGATCGGTCAAGCTCAGTGACGGCAAGGTGTTGGACGGCACGAACACGGTCAAGTTCTTCCTCAACGAGCTGTACGTGGACCACCCGATCTACAAGGAGCAGAACGCCTACACCAACAAGGCGTCGAAGACGATCATGACCCACGTGTTCTCGGGCGCGGGCACGTCGACGCTGTCGCCGATGCTCAAGGCGCTGCGGCAGACGTCCGCGAACGGCCATTTCAAGCTGTGGATGGCGCAGGAGGAGGAGCTGGCGGCGCTCGTACAGACCAAGGTCTTCGACGCGAACGTCGCGGGCATGATTCCCGGCAGTGTGGAACAGCCGAAGGCCGGCGTCTACGTGACCGAGGCGAAGCCCAGCAAGCTCAGCTGGTATCTTGAGCCGAGCATCACCGTCAAGAAGACGTGCGGCAGCGATTTCGCCGCGAACTCGTACCGCATCAGCGACGAAGTGGACGCGCCCGCCCGAGCTACCAACCCCATGACCATCGCGAGCGCCGGCCTCGGCGACGAATACACGGTGACGGTACGGTTGAAGAACACGATGACCGAGGAGCAGGCGAAGTCATTGCCGGCGTTCATTACCGGCAATACGGAGAAGGGCACGATGCAGCCGCGACTGTTCCTGATGGCGCCCGAAGGCGGCGCGATCACGTCGCTCGCCTACGAAGCCGGCGAAATGGTGTCGAACGGCACCGTGGAGGACCGCCAGTTCATCAACCTGCGTCTGACCCAGGGCATCAAGCCGGGTGAGACGGTGACCATCGCGTTCACCGTGCGGGCGGCGGAGAAGGCGAAGTCGACGCTGGACGTCGTCACCACGCCGATTATCAACGAGAAGGGCATCTACACGGGCACCAACGGCAAGGTCACCGACACGTGCGGCGCTGATGTGCCGGATGCGGTGGAGGACCAGTGGGCGGGAACTGGCAGCGACGGTTCCGCGAACGGTGACGGCAGCTCGAACGGCACCGACGGTGGCAAATCCTCCGGCAAGACCTCGTCGAAGCCCGCCGACGAGAACAAGAACTCCACCGACTCCTCCAATGGAGGTGCGCTGGACAAGCTCAGCAGCATCAAGGATGGCCTGAGCTGCCCGGTGGATCTGAAGAAATTCATGTAGCCACGGACGGCCGCGCGGGCACAGCTGTGCGTGTCCGCGCGGACACCTTACGTAGGCTGACGGTTGCTGGCGAACTCGCGGATTTCGTTGCGGGTCGAATCCTTCGACCCGTCGTCCACGAACAGGAAGCGATAGTCGATGCGATCGTCATCGTCCGGTGCCAGCTAGGCGTTCTCAGAGAGCGTGGTGAGCCGGGCGAACAGCATCGGCAGCGACTCCTCCTCGTTGTAACAGGGTATGAGAATCGTCACGGTGCGTTTGTTTTCGTTCGTTGTCTCTTCCCTTTGATGCCTGATCTGGTGTGACGGCCTGCGGCATGTAATCGACTTCCGCTAGCCATGATAGTGGAAGTCGATTATGCGCGTGGTGTTCCATTCTGGCATTTTCGTATGGTTTCACCGGTCTTGATGGCCGGGCTTGCCGGTTCCGCCGGCAATGTGGACAACTGTGGATAAGGGGTGAGTTATCCACATATCCACAGATTTTCGAGGGTGGGTGGCGCCGGGAGCCTTGGGTGTGCCATGGTGTGCCTATGCGCGAGGACGCGGAGGGACCGTGACGGCAGTGGCGCATACGAAAAGGAGCGATCATGGCGACATCATTCTCGATGGATACCATCGGATTTCTGCAGGCTATCAACAAGTTGGAGCGGCGATTCGAGGAACTCGTCTCTCCGGAGACTATGCGCAAGGTGTGCGAAGACTATGACAGGGACGGCACGCCCACGCCATGGGATCACCGGCTGTACGCGCTGGCGCGCGACGTATTCGCGTGCGGCAGTTGGACGACGAACCTGTGCGCGGCGGCGATGTCATTCAACGGGCGGCTGGTGGGCGAGTGCCGGAGGTTTCTTCACGGCTGCTCCGAAACGGTGCGCAAGTACGGCATCTCGGTGTGGCTGTACGAGCTGCTGAACGATTCCACGCTGGCTCTGTTTCGCGACGACCCGTCCGATTACATGCCGTCGCTGATTCGTATGACGACCGTCGAGGAACTGATGCGACGGCCTCGCGGCAGGAAGCGGTTCGGCAACCGCAAGCAGCGCGGGCTCGCCATGGAGGAGCATTCGACGCAGATGCACCGGCTGGCGGCATACACCCTGCTCAATTGGGGTGCCGATGAGCGGCGCAGCCTCGACATCGCCCGGATGCTGCTGCTGTACCCCGGCATCGGCATGTGCATGCTGCGCGAGGACGGAGACGTGTTGCGCTTCGGTGCGGCGCCGGACATGCGGTATCGGCGCGTGGTCGACTATCTGCACGAGCGGCGGGCGCAGGCCGATGCGGAATACGAGCTGCATGGCAATCAGTGGATGAGTGAGTATATGGGTCGTCATGACGATGAGGAACCGGCTGTCGGAGAGATTGCGACGGCAGATCGCGACGCGGGCGGATGCTCGTCGAAGCGAGATGGCGTTCGCGGATATGCCGAGGTGGGCGACGAGTCGCTGTGCGACTGCGAGAGCTGCGCCCGCATCGACATGGAGGATAGGCTGGATCTGCTGAAATGCGAGCGGCGATACATGTACGATGTCGTCCGGCTGATTGATGCATACGAGAAGATGTGGGACGATGAACCAATAGATGTCGATGACCGCATGCTCGCGCTGGAACACAATCGGGATGTGCCGGGAGAACCACTATGGCAGGATGTGGCGTTCCTGAACGATCTGGCATACTCGCTGATGGGCGACGTGATGGCCCATGACCTTATCCTCGGATTCGAGCGGCGAGACCGCAAGCGGTTCGACCGAGGTGTCGAGCAGCTGGAACTGCTTACGGAGACGCTCGTCCGGTTCGGTCTGCTGTCATTGCCGATAATCGCGTTCATGAACGGATTCGATGAATTCTCACGGGGACTTGATGACGACTACGCGACGGACGGCACGCTTTACAGTACGTCCGAGGCGGACATACAGCGTCTCACACGCCGTATGCAGAAGCGTCTCGACAAGCTGAGCGAGGAGGAAATGAACGCGAAGGCACATTTGGGCGAGTCCTTGGCGAACATCGTATTGGCACGGTTCCCGGATGAGCGCCTGGCGCGGGGGTGCGCTTTGGCGTTGTTCCGCGGCAATCCGGACCAATATGATGAGGTCGTGGAATCGATGCTGATGCGCCCTGATGACGATCCCGGTGACATGGGCCCCGGCGACGGTGATGATGCGCCCCTTGGCGATGTTCCCAATGACGACGTGCTCAGGAAGCTCGACTTCGATGTCGAGGAACTGGACGACGACCTGGAGCTGGCGATGGCCGTTGACCTGTGATCGCGGGGTCTCGGGCCGCGGGCTGGGCGTCATCGTGAGATTAAGGTACACCCGGCATCGTGCCCCACGTATGGGTGCACGCTGCCGGGCGGCGACGTGAGTAGGCGACTCAGTACGGGTGGCTCAGTGCAGGTAGTCGGCGGCGTTCGTCGGGCTGGACGGCACGGCGTGGCCCTCCGTCACCGTGCCCAGACCGGACAGGTATGCCTCGCGGCCGGATTCGATGGCGTGCTTGAACGCGCGGGCCATCAGCGGGATGTTGCCGGCGCTCGCGATGGCCGTGTACGCCATCACCGCGTCCGCGCCCATCTCCATGGCCTCGGCGGCCTGACTCGGGCGGCCGATGCCCGCGTCGATGATCACCGGCACGTGCGCGTTCGCGATGATGACCTCGATGAAGTCGCGCATGCGCAGTCCCTTGTTGGAGCCGATAAGCGAGCCGAGCGGCATCACGCAGGCGGCGCCGGCCTCCTCAAGCCGCTTGGCCGCGATCGGATCGGGGAACATGTACGGCATCACCATGAAGCCCTCCTTGGCGAGCATCTCGGTGGCGCGAATCGTTTCCTCGTTGTCGGGCAGCAGGTACTTCGTCTCGTGCTCGATCTCGACCTTGACGAAGTCCGTCTGGCAGACCTCGCGGGCGAGACGCGCGATACGCACGGCCTCCTCCGCGTTGCGTGCGCCGGACGTGTTCGGCAGCATCGTGATGCCCTTGGGTATGTAGTCGAGCAGGTTGTTCTCGGTCGTGCGGCAGCGACGCAACGCCATCGTCACGATCTGCGTGCCGGCGTTCTCTATGGTCGCCTTGATGAGGTTCAGGTCGTAGCGCCCCGAGCCGAGGATGAAGCGGCTGGTGAACTTGTGCCCGCCGAGCACCAGCGGGTCGGCATCGCCGGTCGCGATGCCGTCGTAGGCGTGCGCGTCCGGTTCGGGGAGCAGCGCGGTGTTCGTCGCCGTGCCGATGAGTTCGTCGAGCGCCGGGTCGTCCGATTGGGCGGCCGGTGTGGTTGATGCGATGGCCATGATGGTACCTTTCTTTGAGGTATATGACGCTTGATGCGTGCGGTATTCGGGTCGGAGTGCGGTTCGCTGGCCGGCATCGACATGAGCCCGTGCCGATGCCTTGCCGCGTGTTTGCCGGGCTCTCAGCCGCCCTGCACGAACGTGACGATTTCGACGGTGTCGGTGCCGCTCAGCATGGTCTGCGCGCGCTTGTCGCGCGGCACGATGGCACCGTTCACCTCGACCGCCACGCGGCCCGCGTTAAGGCCCTTGCGTGCGATGAGCTCGTCGACGCTGAGCGGCGTGGCGATGTCCTCCTGCTGCCCGTTGATGATCATGTGTCCCTCCTCGGTCGCTGGTGTGATTCCCATATCGGCGACATTGCGCTGTCGGCCGTTGCCGGTCGATCTCCGATCGGGTGCGCCGGCGTCCGCCAATATGAAAAAAGGGTCGCTGGAGCAAGCCGTACCCTGTGAGGTGGTGCGCCCCTCCATGACCCGAATCATGCGTTTTTTCGTTATGCCTGTTCTGTTATATGCCGGGATGCCCGGTGCGTTTGGCTGGGAACCGTCCGCCATCGGTTGGCGGATGCCGATTGTTGCTGCGCTGTGACTGGACAACTCGTCCCTACGGCGGCATTACCCGCATCAAGTTGACGGTCGAAGCGTCGCTTCCTCTCAGCCTTGCGGCTCCCGTTCGGTTGCGCCTTCATCATAGCCCAGACCGCGTGACATCACGCCCGGCCGCAGGGCTTCGCGGCCTTTCAAAATCCCTCGAATTGGTTATGATTGTCGTAACGAAGAGACAGGGGACGATGATGGCCAGATGCGCTCGATGTGGTAATGAAATTCCGGCGGGATCGGCGTTCTGCACATACTGCGGCATTCCGGTCGCAAGCGGTGCCGCCGCAGCGCCCGGTAGCGGGGCGCAGGTGCCTCAATCTGGTACAGCCGCGCCCGGCTTTGCCCCGAACACAGTACCCGGTACGGGGACGTTACCGCCTGTCCCGCAGCCAGCGGGCCCCGCGGATAACGGCGGCAGCGCACCCCAAGGTCAGCCCGGGTCGCAATCCCAACCCGGCAAGAAGCCACCACTTACGCCCGCGCAACGCAAGAAGCGCAAGATCATCATCGCCATCATCGCGGCCATCGTCGTCGTGGCGATCGTCGTCGGCGGAGTTGCCGCATTCCTCATCCTTCACGGCAAGAAGAACGCGGCCGCGGGCCCCGTGCAGACCAGCGACACGACTGATGCAACGCCGAAGAAAACGCAAAAGCAATCCCCGACGCAGATCGAAGGCAAAAAAGCGGTCAGCGAAGTCACCATGACCAACTTCGTCTGCAACTACGACACCTCCGACTGGGGGTGGGACGGCGGCGCAGTGGTTTCCGACGTAATGCCCTGCGCCAACGGCGATGCGAGCTCCAGCAGCGATTCCGACTATGGCAGTTCCAGCCAATCCGCCGATGACGGGCAATATGCGTTCGGCGTCTGGACGCCGGCAATGGACGAATCGAAGGTGATCTACTTCTCGGCTCTGAAATCCGGGGAGAAGATGTACTCCGATCCGGTCGTCGCCGCCACATACGGTCCCAACCCGGCCGTGTTCGTGATCTACGCGGTCAAGACCAAGGCGGTCGGCACCACGCCGGAAACCGTGCACCTGTTCGCCCATCAGGTCGATTTGAAATCCGGCGAATTGTCCGATCGCATCGATCTGCGCACCGAGGAAGACAACCTGATCAACCTGCAGCAGGATTACAAATTCGATGTGCTCGCGCAATCCAACAATCGCGTCGCCATCGAGAAAAGCTGGAAGACGACGGAGAAGAGGACTGTCAACGACGATCAGCGTGAGGTCGAAATCGGCCACAAGCAGATCATGGGATTGAGCGGCGGCGCGAAGCAGGCCGAGACCTTGCAGACGTTCAAGGACAGCGTGAGCATCAGCAAGGACAGCGGCGGATACCAGTCGTTGAACACTACTGAAGTCGATGTGGACGATTACCACGTGTTCGACACATATGTGGTCAAGGACAGCGCATACCACCTGTATTCCATCGACAGCAACAAGGAAATCGTGAAGATTCCTTCGGACTACTGCTCGCCCGGCGACACCTACCGATGCGACTTGCAGGGCCTGTATCGGTTCGGCGCGAATCAGTACGTGCTCAATCCCTCCGAAAGCTATAACGGCAACAAGCTGCTGATTCTGGATGCAGGCACGGGCAAGACCAAAAAAGTCACCGACCTGCTGAACATCAACACGAAGGATGACCAGTACGTGAACTTCACGGACTTCGGCCAGTTCTCGGACGGTTCCCTGTATTTCCAGTGGGATGAGTCGAGCGACAGCAAGCGTGTGTTTATCCTCTCGCGCGACCTGAAGGTCACCGAGGTGCTGGACGGCGGGCGGTGGGCCCGCCTGATGCTGAACTCCGGTGAGTTCGAAGGAGTCAACTATCTGCTGAAGCAGTTCTACATCAAAACCACGGACGAGAACATCATCGTCGACGAGAAGGGCGAGACGGTCGGCAGCTACACGTTGACCCCGTCGGACGATGACGCGGACGACTACGACCATACGGCCGTGGACTGGATTATGTGGAGGGATGGCTCCGAGAACACGGTGACGGTCACGCGCGGGCAGGCGCCCGGCGAGCCGGCCCCGGACTCGTCCGACGGCAGCGGGTCGAGCAGCGGCGACGGCAGCGCCGGTGACAGCAGCTCCGGCGACTGACCACGCGCCGGGCGGTGCCGCCCTCATGACCCACCTCCATACTCTCTGAACGGTAGCTGCACGGCCGGAAACGTCGGCATGACATTATGGCGTTGTCTGGTGGCAATCCTGTGACTATCACTTTCCTTCACATAAACGGTGTCACAATGAAAGGTATGACTTACAGGAACGACAAAACTGGGGAAGCCACGGTCGAGCACACCTGTGATGCCCGTGCGGTGTTCGACAAGCTCGCCATCATCGTGGTGACATATAAGCGCCAGCAGTTGCTGGAAGAACTCCTGGCCTCATTCGCGCAGCTGACGGTCGCACCATGGCGCATCGTCATCGTCGACAACGAACACTCCGACGAGACGCAGGACATGGTCGACGAATTCCGGGAGAAGGCCGACGGTCTGTGGGGGACGACGGACGCCGACCGCAAAGGTGGCACGAGCCGTGTGGTGTACGCTCCGCAAACCGACAATCTTGGCGGTGCCGGTGGGTTTTCCGTCGGAGTAAAAGTCGCGTACGATCTCGGGGCGGAATGGTTCTGGGTGATGGACGACGACGTCGCCGTACTGCCTGACGGCATCGAGAAGCTCGCGAAATGGGGTCGCGACCATGACGTGATCCAGGGCGGCAAGCTCGATTTCGACGGCGGGCCGTTCTACTGGCAGTACAACTTCATCGTGCCGCTGGGCATCCCGAACCCGATCGCGCCGGCCGCATTCGGCTCCGCCGGGTACCGCGTGATGAACACGCTGTGCTTCGAGGGCGGGCTGTTCCGCAGGCGCATCGTGGAGAAGATCGGGCTCCCCGACCCGCGGTTCTTCATCTACTGGGACGACACGATGTACGGGTATCTGGCCAGCAAGGTCACCAACTCGATTGTGGTGCCCGACGTGGTGATGCGGCGCACGCGCGACATCAGCAACTGGGACATAGCCGGATTGCGGCAGCTGAACTCCACCTCGGACATGAACCGGTACCACATCCTGCGCAACCGCGGGTACATGGCCCGGTACTTCATGGTGCACGGCGACTACCGGCCAGTGCTGTTCGCCCTGGGAACGGCCGCCACGGTGGCGAAAGAGGTTATTCGCCTGGTCGCGGTCGACCGCGAGCACGTGCGCACCGGGCTGGTGCAGATCGCCAAGGGATGGCGGGACTCGCACAAGCTGATGCACGACCCGAAGTGGCGACCGATGCCGCCGTTGGTGCGGCAATAGCGTCAGGGACGCTCTCAAAACTCACAGATACAAGCACTTTTTGCGTATATTCATGCTGTATCTGCGAGTTTTGAGAGCGCGATTTTACGCAACGACGAAATCCGACACGTCTTTGATCAGGTCGAAGGCGTCATTACCGCGTGTGGTGAGCACTCGCAGACAGATGCCGTTGACGGCACGGCTGACTCCCAGCTCGCCGGGGAAGCCTATGGCGTCCGCGTGGGATCGGATGTGGTCGATGAGTTCGTTTTCCACCTTGATGCGGGCGGCCTCGATGCGGGCGCGCACCGCTTTTCGGCCGATATGTCGGGATCAGCCGCCGTTGCTGGCTCCGCCGTGGCGCCTGCGGCATCCCGTGGCGCAGGCGGCGACGTGAGCGGATCGACCTCCGGCACATGCGCGTACAGCACGCCGCAGTGGGTGAAATTCCGCCACATGCCCAGTTCCGTATAGTCGAGCTGTCGCCGATCGGTCTGCTGGCCACCGACGATGCGTAGGGTGAATGGGGTGCCGAGGACTCCATGAGCGCGACGGGGGCTGAATTATGTGCCGCAGTACATCGCCCACGGTTTCCGCTGTCTGCTGTACGTCTCGTCCCATCAGCAGCAGCGTGTTGCGGATTCAACGGGGTGAGAAAGAAAAAGAGAATGCGCCGAACCACGAAAGCGCCTGTCGGCGCAAAGGCCGCTCGCAGCGGCAAAAAATGGAGCCCGGGGCTATGCATGGCCCGACGCGGATATCAGTATATCCGGGTTTGCCCTGTTACGCTGTCCGCGTGTTGCGCCGGCTCAGTCCAGTTTGCCGCGACGCCACAGCTGCGCTCCGTGGCGGAAATCCTTGGACGTGGCGATGAGATTGCCGGCGGTGTGCATCAGCTTGGCGCTGCGGGAGCGCATGACATGGACTTCGGCCAGGTCTGCGGCGGTCGCGGTTTCGGAGCCGGCCTTGGCCTCGGCCTGCCGCACCATGTGCCGCGCTTCGACGCGCAATCCCTGCGCCACCACGTCGACGAACGCGCTCGCCCTCTCCAGAGCCACGGCGAAATCGCCGGTGAACGCGCCTGCGAGAATCGAATCTGCCGTATGTGTGATGTCCGCTTCGGTGGGTGCCTGGTCGACGCCTGCGATGGCCGACGCGGCGGTCGCCACCGGTTCGCCGAGCCGCCACAGCCGCGAGATCAGATCGCGGTCGCGCCGCATCCATGAGCGCAACGTGTACAGCCGCCACATGATGCCCGGCAGCGAGTCGGGTTCCGACCGGCTCCACAGTTCGGCGATCATGTCCACGCCTTCGCGGTCGACCAGCGTCAGCACCCGTTCCACAACCTGCGGATCAGCGGAGTGATGCACGCGGTCGAGCAGAGCGGCCGCCGATGCGTGACTCATTTCGCTGACCACGCTGGGATCGGCGCCTCCGGCGATGCCCTCGATGAGACCGGGGTCGATCTGCCCGGGGCGCGATGGCCGCGGCGAGCCGGTCGGCGTGAATCCCGTGCGGCTGGGAACGACGGAGCCTGAACCAAGATGCATGCTAGTAGACAAGTGGCGTGACCTTCTGAATGTCGATGATGGAAACGGTGTCACCGCAGGGTACCACGAACAGCGCGATGGCGGTGCCGGTCGGCATGTACGGCGAGGACGGAATCAGCCGTTTCATCAGCGATTTCGTCGCGCACAGTTCGCGCAGATGCCCGAAAATACCGCCGATGACCGGACGATGCATGCAGACCGCGGTCGCACTGTGACGCTGCAACGTATTTTTCAGCTCCTTGTGGAAGCACTGCCACGCCGCTTCCGGATCGGCGGCGAACGCGTCCTCGGTGAGCGGTTCGGCCGTATGCAGCGGCAATCCGGTCTGCCATGACAGCATCTGTATGGTCTGCTGGCAGCGCAGCCACGGCGAGGTGACCAGCCGCGTGGGATTGTAGCAGGCGAGCTCACGGTCGAGCGAATACGCCATCGACGCTCCGCGCGGCGTGATGGGACGCTTGTCGTCGGTACCCGTCCACTGCTTGCGGGGCTCGGCCTTGCCGTGACGCACCAGCAGCAGCATGTCGCCGTCCAGCGCGCCTTCCTCCACACGGTCGACGAACAACGCGAGAATATCGCGGTCGGTCGAATGGGTGAGCATACGCCGCGCGCGCTGCACGTTCACCCACATGACGCTGTCGATCTCGCCCACGTCAGCGCGATGCACGGGGCCGAACGCGTCGGCCCGCCGCACGGCGTCCTCGGGGTCGATCGGCCTTGCCATCCAGAAGAGAATGTGCTTCGTGTCGACGGTTCGATCCTTGGAACGGCGGGTTTTCTTGCCTTCCTCGGCAAGCGGGTATTCGATTTCGCCGAGGAACGGTCCGAGCGCGACCGGCACTCCGGTCTCTTCGCTGACCTCGCGTACCGCCGCATGGCGGTGGGTCTCGTTGAGCTCCAGCTTGCCTTTCGGCCAGCTCCAATCGTCGTATTTTGGCCGGTGCACGATGCACACTTCAAGCGTATCGAAGTCGGCCAGTCGGGATGCCGCGGACGTCTGCCGCCCGTCGTCCGAGAACTTCATCCATCCTTGAAAATCAGTATTGCGGCGATACAGCACCGCGCCTGCAGCTTCTACGATTTTCACCTCACCACTCACCCTTCCATTATGCCTCACCGGCTGCATGACTACGTTGTTTCTCGTCTGTAATGACGATGGCCGACCCTTGCGGGTCGGCCATCGGCTTATGCACCTACTGTACCTCGTGCGCCGCTTGTCTTGCGGAAGATGCGGTGCACGAGGCTCGTGCCGGATGCCTTATCGGGCGCCCGGCCGGGTGCCATGTCAGTTGTTGGTGCGCGGGCGGCGCTGGTGCTTGCGGATGAGATATTCCTGGCTGTCCACCAGCGGGCGGCCTTCGTCGTCGCGCGAATGATGGATGTACGTGCCGTCGGGCTGCATGTGCCAGGAGGCCGTGGAGTCGGACATCTGCAGGTCCACATAGCGAATCAGCTCGTCGATCTGCTCGGGCGCGGTGACGCGGACCAGCGCCTCGACGCGGCGGTCGAGGTTGCGGTGCATCAGGTCGGCCGAGCCGATCCACACTTCCGGGCCGGAGATGGGGCCTTCGCCGATCTGCGGGCCGTCGGAGTTGCAGAAGGCGTAGATGCGGCTGTGCTCCAGGAACCGGCCGAGGATCGAACGCACGCGGATGTTGTCGGACATGCCGGGCACGCCGGGCTTGAGTGCGCAGATGCCGCGCTCGACGATGTCGATCTTGACGCCGGCCTGGCTGGCGCGGTACAGCGCGTCGATGGTCTTCTCGTCGACGAGCGAGTTGACCTTGATTTTGATCCAGGCTTCCTTGCCGGCCTTGGCGGCGTCCTCCTCGCGGCGGATGCGCTGAATCAGGCCGGTACGCACGGTGCGCGGGGCGACCAGCAGGCGGTGGAAGCTGGACTTCGGCGCGTAGCCGCTCAACTGGTTGAACAGGCGGGTCAGGTCCTGACCGACCACCGGGTCGCAGGTGAGCAGGCCGAGGTCCGTGTACAGGCGGGCGGTCTTCGGGTTGTAGTTGCCGGTGCCCACGTGGCAGTAGCGCTTGAGGCCGTCCTGCTCCTGGCGGACGACTTCGATGAGCTTGCAGTGGGTCTTGAGGCCGACGATGCCGTAGACGACGTGCACGCCGGCGCGTTCGAGCTTGCGGGCCCAGGCGATGTTGGCGTCCTCGTCGAAGCGCGCCTTGATCTCGACCAGCGCCAGCACCTGCTTGCCGGCGTGGGCCGCGTCGATCAGCGCGTCGATGATCGGCGAGTTGGAGCTGGTGCGGTACAGCGTCTGCTTGATGGCCAGCACGCGCGGGTCGGCGGCCGCTTGGGCGAGGAACGCCTGCACCGACGTGGAGAACGAATCGTAGGGGTGGTGCAACAGGATGTCGCGCTCGCGGATCGCGGCGAAGATGTCCTGTGCGCGACTCGATTCGACTTCGGCGATCTGACGGTTCGTGGTCGGGATGAACGGGCGGTTCTTGAGGTCCGGGCGGTCGAGTGACTGCAGTTCGAACAGTACGGTGAAGTCGAGCGGCGCGGGCAGGCGGTAGACCTCTTCCGGGTTGACGCCGAGCTGGTCGGCGAGCAGCTGGGAGAGGAACGGGCTGGTCGCGTCGGAGATCTCCAGGCGGATCGGCGGTCCGAAGCGGCGGCGCAGCAGCTCCTTCTCCATCGCGTTGAGCAGGTTCTCGGCGTCATCCTCTTCGACGTCGATGTCCTCGTTGCGGGTGACGCGGAACGAGCGCGCCTCCTTGATGATCATGCCGGGGAACAGGGATTCGAGGTGCGCGATGATGAGGTTCTCCATCGTGATGAACCCGAAGCGCTCCTCGCGGCTCTCCTCGTCGGTCAGGTCGTCGACGGGGACGAGGCGGGGCATGTTGCCGGGGATCTTCACGCGGGCGAAGTGGGATTTGCCGGAGTTCGGGTTCTCCACCAGCACCGCGAGGTTCAGCGAGTTGCCGGAAATGTAGGGGAACGGGTGCGCGGGGTCGACGGCGAGCGGCGTGAGCACGGGGAAGACCTGCTGGCGGTAGTAGCGCGAGAGACGTTCCTGCTCGGTGGTAGTGAGCCGGTCCCAGCTGAGCAGCACGATGTGCTCGTCAGCGAGGGCGGGGAGCAGCTTCTCGGTGACGTAGTGCGAGTGCTCGTTCTGCAAGCGGTGCGCCTGCTCGCTGATGGCACGCAGCTGCTGGCGGGGGCTCAGGCCGCTGGCCGCGGTGACGGCGATGCCGGTGTCGATACGGCGCTTGAGGCCGGCGACGCGGACCATGAAGAATTCATCGAGGTTAGAGGCGAAGATCGCGGCGAAATTGCAGCGTTCCAGCAGCGGCTGGTCTTCGTCCTCGGCGAGTTCGAGGACTCGCTGGTTGAACTTCAGCCAGCTGAGTTCTCGGTCGAAATAGCGATCCGCGGGCAGCGGCTCTTCGCCGGCTTGCGGCTCGCGCTTGTCGGGTTTGTCTGTCTCGGCTATGTGCTCGGCGATTTGGCTGCGCAGGATAGCCTTTGAAGGTGCGTCAAATGTTTGTGCCATGTATATAACTTTATGCGAGAATATGGCAGTTTCCTATGCGGCGTGTAAGAAATTCAGCGGTTGTTTACCATTTTCGTACGGATGGGGTGTCGGGTGATGGTACGGCGACACGCCGATGGGTCGTCGGTTCCGCACACAAGTGAACAACGAACCCGTCCGATAGGAACATGAGGTGACAGTTTTCCGTCATAATTGAGCGGTATCGAACACTTGCGCAAAAAATCGCACAACGTAGTTGGGTGAGTTGCGGTATCGCGGTGTTGCGCCTAGATTATGAAGTGCAAGGACAACTTAAGAGCAGGCCCACAATAGTGTATGGTCACGAAGGACTGTTACGTTGAACGGGCAATGGAAAGACTTACCGTTACGACGATGAGGTTGTGCAGCGATCTGCTCAAGATGGACTTGCAGGAAAAACCCGCTCCGGCGGGTTTTTCCATGTGCGGCGGTCTAATGGCGAGGGTGGGCTTGGCTCGGGTTGGGGTTCGGACTGTTGGCTCCTGCTGTTCCGCGTGACTTCCTGTGTGCAATCATTGGGTTAAGTGGTCAAAAGTGTGCCTTACCCGGGTGTATTGCCGGTGCGTTGATGGGGCAGCGTGATCGTTCGGCCCGGCCTTTTCTGGCACCGAACTCGCAATCACCGGGCTTTGGCCTTCGAAACGATTTTTTTGCCGAATCGCGGATTGCGGCGATTTCGGCCCGTGTTGCGGTGGCGATGGTGGTGGCGGACGGCAGTTGGCGGCGGGCTGTACCACACCACGTGATTTTATGCGGTTTTGGGGCTGGTGTGGCCGGGGAGGATATTGGGGTGCTTCTGGGATTGTTGGAAAATGGCGGTTCGCATGATTTGTGCTGTACCACACCATGCGATGTGAGGGTTCACATTTCATTGTGAGGCCTGCGGAAAAGCCACACAATGCAATTTTTGTGTGTTTTTCCTCTGGTGTGGCACGCCGGTGGTTATGACGGGCGGGTGGGTTCTGGTCAATGTTTGCCGTGACCGACTGACCGGCAGAGATGATCGGAGGCGCGATGGGCGTTCGTGAGCGCGGGGTATGCGACGTTCGGCGAGATGCGCACGGGCGAAGGTTGCAGAGAGGTTGGCTCGGATTCTTCCCGACTCCGCTGCCGGGTGCTTTCGACTGGATGCTAAGTGGAGACGGTTCCATATCACGCGAATATGTCCATCTAGGCGTCGTCTGTCCACAAAAACTGTGGATAACACGCCGTGATGTGGATAAGTCGCGGGCCTTCGACCACATTGTCGTCTCACGTTGCGCCGCTGCGGCGCTATTCGTTTCAATCGGAATATGACACACAACGTTACAGTTCAGAAGATTGGCGCCGCCGCTCCGCCGGGTGCAGCGGCGTCGCGGCAGGTTCCCATGCCGCCTCGCCGGGCCTCCCCGGACGCTTGGCGAAGGCCGGCTGCGCAGGTTTCCCGGCTTGACTCGGATGCTGCAAGCCATCGGATGCGTGCGCGCAAGCCCATGACCATGCCGCGAGTCGTATGCCCGAGCCCAGTCTCATCCGTGGACGGCAATCAGTCGATCGGCACGCTGACGCATGCAGAATGCCGTAATACAGTGGTGTTCTCTTCCGCGTCCGGGGGAGCGGGAACCAGCGTGTTCGCGGCGATGGTTGCATGGCGCTTGGCCCAGCGCAAGTTGCAGTGCGCACTGGTCGACTGCGATTTCGCGGCCGGAGGCATCGACGTGCTGCTGGGCATCGAAAACGAGCCGGGCCTGCGATTTCAAACAGTCGATATACCACTCGGGAAAACGGAAGGTGCGGCGCTGAATGGCGAGTTGCCGCAATGGGAGCGCGTGGGGGTGCTCGCCAGTCAACCTTGGAACGGTTCGGATCCTGAGCCATGGACGGTCTCTGCCGTACTTGAGGCGCTGGCGCAGGCCAATGATGTGGTGGTCGTCGATATCGGGGCTCCGAGCGCGTTGCATTCGCTGCCGATGCTGCGACAGTGCCGTCAGGTGGTATTGGCCGAGCTGACGGTGCTCGGTCTGGCGCGTGCTCGGGCGGCGAGGGCGATGATGATACGGCAAGGGGAGTCGCGCCCGATTATGGTCGGTGTCGTGCCCCGCGGACTGTCGCGCCGCGGCGGCGTGGTCGACGCGCACGAGGCATCGGAGTATCTGCATGAGGAGCTGGCCGGGGTGGTGGCTCCGGACCGCGGGCTGCATGGCGATGTGCTGGAGGGGCTGGGTATCCGGGCTATCGGCAAGAGCAGCCGCAAGGCGGTGGATGCAGTCGTCGGTGCCATCGAGACGGGGTTGGGAGGTGATGTCCCATGATTGAATTTGGGCCGTTGGATGCGCTGGCACGCGATCCAACGGTCACCGATGTCGCGATCACCTGCGAGGGAAGGGTGTGGGCGGACCGAGGCGGAGGAATGACGGAGTGCCGGTTGCCTATGCCGTTGCGCACGCCGCGAATAGTACGTGAATATGCGGTGCGGCTGTGTGCGCAATTGGGACGGCGTCTTGACGACGCCTGCCCGATTGCGGACGCGTCGAGCGAGGACGGGATTCGCGTGCACGCGGTGATCGCGCCACTGGTCGCGCAGGGCGCGGCGGTGACGATTCGTTTTCCGGATCGGCGGTTGCTCGGATTGACCGGATTGCGTGATGCTGGGATGTTCCCGCCGGACTGGCTGACGTTGCTGCGGAATCTGGTGAAGAACCGGGCTCGAGTGCTGATTAGCGGCGGCACGGGCAGCGGCAAAACCACGCTGCTGAAAGCGCTGCTTGCGGAATGCGATTCATTGGACCGTATCGTCACCGTTGAGGAGGTTCGGGAATTGGGGGATCTCGGACGCGGCAACCATGTGTCGATGGTGGTGAGAGGGGCGAATGTGGAAGGCGCCGGAGCCGTAGGACTGCCGGAGCTGGTCAAGGCGACCCTGCGCATGAGACCGGATCGGGTGGTACTGGGCGAATGCCGTGGCGAGGAAATCGCCGATCTGTTGCGCGCGTTCAATTCGGGCCACCTTGGCGGTATGACCACATTGCACGCAGATGGCATTGACCGGGTGCCGGCGCGATTGATCGCGCTGGGCATGCTGGCCGGCCTTGACGCGCATACGTTGACGATGCTGGCGGAGGGGGCGTTCGACGTGATGCTGCATCTTGAGCGGCATCATGGTCGCCGGAGAATCGCCCAGATCGGGTGCCTCGGCATGCGCGACGGAGTGTTGTCCGGCGACGTTGTGGCGTTGTGGGACGGTGAGGGCGCCATGATGCCATGCCCGCGCTGGCATGATTTCACCGGGCGATGGGGCATATGAGATGGATCATGTGAATGAGACATGTGAGGTGAGACATATGAGCGTGGGCGGGTTGCCGCGATGCGTCGCGCTGATGGTCGTGCTGGCATGGATGCTGTGGCCGTATGCCCCTCGCGGCCGTGCCCTGTTGCCGGTCTCTTCGAGGGTGCCGCGAGCCGGGCGAAAGACCGGTGCCGGTGATGCCGTCCGTAATGGCCGTGTGATGGGGCTGTCCGGCGTGATCGCGCATATGAGTTCGTCTGTTCGGGCCGGCGGCATGATCTCAGGTGTTCTTGCCGATGTCGACGGGAGCGGATTCGCAGGGGCGCCGTTGACCGCAAGCCGGTTGAAACGGCTGCTGATGCGACAGCGAATGCCGGGGGAGAGCGCCGCCCAGGCCGAACATGTCGCCTTCGAACTCGCCGTGGCCTGTGCGATGTGCGAGCGGTCAGGATGCTCCCTTGCCGATTGTCTGGATGTGGTCGGCGAGAACCATCGGATTTCCAGGCTGTTGCATGATTCCCGACGCAGTGCTTTCGCGGTTCCGCGCGCGACGGCGGCGCTGTTGGGCGCGTTGCCGTTGGTCACCATAGGTTTGGGAGAGCTGTTGGGCGCTCGCCCGGTGCAGGTACTGTTCGGCTCCGCGCAGGGCAATGCGTGCCTGGCGGTGGGCGGCGCAGGCTACGCGCTGGGACTGCTGTGGATGTCATCGATGATGCGGAACACCGGTACGAACGTTGATACCGTCTGATTGCCGTCATGAACATTAAGGGGTGGGGTGATGTGGAACGCGATGGCGTGCGCCGTCATGGTGTTGATGGCATTGATGATATGGCCGGACTCGGCACGGTCGGGCCGCTTGACTGGCGTGCCGTCCGATGTTGCGGGAGAAGGGGGTGCTGCTGTGTCGTTGCCGTTGCTGATTGGACTGTTGTCGGTGTCGCTGCGGTCAGGCATGTCCGTCACGCGTTCTCTGGAGGGTGTGGGTGAGGCTGTCGGAGGGGCTCTTGGCGGCGGGCTGTGTGCGGTTGCGGACGCTCTGCACCGCGGATCGTCATGGAAGGATGCTTGGAATGCCGCCGATTTCGGTGATTATGCGGAGACTTCGGCAATCCTTCGTGGCGTGTTGGAGCCATCGTGGACTCGTGGTGTTTCGCCGATCGGCCCTCTGACGACGGCTTCGGAGCAGTGGATGGAAGGCGAGCGAACCGCGATCGAGCAGGAGTCGGCGTCTCTGTCGGTGAAACTGCTGCTGCCCACGGGATTGTGCATGCTGCCGGCGTTCGTGTTTCTAGGCATACTCCCCTCGGTGATGGCGTTCGTGGGATGAACTTGGTGGCGACGCCGCCCGATGGTCGGTGAAGAATGCTGCACGGCCGTCCGTCATCCACATAATGTGTGGATGACACGCCGCATTGTGGATAACTCGGCAGCCTTCGACCACATTGCCCGAAAACCCGATGGTGGGCGGGCCTGATGAGGCACAGTGGAAAGTGCCTTGTAGTTGGGCAAGGCCAGTCGAGAAAGGATTGTCATGAATATCGAGGAGACGATGATTGCCGTTGACGGACGTACCGGGCCTATTGCGGCGATGACACGTACGGTGGGCAACATGGGGGCGTCGGCGCGGCGGGGCATTTGCCTGTTGGATGCACGGCTGCGCACGTTGAGCGCGGAGCCAGAGGAAGGGGCCACCACCGCGGAGTACGCGGTGGTGCTGGTCGCAGCCACGGGCTTCGCGGCCGTTCTGGTCGCTTTGCTCAAATCGGACACCATCAAGACGTTGCTGACCAACATCGTCAAGAAGTCGTTGAGTGTGGGATGACGGGCATTCACGATGGCGACGATGTCACATGCTGACAGTGGAGCCGCCACTGCGGAGTTCGCGGTGGTGCTTCCCGCTGTGGCCATGGTGGCGATGGTGTTGCTCTGCCTGACGAGAACGGTCACGGTGTCCATGCGATGCCAGGATGCCGCGTCGGCCGTAGTTCGCGAACTGGTGACGAGGGAAGGCGGCCTATCGGGAGCGGGGATGTCCGTCAACGCCGTGGCGAGTGGTATCGCGGGCGAAGGCGCAGTGGTGTCGGTCGCTGATGATGGCCATTCGATACGCGTGACGGCGCAATGCCCCGTGCTGCCGGATCCATTCGGCGTTCTACCCGTCAAAGTAACCGGCTCGGCCACAGGATGGCGGTGATGCCTAAGTCTGTCTTGCCCTCGCTGGCGGGCCGAGCCGTGAGCAAACAGCAGAGCTGTTTGTAGGCGAGGGGTGAACGTCAGTGAACCCAATGGGCGGCATGCATAGCATGTCTGTAATTGCAGGGCCCGGAGGGCTGTCACGGAGCGACTGCGCCGTCTTGCCCCCCCGCTGGCGGAGGCTGTCGCGCAGCTACTGGGGTGGTCAAGCTCCCCTGCGCAGCTTGCCTCTGATGCGGTGGAATAGTGACGAAAGGAAAACACGATGGCGCAACGAATTCAACCTAGGAGACCATCGCCCGTGCGAGCCTATTGCTCGCGGCTGATGCAATCCGATGAAGGGTCGGGAACGATGGCCTGCGTGATGCTGATCGCGCTCGCGGCCGCACTGATAGCGACCGTCGCGTCGGTCGGAGGTGCGCTGCTCTGCCGGTCGCGTGCGCGGAGTGCTGCCGATGCCACGGCATTGTCGGCGGCGTCGGCGTACTGGTCTGGTGGCGCATCCGATCCGTGTGCCGTAGGGTGGCGTGCCGCGGCAGAGAATGACGCGCAACTGGAGTCGTGCGCCGTCGAGGGAGATGACATCGTCGTGACGGTGTCCGTGCCGCTGCGCCTGCCATTCATGTCACGTGTCAGCCAGCGTTCCCGCGCCGGGCCCATCAGCTGTGAATAGTCGATGGGGCCACTCGCGGCGGGTGTGGGCAGACAGCATTGATGCCGATGCCGAGACCGATTGCGGAGCCTGTGCTGGCGGGGAATGCCGTTGATGCATTATGTTTGACGTATGGGCGAAGCGAAGACAATGGTGGCGTTGATCGGCAATCCCGTTTCAAACAAGGGGTGGGGTGCCGTCGTGGGCGAACAGGTATTCACGATGCTGGCCGAAGCCGGACAGCGGCATGGATTCGACGTAATGGATCTGACCGGCACCAGCTTTGATGATTCGCTGACGGCCGCTCGCGAGAACCGCGCCCTATACGACTACTTGGTGGTCGTAGGCGGCGACGGCATGATCGCCTTGGGGGCCAACGCCGTCTGCGGCAGTGGCATCCCGCTCGGCATTGTGGCGGTCGGTTCGGGCAATGATTTCGCGCGAGGTCTGAAACTGCCCGTCAACCGGGTCAAAACCGCGGTGGAAGGCATCGTCGGCGCCATCGCATGCGGCACCTATCTGGATGTCGATATGGGACGCGTGCGCTCGACGGAGATCGCCTGCATGGTGCATGGCGAGTCCGGTGAGCCCGTGGTGGATGAGGAAGGCCGCCCAGTGAACGGGCTGATCGACCGATACTATGCGGGGATGCTTAATTGTGGGCTTGACGCAAGCATCAACGATCGGGCCAACCATTCGCGCCTTCCCGGAGGGTCAGCGCGATACGCTGCGGCGGTGCTGGTGGAGATTGCACGCATGAAACAGTACGGCTATCACGTCAAGGCCACGCTGTCGGACGGCACGGTGGAGGAACACGACATCATCGCTCCTCTGCTCACAGTCGCCAATGCACGGTACATCGGAGGCGGACTGGAGGTGTCTCCATACTCCTTGCTTGATGACGGAATGCTGGATCTGGTGTGGCTGAACTGCAAGCCGAATGTCGGCCAATGCGCCAAAGCGCTGTCCAACGCCTATAACGGGAGGTTGCTCGCCAGCCAGATATTCAGCTGGAAGCGTGTGCGCCAGGTGAAGATAACCCGCGCCCACGAGGGAGACGAGCCTCCGGTGCTGATGGCCGATGGGGAGTACGTCGGGCATCTTCCGGTGACCGTCACCGCGCAGGCCAAGGCGTTGCGCGTATTGGTCCCGCCTGCGGTCGCCCACTGGCATGACAGCCGGAGCGAGGAGCATATCATGGCGGCGATCGAGCGCGACGGGCGTGACCCGGTGACCGGCGAATTCATCTGACCGGCGAGTCCGCCTGAGCGGAGCCTGCCTGTCCGGCGGCTTTCGGCCGACAGGCCAACGATTGACGTTGACGAGTCCGCAAACGTCGCTGCGGCGGCACCATCTGGGCAAGCCCCCGATGCGTGCGCAAGTAATGGGGACAATAGGGAAAGACACCCGGAAATAGCCGGGTTGCGATAGGTTGGAGCTTATGGCACTTGCACTGTATCGACGTTATCGACCGGACACGTTTGAGGGGGTCATCGGTCAGGATCAGGTCACTGTTCCGCTGATGCGGGCCCTCGACAGCGGCAAGCTCACGCATGCGTACCTGTTTTCCGGGCCGCGTGGCTGCGGTAAGACCAGTTCCGCGCGTATCCTCGCGCGGTGCATCAACTGCGCCAAGGGGCCGACCTCGCATCCATGCGGGGAATGCGCCAGTTGCAAGGACCTCGCCACTGGCGGTCCAGGTTCCATCGACGTGGTGGAAATCGACGCGGCCAGTCACAATGGCGTCGACGACGCCCGTGAACTGCGAGAGCGCGCCGGATTCGCCCCCGCTCGGGATCGCTATAAGATTTTCATTCTTGACGAGGCGCACATGGTCACCCAGCAGGGTTTCAACGCGTTGCTGAAGATTGTCGAGGAACCGCCGGACCATGTGATGTTCATCTTCGCGACCACCGAACCCGACAAGGTGATCGGCACCATCCGTTCGCGTACCCATCATTACCCGTTCCGGCTGGTTCCCCAGGAGGTCATGGGACCGTATCTGGAGGAGATTTGCGCCAAGGAAAGCATCAAGCCGGAACCCGGCGTGCTCAAGCTGGCGATGCGCGCCGGCGGCGGTTCGGTGCGTGACACCCTGTCGGTGCTCGATCAGTTGATGGTCGGCGCGGTTGACGGCGTGATCGCCCACGACGCCGCCGTGGCGCTGCTCGGCTTCACGCCGGAGGCGCTGATCGGCGAGGCCGTGGACGCCGTCATCGCGCGTAACGGCGAAGCGCTGTATGGCGTGGTGCAGAAAGTCGTGGTGGGAGGATTCGACCCGCGTCGGTTCGTCGAGGATCTGCTGGCGCGGGTGCGTGATCTGCTGGTGCTGACATTGGGCGGCGCTCAGGCAGAAAGCGTGCTTTCCGATGCTGCCGAGGCCGAGGACATGGACGACCTGCGTAGGCAGGCGTCGTCGCTTGGCTTGGGTGCGTTGACGTCGATGGCAGAAACCATCAATACCACCCTGGGGTCTATGACCGGGGCGATTTCTCCGCGCATGCGGCTCGAATTGCTCGCCGCGCGCTTACTTGCCGGGCGAGAGGGACTGGATGTCGCGCCGGCCGCGGGCGGCACTGCGCCCGGGGCGGACTCTGCAGGTACTGGCCGCGGAGCTGCAGGAGTGAATGCGCGAACAGGTGGCATCGCCGAGAGCCGGTCAGGCGGGACGACTCCGCGCAGGGGAGGATTCATCGGATCCGCTCGCAACCAGCAGACGGACGCTCGCCAATCGGCGGCAAGCCAGACGAATACGTCACCAAGCCGAACCGCCGGCACCCAACCTGATCGCGCACTCCAGACGGAAGCGCCCACTATGGCGGAAGCGCCTGCAACAGCGGATGCGCAAGCCGGTGCCTCGTCTCCCGTCGCTCAAGCACCGTCCGCCTCTCGAGTACCGCCGGCCGGTGAGCCGACAGCCGCGCAATCCTCTCCGCAGGGCGACGACCGCACGCCGGACGAGCGCTGGGATGCACTGGTCGCCGGATTGCCGGCGGACGTCGCCGCGTACGTGAACCGCAGCAAGGTGCCGCGCATCCACTTGGAACAGCACGAGCCAGGCGGAAAAGGCACGTTGTGGATCAAGTTCGACAAGGCGCTGAGCAAGTATGCCTTCGCGAAGGCCGTCGCTGGTGAGGAAGTCGGCGGAACCCGCAACGTGGTGCAGATCATGCGCGCTGAGACCCGCAAGGCGTTCGGCGACAAAGTGCAGCTCGCGCCCACCAAGAAGATGGCCGACGGGCAGGTCGCGCCGCCGTTCGGCCAGCTGCCGGCAGACGAGCAGCAGCGCATCAGTGCCCAGATCGTCAAAGTGAGTCTCAGCGCATCATTGGGGGCGATGAGCGTCGGCAACAATGCCAAGGAGCCGCAGACTCCTCCCGAAAGCGGCGACACCGCATCGGCCGATGCGGACGAAGTCCATCGAGCCGTGCCCGACGCGCCGGACGCGACAGTGGCTCATGACCGCGACAATAACCGGGCGGTCGCACAGGATACCTCGCGTGCGGACGCGCAGTCGGCAGTGGATCCGTGGGCGCTCCCGGAAGCGGGGGCTGGCGACGCTTGGTCACCGACTGACGGTGCGTCTCACAATGTTTCACGGGATGTTTCACGGAATGCTCCGCAAGATGAGGGCCATCACGCGAAACACATCGTCGTGCCGGATTTGAGCGACGACACCGACCCGTGGGCCAACGACGGCGGTAACAGTATGCCCGTTGACGGTGTACGCGGTGGCGACGCGCCCGGCACACCTCAGAACGTTGCCCATGCGCAGTCACAGTCGCGAGAGGACTCCGAGCGCACCAACCCTGGCCCCACCGCCGTGCCGGAGTCCATGTCCGCGGAAGACCCCTGGGCTGGCATGCCGTCATCAGTCGCTTCCGCTTCGTCGAGCATCGCCGCGCCAAGCGCAGACTCCCCGGCAGCTCTCCAAGGGCCTTCCGACGACTTGGCTGCACCCGGGCGCCCGGAAAACCCCGGAGTCGAACCGGGAACGACGCATCTGCAGCAGACTCCCGGTGCCGCGGCCGGTCAGAGAGCATCCCGCCCTGCGTATGACGACACCGATCCGTTCGCCGGAGCCGACCCGTATGCGCAGGAGGACATTCCCATGCCGACCGTGGCACCGGAAGACGACGAATATTCGATGAATGACGTTTCACTTGGCTCGCCCGAGACGATGAGTCTCGACGACGTCAAGCAGTTCTTCGAAGTCGTCAAGCCGGTGGAGGAATACGGCCCCGACGACCCCAAGAACCCCAGGAACATCCAGCACGTCAACAAACATGATTCGGAGTGAGCACACCAATGGCTTTGGCATATGACGGCGCGATACAGCGACTCATCGACGCATTTGCCGGACTGCCCGGTATCGGCCCGAAAGGGGCGCAGCGCATCGCCTTCTATCTGCTGTCGGCCTCCGACGAGGAGACGGGCAAGCTGGTCGACGCCATCACGGAAGTCAAGGAAAAAGTGCGGTTCTGCGACATCTGCGGAAACGTGTGCGAGGTCAGTCCGTGCCCGGTATGCGCCGACCCGAGACGCGACCACGGGGTGATCTGCGTGGTCGAAGAGCCGAAGGACGTGATGAGCATCGAGCGCACCCGTGAATACCGCGGCCAATACCATGTGCTCGGCGGCGCCATCAATCCGATGGCCAACGTCGGACCGGCCGACCTCAACATCCCCAAGCTTCTCGACCGCCTCAAGACTGACGAGGTCAAGGAAGTCATCCTCGCACTCGACCCCAACATCGAAGGCGAGGCGACGACGACATACCTGAGTCGTCTGCTCAGCCCGCTCGGCATCAAGGTCACCCGGCTCGCCAGCGGTCTGCCCGTCGGCAGCGACCTCGAATACGCCGACGAGGTCACGCTCGGTCGGGCCCTCACAGGTCGCCGCGAAGCATAAACGAGGCTGCCAGCGTCGGCCCGTCCCGGCGCCGCCGACGCGAATCATCGCCCGGATACCTGCGCCCGCAGCGCGGCCGTTCCTGTCCGCATGGCGGCGCACGCGTGCGCGGCAGTGCCGAAATTCCTATAATCGTGCCGCTTGCGTAGTATTGACGCAGATGCATTCCGCGAGAAGATAGGACAGCAGTGGCTCTCATCGTGCAGAAGTACGGCGGCTCGTCGGTCGCCGATACCGAATCGATCAAGCGCGTGGCCAAGCGCGTCGTCGAGACCAAGAAAAAGGGCAACAGGGTGGCCGTGGTCGTCTCCGCCATGGGAGACACGACCGACGACCTGATCGACCAAGCGCTGAGCATCGACTCCAACCCGCCCGAGCGCGAGATGGACATGCTGATGACCGCCGGTGAGCGCATCTCCATGAGCCTTCTTGCCATGGCCATTCACGCCGCCGGGGACCGTGCGCATTCGTTCACCGGTCAGCAGGCCGGATTCTTCACCGACACCCGTTACGGCGCCGCGCACATCAAGGCCGTGAAGCCCGACCGCGTGCAGAACGCGCTGTCGCTCGGAGACGTGGCCATCGTCGCAGGCTTCCAGGGCATCAACGCCAAGGGAGACGCCACCACGCTCGGCCGCGGCGGCTCCGACACGTCGGCCGTGGCGCTTGCCGTGGCGCTCGGCGCCGACATCTGCGAGATCTACACCGACGTGGATGGCGTGTTCACCGCCGATCCGCGCATCGTGCCAAAGGCCAGTCGCATTCCGGTCATCGGCTACGACGAGATTCTGGAGATGTCCAGTTGCGGTTCGAAGGTGCTGGCACTGCGCTGCGTGGAGTACGCGCAGCGGTTCAACATGCCGCTTCACGTGCGCAGCTCCTTCTCGCATCGTCCCGGCACGCTGATCGTGCCCGACGGAGTCGACCCGCGCAGCCTGCCCAACATCGACTGATGTCGTCCACTGACATACGACATATTCGAGACCTGATTTACCGTTCACACAAATATAAAGGCGAAAAAACATGAGCGACAACAACAGCAAATCCATGGGTGACCTGTTCCCCGACCTCGGCCCGGAAGCCCCGGTCATCTCCGGTGTGGCGCACGACCGCAGCGAAGCGCTGGCCACCGTGCGCGGCGTTCCGAACGAGCCCGGCATGGCGGCGAAAGTGTTCACCGAGCTGGCGACGGCCGGTGTGAATGTGGACATGATCGTGCAGGCCGGCGCGTCCGTGGGCACCGCGGAGATCTCCTTCACCGTGCCGGAATCCACCGTCAAGGAAGTCGAGAACGTGCTGATCGACAAGCATGACGAGCTGGGCTACAAGTCGTTCGACATCAACAGGAGCGTCGGCAAGGTCGCGGTCGTGGGCGTTGGCATGAAGACCCATTCCGGCCTGGCGGCCAAGTTCTTCACCGCTCTGAGCGACAAGGGCATCAACGTGCTGATGATCTCCACATCCGAGATCCGCATCGCGGCGCTCGTCCCGCTCGACCAGCTTGACGACGCCGTGCGCGCGCTGCACACCGCCTACGGCCTCGACGCCGATCAGGTCGAAGCCGTGGTCTACGGCGGCACCGGTCGCTGATTTTTGACGCAATCGCGTAATTGACCACCCCGCCCGCTACGCGGAATATCTCCGACAGCAGGAGCCGGCTGGGTGGTCAATTTATCTGGTTTGAGCGTTCTTACCTCCTCCTTCCGTATTCATTCGCGCTCCTGAGCCGAAGGAGGAGCACATGGAACGTTCCAACGGAATTATGCGGCTCCTTGTGGCAGCGACGGTCGCCGCCACACTGCTGCTGCTCGCCATGGTCATAGTCGCCGTGATCGTTACGGTACGATTCCGCCGTAATCCGCGCGGCAATGCACGTCACCTGCGTCGGTGACGACACCCGATATGCCGAACGGCCGGGTTGACTGCGGAATCAATCCGTGGTCAACCCGGCCGTTCGATGGTCTCCAGCCGCAATTTCAGTCTCAGCGGCAGGCTGCCGTCACTTCGCGCTGATATAACCGAGCGCCTTGAGCATTTCGGCGCATTCGAGCGCGCCGCCGGCGGCACCGCGCAACGTGTTGTGAGCCAGCCCCACGAACTTCCAGTCAAAGATCGAATCCTCGCGCAGACGGCCGATTGACACGCCCATGCCGCCCTCGTAGTCCACATCGAACTTGACCTGCGGGCGGTCATCCTCGGTGAGGTATTGGATGAAGTGCTTCGGCGCGTGCGGCAGCCCCAGCTCGGACGCCTTGGACGTGTAGTTCACCAAGCGGTCGACGAGCTCTTCCTTGGTGGCCTTCTTGCCGAAGTTCAGGAATACCGTGGCGGTGTGGCCGTTGAGCACGGGCACGCGGATGCACTGCGAAGTGATCTTGAGACCGCCGTCGAACGGCACGATCTCGCCCTTGCCGGCATCCACGTGACCGAACACCTTGAGCGGTTCCTTCTCGCTCTTCGCCTCCTCGCCGGAGATGAACGGGATGATGTTGCCCACCATCTCAGGCCAGTCCTTGAAGGTCTTGCCCGCGCCGGAAATCGCCTGATACGTGCTGACGACGACCTCGCGCGGCTCGAATTCCTTCCACGCGGCCAGCGCCGGCGTGTACGCCTGGATCGAGCAGTTCGGCTTGACGGCGATGAAGCCGCGCGTGGTGCCGAGCCGCTTGCGCTGGTGCTCAATCACCGCGAAATGCTCCGGGTTGATCTCCGGCACGACCATCGGCACATCCGGCGTCCAACGGTGGGCGCTGTTGTTGGAGACGACCGGGGTCTCGGTCTTCGCGTACTCCTCTTCGATTGCGCGAATCTCGTCCTTCGACATGTTCACCGCGGAGAAAACGAAATCGACGCCATCGGCCATGCCGGCCACATCGGCGACGTCATGCACCGTCATGCCCTTGACGTACTCGGGCATCGGCGTTTCCATCTTCCAGCGGGGGCCGACGGCTTCTTCATAGGTCTTTCCCGCACTGTGCGCGGACGCGGCGAGTTTGACCACCTCAAACCACGGGTGGTTCTCCAGCAGCGTCACAAAACGCTGGCCGACCATACCTGTGGCGCCAAGAATGCCGACCTTCAACTTTTCGGACATAACAACCTCTGGGTTTGATTCGGTTTCCTATACAAGCGGCCGCAGTGACATGGCCGCACCTATCCAATGGTACGGAATGCGCGGAACAAGACGGGCCGCTTTCCCGAATGATGGCCGTGTTCGCCGATGGGTGGGTGCTGCGGCCGGGATTCGCGGTACTCTGGAAGCATGTCAATAGCATCGCAGGAAGCGCAGAAGCAGCTGGATCGTATCGTGGCGCTGGGTTACCCAGACGTGGCGGACATGAGTGCCGCCGCGTTCCGCGCGCTCGCACGGCCGCTGATCCATGCGTTGGAGCATACCGATCTGGGCTCGAACATCCTGCTGATCCCCACGCGCGAGCTGGTGTCGCCTGAGTCGCTGATCGCCCGAACCAGCATCAACCGCATGGCCGGTTTCACGACAATGCCTCCGCGCGACATCGCAAGCTTCCTGCCGCAGGACGGGTTCGAGCCGCCGGAAGGGCCGTTCTATCTGGTTGTCGAGCCGCATACCGGCACCTGCTACATCAATCGCGAGCCGGACGTGGCGCGCAAGCTCATCGATTCCGACGAGCGCACGCCACTGACCCTTGAAGAGGGTCTTGCCATTGCTACGCAGCACCCCGATTGGCTTGAGATCAAGAACGGGTTCAACCTGCTCGGCTCTCGCAGCGCCGACGGGCGCGTGCCCAGCATCTGGATGAGCCAGAACGCGCCGCGTCTGGGGGCCGTGTGGCCGAACTCGCGGCACACGTGGCTGGGTAACGCCTACTGCATGGCCCGGCGCGGCGTGAGTCTGTTCCACTGAATTTCGCTGGAGCGCTTGTCTGTCGCCTTCGCTGGGCCGCCGCACAGTGACGCATCTGGGCGTGACCGATGGATGCTTGGTGTTTCCTGATATGTGACACTGTGTTGTACGACGCCCCGGTTTTATGATGTTCTTGGTGTGTTCGCGAGCGCTTTCGCGCCGGCGGGCAATGATGAGAGACGCCATTGGGCGGGGGAGAAAGGCGGACACGCATGAAGTGCCCATATTGCGGGAATGACGAAAGCCCGGACAGCAAATTCTGTGGGAACTGCGGGCAGCCGCTGCAACAACAGGTATCACAGGCCGCGCCGGCGTCGCAGCCCGCAGTGTCGCAGATGCCCCAGCCCTCTGCGGCGCAACAGCCGGCGACTCCAGCTGTACCACTGCCAGGCGGCGGATTCGCGCCGGCTCCTGCTGCACCTCAGGAGCCGCTCCAGCCAACACAGCCTTTGCAGCCGGCTCAGTCCCAACTTCAGCCGCAGCAGCCTGTTACCCAACCGGCGTGGCCGCAAGCCCAGCAGTTCGCCCAGCCGTCAGGTGCCGGAGTCTCGACTCCGGCCGCGCCCGCAACCCAGCCGTCAGCGGCGACGCCGGCCGTGCCAGGGCAAACGCCGAAGCCCAAATCCAGGGGCAAGCTCATCGGCCTCATCGTGGCCGTGGTGGTCGCCCTCGCGTTGGGTGTCGGTCTTGCCCTGTTCTTCACGTATCGCGCGGGCATCTGGGGCGGAACCCCGCTGCCTACCGCCGAAGAGATCTCCGGTGCGTCCGGCGGCGAAGCCACCGCCGATGACGTGGTCACCCAGCTGAAAGCCAAGGGCGTGAAGGCATCGAAGTCGATCATCTTCTCCGGCAAGAAGAAGGGCGTGTTCCTTGGATACGAGGGCATGAAGCCCGGCGACCGCGTCCAGAAGGATGCCGCGGTAATCGTCCAGGAGTCGGGTGGCCCCGGTGTGCCCAAGAACACGATGGGCAAGCAGGCCACGAAGGTCGTATCCACGTTCAAGACGATGGGTGTGCCGGTACATTACAAGCAGGTACCGGTGTCCGACACCAAGAAGAAGCCAATCGGTTCCGTGGTGGCGACCTACCCCGCCGAAGGACAGGCGCTGTCGGACGGCGACAAGGACGACGGCATCTACATCGGCGTCGCCACGAAGAGCGACGGCGGCGCCATCAGCATCGACATCGTCGGCCGGGACGTCGACACGGTGAAATCCGAACTGGAAAGCCAAGGACATGACGTGACGCTCGTGCCGCGCCTCGCCTCGAAGAAGTTCGTCGGCAAAGTGTCCGGTTCCGACCCGATGCCCGGATCCACGGTAGCGGAAGGCGATGCGGTCACGCTGTATTACGGCATCGACGCCAGCGGCGTCAAGGACGCCTACACGGTTCACGATTCCCCGGAGACCGGCGGCGACAATCTGCTCGGTGTCTCCGGTGTGGCCGCGGGAACGTGGTGCAACAACTCCGGTGACTGCATCACGTTCAAGGATGGCGGCGATGGCAGCGAAGGCAACTCGTACATCCCCTATCCGAAAGGTCGCGACGGTACCGAATACGGCGAATACGAGTCGCTGAGCTCCTGCGATGCCATCCAGCAGCCGTACTGCTCCAGCCCGAAAGCCGACTATCTACTCACCGGTGACACCGGCGCGTTCGAACTGTTCCCGCGATCCAGTATGACGAACTACTGGTGCGGCACCAGCCAGGAAGACTCGAATACGGCAGGCGGCATCGTCTGCAACAACGGCAAGATGGTCGAAAACGGCGATTACAACAATATCTCCGGCGCGACGTATCACATGCAGGACTTCTATCTGGTCGTGCCGGTCGGCGCGGACCTGAACAAGCTCGAAAGCGACGGGTACTTTGACGCGGACGCGCTGGCCGCGGCCAAGAAGCAGAAAGCCGTGAACACGACCAAGCCGTTCCTGATCTACCGTGACCCGAAGCTCTACGACAAGACCACGGCGGACATGACCAATAACTCCGCCAACCCGTTCATGCCGTACAACGGCTACGTCGGCAGCAAAAGCGACATCGTCAAGATGAAGCCCGCTCCCAGCGACGACACCGTGTACTATCTGACCGTCTCCATCGACCTGGATTGGGGTGAGCTGCCCGACGCCGATGTCAAGTAGCCGGGCGGCAGCGCCGGCGCGGACGGCGGTGCATCATCGGCCAAGCCCACCAAGGACATGAGCCTGACGGATGTTCGCACCGCACTCGGCAAAGGCGATTTCTAGCCGATAGCAGGCAAATACTGCCTGAAAGACGACAGTTGGTGCCTGACGTTGGACGACAAGGGCAAGGCCACCTCGGTTGGCTCGGGCAAGCTCATGCTGAGCCCCGATGATCCGCAGTCGGTCACGCTGCACGCCGGACGGACACGGGTGGTGACGGTTGGTGGAAGGTGCCGTCGGACGTCGGCATCGAGCTCATGGGGCCGGATAGCGACTATCGCTGCGGCGGCAAGAAAGGATTCAAATTCTGCTATGTGCCAGCCGGCATCAGCAGCGACAAACTGGAGGGACTGGCCGGCGCGAGCTACCAGTTGCCGACGTGTCAGGCCATGCCAAGCCTGACAGCTCCAAGCCGTTCCTGAAAATGGAGGGGTACCACATGAACGTCGTTCCCCCCTTGACGAGAACGTGCTGTACCTGACCGAGTAGAGGTAGGGCCGGCCCGGGGACGAGCCGGGTGGATATACGGCGGATATGAATAGGCATGGTGTCGACGATATCGCCGCCGGAACCATGCCCTTTGTCGTCTGTTTGCCGCCGCTGCGCTATCGTCGCAGACGCCGTGCGATGGAGCGCGCGATTGCCGCGAAGCCGGCGGATAGGGTCAGGGCGATGGTGGCAAACACCTGCGGCCGGCGCAGTTCGTTGCGCAGGGTCGCGGCGCCCGTCACGCAATGATCCTCGAAGAACACGCGCAACTCATTGCCGCTGTAACGGCCGACCAGGTCGCCCCACGTGAGCATGCGGGTCTCATACGCGGCCGGGTCGTCTTCGCGGAACTCGAACAGGCGGATGCCGCGCAGGCGAGACTTCGGACCGTAGCATTCGAAGCCGCACGTCGGCGCATACCCTAGATCGAGGTCATGCACGTGCCCGACGAACGAGTTCTTGTGATCGTGCCCGCAGTACAACGCGAAATAGCCGCCCGCCTCGCGCAATGCGTCCACCTCGCCGACGTTCTCGTCAGCGCAGCCGATCGCCTCGCCGAGCCGTGACCCCGGCCGGCATACGGCGTCGTTGAGCACGTAGCAGCGCCCGGCGTAATTGCGGGCGCCCTCCACGGCGTTCGGCGTCCATGCCGGGACCTCGGTCAGGCAGTCATAGAATTCCTGCGGCGGAATATGCTGGAACGTGATCGACGGCACCGGTTCGCCATCGCCGTTGCGCTCGGCGAGCGTGCGCTGCACGTCGCCCAGCCATGCGATCGCCTCAGCGCTCGGTGTGCCGTAGCCGTCCGAATCCGCTAGGTCGAGTCCGCGCGAATGCGCCACATACCGCGGGTACTGGGCGTCATTCTCCTCCGGCTTGCCCGCATAATCGCCGGAATTGACCAGCATCACGCCCATCGCCACATGCTCCGAACCGTCGGAGGACAGCACGGGCAGCGCGAATGTGCCCGGCTCGATGGCCAACGGCGAGCCGCCGGCAGCATCGGCCTCGGGATTCAGGCAGCCGGGGAACTCGCGGTAGATGTCGTCCTGCTCGTCAGGCAGGATGCCGCACTGGAAGTCGTGATTGCCATAGGTCGCGGCGAACGGCACGCCCGCGTTGATGACCGGTCCGAGGAACGCGCCGAACGTGTCGCGCACTTTCTGCCGGGTGTCGTTCATCAGGTCGTCCATCGTGACCACATCGTCCTGCGGTGGCAGGTCCGGATCGCGCCGCGCCGCGATGCGCCTGTGGATGCCGTGTAGCTTCGCCTCGATTTCGGTGACGAGACGTACGCGTGCGCCGGGGTTCTCGCCGCGCCGGCGCAGGAACGTGTCGATGTACGCGGGATCGTACCCGCGGATTTGATCGCCGGTGAACACCACCAAATCCGGCTTCGCCTCGTTGATTGCGGCCTCGATCATGCGGATCGTGTCGCGGTTGACTTCCGGGCCGTCCTGAATGTCGGCCATTTGCAGCACGCGGAACGTGCCGTCGTCGTGAAAACGCAGTGTCATGCCCTCCACTGTAGCGAGTCGCCCTGTGCGGCGCCATACTCTTCGCGAAGTCGCCACCACGCGTGGAGCGGGCGTCGCCATGCAGTCAACGGGCGTCCGGAGAGGGGCCGAAACGTTATCTCGGCAGGGTATCTACGTTTCGAGGGGGTGACTCGGACGCTCCGGAACATCTATCTGCATTTCGAGGGGTTGGTGGCCGAGTATCAATGGCATGGGAGCCGCATGATTCCAGTGGCGTCCATCATGCAATACCTCGAATATCGAGCAACGCCAACCCCTTGAAACGCAGATAGATGTTCGGCGGGCCTGAAATCACCCCCTCGGAAGCGAGATAACGCTCCGAAGGCCGCATGGATTGGCCGCATTCTTGATATCTCGGCGGTTTACCGGGGCGCTTCACGCTAGACTGATTGATTGCATGACCTATCGTGCGACGACAACATACGGCCGGCAGGCAACAGGCGCCGGCATCATCAAGTAAAGGAGGAGATATGGGTCAGGATCAATCATCAGTGTTTGATCTTGCGGCGGTCGCCGCGGCGTCCAATGGGGGGAACAACGACCCGCTGCTGCCTCCCGCACGATTCATCGGCGAGCCGCAGAAGCCGAGCGATATGCCTTACACCAAGTACGTCGCCTACGACAAGCAGGTGCCGTTCGACTATCCCGAGCGCACGTGGCCGGGCAAGCGTCTGCAGCGTGCCCCGCGCTGGTGCTCCGTCGACCTTCGCGACGGCAACCAGGCGCTCGTCAACCCGATGGACTCCGAGCGCAAGCTGCGCTTCTGGAACCTGCTCGTCTCCATGGGATTCAAGGAAATCGAAGTGGGCTTCCCGTCCGCCTCGGAGACGGATTTCGACTTCATCCGCATGCTTATTGAACGCGAGCTCATCCCCGACGACGTGACCATCGTCGTGCTCACCCAGTGTCGTGAGCACCTGATTCGCCGCACTTACGAGGCGCTCAAGGGCGCCAAGCGTGCGATTGTGCACTTCTACAACTCGGTCTCCGTGCTGCAGCGCGAGGTCGTGTTCCGCAAGAACAAGGAAGAGATCAAGAAGCTCGCCACCGACGCGGCCGAGCTGTGCAAGGACCTTGAAAACGAGGCCAAGGGCATCGACCTGTATTACGAGTACAGCCCCGAATCGTTCACCGGTACTGAGCCGGAATACGCGGTCGAGGTGTGCAATGCGGTCATCGGCGTCATCAAGCCGACCCCCGAGCACCCGATGATCATCAACCTGCCGGCCACGGTCGAGATGACCACGCCGAACGTGTTCGCCGATGAGGTGGAGTACGTGTCCACGCATCTTGACGACCGTGACGCCGTGGTGCTCTCCCTGCACCCGCACAACGACGAAGGCATGGGCGTGGCCGCCACCGAGCTGGCCGTGCTGGCCGGCGCCGACCGCGTGGAGGGCTGCCTGCTGGGCAACGGCGAGCGCACCGGCAACGTGGATCTGGTCACGCTGGGTCTGAACATGCTCACGCAGGGCATTGATCCGCAGATCGACTATTCGAACGTTCCCGAGATCCGCAAGACCGTCGAGTACTGCAACCAGATCAAGATCTCCGAGCGTCATCCGTACGCGGGCAACTTCGTGTTCACCGCGTTCTCCGGCTCCCATCAGGACGCCATCAAGAAGGGCCTCGAAGCCCGCGAGGTCGCTGCGGACCGAGTCGGCGCCGATCTCGACAAGTTCGTGTGGCTCGTGCCGTACCTGCCGATCGACCCGAAGGACATCGGCCGCACCTACGAGGCGATCATCCGCGTCAACTCGCAGTCCGGCAAGGGCGGCATGGCCTACCTGCTCAAGACCAACCACAACCTCGACCTGCCGAAGCGTCTGCAGGTGGAGTTCGACAAGATCGTGCAGAACTTCGCCGACACGACCAAGAAGGAAGTCAAGGACGAGGACATCTGGCGTCTCTTCAAGGACGAGTACCTGCCGGTGGAGCAGTCCGGCATGACGGCCGCCGGCGTGGTCGTCGGCGATACGCATGACGCGACGCTCGCTCCGTGGGGCCGCCTCAAACTGCTCAAGGTGGCCGTCAGTTCCGGCGAGGATGGTTCAGACACCGTGCTCAAGGCGCGTGTGCTCGACCGCGGCGTGAATGTGGGCGTGGACGAACCTCACGAGCGTGAGATCTCCGGCATCGGCAACGGCCCGATTGCGGCGTTCCTCAACGCGGTTTCCAACCTCGGCATTGAGGCGTCCGTGATGGATTACGTGGAGCACACCATGTCCGTCGGTACCGACGCCATGGCCGCGTCCTACGTGGAATGCCAGGTGGGCGAGGACACTGAGACCCAGATCATCTGGGGCGTCGGCATCGACTCCTCGATTACCACCAGCGCGCTCAAGGCGATCATCTCCGCGATCAACCGTTCGCAGCGCTGATATTTCGCGGTAAACGAAAGGGTGGCTGCAGGGATTGAACTGCGCCCCGTTTGTTGGACGTTGTTAATTAGGATACATCCCTAGACCGCGAGGGACATGCTCCGGAACTCCTCCGGGGTGCGTCCCTCGAGTCGTATCTGGCGCCGTCTGGTGTTCCAGTGCACGATGTACACGTCCAGCTCGTGCTTGAACCGCTCGTACGAGTCGAACTCGCGGCCGCGGTAGAACTCGTCCTTCAGGTGGCCGAACACCTGCTCGGTCGCCGCGTTGTCCAGGCAGTTGCCCTTGCGGCTCATGGACTGGCGGATGCCGAGGCGTTCGAGCTCGTCCCGCCACCATTGGTGCTGGTACTGCCATCCCATGTCCGAGTGCAGGATCGGCTCCGCGCCGGCGGGCAGGCGCTCCGCGAGCATGGCGAGCAGGCGCTTCTGCTGCCCGAGGTCCGGACTGCGGCTCACGTCCCAGGCGACGATCTCCTTGCTGGCCATGTCGTACACGGGAGCGAGGTACGCCTTGCCGCCCGCGACCTTGAATTCGGTGACGTCGGTGCCGAGCTTGGAGAACGGACGGGCCGCGCCGAAGTCGCGTCTGAGCAGGTTATGCACGTGATCGCCCGTCTCGCCCCTGTACGAGTCGTAGCGTTTCCATGGGTTCCCGGAGCGGATGGCGCATCTCAGTCCCATGCGCCGCATGACCCTGAGCACGCTCTTGGCCGACACTCGTTGCCCGAACTCGTGGACCAGGCACATGCGCACCTGCCGGTGGCCGCACCCGTTCGGCGTGCGTCCCCAGATCTCGCCGACCAATGGCTCGAGATCGGCCCGCGTCACACGCTCCGGATGCGACAGGTGATAGAAGTACGTGGATCTGGCCAGTCCCGCTATCCTCAGGAGCTGGTCGAGCCGGTGTCCCCGCCCTGCGAGCAGTCGGACGACGGCGCTTTTCTCGCGCCGCGTGACTTGTCCGCCCGCAGGGCCCGGAGTTTTTCCAGGTACGCGACCTTCGCCTTGAGGTAGGCGACCTGTTCGGCGAGCTCCTGCTCGCGCGTCGGTTCGGGCTTCGGCCTGGACTTCGAGCCTTTGGGCCTGCCCTTGGGCCTCGGTCTGAGCGCCTCCGGGCCTCCCGCCCGGTACTCGCGGCACCAGCGTTCCAGGGGCGCGATGCTCGCGATCGCGTACTTCGCCATGACCTCCGTCTTGGTCATGCCGTTCTCGACGCGCTCGCGCGCCGCGGCGACCTTCGTCTCCCAGTCGTAGCGTCTGCTGCCGTTGCCTCCCATGACCGCCTCCTCGCCGCCGGACCTGTACAGCCTGATCCATTTTTCCGCGGTCCGCCTGGGCATGGCAAGCCGTCTGGCGAGCGTGTTCCCGCCGGCTCCGGCCTTGACGGGTTCCAGCGCCTCGCGGCGGAACCCGTCGTCGTAACGTCTCCTCCGATCCTCGCGCATACGAGAGAACCGCACCTCCGATCATCGAATCTGAATTTCTTCAGTCCAACAATCGGGGTGCGGTTCAATTCGTCCTGCAGCCACCCTTTTTTGATGGTCGTGAGAGGCCGGAACCACCTCCAGTCGCACGGGGCCTAGCCCTCGTGCCCCCGCCGGTGGGGATGGTCAACGCACGCTAATAACCGCGAATCCGGCCTCGTCCCTCACTGCGACGCTATGCCGTTGGTGCTGGATTCATTGCCGGTGGAGCAGCCGGCGGCGGTGGGATCGGTCGCGCAATCCGAGCCTCCGCCGTTGTTGCCGTTGTTCCCTCCGTTGCCGCTATTCCCGTTGTTGCCGCCGTTCCCGCCGTTGCCATCGGACCCGTTGCCGCCCGATCCATTGCCGTTGCCATTCGAACCGTTGCCGGTCTGCGGCTTCGTCGACTGCGAGCCCGACCCGTCGCCAGACTGCGTGCCGCTCTGCGACGACTGGTCGTCGCTCTTGCTGCCGCCCTGCGAATTCCCGCTCTGCGACTGGCCGCTGTTGCCCCACGACGAGTATTGCGAACCGGTGCCCCACGTGCCATCGGGTCCACCGATCTTGCCGCTGTCGGTCACGTCGGGGAACTTCTCGTCCGCCACGTTCTCCAGCGCCCTCGACATGTAGTTGGTGAACAGCACGGCCGGATATCCCATGCCCTTGTAATACCCGTTGATGGTCGGCAGTTCCAGCGCCTCGCCGTTCGCTCCGGGATTCCAGATGGCGAACATGGTGAGCGTCGAGGGCGTGAACCCGATGAAGCTCACGGCCTTGTTGTCGTTTGCCGTGCCGGACTTGCCCGCCATCGTCTTGCCGATCGCGCTCGCCGCACGACCGGTACCGTATTGGATGGTGCCTTCCATCGCCTTGACCACCAGTCCGGTGTCGTTCGCGTCGAACACCTGCTCCGCGGTGGATGGCGCCTTGTACAGTTCCGGCCCCTTGCTGCTCTTCACGCTGGCGACGATGTGCAGCGTCGGCTTCTTGCCCTGGTTGGCGATGGTGGAGAAGCCGCGCGCCATGTCGATCATGCTCAGACCGGAGTTGCCGAGCGTCACGTAGCCGTCATCGGTGATCTTGCCTTTGATGCCGGCCGTGTGCGCGGTCTTGATTATCGTGTCCGCGCCGAGATGCTGCTGCAGATCCATGTACACCGTGTTGACGGAGTTCGCCGTCGCCTTGTACAGGTTGATGTAGCCGTAACTAGCGCCGCCCGAGTTCGACATCGGCTGTTTCAGCCCGGGGAAGCTGCGCGGCGAGTTGCCGTTGAACACAGTATCGAGGCTGACGCCCGTCTGGACGGTCGAAAGCAGCGTGAACGGTTTCATCGTGGAACCGACTTCGTAAGTCGCGTCGGTGACGTTGTTGAGCTGTTTCTTCAGGTAATCCTCGCCCGCGTACAGCGAGATGATTGAACCGTCTTTGACGTTGACCGACAGGCCGCCGGTCTGTACGCCGTCCGGCATGCCCGCGTTGCCCTTGGTGGGGCTCGCGGTCTGATACATCAGATCCTGTTTGGATTTGTCGATGGTGGTGACGATGGTGTAGCCGCCGGTGTCGAGGTCGTCTTGCGTGAACGCCTTTGAGTTGATGAGTTCGCTGCGGACCATCTGCAGCAGATACCCGTTGGGGCCCTCGTAGATGTTCTGCTGTGCGTTGGTGACGGTTTTCGGCATCGTGGCTTCACTGGCCTGTTTGGCGGTGATGTAGCCGTCCTCTTTCATGATGTTGATGACGCGCTCGAATCGCGATTTCGCCTGCTTGGCGTTGACGGCCGGATCCCAGTTGCTGGGGGACGGGATGATGCCGGCGAGCATCGCCGCCTCGGGCACAGTCAGGTCTTTCGCGTCCTTGCCGAAGTACGCCTGGGCGGCGGCCTGGATGCCGTAGGCGCTGCGGCCGAGATAGATGGTGTTGAGATAGTTGCACAGGACGGTGTCTTTGTCTTGCGTCTGCGCGATCTTGACCGCCAGTATGGCTTCCTTGAGCTTGCCCATGTAGGTGGTGGTCTCGCCGAGGTAATACCGTTCCGCGTACTGCTGGGTGATGGTGGATCCGCCCTGGCGGGTGCCCTTGGTGACGTTGTTGATCAGCGCCCGTGCGATGCCCTTGAGGTCGATGCCGCGGTCCGTGTAGAACGTGCGGTTTTCGGAGGCGACCACGGCCTGGCCCACGTATTTCGGCAGTACGGAGCAGTCGATGATCTCACGGTTCTGCTCGGCGAACGTGCCGATTTTCGTTTTGCCGTCCGCATAGTACACGCTGGTTTTCTCGGCCAGCGCGATGGTCTCCGGCTGGGGGATTTCGATGGTGGCGTACAGGTAGGCGAACGCGCCGATGCCGACGGCGAGGAACAGGCCGATGATGCCGAGCGTCCACTTGAGAATCAGATGCTTCTTGCGCCCTTTGGCTTTCGGGCCTTTCGAGCCGGGGGAGCGGTGGATGCCGCCGCCGCGGTGTGTGCCTTCGGGCGGATTAGCGCCGCGGCCACGCCTTGAGCCGCTGTTGCGCTGCGCGCTGTAACCGTTGGTTGCGGCGGTGCCGCCGGTTCTCGTGCCCGTCGCCGCACCCGCTTGGGTGCCGGTCGCGGCGCGGCCTGAGGCGCCGGCCGCCCGACGACCGGACGTTCCTGCCGCGCGTCGGCCTGAACTGGAATTAACAGTGCGCGTATGTGAAGCCATGATTCTACCGTAGTCCTTGCAATATGATGCGAACCGGTTTGCGCGTATTTTCGCGCTTTCCTCACCGGTTTTCCTCTGAATCCTTACAAACGTCGATATCGTGCTTGGTGCTTGTCTATATCTAGCAAAACCACAACCATAGCCTCTCGGCGTGACGGTATCGTGAGAAACGTTGGAAAATAAGGGTTTTAGCCGGATGTGTCACTGTGCGAGGGGCTCACACGGTGACGATACCCTCGCACGGTGACGGTCATGACCGTTCTTAATGTGAGTCGGATTCTGCATTGTGGGATTGTATGAATGCTTCGCTGGTTTGGGCCCGTCCAAAGCGGTGCGGCGTTGCCTCATCCGGTCATAGTCCCACTTTCCGGTGAGCGTATGAGACTGCGGCCGGATGGGATGGGCGGGAGATCCGGATGAAATGAGAAGAGGCGGCGGAAGTGCCCGCCAGTCGGTGTCACCGGGCGCGCAGCATCGGCGCGACCTGCTCCTCATATGCGGTGAGGGCGGCGTCGATCACGTTGTGCATGTCGTAGTACTTGTAGGTGCCCAGGCGCCCGCCGAACACGACGTTCGGCTCGGCGGCTGCCCTGGCTGCGTACCGCTCATAGAGCGCCTTGTCGGCGTCCGTGTTGATCGGGTAGTACGGCTCGTCGCCACGCTCGGCGAAGCGGGAGTATTCCTCCCACACCACTGTCCTGTTGTGGTTCTGCGCGTCACGCCTCTCCGGGTTGAAGTTCTTGAACTCGATGGCGCGGGTGTAGGGCACGTCCGCGTCGGAGAAGTTCATCACCGGGCAGCCGAAGTGGTCGTCCTCGTCGTAGCGCACTTCCTTGAAGTCCACCGTGCGCCATTTCAGGTCGCCGAGTTCATAGCCGAAATACCGGTCAATCGGCCCGGTGTAGACCACGGGCGTGCCGGCGGCGCGCAGCGCCTTCTTGTTGAGTGGCTGGCTCTCGTCGAAGAAGTCGGTGCCGAGCGTCACATGGATGCGCGGGTCATCGATCATGCGCTCCATCCACGCGGTGTAGCCGTCGCGCGGCAGTCCCTCCCATGTGTCTTTGAAGTAGCGGTTGTCGTAGTTGAACCGCACGGGCAGCCGCTTGATGATGCTCGCCGGCAGTTCGGCCGGATCGGTCTGCCATTGCTTGGCGGTGTAGTTCTTGATGAACGCCTCATACAGCGGCCGTCCGATCAGCTGGATGCCCTTGTCGTTGAGGTTTGTCGGGTCGGTGCCGGCCAGTTCGCCGGCCTGTTCGGCGATGAGCTGCCTCGCCTCGGCGGGCGTGTAGGCCGCCCGGAAGAACTGGTTGATGGTGCCGAGATTGATTGGCAGCGGGTAGACCTCGCCGTCGTGCGTGGCGTACACGCGATGCACGTAGTCGGTGAATGCGGTGAAGCGGTTGACGTAATCCCAAACGCGTTTGGTGGAAGTATGGAACAGGTGGGCACCGTATTGGTGGATTTCGGCACCGGTCTCCTCGTCGATATAGCTGTACACGTTGCCGCCGATGTGGCTGCGCACATCGATGATCTCGACCCGGGCGCCCGCGCGCTCCGCCGCCTGCTGTGCGATGGTCAGGCCGAACAGGCCCGCGCCGACGATCACCAAATCCGCGTTCATAGCTTCCTTCCGTTGCGGCCCGCGCCGGCGGTGCCGGTTGCGCCGCGACCCTTCCATTTGATGATTCGCGCTGTTCCCCGCGTCGAATATGAACGGCCGTCATGTGCGTTTCGTTCTCAGCTCGACCAAGGATACCGCACATTATCGACCGCGCAACCATTCCTGTGAACGATTTGATGAACGTTCGGTGACGGCATGTCCGGCGTCTTTTACAGCGCGCACACGACCAGATATATGGCCACCACGTGGCAGGTGTACCCGATGGCCGTGCCCATGTGAAACACCTCATGAAACTCGAACCAGCCCGGAATCGGATTGGGTTTGCGAATCGCGAAGCATGTGGCGCCCGCAATGTAGGCGGCCCCGCCGCACGCAATCAGCACGGTCGCCGCCGGACCCACCGCGGGCGCGGTCCACAGCGCCGGAAGCAGTGTGACCGGCGCCAGCCCCAGCACCACGTACACGACGGTGAACACCCAGTTCGGCGCTCGCAGCCATACGATATGCATCACCGTGCCGACGAGCGCCGCCGCCCATATCACCGTCAGGTACGGCCATCGGATCGAAGGGCTGAGCGCGAACAGCACCGGCGTATTGGTGCCGGCGATGATCAGGAAGATGTTGGAGTAGTCGATGCCGCACAGCACGCGCGTCACCTTGGCGCTGCGCCACGGTACGACGTGCAGCAGGGCGCTGTTGCCGAACAGCAGTATCGCCGACGCGCCGTAAATCGCGCATGCGGCCTTGACCGGTCCGGCCGGCGCGATGCAGATCAGCACGATGGATGCGGCGATGCACAACGGCAGGGTGATGAGGTGCTGCCATCCGCGCAGTCGAGGCTTGCGGTTGCCGAATGCATCGACCGGCGTGACCTGGCGTTCGGCGGCTTTCAGTGTGGCCTTGGCTTGGCGATAGCGTGCGCGCGCGGCGCGATACTGCTCGAGGGCGCGGTTCATCGCGGTGGCCGAGGCACCGGTCTGCGTCGTGGCCATGCCGGCAGTGGTTGCGGTCTGCGCTGTGGCGGCCGCCCGCATCCCGCCGCCCGTGGTCTGTCGCCGCGCTGTTTTTCGCTGCGCCGTGGACTTGCGTATGGATGGTGCACTGATTGACGCGCTCATCATCATCACCTCGCTGCGGCCGGAATGCCCGGCCTACACTAACTTACGCTACCGTAACTTAGTGTAGGTCGCTGATGGTTCGCTGACAATGCTTCTCTGGTGGTGAATCGAATGCCGGCCGGGCCGCCGAAGGCAGCATGGCGGTTTGTGTGTATCATATATTGACCGTCAGCTGAAGATTTTCATAGTTTTTTCTTATAGCCGGGCATAAGCGGATTGTGGATGCGTCGGGATCTGGAAGTACGTGCTCGACTGCCGTAATGGATGCCGGTCGAATATGCTGTGGCCGCATGGGAGGGGCTGAAAAGCGCGGTCTGATGGAGGTCTGCCTGTCTGACGATGGCGTGCGTCATGCGTGGGACGTGAGAGTCGGCGTATATGGCATTGTGAGGTGAGTGTTAACAATATGTTCCTGAAATGTTACGTGATGCGACAAAAAGTAACGATATCGGACGAGCGCCAGGTCTAGTTTCTTTCACAGTGTCGTCGTGAGTGACGCACGCAAAGAGAGGAAAACAATAATGGCCAATAAGCAATGGCCTCGCTGGGTTGCCGCTGTAGCGGCCCTGGCGATGGCAGGCAGCCTGCCCGGTACCGCGCTCGCGGCTCCGGCACAAGGTGACGCGGCGTCCACGACGCCGACTCTGTCGACCGGCAATCTGAAGAGCAAGGTCTCATCCCAGCTTCAGCAGGCGAAGGGCGAGGTCACCGCATTCATCCAGACCACCAGCCCCTCCGCGCTGGAACGCAAGAACAGTGTGCTCAAGAACTTCAGCAGGCAGCGTTCCGCGCTGTCCACGCTGAAGCAGCGCGCGCAGTCGGCCCAGGCGGCCACGCAGAGCGCGAAGACCGCCGAGAAGACCTCGGTGAACGTGTTCTCGCAGCTGCAGTCGCTGGACTCCAGCGCCAAGAAGATCTACTCCACCTCGTATGCGCTGTCCGGCGTAGCCGTTCGCGCCGACGCGGCGTCGCTGCGCAAGCTCGCCGAGCAGTCCGGCTCGGTGGCGCACATCACGATCCTGACGCCCAAGAAGGCGCTCGACACGACCAACGGCAGTGGCGAAGCCCCCGCGAACAAGAACAACGACCAGCTGGTCAACGCCGTCAAGACTTGGGAACAGACCGGCAAGACCGGCAAGGGCGTGAACATCGCAGTCGTCGACACCGGCCTCGACTACACGCACGCCGACTTCGGCGGCGCAGGCACCACCGAGGCCTACCAGACCGCGCTGAACTCCACCGCCGACCCGCTGACCGACCCGAAGGTCAGCAAGCTGCTCGACAAGACGAAGTTCAAGGGCGGTTACGATTACGCCGGCGCCACGTACAACCCGAACGCCGGCAACAACAATCCCACCCCGGACGCCAACCCGATCGACGGCCAGGGCGGCCACCACGGCACGCACGTCGCCGGCACCGCGCTGGGCTACGGCGTCAAGGCCGACGGCACCTCGGGCAAGACCGATACCGCAGGCTACCAGAAGCTGACCGCCGGCGACATCGCCAGCTGGAAGATTGGCCCCGGCGCCGCTCCCGAGGCCGGCATCTACTCGTACAAGGTGTTCGGCGACAACGGCGGCACCACCGACCTGGTGCTCGAAGCGCTTGACGGCATCGCCAAGCACAACACCGAGGCGGAAGTCAACGGCGACGAGTCCAGCCGCATCAGCATCGTCTCCATGTCGCTCGGCGGCAGCTTCGGCGCCTCCGACGACCCGGAGAACGTGGCCGTGGATAACCTCACCGCAGACAACGTGCTGTCCGTGATCGCGGCCGGCAACGACGGCGACATCACCGACATCATGGGTGCCCCCGGCACCGCCAAGAGCGCGCTGACCGTGGCCGCGAGCCAGTCCGGCAAGGCGCTGCAGGACGCCGTCGAAGTGACCGACGGCCCGGCATCGCTCAAGGGCCAGACCCTCGCCGGCCAGTACTCCGTGAACTACGCGAAGCTCGACGACTTCTCCCTGACCGGCAAGGTCGTGCGCGTCAAGGACAAGGACAACCTGGAAGGCTGCAAGGCATACTCCACCGATGACGCCGCTGCCGTCAAGGGCAACATCGCCTACGTCGAATGGAACGACGCCGCTGTGAACTGCGGCTCCAAGACCCGCTTCGACAACGCCGAGAAGGCCGGCGCGACCGGCATCCTGTTCGGCTCGCAGGCGAACATCCCCGAGTCCGGCATCGGCGGCAACGCCGACATCCCCGGCTTCCAGCTGGTCAAGAACGCCGCCGAGAACAAGGACCTGCAGAGCGCCATCGATGACGGCACGCTGACGGTGACCCTGTCCACCAAGCTGCGTATGAGCAAGGACGCCGACTACTCCAGCGAGAGCGAAGACACCATCGCGTCCTTCACCTCCCGTGGCATCCACGGCTCCTATGACGGCACCGCCAAGCCCGATGTCTCCGCCCCCGGCGTGGGCATCGTGTCCGCTTCGGCCGGCACCGGCAACAGCGACGAGATCATGAGCGGTACGTCCATGGCCACCCCGTTGACCTCCGGCGTCGCCGCGCTGGTCCGTCAGGCCCGGCCCGAATACCTGGCCAACGTGGTCAAGGCCCAGCTGATGAACACCGCCAACCACGACGTGCTCACCGCGGATCGCAAGACCGCGTACGGCCCGCTGCGTGTGGGCTCCGGTCGTATCGACGCGCTCGCCGCAGTGAACAACAACGTGCAGCTTGCCGGAGAGGATAACGAGGCCATCACCGCGCAGTTCGGCGTCATCCCGGTCGGCAAGGACGGCTACACCGACAAGCAGACCATGCAGCTCGTGAACAACACCGATCATGACATTACGTACAAGCTCACATACTCGGCCCGCACCCCGGTGCCGGGCGTCACGTACTCGGTGAGCGGCGACAACGGTGGGGACACCGTGGTCGCCAAGTCCGGGACCAGCACCAGCTTCCGCGTGAAGATCAGCATCGACCAGTCCAAGCTGACCCGCACCCGTGACGCCACGCAGTCCGCGCAGGTCGCAGGCAAGGACCGCCAGTACGTGACCGACGCCAGCGGCATCATCACCGCGACTCCGGTCACCCAGGAGGATGACGCCACCACGCTGCGTGTGCCCGTCACTTCGGTGCCGAAGGCAATCTCCGAAACCACCACGGAACTGAGCGGCTTCAACAACAAGAAGGGCACGCTGTCCGTGTCCGGCCATGGCCTTGACCAGGGCGACACCGCCACCGGCTACCACTCCGAGCTCGTCCCGTTCGTGTACGGTGCCGAGGATCCGGTCGACGGCTACACCGGCAACGGTGACGCCGCTCGCAGCCTTGCCGCAGGTGACATCCGCGCGATCGGTTATTCCAGCACCGCACCTCAGCTCTCCGATCCGTCGCAGGGCCTGCTGAGCTTCGGCATCATCACCGACAAGACGTGGTCCCACCTGGGCAACAATTTCGTTCCGGACGTGATCTTCGACGTGGACGGCGACATGAAGGCCGACTACATGATCTCGGTGAGCACCACCGAAGGCAACACGCAGTACGACACCGCATGGGCCACGACGACTTCCGCGACAACCGGCAAGGTCGTTGACGAGGAGCCCATCGACCCCGCATATGTCTCCGACTCCAACCAGGTCGTGCTCTCCGTGAAGCTGTCCGCCCTTGGATTCACCAAAGACACCAAGGTCGCCCCGATCGCCTACATGGCACAGATCGAGTCGATTTACGCTGCCGGCGCGAAGGATCAGTACATCGTCGACACTGCGGGCGGTTCCAAGGACGACTCGTTCGACGCGTACCACCCTGCCCTGTGGTTCGGCGACTCCGCCACCGAAGGCAACGGCACGGTCAGCTTCCCCGACGAGAACGGCACGAAGGTCGCCGTCCACACCGCGGATGATTCGTCCGAGACCGCTCCGAAGGTGCTGGCGCTGCACAAGAACGGCTTCTTCCCGAACATCGAGACCGATGAGCCCGTCATCGACGCGCACACCGTGAAGAACATCGACAAGGCGCTGCTGGAGACTCTGGTCTTTGCCGCTAGCAAGTACCAGGAATCCAACTACACGGCGGATTCGTGGGCCGCATTCAAGAAGGCCTTCGACGCGGCGAAGAAGGTGCTCGACTCCGACACGGCCACGCAGCAGCAGGTCAACGACGCCTACACGGCGTTGCGAACCGCCATCAACGGGCTCGTCAACGCGACCGCCAAGCCGTCTAAGGACAAGCTGAAGGCGGCGGTGGATGCTGCGGCCAAGCTGAAGGAATCCGACTACACGGCGGATTCGTGGGCTGCGTTCGTCAAGGCGCTTGATGCCGCCAAGGCGGTGCTCGCCAACGACAACGCGACTCAGGAAGAGATCAACAACGCGACCGGCGCTCTGTTCAAGGCCGAAGAGGCTTTGGTGAAGAAGGCCGGCACGCCGACGAAGCCCGGCAAGCCGAGCCAGCCTGGCGCCCCGGCGAAGCCCGGTGCGTCGGGCGCCAACAGTGGCCAGAACGGCAGCAATGCCGGCGTCGCCAAGACGGGTGCCGCTGTCACTGGCATCTCGGGCGTAGTCATGCTGCTGCTCGCCGCCGGGGCCACGCTGGTGATCATTCGCCGGCGTGACGCGGTGCGTCGCTAGTCTCCCATAGCCGATAATGCCCTTTCCCGCGAGCGCGGGGAGGGGCATTATTGTCGTTGCGCACCCGATATCCGGGGGTGATGTATACTAGTACAGCCTTCACGTGGCGTTATGTCACCCAATCCCCCCAGGGCAGGAATGCAGCAAGGGTAAGTGGCCTCTGTCGGGTACGTGAAGGTTTTCTTTTTCTTTTCTTGGCCCCTCACCCTGACCGTCGCGGCACCGTGAGGCTTAAATTACAGGTTGAAATCGCCGTTCTTGGCAATTCCCCGTGCGAAATCGCCGTTTTTGGACCTTGAAACGGCGATTTCACACGGGGAATAGTAGATTTCGGCGATTTCAACCCGTATTTTGATATGCCGGGGCCAGGTTTTCGATTATTCTGTCGGAATATGGGCGCGATGAGGCGACTGACACATGTACAGGCTCTACAGTCTTGAACTATGAGTGAAGAACAGCGTGTTGATGATCCCGCCGAAATCTCGCGTGACGGTGCGATTCCGCCTGACGCCGTGCAAGTCAGCGGCGACCGGGCTGATGCGGCAACGTCGGCGGAACGCCTGCCGTCCACGGAGACGACCGATGCGCCCGCTGACACGCCGAATGAGCCGGATACCGCAGCCGCATCGGATACGACGTCATCTGGCGCGTCGGCATCAGCCCCCGCACCAGAACAGGCGCGCTCGTCGGCGAAACAGGAGCCAGAACCCGTGGTGCCGCAGGCGTCCCCGGCCAGCGCATGGTCCGCTTTGGAGACGACCGCGGATCATCCGCTGCGCACCCTCGGATCGCCCGCGCCGGCCGCGCGCAAACGTAAGGCCGGCGGGCCCGACGAACACGCGGCGGACATTGACGACGAGGCGGACATCGAGCGCGGATTGGCGCGTCGCGACCCGCTGACCGTGCGCCCGCGCGTGTCGAGCCGTGTGCTGTGTGCGGTGTTCGGCGTGCTGATGATCGCGATCTCGTTCGGCGCATGGTGGATCGCCGTGCGCACCGAGGACGGGCAATCGTACGAGGATATGGTGTTCAGCGGCTTCCACGACAGCCTGCCGTCGTGGGCGTCCGCTCTGGTCGCCCCGTTCATCAGCCGCAATATCACGTCAATCGCCGGGCATCCGTTGAACTTCACCGTAATCGTCTCCGCGCTGCTGATCGTTGTCGCGGCGGTGGTGATGCTGGTACGCAAGCGTTGGTGGCTGGTCGGGCAGTCCGCGGTGTTCGCCGCGCTGTGTTTCGCGTCCACATATCTTAAAGGTGTGCTGCCGCGGCCGTTCATCATCAACACCGTGTCTCAGCCCGCCAATTCCGCGCCTTCCGGTCATACGATGCTGGCCGTCGTCGCGGGCGTGCTGCTGCTGTTCGCGGTTCCGCGCGGATGCCGTGCGTGGATGGCGCTGGTCGGGGCCGCCTATGCGCTGGTCATCGGCCTGTCGGTGATCGCGGGGGCATGGCACCGCCCGGTTGACGTGGTGATGAGCCTGCTGCTGGCGGGCGGCTTCGCGCTGCTGGCGATGGCATTCACGCGCACGTCCGGCATGGACGCGCCCGGCAAACGCGCGTCCTCGCCGAGCGTGCAGATCGTCGGCACGGTGATGATCACGGCGGGTGTGCTGTGCTGCTGCTATGCCGCATACATCATGTGGCAGATTGAGCCCGGTCTGAGCCTGAGCGCGAGCTGGGCGAGCGTCGGCGCCCACGTCTCCACCTTCGCGATGATAGCCGGCGTTTCGTCGCTGGTGTTCGGGATGCTGCTGGCGATGCGCCAGATCACGGCGTCCCCGTTGAGCCGAGCCGGCCTGGTGGGGGCGCCGCCGGCCCCGCCGAAGAAGAAGCGGTGACCGCCGCGGAGCCGCGCGATTTGCCGTTTGACCATGCCGCGTGAGTATGATGAAGGCCAATGACATTGTAGGTAAGGAGAGACAATGGGCACCGGCAACAAGCTTGTCATCGTGGAGTCTCCCACCAAAGCGAAGAAAATCGGTGGGTATCTTGGCAGCGGCTACACCGTCATGGCATCGGTCGGTCACATCCGTGACCTTGCACAGCCCAGTCAGATTCCCGCGGACGACAAGGCCAGGTTCGGCAAGTTCGGCGTGGACGTCGACGATGGCTTCAAACCGTACTACATCGTCGACGGTGACAAGAAGAAGACCGTCGCCGAACTGAAAAAAGCGCTGAAGAACTCCGACGAGCTCTACCTCGCCACTGATGAGGATCGCGAAGGGGAGGCGATCGCCTGGCACCTGGTGCAGACGCTCAAGCCGAAGGTTCCCGTCAAGCGCATGGTGTTCCACGAGATCACCAAGGACGCCATCAAGACGTCGCTGGGCAACACCCGCAACGTGGACGAGGACATGGTGGACGCGCAGGAGACCCGCCGCATCCTCGACCGCCTCTATGGCTACGAGCTGTCGCCCGTGCTGTGGCGCAAGGTGGGCCCGGGATTGTCGGCCGGCCGCGTCCAGTCCGTCGCCACACGCCTGATCGTCGAGCGTGAGCGCGAGCGCATGGCGTTCGTGCGCGCCTCCTACTGGGACGTGACCGCGGTGCTGGGCGCGACGGACGCGGAGGGCGAGCCGGCGTCGTTCGAATCGCGCATGGTGTCGCTTGGAGGCAAGCGACTTGCGGGTTCCAAGGATTTTTCGGATGACGGCAAGCTCACGCCGTCCGGTTTCGCTGACAACGTATGCCAGCTGGATGAGGCCCATGCGAACGCCCTCGCCAAGCTCCTGGCCGACGCGACCTTCACCGTGGCATCGATGGAGACCAAGCCGTACCGTCGCCGCCCGCTCCCGCCGTTCACCACATCCACGCTGCAGCAGACGGCCGGCAACCGCCTGTCCATGAGCTCGCGTCAGACCATGCGTGCCGCGCAGGGGCTGTACGAGAACGGTTACATCACGTATATGCGAACCGATTCGGTGACCTTGTCGCAGGAGGCCATCGCCGCCGCCCGTGATGCCGTCGAATATCATTTCGGAAAGTCGTTCCTGTCCGATGGGCCCAAGCAGTATGTGACGAAGACCGCTAGTGCGCAGGAGGCCCACGAATGCATCCGACCCGCCGGCGCGCGGTTCCATGACCCGGCGGAGCTCTCCGGCAAGGTGCCCGCCGACCAGCTGAAACTGTACACGCTGATCTGGCAGCGCACGCTCGCTTCCCAGATGGCCGACGCCACCGGCTCCACCGCGACCGTGCGTCTGTCGGCTCCTGCCGGCGAGGACGGCGAGGCGATGTTCCAGGCGTCCGGCACGGTGATCGAGTTCCCCGGATTCATGAAGGCCACCGGGGAGGGCCGTCGTGCGGCGGCCCCCGCTGCCTCCTCGATGGGTGCCGGTGACGGCGAGGCCGCGGCGAAACGCGCCTCGCGCGAAACCGACGACAACGGATCGCTGCCGCCGATGCAGACCGGTGACCGTCTCGCCGCGTCCTCGGTGGAGGCTGACGGGCACGAGACCCAGCCGCCGGCGCGATACACCGAAGCGTCGCTGGTGAAGACGCTGGAGGCCAAGGAAATCGGCCGTCCTTCAACCTATGCGAGCATCATCTCCACCATCATCGACCGTGGATACGTCTACGAGCGCGGTCGCGCCCTGATTCCATCGTGGCTGGCGTTCTCGGTCATCAAGCTGCTGGAGACGAAATTCCCCAAGTACGTCGATTACCAGTTCACCGCGGATATGGAGAACGGGCTCGACCAGATCGCGCACGGTCAGGAGACCGGCCGTGACTGGCTGACCCATTTCTATTTCGGTTCCGGCGGCGACGCGGCGACTTCGGCGGACGAAGCGCACGCGGGCCTGCAGCAGCAGGTCGCGCAGCTGGGGGAGATCGACGCCCGCGCCATCAACACCATCGACATCGGCGACGGACTGCACGTGCGCGTCGGTCGGTACGGCCCGTATCTCGAAGACATGAACCACGTGGATGCGGCGGGCAACCCCAAGCGGGCCTCCCTGCCCGACACCATGGCGCCCGACGAGCTGACCGTGCAGGTCGGCCATGAGCTCATCGACAGCAATGCCGGTGGCCCGCGCGAGCTGGGCGTCGACCCGGCAAGCGGCGGCACGGTCGAAGTGCGCAACGGCCGGTTCGGCCCGTATGTGGCCTTGGTGCCGCTCGAGACGGACGGCGGGTCATCCGAGACGAAGTCCAAGAAGACCACTGTGCCCAAGCCCAAGATGGCGTCCCTGTTCAAGACGATGAGCCCCGAATCGATCACGCTGGACGATGCGCTGAAACTGTTGTCGCTGCCGCGCACCGTGGGCGTTTACGAGGAGGCCAACACCGAGACCGGCGAACTTGGCGAGGTCACGGTCGAGGCGAACAACGGCCGGTACGGCCCCTACCTGACCAAGACCGGAGCCGACGGCAAGTCCGAGACGCGGTCTCTCGCCTCGGAGGATGAGATCTTCACCGTGGACGTCGACAAGGCGAAGGAACTGTTCGCCCAGCCGAAATACGGACGCGGCCGTGGACGCGGCACCGCGAAGCCGCCGCTGCGCGAGCTCGGCCCCGATCCCGAAACCGGCAAGAACGTGACCATCAAGGATGGCTTCTACGGCGCCTACATCACCGACGGCGAAACGAACCGGACCGTGCCCAAGCAGTACACGGCCGAGTCCATCGAGCCGGCCGAGGCGTTCCGCCTGCTGGCCGAGAAGCGTGCCGCCGGCCCGTCCAAGCGCGGGCGTCGCAAGACGACGGGCGCCGCCGCGAAGAAGACCGCCGCGAAGAAGAGCTCCACGGCATCTGCCACCAAGAAGACGGTCACCGCGAAAAAGACGGCCGCCAAGAAGACCACGGCCAGGAAGACCGCCGCGAAGAAGACCGCCGAGTAGAGTCGCGTCGCAGCCGCCGCGATGGCGGCCTGGCCGCGTCGCATGCCGCCATCGCGTACACTGTGGGCAAGGGGGTAGATATGACTGGATTGTTCATTTCTTTCGAAGGCGTTGACGGCGTAGGGAAGACCACGCAGGTCGAGCGCCTGCGCGACTACTTGGAGGCTGCAGGCCGCGAGGTCGTGGTGACGCGTGAGCCGGGCGGCACGGCATTGGGCGGCAGCTTGCGTCAGCTGCTGCTGCGTGAGCCGGGAGACGCCGCGGAAGCCGACGGCGCCGATATCGCACCGCGCGCGGAGGCGCTGATCTTCGCCGCCGACCGGGCGCAGCACGTGGCTGAAGTGGTCCGTCCGGCGCTGGAACGCGGAGCCGTGGTGATCACCGACCGGTATCTTGATTCGTCGCTCGCCTATCAGGCGGGAGGCCGTGAACTGACCGCCGACGACGTCCGCGGGCTGAGCATGTGGGCGACCGGCGGGCTGATGCCCGTGCGCACGTACCTGCTCGACATGGACCCGACGGCGGCGCACCGGCGTCTGCAGCATGACGCGGATCGCATGGAGTCCGCGGGCGACGAATTCCAGCAGCGCACCAGGCAGGCGTTCCTCGATCTGGCAGGCCACGAGCCGGGCCGTTTCCGCGTGATTGACGCCGCATGGCCGATCGAGGCCGTATGGGAGCACATCAAGGCGGACGTTGACGCGGTGCTGGCCGATGCCGCGGCGGATGAGCGGGCCGCGGCGCAGGCGGCTGCCGCCCCGCCGGCGGCCACGGACAGCACCAGCGGGCGGCTGCCGCTCAGGCTGCCGTCACTAAGGAAAGCGACGGTAACACTCCGGCTGGAGGTGCGCGATGAGCGTATGGGACTCCATTGTCGGCCAGCAGGCAGTGGTCGGCCAACTGCAGGCCATCGTCTCCGGCGACCCGAAGGCGCTGGCCCAGTCGTGGCTGATCTGCGGACCGCCCGGTTCCGGCCGCTCGAATGTTGCGCGCGCGTTCGCGGCCGCGCTGGAAAGCCCTGACAGGGGCCTTTCCGACGAGCCGACCAATATAACCCGTCAGGTGCTGTCCGGCACCCATCCCGACGTGACCACGTTGGCCACCAACAAGGTCACCATCGGCATCGATGACGTGCGCCAGCTGATCCTCACCTCCGAACAGATGCCCAGCACGGCGCCGTGGCGGATCATCATCATCGAAGACGTTGACCGCATGCTGGAACGCACCACGAACGTGCTGCTCAAGGAGATCGAGGAGCCCAGCCCGCACACCATATGGCTGCTGTGCGCCCCCAGCGCGCAGGATGTGCTGCCGACCATCCGCTCGCGTACCCGCATCGTCAACCTTGCCGTGCCGTCCACGAAAGCGGTCGCGGATTACCTGATGGCATCCGTCAATCCGGCGCTGCCGGCGGAACGCCAATTCGACCGTCATGTGGCGGTGCGCGCGGCGCGGCTCGCCGAAGGGCATATCGGCATAGCGAAACTGTACGCCTCCGACACGCAGGTCATGTCGGACCGGGACGAGCTCATCGTCGGGCTGCTGGGACTGCGCAAGGCATCGGATGCGGTGCTGCTGGCCGATGATCTCATCGACACCGCCAAAAGCCAGGCGGAAGCCGACGTGAACCGGCAGGCGGCCGTCGCCGAAGCGGATTTCCGCCGCATCAACGGCCTCGGCGAGCAGGACCGCATCCCGCCGAAGCTGCGCGGCGCCTACAACGCCATCGCCAAGAAGGACGAGATCAAGCGGCAGACCACGCGCCGGAGCCGCGACGTGCTTGACCGCGCGCTCAACTCGGCCGCCAGCATCTACCGCGACATAGCGGTGCTGCAGAACAACGCCGAGGACGCGGTCGGGCTGATCAACATGGAGAATCGCACGGCCATCGCCGAGCTGTCGGCACGGCTGAGCCGTCAGGAAGTAGTCGATCGGTTGGAGGCCATCACCGTGGCCAGGAAGCGGTTGCTAGGCAACGGCAACCCGATGCTGGTGTTCGAGGCGCTGTTCTGCGCGCTGATTCCGGGGAGGCTATGACGGCACCTGGTCAGGAACGCACGACGGTGGAGCCCCGGACAATCAATTGGGGCAGCAGCGAGATGTGCGCCGCCTGATCGGGCCCCTGCCCGATCAGGCGCAGCGCCTCGGTGACGATCTGGAGGAACGGCGGGCGGACCGAGGTCAGCGTCGGCATCGTCGTCAAGGCAAGCGGGGAGTCGTCGTAGCCGACCACGCGCACGTCGTCGGGCACGCGGATGCCCAGCGTCTGCAAGGCGATCATCGCGCCCAGCGCGATCATGTCATCGGCGCATATCACCGCTTCGGGCGGTCGCGCATCCGAGTCGGCGAACATGCGCCACACGCACTGATAACCGCGCTCCACGGTCGAATCGCCGAATCGGTTCCATGAGGTGTCGGTGACGAGCCGGTGCGTGCGCATCTGCGTATGGAACATCGCGAACATCTCGGCCGATTCGAACGATACCTCCTTGCCGGCCAGATAGGCGGCGGAACGTACGCCCTGCTCGGCGAGGTGCGCGACGATGCTTTCCATCGCCGCATTCTCGTCGATGCCGACCATGGACGTGCGGAAGGATCGCTGCCGTCCGCCGACCTGTACGATGGGCGTCGTCATGGTGGTGCGGTCAAGCGTGTGGGCCAGATCGACGCCCGCGGCAGGAACGATGATGATGCCGTCGACCTTGCGGGCCACCAGCGATTCGATGCGTTCGTCCTGCGTATGCTGCTCGTTGCCGATGCCGAGCAGCAGTTGCTGTCTTTCCATGTCGATGACCGGTTCCAGCTCATCAAGCAGTCCGGCGCTGAAATGGTCGGTCGCCGAAGGGATGACCAGTCCGATGGTGTTGGTGGCGGCGCCGCGCAGCGAACTCGCCGCATAGTTGACCGAATAGTTGAGTTCCTCGGCGGCGGCCCGGACCCGCCGTGCGATGTCGTCGTCCTTGGTGCGTTTGCCGGAGAGCACACGGGAGACCGTGGCGATGGAGACGTGGGCCATGGCGGCCACGTTGGTGATGGAACTGGTCGCCGGCTGTGGGCGTTGTTCCGGGCCGGGCGCCGGGTCGTCGTTGACGGGCGTCGTGTCTGGCTTGGATGCCGGTATGGCGTCCATTACGGCGGATGGCTGTCTCTTCATGGGGCTCGCAGTGTTCGGTATGACGGCGGGCGGCCGCCATATGCTTGCGATGCGCGTCGGTGCGCATCTGATGGATGGGAATACGCTGACGGCCGCCCACGCGGTTCGTGCGGGCGGCCGTCGAATGCGTGCGCAGGTTACTCGGCCGCGGTGAGCGTCTCGATGAGGCTGTCGATGACGGTCTCGGCGTTGTCGCCGTCCACGGTGACCTCGACGGTGTCGCCCTGCTTGATGCCCAGGCCCATGATGGACAGGATGGAACCGGCGGGAACGGGGTTGCCGCCCTGCTTGGCGATGGTCACGGTGCAGCCGGACGCGGTCGCGGCCTGAGCGAACTTGGCGGCCGGACGGGCGTGAATGCCGACGGGATCAGTGATGGTGGTAGTGCGGGTAACCATGGAGACACTCCTTTGCGTCGTCGCGCCGGTGGTTCCGGTGCGGTTTGTCGTGCGTCGATATCGACACTCGTCAGCGTGCGTGTGCCGTGTTGGCCCGCGCCGATACCGATTAGCAATAACATTACTCTATGCCAATTGCTGGGCGGCCGTTCTTCTGGCTGCTGACATAATAGTGTACCATGTTTTTCCAATTTTCTGGAAAACGTTTACTTCTAGTCGTGTCGCGCTTTTGAGGGTGTATACTGGCGTGGACAGAAAATGATTTACCGGCGATGAAGTTGGTGGGTCAACAAGGCGGTCCGCGGATGGGAAGTACCGGTCATTCGCGGCGAGAGGCCATAACATAAGGAGAACATATGGTTATCAAGGGTGTTGGCATCGGACGCGGCGTTGCGGTCGGCCCGGTCATTCGTATGGCAGCTGCGCTTCCCGAACCGTCCGATGCGCCTCGCGCCGACAGTGTCTCGGCCGAATCCGAGATCGAGCGCGTGACCAAGTCTCTGGCTCTGGTCAACGCGGATCTGAACCGCCGTGCCGAAGAGGCCGCGAACGGCGACGAAGGCGCCAAGCAGGCTGCTCCGATCCTGCAGGCCATCGCCATGTTCGCCTCCGACCCGGCGCTCGCGCAGAGCATCAACACGCTCATCGAGCAGGGCAAGACCGCTGAGCGCGCCGTGCTGGAAGGCTTCGGCGCCGTGGAAGAGATGTTCAAGGCCATCGGCGGCTATCAGGGCGAGCGTGCGGCGGATCTGCACGACGTCGGCCAGCGCGTCATCGCCGACCTGATGGGCGTTCCCGCGCCGGGCGTCCCGGTCTCCGACACCCCGTTCGTTCTGGTCGCGGAAGACCTGTCCCCGGCCGACACCGCCGGCCTCGACCTGGACAAGACCCTCGCCATCGTCACCTCGCAGGGCGGCCCGACCTCGCACACGGCCATTCTGGCCCGTGCCCGCGGCATCGTGGCCGTCGTGTCCGCCGCCGGCGCCGACGACCTGAAGAACGGCGAGACGGTTATCGTCAATGCCGCGGAAAGCACCATCACCACCGAGCCGAGCGACGAGCAGGTCGCCGCCGCCGAAGCCGCGAAGGCCAAGGCCGCGAAGGCCAAGGAGCTGCGCGGCAAGCCGGGCGCCACCAAGGACGGTTATCACATCCCGCTGCTCGCCAACGTCGGCAAGCCCTCCGACGGCAAGACCGCGCTGGAGTACGGTGCGGAAGGCGTCGGCCTGTTCCGTTCCGAGTTCCTGTTCATCGGCAACGCCGAACCGCCGAGTGTTGAGGAGCAGACCAAGGCGTACGCCGAACTGCTCGCCCAGTTCCCCGGCAAGAAGGTCGTCATCCGCATGCTGGACGCCGGCGCGGACAAGCCGCTGCCGTTCCTCACCCCCGAAGACGAGCCGAACCCCGCGCTTGGCCTGCGTGGCCTGCGCACGCTGCGCACCCACATGAACGTGCTTGAGGGGCAGCTCAAGGCGCTTGCCGCCGCCGATGCCCAGACCGACGCCGACCTGTGGGTCATGGCGCCGATGGTCGCCGACGCGCATGAGGCCGCCTACTTCGTCAAGCTCGGCAAGTCCTTCGGCCTGAAGAAGGTCGGTGTGATGGCCGAGGTGCCGTCCATCGCCCTCATGGCCGATCAGGTGGCCAAGGTCGCCGACTTCGTGTCGATCGGCACGAACGACCTGACCCAGTACACGCTGGCCGCCGACCGTACGCTCGGCTCGGTCGCCAACTACCAGACCGCATGGCACCCGGCGGTGTTGCGCGCGATCAAGCTGATCGCCGACGCGGGCAACGCGAACGGCATGCCGGTGGGTGTGTGCGGCGAGGCCGCCGCCGATCCGGATCTGGCCGTCGTGCTCACCGGCATCGGCGTCAACTCCCTGTCGATGACCCCGGTCGCGCTCGACGACGTGCGTGCCGAACTCGCCGGCGTCACGCTTGAGGAAGCGCAGGAGAAGGCCGCCAAGGCCCTCAACGGCGACTTCTACAACCCGTCCGAGTGGAACATCTGAGGGAGTCACGCCTATAAGACCATAATGTGATTCCACTGCCTTAAACGAGAGCGACGCCATACGAGATTCGGCTGTTTTGCCGGCTCGTGTACGGCGTCGCTTTTGCATATGCGGTGTGATGAGGTGCGGTAAAGCGCATGATTAATCATTGTCCATACTAAGATTTCGCAAATCTTAGTATGAATGATTTAAAAAAATGTACAGCTAGTGTTATGGAGAAAGAAATGTTCGCGCCAGATGCGCCCGGCGAGCTGGGGGGGGACCTGCCTAACCCCGATATGCTGCGTCGCCCGACCATGCGTCGCGAAGCGCAGAGCACCAGCGCCCTGGAAGGCACGTTCGAGCCGCTCGAAACCGTTCTCGCTCAGGATTATGAGGTGGGCGAGGACAAAAGCGGACTGAGCGAGTCCATGCGCGAGGTGCTGAACTACCTCGATGCGGCGGAATGCGGCATAGGCCAGATTCAGTCCGGGCATCCCATAAGCCTGCACTCTCGTGCGCGAATTGCAGAAGCTTCTTGTGAAGGGCACGAAGTCCGACAATCCACAGGCCTGCTGCCAAAACATCGAGGAATCCTGTGAGGACGCGCTGCTGCGCGTGAAGCGTCTTGTCAATGTGCGGCAGAGGTATCGCAGTCTATTGGATGAGCACAGATACAGCGGCCTGTCCGTGCAGACGGCGATGTACCTCATCGGGCAGCCCACCGTCACGGCGAGTATGTTGAGGAGAAGGTTCGGCAAGAGCCCGTCGGCCGTACAGCACGCGCTGTCTCGTCTGGTGTCCGTGGGTATACTCCGTGCATATCCGGCCGGAAGGGGCAACCTGTATATCGCTCCGGACATCCATAAGGTGCTTGCTGCACCGCTCGGCGCGGCGATTGACGTGTCGGCGCCACTGATGTGCGAGCGTGGCGAATAGGCACAAGAAAACCTGGCGGTGGCATGACGCAGGTGCTCCCTCCCGCATTGTTTATACGGTGAAGAAGTTGCCGGGGAAGTGACGGCTCATGATGGCCGTGCGGTCGGCGTGCACCGCGGCGCATTCGAAGTCGAATGCGCGGGCGAGCTCGTCCGGTGCGGTGACGAAGCAGGCGGTGGCGAGTCCATCCGCCAGCGCGGTGGGGTAGGGTCGGCCAGCCGCCGATGGCACATAGACCCAACTCGCGGCGACATCGCGCACGGGACGGCCGTCGACCGCGTTGAGCAGATGATGCAGCTGACGGCCTGCCTCCTCACCCCAATGGCGTCGGCTGGGGGCGCTCGCGCAGAACGCCCCGTCAACGATGCTTGCGATGCCGATCGCCTCGGTTCCGGGGTTGGCGGGATCCTCCAGGGCGATGGTGACGGTGTCGCCGGTGTCGTGTCCTGACCCCTCGGCGAGTGGGGCCGGTTGAGCAGGCTCGCCCGTGCGGATCAGCAGATCGCCGCCCGCGTCGATGATGTAGGGCGCGTGAGAGCCGGGGCCGGTGGCGGATTGCCGGACGGTTTCATCGCCCGCGTGCCCGTCCAATATCGCGCCGATCAGATCGGCGCAATATCCCTTGCCGAAAGCCCCGAAATCCAAGTGAACCGCGCGCTGCGTCACCAGCGTTGTGCCATGACGCTCCACATCGTTGCGCCATGTCGGGCGCCCGTGGACGGCACCGAGATGATGCTCCGCATCGGGTTCCATTGTCATCGAATACCGTGCGTCATAGCCAAGCCGGATCAGATCCTCGCCCACACACGGGTCAAGCGCCCCGTCGGTCGCGGTGCAGAACGCATCGGCCAGATCGAACAGCCCGGAGGCCCAATCGGGAAAATCAAACGAGCCGCCATGCGAGGATTCGCCCATTGCGGTCACCAGCGAATCGGCGCGGAACCGCGACAGCACGGACTCGTACCCGTCGATGAACGCGTCGAGTTTCGAGCGGAAGCCGTCGTCGAGGGCCGTCGCCGACTGAATGATCATTCCGGTGCCCATCGCGCGTTCAAACGCAGTCGTATACGGCATCCGCCCATGCAATCCGCTCATGCCCCTCAGCGTAGCATTTCGCCAGCGGGGGCAGTCGCCTTAGCCTACGTTGATGCCGGAGATTTTGAGGCCTCCGGGTGAGATGGGACGGTAAGGGTTCCGCTGGAGGATGCGGTGTCCAGCCGTTGCACGCTGCCGTCGCTCAACACCACATGATGATGGGCCAGACGGCTGGCGTTCGCGATGAAGATGGGCCGATGCTGCTGTTCACCGGCGTCTCCGCGATCGGCGTGGCCTCGGGCGCGGGCTACCGCATCGCCGCGGTGTGCGCGGCCGTGCTGTGCGGCATCGGAGGCATCGTCTTCGCGTTCTACAACGAGCGGAAGGTGTTGAATCGTCTTGATGGCTGAAGCAGGCTCTCAAAACTCACAGATACAAGGGGAAAAACCCGAAAAACGTCTTGTATCTGCGAGTTTTGAGAGCGGCCCCTAATGGGCCACCCATACGATGACCACAATATGAGACATTTCGGCCTCAGGAGCCGCTCTATTACCGCATAAAAATTCAAAAGTCAAGACTGTTCTTTCAGGTTTTTTTTCTCTATATTGCATAGATGGTTTAGAAAGCGTTGATATGGAGAGGAATCCAATATGCGATGTCGTGCGGTAGCGCATCTTCGGGCGGTTGGATGTCGTTCGCTGGCCGTCGTCGCGGCGCTGTTCACGGTGATGGCCGTCATGTTCGCCCCGCAGGCGATGGCCGCCGACGGTTCCGCGGATTACGACACATGGGCCGACGTCGCCGCCGCGATGGACAAGCAGCTACAGCAGGGGCAGAAGGAATACGAGGACGGCAACACCGCCGGTTCCACGTCCGACTTCATGGCCGCATACAACGAGATCTATGTGGCGTCCAACTTCACCCAGGTCGTGACCGACAACATCGGCTCCGACAAGCAGGCCTCCCAGCAGCAGGCGTTCCAAGACATTCAGGACCTGTCATATGTGACGGGCAACGAGGTGAAGATCGAACAGAGCGTGACCGCGCTCGTCTCCGACCTCGACAGCACCGCCAAGCAGCTCGACGCGAACACCAAGCTCGCCAATCCCCGCGACTACGACAAGGCGCTGCAGGAGCAGATCGCCAAGGAGCGCAAGGTTCTGCAGTCCAAGCAGAAGAAGAACCCCGGCAAGGGCGACCGCAGCTGGACCGACGTGGCCAACGAGATGATGCCGATCCTCGACAAGGCCTACAAGTCGTACGCGGGCGGCGACGGCGCGAAGGGCGCTACCCTCGTCAACGACGCCTACTACCAGTACTACGAGAAGCTCGGCTTCGAGAAGAACGTGATGAACGCCATCAGCGGCGACCGCGTCTCGCAGGTCGAGTACCAGTTCAAGATGTGCCGCAAGTCGATGAACACAGGCGCCTCGCTCAAAGACACCAAGAAGCTCGTCGACGATTTGAAGGCCATGCTGGTCGAGGACGCCGGCAAGCTCGACGGCGGTGCCGCCGACAAGGAAGGCAGCTTCACCAAGTTCATCACCAGCTCGGTCGGCCAGGCGTTCCTGATTCTGATTCGTGAGGGTCTTGAGGCGCTGCTGGTGGTCGCGGCCGTGGTGGCGTACCTCGTCAAGTCCGGCAACAAGCGTTTCACCAAGTGGATCTATGTGGGCGTGCTCGCCGGTCTTGCCGGCGCAGGCGTGGTCGCGGTCATCTTCGTGCTCGCGTTCGGTGGGTCCGGCCCGATTCAGGAGATCATGGAAGGCGTGTGCGCCCTGATTGCCATGGCCATGCTGCTATGGACCAGCAATTGGATGCTCAACAAGTCCAGCGTCGAGGCATGGAACCGGTACATCAAGGAGAAGACCGAAGCCGCGGTGGCCTCCGTCTCCTCACAGGTCGATGCCGGCGAAAAGGTCGCGTCCCGTACGGTGATCTCGCTCGCCATGCTGAGCTTCCTCGCCGTGTTCCGTGAAGGCGCCGAGACGGTGATCTTCTACCAGTCGATTTACACGATGAGCCGCGATGCGCATGGCATGGTGATTGGTGCCGTCGCCGCCGCGGTGGTGCTGCTGATCATCTTCTTCGTGATTCGCTTCACGTCGGTGAAGATTCCGATCGGACCGTTCTTCCTGGTCACGTCGATCCTGATGTCGGTGCTGGTGGTCGTGTTCGCCGGCGGCGGCGTGCACTCGCTGATCGAGGGCGACGCACTCCCGGCAACGTATCTGCAAGGCGTTCCGACGAACGACTGGCTCGGCTTCTACCCGTACGTCGAATGCATCATCGCCCAGGTGATTGCGGCCATCGCGGTGATCGCCCTGTTCGTGGTCGGCTTCATCAAGCAGCGCAAGGCGAAGGCCAAGGCTGCCGTGACGGCCGGTGCCCCGAACAATCAACCCAACAATCTGTGAATACCATTCACTACACAACAAAGGAAATAGAGAAATGATGAAGAACAAGAAGATCGCCGCCCTGCTCGGCGTGCTGCTGGCCGGTTCCATGGCCTTCTCGCTGTCCGCGTGCGGTTCCACCAACAATGCTTCCGACAACAAGTCTTCGGGCAGCTCCTCTCAGTCCAGCGACAAGAAGGACAACTCCAGCTCCGGCGCAGGCTTTGAAGAGGTCCCGGTCGGCCCGTCCGGCACCGCCGAGGAGCAGGACAAGGACGCCGGCCCGCTGACCGTCGGCGCCGTGTACTTCCAGCCGATTGACATGGAGCCCGCCTCCATGGGCCTGAAGGCCGCTGATTCGAGCTTCCACCTCGAAGCCGACATCCACGCCAACCAGAAGGGTACCGAGCTGGGCTACGGCAAGGGCGACTTCGTCCCCGAGCTGACCGTGAACTACACGATCATCGACAAGTCCACCGGCAAGGAAGTCGAAGGCGGCAAGGCCACCTCCGGTACCTTCATGCAGATGAACGCCTCCGACGGCCCGCACTACGGCGCCAACGTCAAGCTCGACAAGGCCGGCACCTACCAGCTGAAGCTGTCGATCGAATCCCCGGCCAAGAAGGGCTGGATGCTGCACGTCGATCCCGAGACCGGCGTCAAGGGTCGCTTCTGGACCGAGCCGATCGAGGTCACCTTCGACAACTGGGAATACACCCCGCGTCAGTGGTGATTGACATTGCCTGAGTGAAATGCTCCTCTCTGCCCGAGAGGAGCTTTCGCTGTTTTTATGACGGAATGAACGGAACATAATAGACGGAACAAGGAAAGGGTGCGAATGCTCGAACAGTTCGTAGCGGTGATGCCGGGCACGCTGGGGCCCGCGTTGCTGGTCATGTGCATGAGTGTGATGCTGACCGTCGGCGAGGGGCGTGACAAGCCGATCAGCTCCCGATGGCGTCTGTGGGGAATCCTCATCGGATTGGTGGCGGCGATCGTGTTCGCCGGACTGCGTGCATCCGCGGTGATTAATCAGCGTACATTCATCAACTACCCGGTGCTGTGGTGCTGCGTGGTCATCGACCTCCTGCTGATCGTGTTGGTGTTCGTGAACCGACTGATCACCCGCAATTGGCGTCGGCACGCCGCGGTGATGCATCTCGCCAATCTGGTGGCGGCGTTGGGCATCGCGCTCACCGTGTTCTATGCGCTGCCGGACGTGATCCTGCAGCTGACCATCTGGGTCGAGCCGGGAGACCCGATCTTCACGTCCGATATGCTGCTGCGTGCGCTCGGCTTTGTGCTGGGCATCATCGCGTCCGCGGTCATCGCCGCGATCTTCCGCACGATGCGTTCGACGGCGGTCCGTCCGGCGTTCCTGTCCGCGGTGCTGGTGGTGCTGGTGATCCAGCTGATGCAACATCTGACCGGCCTGCTGCAGATCATGCAGGCCCGCACGCTGCGGTTCCCGCACATCGCGTTCGTGATGCTCGCCTGGCTGATCAACAACAAGTCCGGTTTGATTATGGCCCAAGCGTTCATATTCCTGATTCCCGCCGTCGCCTCGGTGGTGGCCGGCTTGCGTATGCCGGTTTCTGCGAAGCGACTCGCGGCTGACGTCAATGCGGCCACGGTGCGCAAGCACAAGGCGTTCCGGCGCCGTGCGATCGCCGCCGCCGCATGGAGCATGGTGGCGATGATCGGCGTTGCCGCGACGCTGACCTTGGGCGTGGCCGCAATCAACCAGCAGCCGACTCTCTCGCCGCCGGAAGCGTATTCGCTCAAGGACGGCGTGGCCACGATCCCGTTCGGCCAGGTCGAGGACGGCCATTTGCACCGCTTCGAATACAAGGCCAAGGACGGCACCGTGATGCGCTTCATCATCATCAAGAAGAACGGCGGCGCGTACGGCATCGGCCTCGACGCCTGCGAGAACTGCGGCGACGCCGGATACTACGAGAAGGACGGCAAGATCATCTGCAAGAAGTGTGAGGTGGCCATCAACCTGGCGACCATCGGCTTCAAGGGCGGGTGCAACCCGATCCCGTTCCCGTACAAGACCGGTAGCGGCAAGATCACCATTCAGACCGCCGACCTGGACGCGCTGAGCGCCCACTTCCAGTAAGGCAGGAAGGGGTTTAGACCATGTTCTTTCTGAGAATGATCAGGCGCTCGTTCACCCGCCAGTTACGCAGGCGCCTGCTGATCGCGCTGACCGTGTGCCTGTCGGCCACGGTGTCGGTGTCGATGCTGGGCGTCGTGTTCGACGTGGGCGACAAGCTCAACGCCGAGCTGAGCACATATGGCTCGAACATCACCGTGCAGCCGAAGTCCGATGCGGTGGTGTCCGACCTGTACAACATGGAGGGCGGCCCGCAGTCCGACGCGGACCCGACCTCGTTCCTGAAGGAGTCCGACGCGGCGAAGATCAAGACGATTTTCTGGGCGTTCAACATCACGAATTTCGCGCCGCAACTCAACGTCCACGCGCAGCTGAACGGCACGGCGGCGGCGGTAGTCGGCACGTGGTTCAACAAGACGCTGAAGCTCGCGTCGGGTGAGACCACCGTCGTGGGCGTCGACGGCATGCGCTCATGGTGGAAGCTCGACGGCAGCTGGCCGAAGGATGACACCGATCAGGGCGTGATCGGCACGACGCTCGCGCAGCAGCTCGGCGTGGGATGCGGTGATACGGTCACCTTGCGCAAGACCACGGCGGCCGGGAACACGCACGAGCAGAAGATTCGCATCACCGGCGTCTACGATTCCGGCGACGACGACAACAGTGCCATCTACATCTCCTCGTCGGTGGCACAGGTGCTGTCGGACCTGCCGGACTCCGTTGACAAGATCGAGGTGAAGGCGCTGACAACGCCGGAGAACGATCTGGCGCGCAAGGCGGCCCAGAACCCCGCCGCGCTCAGCCAAGACGAGTGGGAGACCTGGTATTGCACGGCATACCCCAGCTCAATCGCCTATCAGATCGAGGAGGTCATTCCCGGCGCGGTCGCCAAGCAGGTGCGGCAGGTCGCCGCGCTGCAGGGCAACGTGCTGCAGAAGACCCAGGCCGTGATGATCCTGATGACGGTGCTGAGCCTGCTCGCCGCGGCCGTGGCAGTGGCCAACCTGATGGTCGCCTCGATCGGCGAGCGGTCGAGCGAACTGGCCCTGCTCAAGGCGATCGGTGCGACCGATGGCGCGGTGTCGCGCCTGATGATGGCGGAGACCGCGGCGATCTCGCTTCTGGGAGCCATCGTCGGCGCCGCTTTGGGCTCGGGCGTGGCGCAGATCATCGGGCAGGTGGTGTTCGGTTCGGGCATCACCATGCGCCCGATGGTGTTCGTGCTGGTGTTCGTGCTGCTGGCGCTGACCGTGCTGCTGGCATCGGCGTCGTCGATTCGCTCGATTCTGAGCCTCAAGCCGGCGGAGGTGCTGCATGGACGCTGATCGTAAGACGATGATGAAGGAGGCGTGCTGAGATGACCAATACCGGTATGTTCTTCAGGATGCTGTTGAGTGCGGTGTTCCGCAGGCGGTCTCGCGCGGTCATGGCTGTGGTGGCGTCGCTGGTCGGCGCCGCTACGCTGTCCTGTCTGGCGATGATCTGCATCGCCGTGCCGCAGCAGATGAATCAGGAGATGCGAGCCTATGGCGCCAACCTGATCGTGACGCCGCTCGCCGATTCGGAGAACGGCAAGTCCGGCATCGATGACGCGATGGTCGAGCACACCACGCAGATGGTGAGCGCCAAGGGCTCGGAAAAGCACGCCACGTACCGTTACGAGAACGTGCGCGTCAACGCGGCCCCGTACGTGATGGCCGGCGTCAACCCCGCGCAGGTCAGGAACCTCAACCATCATTGGGTCGTCGACGGCTCCTGGCCGTCCGCGGGCAAGGTGCTGGTCGGCCGGGACGTCGCCGATGCGATGGGCTTGAAGGTCGGCGGCAGCATCACCATCGGCTACCGCGCATCAGACAACGCCGCGTCCTCGGGACAGGTGAGCCAGTCCGGCACTGACGGCACCGATGGCACGGCGCAGTCCGGCACTGGTGGCACGACGCAATCCGGCGATGAATCCGCGCAGTCCAGCTCCACCGGCGCCCAGCAGACCCAGAACGGCCACGTCTCCAGCGACATCATGGACACGTCCGGCACCGAGTTCCGTGTGGCCGGCATCGTTGACACCGGCGGCAGCGAGGATTCGATCATCTACGCGCTGGCCGGCGACGTGGACAAGCTCACCGGCTCCACGCGCGGCGTGGACGTCATCGAATACTCGTCGGGCGCCTCGGACCTCACCGCGCTGGTCAACAGCATCAACGATATGACGTCGATGCATGTCAAGGCGCAGCAGGTCACCAAGATCACCGCTTCCGACACGCGCGTCATCACGATGCTGCAGACGCTGTTCTGGATCGTGTCGCTGGTTGTGCTGGTGTTCACGCTGGTCGGCGTCGGCACCACGATCAGCTCCATCGTCTCGCAGCGGCGCAACGAGATCGGTCTGCGCAAGGCGCTCGGCGCGAGCTCGCATGCCATCGGCGTCGAGTTCTATGTGGAATCGGCGGTGTATGGCCTGCTCGGCGGCCTGCTTGGCACGGCGACAGGCTATGGCATGGCCCGCTGGCTGTGCGCCACCGTGTTTGAGCGTTCCATCGGTTTCAACTGGTGGCTCGCCGTCGTGTCGGTGGTGTTCAGCGCGCTGGTCGCCGTCGTCGCATCCATCCCCCCGGTGCATCGCGCCACGCGCATCGACCCCGCGGTCGTGCTGCGCGAGGAATAGTTGGAATAGTTAAGGAATAATCATGGATATGCTGCTTGAACTCGATCATATTTCCAAGATCTACGGCGACCTGCATGCGGTCGATGATCTGAGCCTGACCGTTCCGCAGGGCGAATGGCTGGCCATCGTCGGCTCGTCGGGTTCCGGCAAGACGACGCTGATGAACATGATCGGCTGCATGGACACGCCGAGCAAGGGCTCCGTTTCGCTGGAGGGCCGCAAGCTGGAGGATCTGAACGCCGGCCAGCTCGCCGACGTGCGCAAGAACCTGATCGGCCTGGTGTTTCAGAAGTTCTATCTGGTGCCGCACCTGACGGCCGTCGAGAACGTGATGGTCGCGCAGTACTACCATTCGGTCGTCGACGAGAAGCAGGCCCTTGAGGCGTTGAAGAAGGTCGGTCTGAAGGACCGCGCCCACCATCTGCCGAGCCAGTTGTCCGGCGGCGAGCAGCAGCGCGTGTGCGTCGCGCGTGCGCTGATCAACAACCCGAAGCTGATTCTCGCCGATGAGCCCACCGGCAACCTGGACGAGAAGAACGAGAAGATCGTCCTCGACCTGTTCCGCCAGCTGCATGACCAGGGCACCACGGTCATCGTGGTCACCCATGACGCTCTCGTGGCGAGTTGCGCCCAGCGTGAAATCATGCTCAACCACGGCGTGCTCGTGGGCGAGAAGTGGAATGATAAAAATGCACATGATGCGTACGTAGCGGCCGGTGGCAAGCCTGCATCCACCGGTTCTGACGCCGAAGGTGCGCAGCATGGCGATTCTTCCATTGATTTCATTGATCCTACCAAGGCGGCGAAGACAGGTGGTGACCATGAGTGACGGCGGCGCTCTGCAGCATGACGGGCTTGCGGACGGCGGTTCCCCGTCGAAATCACGCACGCTGAAGAGCGTGACGGTGGCGGCCGCGGGACTGATCGCGGCGACCACGTTGCTGGCCGGTTGCGGCGAGCCCAAGGCCGCGCCGATGAACGACGAGTATGCCGGCAATTCCGGCGAGACCGAGAAGTCGCAGGAGAGCGAGTCCCAGTCATCGAGCGGCTCCGACAGCTCCTCCAAGCGCAAGTCCACGACCTCCGACAAGAAGGACACCGGCAACTACAAGGACGGCACCTATTCGATCAACGGCCAGTACGGGCCGGTCGGAGAGGATTCCATCGACGTGCACCTGACCATCGCCGACCAGAAGGTCGAGAAGGTCGAGATCGTGGGGCATCCGTTCACGACGATCTCCAAGAACCACCAGAATGACTTCGCCGAGGCAATCAATGGCGTGGTCGATGGCAAGCCGCTCAAGGACCTGAAGGTCGACAAGGTGGCCGGAGCCAGCTGGACGTCGGACGCCTTCAACAAGGCGTTGGAGGTCGCGCGGCAGGAGGCCTCGATTCAATAATCGCATGTCGGTTCGTATGGCGCTTGGGTGGCATGGCATGTCGCCCAAGCGCCATTGTCGTATAAGGGGTGCCGAGGCGCACGATATTACGATTATCATGTACGATTGTACATGTTGTTATTCGAATAACCGTGTGTTGTGCGATAAAATCATGATGTCATGGGATGCGGTGTCTCTGGCGGTGATGGGGGCCGCTGCATCGGGCGGAATCAGACGGTAGGAGGAATGATGGCTCAGGATTACCGCGAATTGGCCACGACTCTCAGAGGCCGTATCGATGCCGGTGAGTTCCGGCAGACCGGGAAGCTGCCCACCGAGGACCAGCTGATAGAGGAGTACCAGACCACGAGGTACCGCGTGCGCAATGCTATCGCGGTGCTCGCCGAGGCCGGCGACGTGTTCCCGGTGCGGGGCAGTGGCGTGTTCGTGCGCGAGGACCGTGAGGGCGATTACCTGTCGATCGGCACCACGCGCGGCATTTCCGCGGAGTACCCGCATCGCAAGGTGACGTCCGTGGTGCAGGAGTTGTCGCTGCTGCAGGCCGACTCCGTGCTGGCCAAGCGCATGCACTGCGCCGAGGGTGATCAGGTGTGGCGTGTCGTGCGTCTGCGGCAGGTCGACGGCAATCCGCTGGCATATGAGACGGCGTGGTATCTCAAGGAATTCGTGCCGTTCATCAATGAGCAGATCGCCGAGGGGTCGCTGTTCGGGTACGCGCGCAACGACCTCGGTCTGAATTTCGGCTTCGTCGACAAGGTGCTGTACGCGGGCAAGCTGGAGGCGGACGCGGCCCGGGTGCTTGGTCTGAACGAGGGTGATCCCGCGCTGTACCTGGAGGATGACTCGTTCCTGACCAACGGCCGTCTGTTCAACTCCTCGTTCATCGCATACCATTACGTCAACGCGAGGTTCTTCACGATGACCTCGATGCGCTGACGCACGGCAGCCGGCTCCGCTCGTAAGGCCGCATGGCCGCCACGACCATCGACGAAAGGCGGACGACGATGTCCAAGATCATCCTGTTGGACGTGGACGGCACACTGGTCGACTACGACAACAACCTGCCGGACTCGGCCGTGAGGGTCATCCGCGCGGCCTTGAATTCTATCTGGAAAGCAACAACGGCCTGTTCGCCAGCGAGGGCTTCGAGGAGGGCGCGCTCGACGCCATCCGCGAGTATTCCGCCCGCAAGGGCAAGGAGAACGTCAATCGCCTGACCGTGCGCGAGGCGTTCCCCGACATGATCTTCGACGGTGAACTGTACCGGGACGACGTGAACAAGATCAGCTACGTGCTCGGCTCGTACCGGGACTTCCTCGACACCCGCGGGCGTTTCCCCGACCTCGAATCGGGCACGTGGGGCGGTAGGGGAGCGACGGCGCTGTTCGGCGATCTCGGAGTCAAGGGCATCACCAAGGCCCATGCGATTGACCGGCTGCTCGCGCATCTCGGCGCGAATCGGCAGGACACCGTCGCGTTCGGCGACGCGGCCGTCGACATCCCGATGCTGGAGTACTGCGCGGTCGGCGTGGCGATGGGCAACGGGTCGGAGGACATCAAGGCGATGGCCGGCATCGTCGCCGGCGATGTGGAGGAGGACGGGCTCGCCCGCGCTTTCGAACGGCTCGGCCTGATGTGAGCCGTCGAAGTAAAAACGATTAATTTATTCGAATAAATTTTGACCACCGGCGTGTCGCAATCTTGACCAGTGAGCGCTGACAATGGCTGAATTATGCCGATAATCGGTGTAATAACAGCGATGTGACCATATTTGACAGGATTCCCATAATCCGTATACTAAAAGCACAAGTTATTCGAACAACAAAAAGTATATCGAATAACTGAAGGCTGAAAAGCCGTGCTGGAAGTACAACAGAAGATGCGGACTACGAAGTCCGCAGATGTCCAAGGAAGGACTCCTGTGATGAAGGAAAGGTTCACCAACGTCGCGCAGAAGACGCTTGACGTGTTCGTGAAATTCGCGAGCACCAAAGCCATCACCGCGCTCAAGGACGGCTTCGTGCTGTCCATGCCGATCACGCTCGTCGGCTCGATCTTCCTGCTGATCGCAACCCTGCCGATCACCGGCTACACCGATTTCATGGCCCGGATCTTCGGCAGCGATTGGAATCTGGGTCTCAACCAGATCAACAACTCCACGTTCAACGTGCTCGCGATGGTCATCGCCGTCGGCATCGGCTACTCCTACGCCCGCAACGAGAAGATGGACGGCATCTCCTGCGGCATCCTGACGCTGGTCTCGTTCCTCATCGTCTCGCCCTCCACGCTGACGGTCACCAGCGACACCATCAAGGCGCTGGGCGGCGACACCGCCACCATCTCCAACGTCCTGCCGAACACGTGGATGGGCGGCAACGGCATCATCTCCGCCATCATCATGGGCCTGATCGGCTCGTGGGTCTACACCACCTGCATCAAGAAGAACCTGCGCATCAAGATGCCCGACGCCGTGCCCGAAGGCGTATCGAACGCCTTCTCCGCGATGATCCCCGGCTTCTTCATCATGTGCTACTCCGCGATCATCTACCAGGTGTGCCAGGTCTTCGGCGGCGTTTCGCTGACCGAGCTCATCTTCAAGATCATCCAGACCCCGATGCAGGGTCTGACCGACAACTGGGCCGGTGCCATCATCATCGTGCTGCTCATGTCGCTGCTGTTCTGGTGCGGTCTGCACGGTCCGAACATCGTCTCCGGCATCATCTACCCGGTGCTCACCGCCAACTCGCTGGTCAACCAGAACCTCATGGACCAGGGCATCAAGGCCACGCAGGCCAACGGCGGCCACTATCTGGTGCCGCAGCTCATCGACTGCTTCTGCAAGTTCGGCGGCGTCGGCCTGACCCTCGGCTTCATCGTCGCGGCGCTGCTGGTCGCCAAGTCCGCCCAGGTGCGCGAGCTGTCCAAGCTGTCGCTCGCCCCCGGCATCTTCAACGTGAACGAGCCCATGATCTTCGGCCTGCCGATCGTCTACAACCCGATCATGCTCATCCCGTTCATTTGCGCCCCGCTGGTCGCCGTGATCCTCACCTACGGTGCCATGGTCATCGGCTTCCTGCCCGCCTTCGGCGCCATGCAGGTGCCGTGGACCACGCCGCCGATCATCTCCGGCTTCCTGCTCGGCGGATGGCAGGGCGTGGTGATCCAGGTGCTGATCTTCGCGGCCTCCATCGCCATCTGGTTCCCGTTCGTCAAGATGCAGGACAAGATCTGCCTCAAGCAGGAGCAGGACGCCGCGGCCGAGTAACCGTCAGGCCGCCGGCCGGCCACTGCGGCCGGCGGCCGGTCCGCACGACACAACTTCAACCCAACCCCCTCAACAAGCCAACAAGTCAACAGCGCGGCCGCAAGGCCGCACCCCACGAAAGGAAACCATCATGCATATCGTCCTTTGCTGCAACCAGGGAATGTCCACCTCCATGCTCGTCAAGAAGATGCGCGAAGCCGCCGCCAAGAACGGTGTCGACGTGCAGATTGACGCCTACCCGATCTCCGAGATCGAGGAGAAGGCTCCCGACGCGGCCGTCATCCTGCTCGGACCGCAGGTGCGCTTCGAACTGAACCGTGTCAAGGGCCTGTTCCCGAACATCCCGGTCGAGTCCATCAACCCGCAGGACTACGGCCTGGTGCGCGGCGAGAACGTGCTCAACCACGCGATCGAGCTCGCCGGTAAGTGATCTCCCTCTCCCGGCGTCGCCCGATACGACGGTGCCGGGCATTCCCTCCCTCATTCCCCACCACCCAACCCCACGAATGACCGTCCGCCGCGAGCCGGTGACCGGCGCGGCGAACACCGACGAAAGGACAGTCCAATGGCGGACGCACCCGAAACCCTTGACATGGAAGTGCTGTGCATGCAGATGATCGTCGCTGCCGGCTCCGCGAAATCCGATTACATGGAAGCGCTGCAGGCCGTCAAGTCCGGCGACTATGAGACCGCCGCCGCGAAGATGAAGTCCGGCGACGAACAGTACGCGGTCGGCCACGAACAGCACGCGAAGCTGGTGCAGCAGGAGGCGGCCGGCGACCCGGTCACGATGTCGCTGCTGCTCACCCACGTCGAAGACCAGATGATGTCGACCGAGACTGTGAAGCTCATGGTCACCGAGCTCATCGACCTGTATCGAAAGCTCAACGGCTGAGGGCCTTCGGCGCACGACGCGCATATCACGTACGGCAAACACAAGTAAAGGAACAAGCATCATGGGATTTCCCGAGAATTTCCTCTGGGGCGGCGCGGTCGCCGCACATCAGCTTGAAGGCGCATGGGACGTGGACGGCCGCGGCCCGAGCATCTGCGACGTACTCACCGGCGGGGCGGCCGGCGTGGCCCGCAAGATCACCGACGGCGTGATCGACGGGCTCAACTACCCGAACCACCGCGGCATCGACTATTATCACACCTTCCGCGAGGACGATGCGCTGTTCCGGGAAATGGGCTTCAAGTGCTTCCGCACATCCATCTCCTGGTCCCGCATTTTTCCGAACGGCGACGAAGAGGAGCCGAACGAGGCCGGACTCAAGTTCTACGAAGAGCTGTTCTCCGACTACCGCGCCAAGGGCATGGAGCCGGTCGTCACCCTCTCCCACTTCGAAATGCCCCTGCACCTGGCCAAGATGGGCGGCTTCACCAACCGCAAGGTCGTCGACTGCTTCGTGCGCTTCGCCACCACGGTGATGGAGCGCTACAAGGACCTGGTGACCTACTGGCTGACCTTCAACGAGGTCGACAACCAGATGAACATGCACACGCCGATCTTCCCGTACACGAACTCCGGCATCATCCCCAACCCGGACGACACCTCGCACGAGGTGGAGCAGAAGGTCTGGCAGGCGATTCACAACGAGTTCGTCGCCGCGGCCATCGCGGTCAAGCGAGGACGCGAGATCAACCCGGACTTCCAGATCGGCTGCATGCTCTCCTTCGTGCCGATCTATCCGGAGACCTGCCGCCCGGACGACGTCATGCTCGCCCAGGAGCAGATGCGCAAGCGCTACCTGTTCGGCGACGTGTACGTGCACGGCGAGTATCCGCGCTACCTGCTCAAGTGGTGGGAGCGTGACGGCATCGACATCGCAATGGAGCCGGGCGACCTCGACGCCATCAAGGACGGCATCGTCGACTACATCTCCCTGAGCTACTACATGTCCGTAGCCGTCAGCTCGCAGGGCTCCACGCTCGACGCGATGGAGCACGGCCTCGACGGGCTGGTGCCCAACCCGTACATCAAGGCCACCGACTGGGGCTGGCAGATCGATCCGGTCGGCCTGCGCTACTCGCTGTGCGAGATGTACGAGCGCTGGAACAAGCCGCTGTTCATCGTCGAGAACGGCGTGGGCATGTACGAGACGCCCGACGAGAACGGCTACATCGCCGACGACTCGCGCATCGAATACCTCAAGAGCCACATCGCCGAGGTCAAGAAGGCCATCGACCTGGACGGCGTGCCCGTCATGGGCTACACGGTCTGGGGCTGCATCGACGTGGTGAGCTTCACCACCGGCGAGATGAAGAAGCGCTACGGCCTGATCTACGTGGACGGCGACGATGAAGGCCACGGCTCGTACAAGCGCAGCCGCAAGAAGTCCTTCGGCTGGTACCAGCACGTCATCGCCACCAACGGCGAGGAGCTGTAAACCCGAATCCCGCCGCGCGCGAGCAGGCGCGGCGGGATGGCGTTACGCTCGGCGACCTGGTGCCTGGCAGCAAGGGCGAGGGACTGCGTTTCGCTGCGGCCACCATGGGCGTGCCGCTCGCCGACACGGTGGCGATCGGCGACAGCGACAATGATCTGACCATGATCGAGGTGGCCGGCATCGGCATCGCGATGGGCAACGGGGAGCAGTGCGCCAAAGACGCCGCCGATTGGGTCGCCGATGCGGTGGACACGAGCGGCCTCGCGCACGCCTTCGAGCGGCTGGGCGTGGTGTAGCAGCCCCAGCCCGCGCACGGCACGGCTTTCCGGCAAGGAGCGTAATCCATCTGACTGTATTACGATGGAACATGATTCGTACACCGACGTCGGAGGTATCGCCGTTATGACATCCAAGCAGAACAACTATCTGCGCGAGCGTGAAAAAGCCAATGCGCGCTCGCCATTCTCCAAACGAACGCCGGAACGTGTGATCATGTGCGCCGGTGCCGTGTATTCGGTCGGCATGGCCATCTTCTTCGCGCTGTCGTACTTCGGCGTGATTTCCAGTACGTCCGAGGCCGCCCGGACGTCGGCTCAGGCTGTGACCGCGCTGAGCCGCAACAGCAGCAACACGGCGCTCATCATCCTGTACGCCATCGTGACGGCGGGAGTCGCCGCGGTGACCATATATATGGCCGTGAAGCACATGCAGCCCGGTCCGCGGTTCAAATGGACGGTCGGCTGGATGATCTTCGTGATGGTCTTCTCACTGTTCACCGCTGACATGGTGGGGCTGATCGCGTTCGGCGTGGCCTTCGGCATGTACATGACACGCGATTGGCAGCTGCTGCGTGCCGTCAACGCCGCGAACGCCGGCAAACGCTCGTCGAAGCGCTGACGCATGACCTCTGACACGACCAGTCAGCGTCGCGACGGGCAGGAGCTCGCCGCGGACGTCGACGCACTCGCCAACCAGGCGGTACTCGCCGACGTCGAACAAGAAGCGAAAAGCCGCTCCGGCAAGGATGCCGCGGACAGGCGGCTGCCGCTGATCGCCCGCATCTACGGCGTGCTCGTGCTGCTGCAGGGCGTCATCACTCTCCCCGTCATTGTGCTGATGGCGGGATATTCGGTGCATGAGATTCTCGACGGCCGTGTGACCGTCGACGTGCTGAACCTGACATTCATCCTCACATGCGCCCAGACGGTGGTCTCCAGCGCCAACGCGGCATGCCTGACCGTGCTGGGCGTGCTGCTGATCCGCAACCGACGGCGGTATTCCGCCTGGTGGTCGTATATCGTCATGATGGTGACGTTCGCCGAGGGACTGCTGTCGCTCGCATTGGACGGGTTGGGCGCGAATCTGCTCGTGCCGTCCATCCAGATGACCATACTGGTCGCGCTCGCCATAACCCTTGACCCGACTCTGCTGGAGGAACGGCGGCTGCAGCGCGCGCTCAAGCGCATGGATGAGCGCGACGAATACGAGGCGGCGCTCGCCAAGGGCATGGTCGGCCGCGACATGAGCGGCAAGGGCTATATCTCGCTGGATTTCTTCAACCTGTTCTGGATTTTCGTCATCGGCTGCATGATCGGGCTGGTGGTCGAGACGATATATCACTGGTATTACTACGGCGAATATCAGGATCGCGCTGGCATGCTGTGGGGGCCGTTCTCGCCGATCTACGGGTTCGGCGCCGGATTCATGACGATTCTGCTCAACCGGCTGTGGCGTTCGAACTGGGTGCTGATCTTCTTCTCCAGCGCTCTGATCGGCGGCGTGTTCGAGTACTGCTCCAGCTGGTTCATGGAGGTCGCGTTCGGTATCAAGGCCTGGGATTACACGGGCGAATGGCTGTCGATAGGCGGGCGCACCTCCGGCAAGTACATGGTGTTCTGGGGGATTATGGGGCTTGCCTGGATCAAGTTCGTGCTGCCGTACCTGCTGAAGTTCATCAACCTGATTCCGTGGAAGGTACGGTATTCGCTGACCGCCGTGGTGTTCGTGCTGCTGTTCATCGACGGCATGATGACATTGATGGCGTTCGACTGCTGGTACGGGCGCATGGCGGGGCATGCGCTGGATTCGCCGATCACGCAGTTCTTCGCCGACCATTTCGGCAACGATTTCATGGCGAACCGGTTCCAGACCATGTCCATCGACCCGTCCAGGGCAGGGCGCATGTAGGTCGTGGGCCGTGCGCGGGCGGAGTGCAAGACCGCCCGAAGTCCTACACTGGTGCACCGGAAGCGCCTGGAGAAGGCGCGGGAAGGGTGGCAATGTCCAGCAAACTGGTGTTTCTCGATATCGATGGCACATTGGCCGACGAACGGCATGAAGTGCCGATCTCCGCGCAGGAGGCATGCAAGGCGGCCCGGTCGCGCGGCCACAAGCTGTTCATCTGCACCGGACGCTCGATGCCGAAGATCGAACGCGGCATTCTCGATCTCGGATTCGACGGCGTGATCTCGGTGGCCGGAGCGCAGGCGGACGTCAACGGGCGGGTGCTGTTCCGGCATGACATCGCGCCCGAAGCGATCGACGCCGCAACCGCGTATTTCGAACGGCACGGCATCGAGAACTACCAGTGGCAGGGCGCGGACGGCATGTACATCTCGTGCGGGTATGCGCGGCATCTTGAATCCAAGGGGTCGGCCGTGTGGAAGAACGGTCAGTTCGCGCGGTACTGGCATCTGATCGACGACATCGCGGTGCCGGACGGTTCCACGCTGGGGCATGTCATCCATGCGAGCAAGGGATCGTATTTCTCCGGAGCGGATCCCGATGTGAGTTTTGATGACGTATCGCGTGATTTGGGGGAGTGGTTCACGCTGGTTCACGGCTCGTACGATGATATTTCGCCCAACAACGGCGAGTTGCTCATCAATGGCGTCGACAAGGGCACGGCCCTGTGCGATGTGGCGAAGGACCTCGGCTACAGCATCGCCGACACAATCGCGATTGGCGACAGCGACAACGACACCGCGATGCTCAAGGCCGCGGGCACGTCCGTGGCGATGGGCAACGCCACTCACGGCATCGAGTGTTTCTGCGACATGACCACCACCGACATCCACGACGACGGTATCGCCAACGCCTTCGTCACCCTAGGCCTGATCTGATTCAGCGCGTCGTGGGGCGACTGCTGTCTTGCCTCCGCTGGCGGGCTGAGCCGTTAAGCAAACAGCGGAGCTGTTTGTAGGCGAAGTCGAGCTGACAGGCGAGTAGCAGAATGGTCGTGCGTAGCACGTCCGTAGTTGCAGGGCCCGGAGGGCTGCCGCGTAGCGACTGGGGGTGGTCGTCAGTCAGCGCGCGCAAGATGCCGCCTGCGCGCAACGCCGTACTGGACATTGTCCGGTGTTCGCGTGTATCTTGGTAATGTTGCCCCTTTAGCTCAACGGTTAGAGCAGCGTCCTTTTAAGTCGTGGGTTGTGGGTTCGAATCCCACAGGGGGCACGGTTAAGTCCTTGGAAATCGGCGTTTCCGGGGACTTTTTGCTTGCCGTTGACTTTCGACCCTGGTAGGGGTCTGATGGGAGGTGCTTCCTTCTGTCGATTCATTGCTCGTGTTGAAATCCAACATTCGGATATTATGAAAATTGCCAATACCCGCCTGAAGCCGTGACTGCTGCTCTTACATGTGGCGGGTCTTTTCATCTGCGATATCAGAGGGGAGTGTGGCGATGGCGTCCATTACCGTACATCCAGCCACGCTCCGGTGGCTGTAGCACATAGAGATGGTCTTGCCGAGCTTCCTCAATGGCTAAATGCGGATGCTCCGTTGGACTTGTCTTTTACCAAGCTATCCACGATTGGTTCTGCGTTGCAGATGCCGTTTGGTGCGTTCCGTGGTTCCTGAAGCTCGTGAAGACGAGCTGATTAGATATCGGACGATTAACAATCAGGGAGTCGAAGTGAGCCGGAATCTTCGAGATACGATTGTTACTATGCGCAATCGTCAGGATTGGGCGCGTGATGAGATGATTGCTCAAGGGTTCGGGGAGAATCTGCTGGTGGGCAGTGTGCCGTCTCACGCAACCGCAGATGAACTGGCTTCGCATATCCGTGGAGGACTGTCTTTGGCGGCCGGCTGGTGTCGGCATAAAAGCAATGCCGAACGGTTCCGCTTCCTGCGTGGCAAGTCTTCTGATGCGGGTCTTATGGTGATGGTCGATTCTCGGGTAGGCTCATCCAGCGCACGCCGTTTGGACGTGCGTGAGTTTCGTGCATTCGTGCTGTTGGATGACGTGGCTCCATTGATTTTCATCAACCGCAATGATTCCTCCATAGACGGCGGCAGCGGTGTCGAACGCAAAATCAATCAGGCAGTTATTCTGACAATTGTGGACGATGAGGCGGCATTCCGCGCGTATTGGAAGAAAACGATCGCAGACGGTGCTCGCGTGCAGGATGTAGCGGATGATTGTGCGAGAAGGCGGCCTTGAACGTCTGCCTGAACTTCTTCATGGTCTGCGCGGGGCTTCCGAACTGCTTGCGTAGCTGCTCCCAAGTCACCGGCGAGGGATGACGCAGGTATGGCATCCTCCCGTTAAGCCATAAGCAGATGTCCAGGGAGAGAGGGGATCCGATCTGGATTGGCTACAATGTATTAGACAGTCCGATGAGGGACGAATGACATGAGATTGGAGGCCGACGATGGCCGGCCCGAAGCATCCCCGCCACTACGAGGAGTCGTTCAAGCGGCAGATCGTGCAGCTTTACGAGAACGGCAAGCCGGCGCGCGAGATCAAGGACGAGTACGACATCTCGCGTTCCACGCTGCACCGTTGGGTCCAGGGCATCCGCGACAGCGGCTCCGCGAAAGCCGCCGACAACCGCACCCCTGAGCGGAACGAGCCGGTCGAGCTGCGCAAGCGCAACGGACAGTCGGAGATGGAGGTGGACGTTTCAGAACAGGCGGCGCCGGGATTCGCGCGAAGGTAGCAGTGATACGGGCCAACGCCTCCCGCTGTCCGGTATCGGCGCAGTGCAGGATACCGGGCGTTCCCCGCTCCGCCTGCTACTGGATGATCGAACATCCCGAAGCCGGGCGGGTGGACCCGATCGCCGGCGACGTGCACGCGGTCCGGCGCGACGGCCATGAGCGCTGCGGCGCCGGGAAGATCAAGGCCGCGCTGGAGCGGAGGGGCGTCACCGCCTCCAGAAGGCGCATCGTCAACATCATGAAACGGCGGGGCATGACGAGCGCGTACGCGCGCAGAACGTTCAAACCACACAAGACGCGGGTTAACGAGGCCAGGCTCGCGAACATCCTCGACCGCGAGTTCGACGGCTACGAGCCGCGCACCCACCTGGCCAGTGACCTGACGTACGTGCGCGTCGGCGGCAAGTGGGCGTACGCGTGCCTGCTCATCGACCTGGCGAACAGGAGCATCGCCGGCCACAGCGCCGACACGAGCCGCACCGCCGACCTGGTCATGGCCGCGTTCGCCACGCTCGACTTCCCCCTGACCGAGGTGGAGGTGTTCCACACGGACCGGGGCAGCGAGTTCGACAACGCGAAAATCGACGAGCTGCTCGACGTGTTCGACATCAGAAGATCGCCGTCAGGGAAGGGCAACCCGTACGACAACGCCGTGGTCGAATCCACCAACAGGCTCCTGAAGAAGGAGCTCATATACCGGAACCACTACACCAGCCTGGAACAACTACGCTCCGACCCCGACGACTATGTGTGGTGGTCCGACAACCAAAGACTCCACTCCACCCTCGGATACCGGAGCCCGAAGGAATTCACCGAACAGGGACTCGTCCTCTAAGAACCTGTCCAACACACCGTTGCCAATCCATGTCCAACGTCACTCCGACGCGCATCATCTATTCCGACGAGTTCAAAAGATACTTCCTCCGCGAACACGGGAAAGGCAGGGGAGTGACCGAGATCTTCCGCAACGCCGGACTGCCGGTGCTGATCATCGGCGGGAAACGCATCGAACGCTGCACCGCCCGGTGGGGCCGGCCGGATCATTGTCGTCACCAATGAGCAAGCAGTACATCCCATCCCCAACAACCCGTTGAAGAAAGAGCCTAAGATTCCCGATGTGGCCGAGGCGATGGGCGTGCGCGCCATAAACCTACGTGAGTTCTATGACGCTAGCGGCGATCTCATTCCCCTGCCGTATCCCATTCAGCCGACACTCTGATCGTGTGCTGTCGGCGCGGCGTAGCGGTCATCGTGATCATTTGTCGCATCCTTTGCTGTTCCATTCGTGTGCGTCATCGGCGTAACCACCTCGCGTGTGTCGCCCGGGACATTGAGACAGAACAAACGCAATGGCTTCCTGAGCCGTGGCTTCAATGGAGGGATTTAATCGTGTGCCGGCGCTGTTGCGGCAGCGAGGCGTTCCCTCTGGCGCAATCGCTGAAATGCCTGTATGATTGTCCTTATGTCGGACAATTCAGAGAATGCCGCTGTGGGGCATGGCGGCGAGAGAGACATGGCTCGGGATATTGAAGCGTCATCGATCGCGAGTCATATCGATTTGTTCTTCGATGAACTGCATCGCATTGACGTGGCGTATTCGGATTACGCTCGCCGAGCCGGAGTGTCGGATAATGTGATGTGCATTCTGGACTACCTCAAGGACCATGATGGGGCGTCGCAGCGGGCGATCTGCGAGTACACGCTGTTGCCGCGGCAGACGGTCAACAATGTCATCGCATCGTTTGTGGCGCATGGGTTCGTGGAGCTTGGGGACGCCGAAGGCGATCGTCGGGTCAAAACGGTCCGTTTCACGCCTGCCGGGCGCAGATATTGCAACAGCTTGATCGCGCCGAGTCGCGCCGCGGAGTATCGGGCGATGAGCGAGCTTCCTGACGAGCTGCGCAGCGCGTTGCTCAAGGGCATGGGCGTCTACGGGCGGGTGTTCCGCAAACAGATGCATGACATTTCCGTGTAGTTTTCCCGTCTCGGACTTCGCCACGCCGTATGGCTCAATTGTCCTACTTCGGGACAATACTGAGATATGAGCGTAGACGATTTCGCGAGGGGAAGGAAGAAGCATGCGGCTGGTTGCCCGTTTCATGAAGCCATACTGGGCGCTGTGCGCGGTGACGACGGTGCTGCTGCTGGTCGATGTCGTCGGCGCGCTGGTCATTCCCACATTCGCCGCGGAGCTGCTGAACGAAAGCGCGACATCCGCATCATTCAAGAAGATGACCATCACGGCGGTCGGCATGGGCGTGGCCGCGCTGATTTCCGGCATGTGCGCCGTGGCGGGCGGATGGTGCTGCTCGCAGTTGACCTCTCGCGTCGGCAAGGACATGCGCATGGCTCTGTACCGCAAATCCATGGATCTGTCGATCTATGATTTCCGCAATTTCGGTACGGCATCGATAACCACGCGAACGATCAACGACGTGGTCAACATCCAGATGGCCATGACCAATGTGCTGTGCATGCTGATGCCGGTGCCGATCATATTCATCATCGCGCTGACCCTGTCGTTCCGGCTCGACGTGACCCTGTCTCTGTGGCTGCTGGTGGCGATAGCCTTCGTGTGCGTCGTGGCGCTGTTCATCATGCGATCCGCGGCGCCGTTGTTCCGCAAACTGCAGAAACTGCTTGACCGCATCGGCGCCGTGCTACTCGAAAACCTTACCGGCGTCCGCGTGATCCGCGCCTTCAACAAGGAATCCCATGAGCGGCGGCGCATGGACGGCACGTTCGTCGACTACGCCGATACGTCCATCAAGGCGAACCGGCTATTCGCGAACCTCGACGGCCTGTCGTACTTCGGCATGAACGCATTCATCGTCGTCGTGTATTTCCTCGCGGGAGGACGCATCAGCGCCGGAAACTTCCAAATCGGCGACATCACCGCCATCGTGGAGTATGCGATCATGGCGCTGTTCTATCTGATGATGGCGCAGATGGTGATCATCACCTTGCCGAGGGCGCTTGAATGCTGCGAGCGTGTGCGGCTGGTGCTGGACCACAGTCCGCAGATCGCCGACCCGGAGCCGGGCGCGGCGGTGGATATGAGCGGTCGCGGTCCGCTCCCGGACGGCGAGGTGCTGGCGTTCCGCGATGTGACATTCCGTTTCGCGGACGCGCAGGAGGACACGTTGCGACATGTCAGCTTCTCCTGCAAGACGGGCCAGACCACGGCGATCATCGGTGGCACGGGCTCGGGCAAATCGACGATCGCCATGCTCGCACTGCGGTTCCATGACGCCAATTGGGGAGAAGTCACCCTCGATGGCGTGGACGTGCGCAAGATGACGCAGCACGATCTGCGGCGCCGCGTGTCCTACGTACAGCAGCAGGCGTGGTTGTTCTCGGGGACGATTGCCGACAATCTGCGGTACGGAGACCGAGATGCCTCCGATGAGCGGCTGAATCATGCGATCGATGTCGCGCAGGCCCGCGAGTTCGTCGATTCGCTGCCGCAAGGACTGGAATCCCGCGTCGCGCAAGGCGGTACGAACTTCTCCGGTGGGCAGAAGCAGCGTCTGTCGATTGCGCGCGCACTGACCGGAGACACCCAGCTGGTGGTGTTCGATGACAGTTTCTCGGCGCTCGATTTCAAGACCGACGCCGCGTTGCGGCATGCGCTCGCCGCAGAGACGAACGGGCGTGCGGTGCTCATCATCGCGCAGCGCGTGAGCACCGTCCAGCACGCCGACCAGATCGTCGTGCTGTCGGACGGACAAGTGGCAGGCATCGGCAAACATGACGAACTGATGGCGGACTGCGAGGTGTACCGCGAAATCGTCGAATCGCAGACCAAGGAGCCGGCAATGGGAGAGGAGGCGTGACGAGAATGACAACGCAGAATGACGATATGACGGAAACCGTTGTGAACGCGGGCGACACGGTAAGGACCGACGACATCGAGCTCGAAGCGCCGAAGAACGCGATGGCCACAGCCCGGCGGCTGTTCGTGCAGCTGGGCAATCAGCGGGTGCGCCTGTGCGTGGTCGCCGCGTCGATTCTGCTGTTCACGTTTTTCCATATCGCCGCTCCGATGTACAGCGCCGTCGTGGTGGACTCGATATGGGATGCCGTGCAGGGCGCATGGCGTGACGGCGTTCCGTTCTCAGTAAGCTGGAACGCCGGCGGTATCGGCTGGACGATCCTGATTCTGGCAATCCTGTATCTCGGCGAGTGGGGCTTCTACTACCTGCAGTCCTATCTGATGGCGTCCGTGGCCGAAAACCTCAACCTGACGCTGCGCAAGCAGATCAGCGCGAAGATCCAGCGGCTTCCGCTGCGCTTCTTCGACCGCAATAAGCCGGGAGAAGTGCTGAGCAAGGTCACCAACGATCTTGACCGTATCAGCGAAGTCATGCAGACGGGGTTGCTGCGACTCATCACTGCCATCACCACGGTGACCGGCTCGCTGGTCATCATGGTCTACTACTCGTGGCTGCTCACGGTCGTGTTCCTCGTGTTCATGGCATTGAGCATGTGGGTAACCAAACTGGTCGCCCGCAAGAACCTCGAGATCGCGTCATTGCGTCAGGAGACCATCGGAGAGCTGACCGGCCTGGCCGAGGAATACTACAAGGGCCGTAACATCATCAAGGCATACAATCGCGAGGAAGACAGTGCGGCAGCGATGGAGGACGCCGCCGAACGCACCCGAAAAGCCGCGCAGCTCGCCGACTTCATCACGATATCCGTCAATCCTCTGATCCGCATGATCGCGCGGTTCTCGCAGATGGCGGTGATGCTGCTCGCCGGTTGGATGGTACTTGGCGGCCGCATGACCGTCGGCGTGGCGCAGGCGTTCTACCAATACATCAACCAGGTGTCCGAACCGCTGACCGAAGCCAGCTACATGATCAACTCGCTGCAGTCCGCGCTCGCGTCCGCCGAACGCACCTTCGAGCTGTTGGACGAGGAAGAGGAACGGCCCGACCCCCAGCCCGCTGACGCGGCGAAGGTCGCTGAGGAGCCTGTGCAGGGCCGTGTGGTGTTCAACCACGTGAGGTTCGGATACGATCCGCAACGGCCGCTGATGAAAGACGTCAACTTCGTGGCCGAGCCAGGGCAGAAGATCGCAATCGTCGGGTCAACCGGCGCGGGCAAGACCACGCTGATCAACCTGCTGATGCGATTCTACGAGATCGATGGCGGCGCGATAACGCTTGACGGCGTATCCACAGCCGCCATGACGCGAGGCGATCTGCGCCGCGAATTCGGCATGGTGCTGCAGGATACGTGGCTGTTCGGCGGCACCGTGGCGGAGAATCTCGCCTACGGGCGGCCCGATGCGACCCGCGAGGAGATCATCGCGGCGGCCAAAGCCGTGCGCGCCGACTACTTCATACGCACGCTGCCGCACGGCTACGATACCGTACTCGACAACGAGGCCGGGAACCTGTCGGTCGGACAACGCCAGCTGCTCACCATCGCCCGCGTCTTCCTTGCGGATCCGCCGATCCTGATACTCGACGAGGCTACCAGCTCCGTCGATACCCGGACCGAGGCGGAAATCGGCAAAGCCATGACAAGACTGATGGCAGGACGCACCAGCTTCGTCATCGCGCACCGGCTGTCGACGATCCGTGACGCGGACCTGATTCTGTATATGGAACATGGTGACATCATCGAGCACGGCAACCATCATGAACTGTTGGAACGCGGCGGCCGTTACGCCGCACTGTACAACAGCCAGTTCGCGTGACACGTCAAGGCTCATCGACGGGCGATCATGCCGGCGATGAGCCTATGCCTCGCGGTCGAGCGGAGGCAGCTTGTGCAGGGTCCGCACGATGTCGCATTGGTCGCGCAGCGTGTCTTCGGCGGCGCACATCGTCGGGTACCACATGCGTTTGCGCAATGTGGAATCCGCCCTCAACAGCATGCCGTCATCGCTGGCGTACTGAAAATGCAGATGACTGAGCAGGCCGCCGCTCGCCAGCGCAGCCCGTTCGGGCGTCGGATCCATCGCCACCAGCACACTGAACGGGCAGCCTGCCGGCGCTCTCCTGCCGCGGCGCCCCGTGGCGAGGCGCCATCCTCCGAATCCGCATCGGCCTGACGGTATCGGAACGAGCAATCGCGCAACCGTATGATCACATCGCTCATAGTATGCCGCCGATGCTCAGTGCCAGCGTGATCGTGCAGACCGCCATCGCCGCCCAATCAAACCAACGCTGTGAATCTCCGTTATGCGGGTATGCCGGCCGGGCCGTCCCAATCCCTTGGTAAGTGCCGCGACCGACAGGTCATGCGAGACGATCGTCGCGTTCATCAACAGCGGAACCAGCACGAACTCCAGCGACTGGGCCGGATGCCGCAGCAGCGCGAGTCGGCCGGAGGCAAGACCGCGAAGGGCCATCGCGTCGCGGGTTCGCTGGTAGTCCCGCCCGATTGTCGGAAAGAACCGGATGACCACCATGCAGGGGATGGCCGCCGATTCGGGCATGCGCATACGACGCAGCGCGCACACGAATTCGATGACGCGCGTGGTGGAGAACGCGTAGGCGCCGGTGATGAAACAAGGCATCATCATGCGAAGCCCCACGGAAAACAGCCCGACGACATGTATCCAGGCGTCGGCGCCAGAGCCGGAGGCCGACGCGGCGCCCGAAGCCCCCGCCGTGTCCAGCGTCGCCGCGTCCGACCACAATCCCAACCCCAGCAGAACCGCATAGCAGGCCGTCAGCCGCAGTCCCATACGCCAGCGTCCGGCAAGGAACAGCGGCGTGAGGAACAGTGCCGTCAGCAGCGCTTCGGCTCGCGCGTCCGCGTGGAAGAACAACAGCATGTTGGCGAGCAGCAGCAGATACAGTTTCGCCCGAGGGTCGAGGATGACGGCCGCTGGCGCGGGAGCGGACTTGGATCTGCTCATGCCGTCTGCGCCGGCTGCATATGCGCCGATTCGCCCCGCATGGCTGCTCTCGAATGTTGCCCGTGAATTCATGATGTGTCGGTGTTGATGTTCGCGAACACCACGTAGCTGATGAGGATGCCGAGCTTGCTGGAGTATTTGCCGGCTTTGGCAATCAGGTCGGCGGCCAGCGCGAAGTACAGCGCGGAGAACACGCCGATGTTGATCAGATCGGGGATGTCAACTTGCCGGAGCGGCTCTGGCGTGCGGTGCCGGCCTCGGCGGGGCTTCCCGCCTGTGCGGTCGGGCGCGCCAGACAAACTGCGCCGATTGCGATGCCTTGCCTAGATGCGTGGGCCGGGGCGCCACAATACGGGTTGAAATAGCCGAAATCCGCAATTCCCCGTGTCAAATCGCCGTTTTGTGGCCCGAAAACGGCGATTTGACACGGGGAATTATCAAGAACGGCTATTTCAACCCGTGTTTTGGTGAAGTGCGACACCGCGATGGAGGGGCGCGGAAAAAGAGAAAGCCCGGCGGGGAAGCCGGGCTTGAGAGAGAAGAGAAGAAGGGGTTCAGTTATTGCGGCCTTGCGGTCGTGATTACTATATAAACGCATGTTTCGGGGCAAGTCATGTGGTTTACCTGAAAAATTCGTGTGAAACCCTGCGTATTTGGCTGAGATGACATAATATTTGGCCTTCCGTAGTATTTTTTCTGCCGCAGCCGTCCCGTTGATGCGCGATGGTGAGGCCGGCTCCTACAGTGGTCGGCATGTCATGCACCACATTGCTTATCGGAAAATCAGCCAGCTGCAGCGGCGCGACGATCATCGCCCGCAACGATGATTCCGGCTCCGGCCGCTACGATCCCAAGCGGCTCGTGGCCGTGGCGCCGACGGACCAGCCGCGCCACTACCGCAGCACGCTCAGCCATGTCGAGATCGACCTGCCGGACGACCCGTGCCGCTACACCATCGCGCCGAACGTGCTGCCGAACCGAGGCGTGCTCGCCGAGGCCGGCGCAAGCGAGCGCAACGTGGCGATGAGCGCCACCGAAACCATCGCGGTGAACGAGCGCGTGCTCGCCGCCGACCCGCTGGTCGAGCTCAGGCCAGCCGAAGGCGTGCCGGGAGAGGCCGGCTATCGGCCGGAGACCCCCGGCGGTATCGGTGAGGAGGACATCATCACGCTGGTGCTGCCGTATGTCTCTTCGGCCCGCGAGGGTGTGGAACGGCTCGGCGAGCTGCTGGAACGGTACGGCACCTATGAGTCGAACGGCGTGATCATTTCCGACGTGGACGAGATCTGGTATGTCGAGACAATCGGTGGGCACCACTGGATTGCGCGCCGTGTGCCCGACGACTGCTATGCGACGATCCCCAACCAGCTGGGCATCGACGACTTCGACTTCTCCGACGCGTTCGGTGAGCGGCGGTTCTTCATGTGCAGCGCGGACCTGCGCGAATTCATCGATCGGCACCATCTGGGCCGTGCCATGCGGCCCGCGCAGGGCGCCGGTTTCGGCGTCGCCGCCGTGCTGCCGGACCACATCAACCCGCGTGTGGTGTTCGGCACCAGCACCGTCAAGGACCATATCTACAACACGCCGCGCGCCTGGTACATGCAACGTCACCTGAACCCGAGCGAGGATTGGGATTCGCCCGCGGCCCGCTACACGCCGACCTCCGACGATATCCCGTGGTGCCGGGCGCCGGAGAACAAGGTGACGGTCGAGGACATCGACTTTCTGATGTCGTCGCATTTCGAAGGCACACCTTTTGACCCGTACGGAACGCTCGGTACACCGGAAAGCCGGCATCGCTACCGTCCGATCGGCATCAACCGCACTGGTCACATGGTCGCGATCGAACTGCGGCACGACGTGCCGGCCGCAGCGGCGGCGGTGATGTGGATCGCCTTCGGTTCCGGCCCGTTCACGGCGGTCGCACCTTTTTATGCGAACGTGGACGACACTCCGGCGTATCTGCGCGACACCACGCCCGAGGTCTCCACCGACAACCTGTACTGGACGAACCGTCTGATCGCCGTAATTGCCGACGCGCATTGGTACGAGACGCGCAACGCGATCGAATACTATGGCGAGCAGGTGCGGGCGTTCGGGCGCCGGCTTGTCGAAGAAACGGATGCGGCGCTCGTCGATGCCGAAGCCGGGGACATCCGCGCGGCGCTCATGGCTGCGAACGAGACGATGGCCGGGCGTCTGCAGGATCTGACCCATAAGCTGCTCGATAACGTGCTGTATACGTCGAGCAACCTGATGCGCAACTCGTTCGCCATGTCCGATAGGTGGGTCTGAGGGCTTGCTCCCTTGTCGCAGCGAACGGTTCTCAATAAGAAAGGTGCGAGTCCGTGTGACGGGGAAAACGAACATGAAAACAGCAGAAAGCCCGGAATTCCGGGCTTTCTACGCAATGTTCGCTTGTTCGAAAATGTGCGGAATCCTCGCACCTTTCTTAATGAGAACCGTTCGCTGCTATCTCATACGTCTGCGCGTGGAAATCACACGTCACGGCGGTGCCGTCGGCGAAGACCGAGCGCTGCACCAGCGGGTCGCCGCCGACAAGGTCATGCCGCACGAGCTCCTGCATGCCGACGCGCCGGTGCAGCCCGGCCACGACCGCACACCGCTCGATGTCGTTCTCGGTACGGGCGCGCAGTGCGGCATTCATATCACCGTCCATGCCGGCATATGCGGCGTCACGGATCAGGTACGGCGCACCGCCGTTGAGCAGCGCGTACAGCATGTAGTCGTCGCCACCGGCCACCCGATCCATCATCCACGGCTGGATCACGCAGTCATGGTAGACGAGGTTGTACAACGGCACCGGGATGCCGTGCCGAGGCGCGTCGGGGGAGCGCATTTGGAAGTCGTACGGCGCGTAATGGCAGAACACTAGGCTCGGCACCGCCCAGTCGGACACCTCCTCGGACGAGGTGAGAATGCCGTGCGCCAGCAGGTATTCGAAGCATTCGGCGCGGCGCTCGTAGCATTCGCGGCGGGTCATGCGGTGCTCGGGATGCGAGCATTCGTCGCCTTCATTGCAGGTGAACACGTCCAGATACGCGCAGTCCAGCACGATGCCGTGCGTGGCGATCTCACTGAAGTTGCGGCGCACGTAATCCGGCGCAAGCTCGGCGCACAGGTACGTTTGGCGCCCGCCGGCCCACATCGCGTGCTCGGGCATCGTGCCGTCCGCCAGTCGGATCGCATTGCGCGGGTCGAACGTGCGCGCGGCGAAGTAATAGTCGCGGTATTGGTCATGCGTGCCGAACAGGTCTCCCTGCTCATGACAGGCGTCGATCAGCGATTTCATGCCCTTCCAGCCGCCGGCCTCGCGGCATGCGGGCAGATAGTCGGGATGGCCGTTGTCGTAGCCGGGCTGCGCCCAGCCGTCCAGATGCAGGTACAGCCGCCCGGCACCCATTTCGTGCAGCGTACGCATCTGCCGCTCGCGCTGCGCGAACGTGACGAGCGAATCATTCTTGCCGGGCTGCGCGGGATCATAGAACGACGAGTCCGGCTGAACGTTCGTCTTGATACCGACATGCACCCATGAACGGCCGAGCAGGTCACGCACCGACGGGTTGCGCGCCGCCTTCTCCGCCAGCGTGCGCAGCCGGCCGCGTTCGTTGACGTAAGCGCGGTACGTCTTGCAGATGGCGGTATGGTCGGCATGGTCGAGGAGACGATATCGCACGACACGGCGGTAATCCATGCGGCCGAGACTTGGCTCGAACCACATTCCGACGTGCGTGTACGGTCCGCCGGCCGGATGGTCGATGTCATATCCTGCGTTCCACGGCGTCTCGCAGATGGCGATGTACGCATGCCCGTCGCTGCGCAACTGCGCGAACCAGGGCATGTACCCGCCCGCAGTCTCGAACCGCCCGCCGAAGGAGACCGCATCAGTGCCGACCTCGGTAGGCCAGCTATTCGGTATCATCACGCCCTGCTCGTGGGTGATGAGCGTCACGTCATGCGCGTCCGCACGGTCGAAGGACAGCGGCGCAGGCCAAAGCACCCTGTCGATGCGCGGCTCGGCCCCACACTCGCGCAGTGGCACCCATTCGCATAGCACGTCGCCGCTCGACCGCTCGATCCAGATATACGTCTCAAAAGCGTAATCCGCACCCGCGAACCCGGCGAACACGCTGCGCACGCCGACTCCGGTGCCGGTCTCGATCCGCTCATGCGTGACGGTAGCGGCGCCGGCGAACGAGAATGAACGATCCTCGCGCGTCAGCTGCGGCTCTATGCCGTCGCAGCCGCTCCAGGTCGCACCGTCGCGGCTGAATGAGAACCGCAGCGTCGTCTCATCGAAGCGCAGCATGGTTCCGGACATGGTGAATTGCATCATGGACGTTCTCCTGATCGGTGATGGAGGGGCGAATATCAGCTGGCAGCCCCGTCGCGCGGCACGTCAGTTGAAGCCGACGACCTTCTCTGCGACGACATAGCCGCGTCGGATCACCCAGCGCCCGACAGACCCACGCAGGTTCAGCGCGCGCGACACCAGCTTGCGCCGCACGTCACGCCCGATGGCCGGCGACGCCTTGTCGATGTCCGCCCACAGTTCGTCCTTGAGACGGTAGTTTGCCTTGTCTTTCGACAGGATCAGGAACACCGACGTGACCGAGCTTTCGATCGCGAGGAAATGAATCATATAACGGTATAGGCCGTCCGGCACGGTTCCCGGTTCGGGAGTGGCCTCCACCATGCGCTGGTTGACGAGCCGCAGCTGCGCGACGCGGCGGATCATCACGTCGGTCTGTACGCTCTGCCCCTCGCGCCCGATGAAGTAGTGGTAGAACGGGATGTCCATGTACAGCATCGACTTGACCCACGGGAACGGCTGGTATGCGTAGATGAAATCGACGTAGAACGTGTGCTCGGGCAGCTGCATGCCGGAGTCGCGCACCACCTGGGTGCGGTAGATCAGAGCGTGCATCAGTATGTATTCGGCGACGCCGAAGCAGCCGAGATCGTCCCAGCCGAGCACGGTGTTGGCCGCCATCGCATGACGGAAGTTCACTGTGTGCTTGACGCGCTTGCCCACCTTGTCGTACACGTAATTGGTGACGATCATGTCGACCGGATCCGTGGCGACGCGCTGCACCCGCAGCGTGCCCATGAGCGTGTCGATGGAGGGCATGTCCACCCAGTCGTCGGCGTCCACGACCTTGACATACATGCCGGTCGCGTTGGCGATGCCGGTGTTGACCGCGCCGCCGTGGCCCTTGTTGACCTGGTGGATTGCCCGCACGTTGCCGGGCCAGCGTCGCTCGTACATGTCGGCAAGTTCCGGGGTGCCGTCCGAGGATCCGTCATCGACGATCAACACTTCGATGTCGCTGTTGTCCGTCGCGGAGAGCAGCGACTCCACGCAGCGCTCCAGATACGTTTCCATGTTGTAGGCGGGCACCACGAAGGTGAGTGTTTTCGACGATTGTTCCATAGTTCCTCGTTATACAGGTGTCGCGGGGATGACGTGCGACACGTCGCCTCGGATGTTGCAGCGAGTCTAACCTCTACAAGCAAAGCTATCACTAAGCGGCGTTCAGGCAAGTCCCGTCGCCCGTTCCGCCGTTTTTTGGGCTTCCGGCTTGTGCGCGGTTCTGATGATCAGTCGGCGCTCGCGGGCAGGTATGCCGGTTCGTCCGGTTCGGCGGTCTCGACAGGAGCGTCCGGCTCGTCCGGGACCGTTGTCTCGCTCCGCTCTTTGTCTCGACGTTCTTTGTCTTCCTTGGCTGCGAGCTGCTTCGCCTTCTGGCTCTCGAACCGCAGGATCGGCTTGGAATCCAGCCGGCTCAGGCCGTGCCATGCGAGGTCGACGATGTATGCGGCGAGCTGCTCCTTGTTGACCTTCGGCCGATCCGCCCAATATTGACCGGTGAATACGGTCATGCCGACCAGCATCTGCGCATAGTATGGCACGCCCTTGGCGGAGAGTTTCCGGCGTTTGAACGCGGCGGTGAGCAGATCCTCCACGCGCAGGCTGATGTCGCCCAGCAGCGAGTTGAACGATCCGGCCGGGTCGGTGGTCGGCGAGTCGCGCACGAGCACCTGGAAGCCTTCGGAGTTCTCCTCGATATAGGTGAGCAGGGCGAGTGCCGCGCGCTCCACGATCTGGCGGGGATGCGCCTTGGTGTCGGACAGCGCCTCGATGAGCGCATTGGTCAGCTCGCGCATCTCACGGTCGACGATTACCGCGTACAGTCCCTCCTTGCCGCCGAAATGCTCGTAGACGATCGGCTTGCTGACCTTCGCGTTCGCGGCGATCTCCTCGACACTCACCGCCTCGAACCCCTTGGATGCGAACAACGCTCGCCCCACGCGGATGAGCTGTTCGCGGCGTTGCAGCGCCGTCATTCTTGCAGTATTGGCCATGAGCTCCAGTGTAGTGGTCGCGGTGCCTAGCGCCTATACCCCCCCGAAATGTTGTCGGGGTCTACGTTTTCGCGGTAGGTCGTGCGGCTGAGGAGAGTCGATCATGAAGATGTATGTGGCCCCGTCGATGACGGCGAGCGAGTTCGACAACCATGACATCGTGTCGTGCGTGTCCTGTTTGATACGTGTTTTCGGTGGCGGTCGCGAGTATTACCACGATGAGGGTGGGGCACCATTGCCCGACTTGTTCTATGTTGAATATCATGGGGCCGCTGGCAATCCGGTGCCGTCTGGTATGCCGCTTTATGCATTGGTGGCAGATTTGCCTATACCAGCGTCTTCCCCGGTTCGATATGTAGGGACGACTCAGGGGCAGCGTCTGTGCCAGCAGCCCAATTAGTCGTCGACTTGGCTGCAACAACGCGACGTATGTGGTATTCCGGCAGCTGTCCGTTGCGGTTTTTAGGCTGGAGCCATGGATACGAATCTGATTATCGGCATTGTCGCCGCAGTGGTGATTGTCGTCCTGCTTATTGTGTGGGGCGTAGTACGCGGCAAGTCGCGTAAGAACGAAGTCAGCGGCCGGCCGGCGGAAACCGCAACATCGCCGCGCCAGGCGGGTCGTGCGGGTGAAGAACCCGAGACGGTCGCCGCAACAGTTGACAGGCAGCTCCCTGCTCCCGAAACCGAGGGCGAAACCGCCTCCCCTCGAAGTGAGGGAGAGCGTAAGCCGGTCGAACCGACGCAGGCCGCCTCGGCCAAGCCGGCGGCTCCCGCATATGATGTACCGGAAAAATCCGGCTCGCGCATTCAGCGGCTCAAGGCGAAACTTTCCAAGTCCTCGAATCCGTTCGGCAAGGCGTTGTTCAACATCCTCACCAAAGACAACCTCTCCGAATCCGATTGGGAGGACGTCGAGGACACGCTGCTGCTGGCCGACGTCGGTGCCGAAGCAAGCGAGCAGCTAGTCGGCGAATTGCGCCGCGATGCGCGCATCACCGGCAAGGCAAGCCCCGACGAGGTGCGCGCCACGCTGCGCGACAACCTGCTCGACCTGGTCGGCCGCGACACCGACCGCCGTCTGAACGTCGACAAGCCGGACGCGCACAAGCCCGGCGTCATCATCATGGTCGGTGTCAACGGCACCGGCAAGACCACCACGGCCGGCAAACTGGCCCGTCTGTTCGTCTCCGAAGACAAGAAGGTCGTCATGGGCGCGGCCGATACGTTCCGTGCCGCCGCAGCCGACCAGCTCGAAACCTGGGGCACCCGCGTCAACGTGCCCGTCGTGCGCAGCGACAAGGACGGCGCCGACCCGGCATCGGTCGCGTTCGAGGCGGCGGCCCGCGCCAAGGAGGACGACGCCGACGTGCTCATCATCGACACCGCCGGCCGCCTGCAGAACAAGTCGAACCTGATGGACGAGCTCGGCAAGATTCGCCGTGTCACCGAAAAGAACCTGCCCGTCGACGAAGTGCTGCTCGTGCTCGACGCCACCACCGGCCAGAACGGCATGGCGCAGGCGAAGGTGTTCGCCGAGGCGATCGGCCTCACCGGCGTCGTGCTCTCCAAGCTCGACGGCTCCGCCAAGGGCGGCATTGTCATCTCCGTGCAGAAGGAGCTCGGCGTGCCGGTCAAGCTCGTCGGCCTCGGCGAAGGACCGGACGATCTCGCGCCCTTCGACCCGGAAGGATTCGTCGACGGCATTCTCGCGTGAGGTTGTTCGCAAACCGTCGGACATGAACCCTGCAAGCCGGCAGTCCACAACGTGGACAGCCGGCTTTTGCATTCCGGAACCGTTGCCTGCGCCGGAATCCGGCCGAAAGCCAAGACCCGCGTCATCGCGCTTTACATGAGCGTAACGTGCCGTAACGTGTTGAAAACTCAGCGAGCGTTGCATATCGTTGTGTTGATTCCCCCTATCAGGGGATGTCAGATGAAGTGGTAACGACCCGCTTCCCGCGCGGTCAAGATGCGCGGCGGCGGGAACGAACAAGAGAGGAAGGTAACGATGGACTCCGGTAATACCGCATGGATGCTCACATCCGCAGCCTTGGTTTTCCTCATGACGCCTGGCGTGGCGTTCTTCTATGGCGGTATGGTGCGCGCCAAAGCCGTGCTGAACATGCTGATGTTGTCGGCGGCGGCCCTGTCGGTCACCGCGGTCGTATGGACGCTGTGGGGCTGGTCGATCGCATACGCCGGCAGCAGCATCGGCGGCATTTTCGGTGACCCTGCGACCGGGTTCCTGCTGAAGGACACGATGGTGTTCGACGCCGGCACCCGTCAGTACACGGCCGCCGGCCTTGCCGCGAACGGCAACAAGTACCCGAGCAGCGTGGACGTGTCGTTCCAGGTCACGTTCGCGATGATCACCGTGGCGCTGATCTGCGGCGCGATCGCCGAGCGCGTGAAGTACAGCACGTGGATGCTGTTCGTGGCGCTGTGGGTCACGTTCGACTACGCGCCGATGGCGCACATGGTGTGGAATAACGGCCTTCTGAGCGCAAAGGGCCCGATCTCCACCGCGATCGGCGCCGCGGCGCATGATTTCGCAGGAGGCACGGTCGTTCACATCAACGCCGCAATGGCGGCCCTTATCATCGTGCTGATCATCGGCAAGCGCAAGGGTTTCGGCACGCAGCCGATTCGCCCGCACAACGTGCCGTTCGTCATGCTGGGCGCGTTCCTGCTGTGGTTCGGCTGGTTCGGCTTCAACGCCGGCTCGGCGTTCGCGGCCAATGGCACCGCTGGCTATGCGTGGATGAGCACGACCGCGGCGACCGCGGCTGCCATGCTCGCCTGGGGCTTCACTGAGAAGATCCGCACCGGTCATTACACGGCTATCGGCGCGGCCTCGGGTATCGTCGCCGGTCTGGTTGCCATCACCCCCGCGGCCGATGTGGTGTCACCGTTGTGGGCCATGGTCATCGGCGCGATCGCCGGCGTTCTGTGCTGCTTCGCATGCGGCCTGAAGTTCAAGCTCGGCTATGACGATTCGCTCGACGTGGTGGGCGTGCATGGTGTCGGCGGTTTGACCGGTACCGTGCTCATCGGCTTCTTCGGCGAGGGCACTGGTCTGCTCGCCGGCGGCGACTGGCGCCAGCTGGCCGTGCAGGTCATCATCGCCCTGTGCGCGATGCTGTACTCCGGCGTGGTGACCGCGATTATCGCGTTCGCGCTGGAGAAGACCATCGGCTGGCGTGTGACCGAAGCCCAGGAGGTCGGCGGCATCGATCTGGCCGATCAGGGCGAACGTGCCTATGATTTTGCTGGTACTGCCAGCTCGGTTCTCAAGGAGGTGAGGTGAGATGAAGCTCATCACTGCCATCATTCAGCCCCATAAGCTCGATGACGTCAAGGAGGCGCTCGCCGCTGCGGGCGTGCACGGTCTGACGGTCTCGGAAGCCAACGGTTACGGCCGCCAGCGTGGCCACACCGAGGTGTACCGCGGGGCGGAATACACGGTCGATCTGATTCCGAAGATTCGCGTCGAGGTGCTGTCCGATGACGCGGACGCGGAGACCCTGGTCGGCGTGATCGTCAAGTCTGCCGGTTCCGGCACGATCGGCGACGGCAAGGTGTGGGTCGCCCCGCTCGATTCCGTGACCCGCGTGCGTACCGGCGAGACCGGCTCCGCCGCGATCTGAAAGCGGCCCGTGGTTCGGCGCTTTCCGCCGGACGCGGGTTATCGGTAAGACAAGTCCCCGCACGCCGTCACCTGACCATGCGGGGACTCTTTATATATATCGACATCCTTGCCTCCGGTGGCGGAGGGCAAGGATTGAAATTGCTCCCGCTGGCGGGAGCTGGCTCGCGTAGCGAGACTGAGGGTGGTCTTGTGCACCCGGGTGGGTTTGACCACCTCCAGTCGGCTCCACCGACAGCCCCCGCCTGCGGGGCGGAATTTGGTGAAGGTGGTGTGTCTTGAGTTCGGCGGTCGATCATCTCAAGCAACGGTTCATGGACATGAGCCAGCCGGATGCTGACGGCGTGTACCGGGGTGGCTCCGCGAAGCGCCGGGCGCGAACGGAGCTCGCCATGGAATGCCTGCGCCGCCTGTGGAGTGACGCGGTGGCCGCGGTGCCGTTCGACGTGCCGTCCACCGGCATCGGATTCGGCGCGGTCGGGTCGCTCGCACGGGGGCAGATTGGCCCGAGCTCCGACCTGGATCTGGTCATCATCTATGAGCCACATACGATCAACGACCAACAGCTCAATGAGCTGACCAACAAACTGTGGTATCCCCTGTGGGACAGCGGCCTTGACCTCGATCAGTCGGTGCGCACGCGGCAGCAGTGCGAGGCCGTGACCGATTCCGATCTGCCGGCCGCTATGGGCTGGCTGGATGTCAAGCCGATCGCCGGCGATACGGCGCTGATTTCGGCGACGGCCACGTCGATTCTGGAACGCTGGCGTCGAGCGGTCCGCAAGCGGCTGCCGGAACTGCTGAATTCGGCGCGCAAGCGACTGGGCGAGTTCGGACGACTCGCCTACCTGAACCAGCCCGACATCAAGGAGGCGCGAGGCGGTCTGCGCGATTCGGTGCTGGTCTCCGCGTTGACTGTGTCATGGCTTGCCGACCGACCGCACGGCCGGTATGACGACGAGGTCGAGGCGTTGCTGGACGTGCGCGATTGCATTCATCTGGCTGCCGGCAAGGACGCGAATCGGCTGCTCGCCCCATATCAGGCGCAGGTGGCGGCGATGCGGGGTCTTGCCGACCCGACACTGCCGCCGGGGGAGCGGGAGGCGCGTTCCATCGAGGACTTGCAGACCCGGCTCGCCCGCATAGGCCGACAGATCGCGTTCGCGCTGGATTCCACGGCGTCGCGTGCCGAGCATTCGCTGACGCATGAGCGCCCGCGTTTCTCGTTCTTCCAGATGCTGTCGCCGCGCGGTGGAGGCAGGCGAGAGGCCCCGAAGTTCGAACAGGTCGCGCCCGGCGTGGCCAAGCACGAGCAGGAAATCGTGCTGGCTCCGGGCGTGGAACCGGAGCCGGACCGGTATCTGCCGTTGCGCGTGGCCGTGGCGGCTGCCGAGTTCGAGCTGCCGATCAGCCCGGTCACCTTGCAGAACCTGCGGCGCTGCCCGATCCGCGATTCCGTGTGGGATGATGAGTCGCGCCAACTGTTCGTGCGTCTGCTGGCCTCCGGGCCGGCGCTCATGCGCGTGTGGGAGGAACTGGATTTCGTGGATATACCCGGTCGATGGATGCCTGAATGGCTGGGCATACGCAATCGCCCGAGCGCGTCTGCAGCGCACCGGTATACCATCGACCGGCACAGCGTCGAGGTGACGTCACGGCTCGCGCGGGTTTCGGCGGCGCGAGGCGAGCGGTATGACGACCGTCACTACACGGCGCTGCTATTGGCCGGACTGCTGCATGATGTCGGCAAACGTCCGTTCGTGACCGATCATGCGGCAGAGGGCGCCCGTCACGCCGCGGTGATCATGAAGCGCATGGGATTCGACGCGGACATCGCGCGATGGGTGCGCATCCTGGTGCGGGAGCATCTGACGCTCTCTGAGTTCGCGACCGGCAAGAATCCGAACGATCCGGCCGTGGGGGAGTCGCTCGCCCGTTGCGTGGACCGTGATCCGATGCTGCTGGACATGCTGTATGACCTGACCCGCGCCGACGGGTCGTCGCTCGGGGCTACGGCCGGTGAGGAGATATCCAAGCGATACGGGTGGAGCCATTGGCGCGAAAGCCTGGTGCATACCATGTACAGCGCCGCCCGTGAGAGTATCCGGGTACAGGTTGAAGGTGGCTATGCCGACGTTGACTTCGGCTGACACGGGATTGCCCGCCGCGTCGAGGGCGCGTACCACGACCAGGTCCTGCGGCATGTATTCCTGACCGCCGACCACATAGGTGTCGTTGACCTCTCGCACCCAGCTTTCGAACCCACGACCGGTCAGGCGCGCGCTGAACTGCTTAGCGGCCTTCTCCCGCACGTCGATCATGCTTTGCTTATCTGTGAGTATTCGGATGTCATCTGATTCGGGGCGGAATCTCCTTCCGCGTGGCGTCTCCCATCTTCGGAAGCCGATGCCATTATCATATGATGCTCAGCTGAGGCAAAGGCGATGTCAAGGTGGGTGTTCCGCAGCGCAGCGAGGGCTGTCGCGGGCCGGTCGTTAGAGGGCGGTCTGACCGAGCCATGATTCGCTGCGTATGCGCAGACCATTGAACAGGCCGCGGCCGCCCATGAGCACGATATTGAACATCGCCCATAGCAGCACGGTCGAGGCCAGGTCGCCGGGCAGCATGGGCGCGGCCGCATCCACGCAGATCGCGGTCAATGCGATATACACCGTCGCGGTCAGTGTGCAGGTAATCGCCAGATAGCGGAAATCGCGGGCGCCGATCAGTATGCCGTCCAGCGCCATCATCCACCCCTGTAGTGGCAGGAACGCACCCATCGTCACCATGCCGGCGGCGACCAGCAACTGGACGTGCGGGTTGGGCGAGAACAGGCGGCCGACGAACAGGCCGGCCACGGCGAATCCGCAGCCGATAGCGGCTCCCGCCGCC